>ERZ1026776.995-NODE-995-length-17305-cov-6.360348_pt1 | contig 17305 bp, 33 predicted proteins | sample MGYA00380125_ERZ1026776 | MGnify/ENA primary metagenome ERZ1026776 (study PRJEB33269, sample SAMEA4719761) | human gut metagenome | biome: human-associated habitat; feature: organic feature; material: feces | place: Cameroon | collected 2013-10 ...
CTTTGCTTCTTTCTCTCAATTTGGGTAAAACTTTCAAAAGTCGCAAAAATGTAAAAGTAACGCATATATGGAAAAAGAAAATTACAAAACACCGACACGTACAGAATTTGATGATTACTGCACTAAAAAACTTCATATTGTCGATAAGGAATATATGAATGCTCTTTGGTGTTCGTTAAGTAAAGCCAATTGGCGCAAAAGAAACGGAGATATTCCTGTTGATTGGCAAACTTTAGCAAGTGCCCATCACGGTATCCTCTTACAAAAATTCGGGCGTGAACCAAAACGTTTAAACGAATTTACCAAGGCTGCACAAAAACACGAGAAGACAATCTTTAATGAGATTGAGGAGGAATTTTCTGACAACGATCTTCATTACGTGTGCTATACAGACGGTAGTTGCGACAATACCTCTACTGTCAGAGCTGGCGGTTCGGCTTATATCGTACTGAAAAACGGAGAGGTGATGAAGGTGAAAAATCACGGACAATTGAATACCTCGAACAACAGAATGGAGTTATTGGCGATTATAAGTGCCGTAAATTCGTGTCCTAAGGGTGCCTACGTTGACGTATATACAGATAGCCAGTATTGTATACGGGTTCTGTCGAAGTCGTATAGACCTAAAGCTAATCCAGACCTTTACGAGTTATATAAGAAATGCGCTGCTCATGTGGCTGGCGTGAGATTTCACTGGGTGAAAGGTCATGACGGAAACAAGTACAACGAAATGGCTGATAATCTTGCTTACGCGGCCTATTGCGACGTCTGTGACCGATATGGTATAGAGAAGTCGCGAAGAAATTAATATAAGAGTTGTTATTAGTTACGTTTTTAGTTACATATACATTGTACTTTTATTGTTAAGGTAGCCATCCGTGAGGACAGCTACCTTTTTTTGTTGGCTTTAATCGTCTTTTTTAAGCCAAGGGTATAACGGGACTACCCTACAAGCTGTTGACGGTCGGGAGACTGCTTGTTCTGGTTCTTCTCCAGAATAATGGAGCGAAGTTCTTTGATGATGCCTTCCTTGACAAGTATTTCTGTCTCGTACTTCTTCTTAAGCACGGCAAGGTCAGGATGCTCGGTGATGAACATTGGCTCTTTGCCTCGTATAAGCCATTCGGCTGAGACTTCGGGGAAGAGTTGTAACACGTGTTCGATAAACTCCAACTTAGGTGGCTGTGAGCCGTTGCAATAGTTTACGACGGTAGACGGACGCTGGTCAAGACGATCGGCAAGACCACGAGCCGAGAGGTTGTAATGCCGGCGTAGGGCTTCGAGGCGTTCGATAATGGTTGTCATAGCTGTAAAATGTTTATTAATGTAATCGTATGTAAAAATATATAAATAAAAAGTGTTTTTCTGCCCAAATATTTGGGCAGTTGCCTATATAGTTGTACATTTGCATCGGTAAAACGGTTTACAACCGTTACATAAACTTATTTATTGTGCAAATATACAGATAATATGGCAAAGTTGATAAATAAAACGAAAATAATTGTTCCAAAGGAACAAATTTCCGTACTGATGAATCGGTTTGGATATAAAAGAACAGCTGTGTACAATGCGCTTGCTTACCGTTCGCACTCGAGCGTGGCACAGAACATACGCAAGATGGCCTTGGACTCCTTAGGGGGGAGGAAGGTGAGATTGCCGATGTTTGAAGAATAGAGAAAGCTGACAATCAGATATTAAAGCAGTTTGTTTAAGATGTGACACGGAGGAGTCTGTGCCGTTAGATTATTCGGGCTGTTGGTTCGTGAGGATAGGCAGTTTTTTAAAATCTTTAAAAACCAATGCTATGCTGCAACTTTTTACGACACGCACCTATCAAGATAGGGTTGACGAGATATACAAGCTGCTCGAGAGTGACAGGGATTGCTCGCTGAGGCTATTCGAGTGGCGCATGAGGCGGATACACTGCCTGATCTTGAAGATTAAACAACGTTCTGCCGACATGGGTAGGAAGGAGGAGATATACTAAGGATATGTTTTGGAAGAAGAAAGATAAAAACAAGTCCGACACTTGTGGGAAAACTGCAAGGACGGGAAAATGGAGAAGCACAAAATCGCTTATAACAAAGCTCGACAAGACAATGAGCTTGTATATCCGATTGCGTGATGTAAACAAGGATGGGTATTTCCGTTGCCCAACGTGTGGACGCTATCTCCCATTTGCGAAGGGCGACTGCTCACACCTTTGGGGACGTGCCCATATGAACACAAGGTTTGACCCAGACAATATGGTTATGGAGTGTGCTTATGATAACAGAATGAACAGTTCGCATCTGTTAGAATTGAGTAGATTCTTCGAAAAGAAACTTGGAACTCAGAAGTACGAGTTGTTGAGAGTGAAGCACAACCAAACAAAGAAATGGTCGAATTGGGAACTGGAAAAACTCATTGAATACTACGAAAAAGAAATAAAAAGACTAAAGGAGGAGAAGCATTATGACGAATGGCATAAAGTGTAATAAGGATTTTTATATAGGAATGAATTGATAAGCTCATATTGATTGTAAAATGTTTTTATTGTTAGGAAGCAGCAGTGGCTGCACTTTCATGATTTTAGTTTCCGGCTGTCTGGTGCGTGAGTATAGGGCAGTTTTAAAAAGGGGGCGTGACTACGGCTTGGGTAGCGTAGAGTTATAAAGAGATGGTTCCGATGTGAGGGTTCGATTCCCTCTGCCCCCACGAAAATCTTAATTTTATTTGTCATACAACACTCTTGTTGTTCGGTTCGTGAGAATAGAACAGCATTTTACTACGAAACTATAAAACAAAATATAACATGAACAAGGAATATGTTTTACAGAAACTGCAGAAGATGATGCCCGACGATACAAAGAGACCGATGGGTGTGAGCTTTGCAGAATTGAAGACAGCCGTACAGGAGGATTTAAGGGAGGTAATGAAGGAGCTGTTGAAAGATGGCGACATAAACTACTTTAAGACCCTGAACGGTGTGACAATATATTTGAAGGATTCTAAATTGTGATAATATGAAAGATATACGTATTGACGAATTGCACCTGAGGTACTTCAAGGGTGCGGAAAAAGCCGACTACGAGTTTGGTGACCACATAAATGTGGTAAAGGGCTGTAACGGCATAGGTAAATCGACGATAGCAGACGCTATTAGTTGGGTGCTGTTTGGTACGAACCAAGCTGGTGACACCAAGTTTGGTATAAAGACCAAGGACGAGCACGGCAACGAGATAGAGGACGTGGAACACTCGGTTGAGATTGGGTTGAGTACGAACAGTATGGAGGTTTCCCCATATGGTGCTCTGGATGGTGTAAAAACCTTAAAGCTAAGCCGAATACTTACCGAGACACGCAAGAAAGATGGTAGCGTGACTAACAACTACACGTACAAGGTGGACGGAGAGGTAGTGACAGCTGGAGACTTTAAGAAGGTTGTTGACGAGATTTGTCCGGAAAAGGTGTTCAGACTCTGTTCATCGCCTTATGCTTTTGTAGGAATGGAATGGAGCGAGCAGCGCAAGAGGCTGAACGTAATGTACGGCGTTCCGAGTGTGGAGGATGTGACGGGTGGTGACGCACGCTTTGACGCTGTGAAAGAGCTGCTTGAGAAGGAAGACATCGACAAGGAGCTGAAACATCTGAAATACAATCGCAAGGAAATACAGGACAAGCTTGACGATATACCCGTAAGGCTTGAATCGTTGAACAAGGTGGTGCCAAAAGCGGAAGACTGGGACGCTTTGACGAAGCAGATTAACGATAAAGGGCAGGAAATAGACAAGATGCGCAATAGCCTGAACACCATAAACGGCGGTGGTGCAGACTTGGTACGCAAACAGCAGAACATAAACATTCTGAACCTTGACCACAAGCGCAAGCGCATGATGGAAAATTCGGCACAGCGCATGTTGGGCGAGATAATAAATGCTAACGCTGAGGCAAAGACAGCATGTGATAAGGCTGTGACGGAAGCTGAACAAACTGTAGAGGACTTGAAGAAAAAAGTAAAGTCGTATGACGAGTCTATAAATAGATGCAACACCCGTATCAGCGAACTTAACGCAGAGATGGCAGACGGAGCAGCAAAGTGGAATATTATAAAGGCAAGAACGTGGGAATGGAACGAGGATGATGCCTTCTGTCCTACCTGCAAGCAGCCTTTGCCTGAGGGCCAGGTGCAGAAGATAAAAGAGGAATCGGAAAAGGCTTTCCTCAACAACCAAGCTGAGGACCTTAAGAAACTGAGAAATGACGCTACAAAAATAAAAGAAGATGTAAAGGCGTGTGAAAAGGAGATTGAAAGCTTCAAGCTGGAGCAGAAGACCGCTCAGACGCAACTTGACAAGGCAGAAGTAGTGTTAAAAGAGGCCCAAAAGGCACTGGAGGAACAGGTAAAGAAGGGGAATGAGAAGGTGAGTGTAGAGACACTGCTTGCGGAGAAGCCCGAATACAAGCAGGTGTGCGACCGTATAGAGAAGGTAGAGGCCGAGCAGGAGAAGCCGACTGACGAGGGCATGAGCGAAGAGGACAAGAAGCTTAAGGCCGACTTGGAAAAGAAGATAAAAGACCAGGAGGCGGAGTTGGATGCGCTACACGCGCGGCTCTCGGTAAGGACACAATGGGATAAGGTGAATGAGCAGATAAAGGCTGTGAAGAACGACCGAAAGGTATGGCAAGAGCAGCTTGACGAGCTTGACGACAAGATAGCAGCCGTGAGCGACTATCAGAAGATGGCTTGCGAGGCGATGGAGAACATCGTAAACAAACACTTTAGACTGGTGAAGTGGTCGATGTTCAGACGACAGTTGGACGGAACAGACAAGCCTTGGTGTGAGTGCACGGTGGACGGTGTGCCCTACTCTGACGCGAACACAGCTGCAAAGATGAATGCCGGTCTGGATATTGCGAGAGCGTTGAAGGAATACTATCAAGTGAACGTGCCTTGCATGATAGACAATGCCGAGGCGGTGCTGGATCCGTTGTATGACGGAGGACAGCAGATAAGACTGATGGTGACAGAAGACAAGGAGCTAACGATAGAGCGCTATGAATATAAAGACTAAGCACAATATCGGTGAAGCGGTGTGGTTTCTGGATGATTACCGAGCACAATGCTGCAAGATAACTGGAGTGGACGTGCAAGTGCTTGGTACATCAAAGCCATTCGTGCAATATAGGTTTTGCGTGTTTCCTCCCGTAAAGGAGGAGCACGTGTTTAAAAGTAAAGAAGAACTGATAAAATATATAGAAAAATGACACAGACAACAACAGCGGTGGCCCAACAGCCACAACGAACAGCCAAACAAAATGCTGTATTGGCTTTCAAAAAAATCGTAGATAGTAGTTATTATCAGCAAGAGTTGAAGACTGTACTTAAGGAGAATTCTGGAGTGTTCGCCACATCACTCATGGAGATATTCACGGGTGAACCAAAACTATGGGCGTGTGACCCTAAGTTGTTGATGGCAGAAGCAATGAAGGCAGCCTCGTTAAAATTACCGTTAAGTAAACAGTTAGGCTATGCTTATCTCGTGGCTTACGGTAATACTCCAACAATGATTATCGGCTACAAGGGCTTATTTCAGTTGGCAATCCGAAGCGGACTCTACAAAATAATCAATGCAGGTGTGGTATATGAAGGCGAACTTCAAGATTTCGACAAGCTTACAGGCGGATTTAATCTCAATGGAGAGAAATTGTCGGATAAGCCTGTTGGCTACTTCTCCTTCTTTGAATTGAAGAATGGCTTTAGAAGTATGCTGTATATGACCATCGACGAAATGGCTACTTACTGTAAAATATACTCGCCATCGATGAAGAACTGCAAAATGTCGAACGAGGAACTGGCAGAGCTTGCAGAACGTCAGTTGAAACAAGGCCCAGGTAAATCTATTGGATGGTACGGCAATTTTAACGAGATGGCAAAAAAGACCGTACTCCGTAGACTTCTCTCAAAGGAAGGATATTTGAGTATCGAAATGCAGAATGCCTTTAGTGTGGACGATGCTCCAACGATAGAAGACTATCGTGATACGGAATTTGCGGAAGCAAAGGAGGTGATCAACGTGGACGCACAGACGGGAGAAGTGGTGAATGATGGCGCTGCAAGCGCGGAAGCTGTCACGGCTGCAGAGGACGATAATCCGTTTAAGTAATGGAACTACGCATCGTAGGCAGTTCGAGTAAGGGCAATGGCTATCTGCTCGAAGCAGAGAATGGCGACCAGCTTCTGATTGAGGCTGGCTGTCATTTGAGAGAATACCAAGAGGTAGGAAGGCTTAAAAGAAGTCGTGCACGTGGCATGATAGTAAGCCATGAACATGGCGACCATTGTAAGTATGTGCGCGAGTTTACAAGTGCCGGGATAGACGTATACTCGACAGCTGCTGTAAAGGAGAACAATAAGTTTGGTGTTACGGCGGTGGAGCATGGCAAGACATATCAAGTGGGAGACTTTAGAGTAACGCCTCTGAAAGTTGAGCATGACGTGGAATGCTTCGCTTATCTCGTGCATCATAAGGAAATGGGGACGCTGATGTTTGCGACGGACTGTTGGAACTTACACCAAGTGGTGAAGGGAGTGTCGCATTATCTTATCGAGGCGAATTATCAGGACGATATACTTGATGAAGCTGTGAGAACGGGTAAGACGATACCGTCGATGGCAGACAGAGTAAGACTGAGCCACATGAGCTTGAAGCATTGTGTGGAGTACTTGAAGATGTGCGATGCAGGGAAGACAGCGAAGACGATAACGCTGATACATGCAAGCGAGAGACATCTGGACAAGAAACACGCTGAGCTGACGGTGGCGGGACAGACTGGTGTGCCGACGTGGGTGGCGAAGAAGGGATTGAAAATTATATTAATGTAAGACAATAAAGAATAGAAAATGAACAAAGAAATGAAACTGTACATTGATACTAAGATTGTAAAGGCAATGCCTATGACAATGACAAAAGCACAGGAAATGCTTGGTAGAGAAATAAAGCCTGCAACCGTTGAAGAAGATGGCTACTTGGTAGAGTACAAAGACGGATATAAGTCTTGGTCTCCTAAGAGTGTGTTTGAGGAAGCTTATCATGAAGCAGACTCAATTAACTTCGGTAGAGCTGTTGCCTTGTTGAAGGCAGGTCATGCGGTAAAACGTAAGAGTTGGAGTGGTGGTAAATTTCTATACTATGTTCCATCCGCAAGCTATCCAGCTATGACAGATATAGCAAAGTCTATTGCTGATAAAGACGGGAAGGTTCTTTATAAAGAATACATTGCTATTCGCTGCAAAGATGGTGATGTTGGATTCTATACTCCAACTCAATGTGATGTCTTAGCAGACGATTGGAAAGTTGTAACAGAGTAATTAACTAATTTTTTCCTTGACAGCAAGCACAGTACGATGTTGAGCCGTTTTAGACTGGTTGGCATTTGCTGTAGCCGTAAAAGTTCAATTACCGCATAGACAATTCAGCACAGGTTTCAAGTCTTGATTTATTAATCATCAAGGCAAGGAACGTCCGCAAGTGACGATAAAACTACAGGTGAAAGCCCTGACAAAACTCCAGTTTGCTGTGCTTGTCTGTCTTGAAGAAGTTTTAACAAACAACAATATGAAAGAAGAAGTATATCAAAATGCTATACTTAAGAGTAGGTGTATAGATGCTTGTAAAAACACTAGTTATCTATTTATTAGTGGGGGACCAAAAGAAGGGGCATTGAAGAGCATTGATTTACTTTTAGAACTCGACAGGGAGTTTAAAAATAAACTCCTTGATTTATTAGTGGAGACAGAGAAGTGTTTGCAAAAAGAATTTGATGAACTTTAAAAATAGAAATTATGGAATCAATGGTAACAATATCCGTAAAGGATTATAACGAACTTGTGCGTAATAGTGGTGATAAACGTGTGCTTGAGTTGCTGACAATAATTGTTAACTACGCAAACCAAGAACAGGACAAGGTTTGGGTGGCACGAACGCGTTTCGACGCAATAGATATGCTACGAAAATTTATCAAGGAACTTCAGAGCGGAGAACAAAGTTTCGAAGAAATAATGGAGTGGACTAAAAGAAATTTTAGCAATGAGAGTACCGAGGAAGATAAAGAAGGCAGCGAAGCACATTGAGCGTCATATGCGACATACGACAAGCGGATTATTGTTAATCCCTTATAGCGAATTTGTTGTAAAAGGACGCTGCACAAAGTGGAAGTTGAAATGCTTAAACGAAGTCAAAAGAGAACTTCGAAGGCTGTTGCTTGAAAAATGGCAACATTTTAATGGTACTATTTTGGCACATTAAGAATGAAATCATTTGAAAGGGGGTAAGGGGGTATGGCGACTTTTGAGAGACTGAATGACCCAAGGCAGTATATGGCTGCTATGAGAGAGATAGACAAGGCTCGCGACTGCGGGTATGCTATAGACATAGTGAAGCACAGAGAGGTGGCTACGAACAAGCAGATGGCTTATCTGAACTTCATAATCAGTTACTACGGATACAAGCAGGGCGAGACATTCTATAGTGTACTACGGACGATACAGCAGGACGTATGCCCACATATATTTCTCGCGGAGGATAGCAAGAAGCCGAAAAAGTTGTGCTATCTGACTACAGCGGAAATGTCGAGCGTGATAAGGAACTTCCTGGATTATGCGTCGATGAGCGAGGTGATAATACCGGACAAGGACGACGAGAGGGGACTGAGAAGCGCAAAGGCAGAGCTGGCGAGCGGTGGCGCAGGATGGGTGTAGGGAATTACGAGTTAGGAATTGGTCGGCTTTGCCGATTTTGAATTAATAAATTTTGAATTAAGATGATACATATTGAAGGACCGATAATAAAGATTCTGCCTGAGAAGAGCGGTATAAGCCAGTCTGGCAGAGAATGGAGAGAACGTGACGTAGTGATAGGGTATGTGGCGAGCTTGCAATATCCGAAGAATGCAGTCGTGACGTTTAGGGGTGCACAGGTGGACGTGGTGAACCAACTTGGCGATGGCGACGCTGTGGGATGCGACATAAGCATTGACACAAGAGAGTGGCAAGGTCGGTGGTTTAATACGGTGACCGGGTATAACTTGAAGAAACTGTAAAAGAAGCAACATTATGGAAATACCGGACAGTTTATTAGAAAAGGGTTGGACTATAGTAAAAGTCTGGCTATGTTTCGCAAAAAACACGGACGAAGATGGTTGTGTTTTAATATCAGATGAAGAGGTCGCACAGGAAGCAGGGATGGATCTTGATGAAGTGATGTCTTATAAGGATGTTCTATTATCAGAAGAATACTTGCCTTGTAAGGGTGTTCTCCCATCTGTCAAGAATTTTATAAACTCACGTAAATCATCCGAAATGCAATTTTAGTTATGGCTGATATTGGGGCTTGCTTTAGGAGAATAGACGATGTTCCTACAACCCTAACATTCTTCTACCTCATATATAAAACTAATGATGAGGGATATGTAGATGCTTCTTATGCGGACATGGCTAAAGCTTTAAATCGCTCGCGAACAATGTTGTATAAGTATGTGAAAAGACTTGTAAACATAGGGGCTATAGAATTACGAAGTAAACAGCAAGTAAACAATAGGTTAACAGCGAGTGAACAGAAAAGAACGTACATATATATACCTCAAATAGCTTATTATAAGCGTGTTGTAAGCACAGAAAGAGATTGTGCGGTTGACAGTAGGTTAACAACGTGTAAACAAGAGGGTTGTAAAAAAAACCTGTCTCAAAAGACACTTGAAGAACGTAGGAAAGATTTTTATGAGGCTTTAAGGCCATTTACAGAAAAGTATGGCGCAAACCTTATAGATGAATTTTATAATCATTGGGCGCAAGTGAACGAAGGAGGTACGAAGATGCACTGGGAGAAGCAGAAGACGTTTGAGATAGCTCGAAGGTTGGCTACCTGGAAGAGGCTCAATTACGGCAAGAGCATCTCTGAGCAGCGTATGCACACAGATGGAACAGTTCTTCACTCGGAACAAATGGACTATACAAAAGATACATGGTAATAGACTTTAAACAAGTGGCGGAGAGCTTGAGAGACACGGGCTATCCTGCCGAACCCGAAAGGGTGAGAATAATGATACCCAATGCTGAGGCAAGACTAAGAGCTGGGTTGGACTACTTCACGGGTAAAGGTGTGTGGAACGAGGAGAACTACAGGCCTATCGTTGAATGGTTAAAAGACAACAATGGAAGAGGATTACTTATCAATGGCGGGTGCGGTCTTGGGAAATCGTTGATTGCCATGCGTATAATGCCGATACTTATCAATACGGCATGCAGAAAGATAGTCAGTATATACAGAGCCCAAGACTTGGTGACACAGCCGGACACTATACTGAGCAAACACATTATATATATAGATGATGTGGGAACTGAGAATGTAGCGAACAACTATGGCAACAAGCGAATTCCATTCATGGAACTGTGTGACCTGGCAGAAATGAAGGGCAAGCTGCTGATATTGACAACAAATCTGGATATTCCTCATTTGGAGGAAAAATATGGCGAGCGCACAATTGACAGACTAAAAGCTATCACTAAATGTGTGACCTTCAGAGGTAAATCGCTAAGAAAATAACTAAAACTAAAGAAATATGAAGACAACAAGAATAGACTTTGTGGATAATGCCACGACAAGAGAAGCAGGTGTGTATGCCTTAAAATACGGCTGGGCCTTTGCTAAGGGCGTCAGTAGAGACATTAATAGCTTTGCTCATAGACTGCCATGGGTTTGCGTGGTGGTGGTACTAATAGGGAGTGTGGTTGTAGGTTCGGTACTTGTAGCAGAGGCAAGAATGGAGAGAGACCATGCGAGCAGGGAGATGTTTAAGTTGCAGCAGCAGGTGGAACAGCTGAGTTGCATAGTAGAATCGAATAACAATAAGCAATAAAACTATTACAATTATGGCAACAATGAACAAAGACTTATCGCCAGTGGACCAGGCACGTATAATACTGCGCAACTACGACAAGGTTGTTGCTGAGCGCGATGAGCTAAAAAAGGAGAACGAGCGTCTGAACATGCTCGTAGAGCAGAAGGACGTGCTCTACCGCAATATGCTTGAGCGCATGGAGAAGAAGAACAAGCCAAGCGCCATTGAAGGCGAATACAAGCACCTGAAAATACAGTACGACAAGCTCAATGAGGAGAATGAGAAACTGAAGGGCGCACGCTATACGGTGGAGGTAGTGAAGAACCTATGCGGTCTATTTAGAGCGTACAGCAAACAGCTGCACAAGGCAGGAATTAATATCAGCGACATAGAAGCCCTGTTTGACAGTAAGGTAGAAGTATCCGAAGAAATGCCGGGCAAAGTAGTCTACGACAAGCAGACACAGAACTTCATAGCCTACGTACGCAAGATAGTGGACATATTCCGCAAGACAGGAACGCTAAGAGGTATATCGGTGTTTGCTGCACAGGCAGGAGTGACATGCATCTCTAAGGAAAAATTCTTTTTGTACGGATTGGACAAGGAAGGCGATTTGACAGACGAGGAAATCGTGGAGCTGTATGAGAATGTAAAGAAACGATAAAAATAGAATAGTATGGAAAATAAGGATATAAATATTGCAGAGATATTATCTGTAGATGACTTTCCAAATGAAATTTGGAGAGATATACCTCTTTTAAAAGGGCAATATCAAGCTTCAAACATGGGTAGAATTAAAAGGAAGGCAGCAGGTAAAATCAGAGAGCACATACTAAAACAGTTCAAAGTAGGAGAGTATATGTCCGTTGGACTATCTGGTGGCAATATTAAGATGCAAAGGCGTGTTCATAGATTAGTAGCAATGACTTTTATCCCCAACCCGAATAAATTACCTTGCATAAACCATAAGGATGAAAATAAATTAAATAATACTGCTACAAATCTGGAATGGTGCAATATTAAATACAACTGTAATTATGGAACTTCTATTCTTCGTTGCTCTGAAGCAAGAAAGAATAACAAGTATTCAAAGAAAGTTGAAAAGGTAGATAAGAATGGAATAGTCGTAAGGGTATATCCGTCTCTAAAAGAATGTAAAAGAGAAGGATATAATGCGCAAATTATTTCACAGCTTTGTAATCATAAATGCGGATGTAGATATAAAACACATAAAGGATATTTGTGGCGTTTTCATAAAGATAATATTAATAACGAACACCTACTCGGCACAACCGACCCATACACGGAAGGAGGTGACAAATGATTAAAGCGGAAGACTTGAGGATAGGAGACCTTGTAATCGTTAACGAGAACTGCTCATTAGAACAAGGTACTATAGGAAAAGTATCAGAAGTACGTTCCACACCCCTATACAAAGAAAATGAAGGCAGTATTGGTCTTAAACCCATTTCAAACGACAGATGGCCGTATGGAGTATTGTGTCGCAATATTGACCCCATCCACCTTACCCCCGAAATCCTCAAAAAGAACGGCTGGAGGAAGAGAACAGAAGGATGGTACTTTATGATGATTAGTAAATACATGTATTTGTCTGTAGAGTTTGGATATGATGATGGTATAAGAGTTTTCTTAAAACGCACTACTGATGGACTTTATGTAAAACTTAATATTGCAAATAACGTCCACGAGCTACAGCATATACTTTGGGCATTGGGCAAGGACGCAAACCTAAAGATTTAAAAATATGAAGAAGATTATTTTCAACGACAAGTACGGACTCACCCGAGCCGTACTTGAAGGTCGCAAGACACAGACAAGGCGTATTGCCTACACTGGCAATGCCACCATTATTGATTGCGGTATTTGCGTCGAACCAAAAAATATCGGAAGGGCAACCCTCTTTCGAGGAATTGATGAAATAGCCCATTCACGTTACTGCATAGGCGAGGAAGTTGCCGTAGCACAAGCATACTGCGAATTAGTAAGTAAAGTTGGCTTCAACGAAGCAGAAATCAACAAATTAAGGAACTCCAAAGGTTGGACTAACAAAATGTTTGTAAAGGCCGACCTTATGCCTCACCGCATCCGCATCACCGACATACGTGCTGAACGCTTGCAAGACATCAGCGAAGAGGACTGTTTGGCTGAGGGTATCGTGGATTTTGAGAGCAGAATAAACAAGGCGCATTTTTACAGCATCACAGATGAATCTGCCACCTATGGGACAGCCAAAAAACCATACTCCCTGCTCATTGACAAGATCGCAGGAAAAGGCACATGGGAGAGCAACCCCTACGTCTTCGTCTACGAGTTCGAATTAGTAAAATAAATACATCTATGATTAAAAAGTATAAAAGAAAGTCTGATTTCGTTGAAGCTGTTCAATGGACAGGCGAGAATAAGGAAGAGGTGGAAACATTTGTCGATGATGAATGTATTGTTTCGAGTTCAAAAACTCTTAGTTTTTCATTGCCGAAACGGAGCTTAGTGCCTTTCCTTGTGAATGTGGAAGTTGACTCTTTTATAATGAAAGAGACTGGTGACAAGTTTTCTATTCTTGACCCTTACAAAATGGCAAAGATGTTTGATTCTTATGATTCTATCCTTGACATCGTAAAGGTAGAATACAAGGAAGTGAGTGAGCGGTATGAAATTATCGAGAATCTCTTGAAAGGTAAGACACCACAAGAGCTGCTTGAAGAGTACGGTCCGCAGAAGACTGTAACGTTAAGCGGTATTGATATGGTGATGGACAAGTACTTGAGGATACTGAAAGAACAAATCGAGTCTATTGAGGATGAGGAAAACTCCATATTGCAATATGAAAAAGTAATCATAATGGATTTTTAGGTTGTGCCACTAAAGAGATTGCTCAACACTTTAGCAAATACTTTGGGATGCTTATCACTGAAGCTAAATATGCTGACATGGTAGACTTTGAAATTATAGAAAATAAATATCAATAATATGGCATGGGTATGTGTAGGATTTAATGGTGAAGAATTTGTATTCAATAATAAACCACATAGAAGTATTTACAAAAATGCGTTCCAGATTGATGAAAATGACATATTTACACATGAATGGACAGATGACAAATATTGTGGTTGTATAAATCTTCCAAAAGGAACTATCAATAAGCTTATTGGTAAAAAACTTACATGGGATGATGAACCTGTAGAACTTAAGTAAATAAATATGAACAAAAGAATATTTAAATTTCGTGGCAAAGATGTCTTCACTGACACTTGGAAATATGGTGACTTGGTGCATAATCAGAAGGTCACAACCACTGGCTTGGAACCTCGCACTATGGTATGTGGATACGAGGTTAACCCTGAGACTGTAGGGCAGTTTACGAACCTTAAAGACTCTAAGGGGAATGAGGTCTACGAAGGTGATATTGTTGTGTGTAATAGCGGTAACGGCATAATTGTTAACATGAAATACGTTTGTGTTGTCGTTTTCAAGCATGGCTCGTTCTGTCTTCGTTCTGTGGATAATACTGTGACTACTTCTATCATGATTCATGTTGACTGTGGACGGCTATTGTGCTGGGAAGTCATCGGCAACGTATTCGACAATAAAGCGAAAGAAGGAAAAGAATATGAAAGCAAGATTGGCAAAGAAGATAATTAAGGCGAGTGACTTCTATGGGCTTTATAGTCTGGAATGTAGAGGTAAAAGACGCAAACGTTATCCTTATTGGTTTAGACGATGGGGCTTTCGTGCAGGTTGGATGTATGCCTCAAAGGGTACAAAAGTTAAACACCGTCGTGTCTTATACTGGTTAAAAAGCTATGACATGCGTCTTGATGAGGCTATGCGTCGTTTGCCGAAGTATACACGGGAGATATTCAAGGCTATTGAAACAAAACAAATGGAGACGATATGAAAATACGTATTGCAAAGAAAAAGCTTAAGAAAGTAATATCTGAAGCCTATCGTATAAACAAAAGGCGTGTAAAACTGACGAGGACGTATTTTGCTTTTAAAAGTGGATATGGTTATCGTTATCGCGACGATAGTATTGGTTTTTACTCTATAAGAATACGAGCGAAAAAGAAACCAATAATTGGAGCCAAGAGAAGTCTGCTTCGGTTAATAAAAGAAATGTACAAGGCTGACGAAAGGAAACATGTGCCCGAGACTGAAACAATGGAAGAAGCATATCGTCAACCTCCAAGAACACGTAGATGTCGTAGGACACATGGCAATGTCAATAACAGTAAATAATAAAGTACAACATTAAAAAACAAATAATATGGAAAGAACAATAATATACAGAACGCAGCGTACCGTTACGGACGTGCGCACAAAGAGAGGGATGAAGGTACTATATATAGAAGTGTGTGGCGAGATAACGAGAGTGAAAGGCAAAAGGTTTTGGATTTTCAAGTTGCCAGACAGATACGTACGCAGAACTTGTCTGATAGAATACGTGGAGACCGTAAGAGGGACTTTCGAGCCTTGTAAGTGTAACGTTAAGAGGCTTTCATTTGAGAGCGCCAAGCGAATAATGGAAGCTGTGAATATGATGGATATTGAACTTAAAACAAAATGTCATGAATATAAGAAGAGGTCTGGTAAGAATAAATAGAAATATGTTGGCGGTGGATCCTGACGTTGCTCGTAGAATACTTAAAGACATTGACGAGCGATGCTCAATGTACTACATAATAATAGGTTCTGTGTATAACTTGGCACAGAGTGCGATGGTTGACGCAATGCCGTTGTTAAAGGAAAGCAAGTGGTGGAGATTTGAGGTGAAGAAGGATGCGAACGCTGCTCTGGGCGCATACGAAAGTTGGAACAGCAAGATGAAGATGAAGCTGTGGGACAAGTACCAGATGTGGCTTGATGTGTCAGACGCTGTTGCGGACAAAATGAAGGTGGACGTGCAAAAATTGAGGTGGAGCTATGACGCACTGCTTATGAGAGAGAAGATAGAGGAGCACACACTGAAATCTTATCTTCTGACTGCATCTACGCTGAACGACATTGCGGAGAACACGTTCGGGAAGTTCTTGCGTGACGGTTCGAAAAACATTGGCGTTGACTTGACGGAAATGTTCAAGGCAGAGAGTTCGTTTGCTGCTGTAAAGGCGAACTGGGATAAGGCTGTAGCACCGATAATGAGGTGCGGTGGCGGAAACATAGACTGCAACAAGGACAGCAACTGTGTGTTGGCTGGCGACATAATATGTAGGAAGTTGGCAGACATAGAAATGTATGAGGAGGCTTGCAAATATGCAGCTGACTTGAACATGGATATTATGGAGAAGTATATGGAGGCTTGATGCATAAAAAGGCGGATGGACAGGGAAAACCTATTCATCCGCTTTTCGATTAAGAATTTACATACCACCAAATTTTATCAGATGGGTGGTCGGTGTCCTCGTCAAATAGAAAGCTACGTGCGAGTTCGCAAGACTTCTGTAGCAGTCGGCTGCGGTCGTGAAACCATGAGCGGAGAGTCTCGATATGATTGGAGTACATGAGGTTGACGGTGACGCAGAAATCCCAGAAGTTGTAATCGTCGGGCAAGGAAAGATACATCTTGTCGTAAGCTGCACGTATATCCTCATAGGGGAAGAACGGTGCATAACGCTTGTGCGTGTCGTCAACAAAGTAGTACATTCGTGCGATGGCAGCACGTGCATTATCCTCGTTGAAATGGTGGTCTGAGTCGAGGAGGTAGAGCATTTTGTGTAGAGCAGACTCCATTTCCTGGTCTGTCATTCCGCAAGAGTTGTTGCGGATGCGTGAAGCTGCGCTATCGAAAGCGTCAGCAAGTAAGTTGCGTACATTCATAGTTATTTGGTTTTAGTGTTAGATTCTGTTGTGTCGGAAGATGCGGCATGTCACCTGTACGAAGGCACAGACATACAGAGCCAAGGTCATGAGGATAAGGATGAAGTCGGCATCGTACATTTCGTTGGTTATGAGACAGGAGCCGTAATATAGCCGTATTGCATTTGTGCCAATGAAGTAAACGAACGGTATGCGCCACAGCCAACATAATCTGAAGAAGTGGCTTGCAGGGAGCATGAAGACTACGGGGAAGATGTAGACCATGAAGTATAGATAGGCTATACACTCCTCGTTTTCCCGAACGTCGATGAGTATCTCGCGTGGATTGTCGTGAAAACTGTATACTCCATACCAATGACAGAGCATGAGGGAAACAGGCACATATCGAAGAGCCTTAGAATAGAAGAAGAAAATTGAGCGGTTGAGTATTACGCTCACCTCTGTTGTTGTTTGTTTGGATAACTCTTTCATAAGCCTATTGTTTTAGAAAAACGTAAATATAGCGAAAATAATAACAAAATGAAATATTTTAGAAAGAATTTGTAAACAAATGCACGCTTTTCTTGATATATATTAAAAAAAGGATAAGGAG
>ERZ1026776.996-NODE-996-length-17304-cov-23.078149_pt1 | contig 17304 bp, 14 predicted proteins | sample MGYA00380125_ERZ1026776 | MGnify/ENA primary metagenome ERZ1026776 (study PRJEB33269, sample SAMEA4719761) | human gut metagenome | biome: human-associated habitat; feature: organic feature; material: feces | place: Cameroon | collected 2013-10 ...
TGGTCTTCGGCTTGCGGATCTCGATATTTGGCAGCTTCGCCGTCTCTTTCCATAATGCTTCTGAACTGATGCGGATGCCGGGAGCAGTGATACCTGCGGTAAATCTTCCATCCTCCGTGATCAGGTCATACGTGGTGGCAGTACCGAAATCCAGTACCAGCACCGGTCCGCCGTATTTCACATATGCTGCCACCGCATCGACGATACGGTCCGCACCGATACCTCTGGGATCCTCCGTAGCCACCTTAATACCGCTTTTGACTCCAGGACCTACGATGAGAGGCTTCGTATGCAGGTAGCGGATGATAGAACTGGTCAGGGAATGCATCACATCCGGCACTACGCTGGCGATGATGGCTCCCTCGATATCCGAGGTCTCAATTCCGTTATTTTTCAACAGCTGTGTGATCATGATCCCGTATTCATCGGAAGTTCTGGGAGTCTTTGTCATGATCCGGAAAGTAGCTGTCAGTTTTTCCCCAAGGAAGACACCCATGGTCATATTGGTATTGCCCACATCTATGACAAATATCATTCGCCGTCCTCCTCATCCAACAGTGCCGAGACATCCTCTTTTTTGATAAATACGCGGTAGTACAGGCTTAAGGATTCAAAAAGCTCCTGTCTGCTGCGGCGGATCTCAGCGATCAAAAGTCCGGAAGAGATCTCATCGTAATAGATGTCATCGTCATCCGCATTGGTCTCCATGACTACGTTGCCGTCCTCTTCAAAAGCGATGGTGAACACGCCACCCACTTCCTCCGTGAACAGCACGCAGATCACATGCAGCTCCTGCTTGATGGAGTCCGGGATCATTTTGAATTGTTCTTCGTTAAAATAGTATTTCTTCTCATAGGCGTTGGCGCCACAGAGTACAACTTTGTTCTCGTCCATAATTCTCTATCCTGTTTCTTATTCTCAATCTGTTTCTGATCCAGTCAGGGCTTCTTGCTTTGCTCCCTCAGGCACTAGACATAGCCATAGATTCCGCGGACGGATACCTCACCGGCATAGACTTCCTCTACCGTGCCGTCCTGTCTCTCTACGATAAGCTCGCCCTGGTCGTTGATACCTCTGGCAATGCCACGGTATTCTCCCTTGGGATCCAGTACGCAGACCTCTCTGTCCTGGTTCAGCAGAAGCTTGGCATAGGAGTCTCTGAGCCCTTTCAGGTCATGGGTCTGTAAGAAGATCTCATAATCCTCCTCAAAAGCTTCCATGATGTCTGCGATCAGCTGGCTGCGGGAAATACAAAATCCACACTGCTCATCAATGGCTGCTGCCCGCTCCCTGATCTCCTCCGGGAATTCCTGCCTGCGCACATTGATGCCCACACCGATGACGATGTGATGGATATAGCCCTGCTCCATGCTCATCTCTGTGAGGATGCCGCAGACCTTTTTTCCATCCACGACGATATCATTGGGCCATTTGATACCGACCTTCGCGGCTGCCTCCTCACTGTCACGGCGTAGTGTCTGCCGGATGCCCTTTGCCACCGCCAGTGCCATGACTAACGTTAACATCGGCGCGCAGTCCGCATTGAAATCCGGCTTTAACATTAATGTGAAGTAGATATTCGTCGCCGCAGGACTCTCCCAGCCACGACCTCTTCTGCCACGCCCGGCGGTCTGCTGATCCGCTACGACTAACAGTCCGTTCTCAGCGCCCTGTTCCGCTTCCTGCTTTGCGCGGATGTTGGTGGAATCAATACTGTCAAAAAACAGCAACGGATGTCCCACCCATTTCGTCTTCAGTCTGCTCTGAATATCCGCCTGGTTATAGACTTCCTGTGCCTGTTCCACAAGGTGATACCCCTTGTTCTGAACCGCCTCGATGACATAGCCTTCCTTTTTCAGTTGTCCGATTGCTTTCCATACGGCAGTTCTCGATACGCCGAACTGCTCACAGAGCTCCTGCCCGGAGATATAGGTTTCCCTCTCCCGCAGAACCTCTAAAATTTTTGCTTTCATACTCATAAAGTTGCCGCCATCACTGCCTTGATTGTATGCATACGATTCTCAGCCTCTTCAAATACCAGAGACTGACTGGATTCAAATACTTCATCTGTTACTTCCATTTCGGTGATACCGAATCTCTCACCCATCTGGGCACCGATCTTGGTCTTGAGATCATGGAAGGCGGGGAGACAGTGCATGAAGATCGCCTGCTTGCCGGCATTGTCCATGACTGCTTTGTTCACCTGATAAGGAGACAGCTCCTTAATACGCTCGGTCCATACTTCGTCGGGCTCACCCATGGATACCCAGACATCTGTGTAGATCACATCCACATCCTTGGTTCCGGCCTTAACATCCTCGGTCAGGGTGATGCTGCCACCGGTCTGTGCGGCGATTGCTTCACATTCTGCCACCAGTTCTTTTGCCGGGAAATATTTTGCAGTGGTACATGCGGTAAAATGCATACCCATCTTCGCGCAGGCTACCATCAGAGAGTTACCCATATTGTAACGGGCATCTCCCATGTAAGTCATGCGAATCCCCTTCAGGTGTCCGAAATGCTCACGGATGGTCAGAAGATCTGCCAGCATCTGGGTGGGATGGAACTCATTGGTCAATCCGTTCCATACGGGAACCTTGGAGTATTTTGCCAGTTCCTCTACAATATCCTGTCCAAAGCCACGGTATTCGATACCCTCGAACATACCTGCCAGTACTCTGGCGGTATCGGCGATGCTTTCTTTTTTACCGATCTGGGATCCGGTAGGATCCAGATAAGTGGTTCCCATTCCCAGGTCATGCGCTGCCACTTCAAAAGCACATCTGGTACGTGTACTGGTCTTCTCGAAGATCAGAGCCACATTTTTGCCTCGGAGAGTATCTACGGGGATTCCCTTTTTCTTTTTATCTTTCAGGTCTGCTGCCAGATTCAGCAGATATTCGATCTCTTCCGGTGTAAAATCCAGTAACTTTAAAAAATCGCGTCCCTTTAAATCCATAATACTCCTCTTTTCCGAGGCTTCTGACCTCTGTGTTTTTAGCTATATGTAATCAATATACTTCATTATCCGGCGTTTTTCAACCCCTCGCAGCATGCACTTTATGCCACGTTTTCTAATTCTTAGAGTAAAAAAGGATCCCTCCCGGCATTCCGGAAGAGATCCTCTTTGATCTGTCTGATCCTATTCGTTATGACGCTTATTCTGCTTTTTTGCCGGCTGCTGCCTTGAAGGTCTCCGCTACGCTGGCAATGCCCTGCAGTTCTGCGGGAAGCAGGATCGTGGTAGCCTGACCGTCTGCCACTTTTTCAAAAGCTTCCAGACTCTTTAACTTAAGGACTGCTTCGTCTGCGCCTGCTTCTCTTAGCATCTTGATACCATCGGCATTTGCCTGCTGCACCTTCAGGATGGCTTCGGCTTCACCTTCTGCCTCACGGATCATTTTCTCCTTCTCAGCTTCCGCACGAAGGATGGCTGCCTGCTTATCTGCCTCTGCACGGAGGATCGCAGACTCCTTGGCACCTTCTGCCTCCAGGATCTTCGCCTTCTTCTCACCTTCGGCACGGGTTACGGCTTCACGTCTCTCACGCTCTGCCTTCATCTGCTTCTCCATGGCATTCTGGATCTCTGCGGGAGGAATGATGTTCTTCAGCTCTACACGGTTGACCTTAATACCCCAGGGATCGGTGGCGATATCCAGTGCTGCACGCATCTTGGTATTGATGGTCTCACGGGATGTCAGTGTCTGATCCAACTCCAGGTCACCGATGATGTTACGCAGGGTGGTGGCAGTCAGATTCTCGATTGCCATCATAGGATTCTCTACGCCGTAGGTGAACAGCTTGGGATCGGTGATCTGATAGAAGACTACGGTATCGATCCGCATGGTTACGTTATCCTTGGTGATCACGGGCTGGGGCGGGAAATCTGCTACCTGCTCCTTTAAGTTGACTTTTCTGGCAACCCTGTCGATGAACGGGATCTTCAAGTTAAATCCTACATTCCAGGTAGCCTGATAAGCACCCAGACGCTCGATGACATAGGCCTGTGCCTGGGGAACGATCTTGATACAGGATACGAAGATCCATAATACTAAAACGGCAATAATGATCAATGCTAACATTTTTCCTCCTTCTGCGTACGTTCGTGTACGCTGCGTACCCCTTGTACGCACTTTTCCCTCATGTATTGGTTCTACACGATTCTTACGACTGCGGTTCCGATAGGTTTTCCGTCACTTTTGCCATCTGGGGATCCACTTTGACGATCAGCTTGACTCCGCTGACTGCCACAATGTCCACCACGGTCCCGGGCTGTAAATTCACCCCGTCTGCTTCGGTTCTGGCACTCCACTCCTGTCCGCCTACCGTTACCTGTCCTATGCCCTGCAGATTGTCGATCTCGCTGGTCACGATGGCCTGCCTGCCGATCATGCTTTCCACGTTCGTCCTTACGCGGTCCTTGTTGAAATACCGGACAGCGATAGGTCTGGTGAAAAATAACAGCAGCAGAGATACTGCAAAAAATAACAGGATCTGTAACCAGACCGGTCCATGAAATGCGGCGACGATCACTGCCACCACTGCGCCTCCGGCGAACCATATGCTCGTCAGTCCCAGAGTAGCGACTTCCACACCGATCGATACGATCAATACCACAAGCCACAAGGTTACCATTTCACTCATGTAATCACTCCTTTGGTTTTGTAGTTGTATCCAGTGTACTACAAATATATGTGCGTGGCAACCGCTACCTTCGCACGATACTTATGGTTATTGTGCTGTCTTGGGATGTCTTTGTAGTCAAAAAGGCGGCATCCCATCCGGGACACCGCCTCTTTTGTAATTTTAATGATGCCAGGGGCAAAAGGTCTAAGCCCACATGAGCTTGCTCATAGGTGGGTAAAAGACCTTAGGACCCGCCCCGATATGAGCATAAAAGTGGGATGATAATCCCACGATATGCGAATAGAGGGTAGGATTGTGGGAGTGCGTAGCACGGAGCAATCCGTAGGCATCAAAGTCGGGGGCTTTTGACCCCGACATCATTTTAATAGAATACATGATTACCGATCACGATTCCGTCACGGCCGTTGTTACGTCTGAAGTGTGTCAGATCTCCCACATTGGATACGCCGGAGATGGCTTCTTCCGCTGCCTTGATGCAACTTGCGTTGATCCTGCCGGATTCGTATACGGTATTTACCTTACCGTTCAATGCCGGAGTGAACTGTCCGGATGCATAGATCACACCGTGGATACTGTTAGGATAAGCACCGCTTCGTACACGGTTCATAACGACAGCACCTACTGCCAGCTGTCCTTCGTAGCTCTCACATCCTGCTTCGCACTGGATCAGTGCTGCCAACAGCTGTGTGGTATCCGCATCAGTGGTATACTCGCCATAGTTCACATGGCGCTTTGCTTCACGCTCTGCGGCTTCTCTTGCCTTGATCTCCTCTAAGGTTTCACCGGAGTCGATCTGGAAATCCAGTGTTACATATTCGGCGGACACATAGCCGTCCGTACCTTCATAATCAATACAGACCCATTCGGGATTGCTGCTGTCCACGACATCTACGATGTCACCCTTGGGAACCAGTCCCAATACTCCTGCATCCTGACTGGCTTCTGTTCTCACACGGAGAGTCTCCGTATTGATCTGTGCGATCATTCGTCCCACATCATTTGCCAGTGCTTTGGCATCATCACCGAACAGAAGGTATTCATTCTTCGCCCAGCCGATCAGGGTTCCGGACTGGATCTTAGTCCATCCATCCTTCTGCTCTAAGATTGTACCTCCACAGTCCTTGTATAACTTACCGACCTTGGAAGCATCCTCACTGGCATCGCTTCGTACATTCACGGCATCTCTTACGTTTGCCATGACCAGTCCGGAACCGATCTCATCCTCAGAGGGAAATGTCAGATTCAATTCCTTTACTGTGGCATTGATCACTTCGGTACTGTTTCTGGAACCGGGATCTAAGATCGATGCGATACCACCGTTCAGATCATTGACATAGTTTTTGGTATTGCTTGCCTGTGCGGTCATGCTCATTTGCATGCTCAGGAAGATAGAACAGAGCAGTCCTGCACATACAACCAGCATTCTTCTGCTTTTTGTCATCTTGATACACGCCTTTCCCACAGGAAAATTCCCCGGACGGGGTGGTATACCTGCGGCTCTACCAGTGAATAGTATATGATGTATTTCTTAATATTTTCACCGGTTTGTTACAAAAATGTTAAATTTGTTACGCGGAATATCATAGCAGATGACAAAATTTTTGTCAAGTTATGGGGGGATGGGCGCTATTTAGCCATGACAGCTCGGCTTGCGCCATTCGCAAAGTCGCGTTATCACGCTATCCGTCACTACATACATTTCGACTTCTCGATGCAGGCGTCCATGGCATCCATCACAGCGGCGCGCAGTCCCTTCTCCTCCAGCACTTTGACTGCCTGAATCGTGGTACCTCCGGGAGAACATACCATATCTTTCAGCTCCCCGGGATGTTTTCCGGTCTCCAGTACCATTTTGGCACTTCCGAGTACGGACTGTGCTGCGAATTCATAGGCCTGTTTTCTGGGCATTCCGGCTGCCACCGCCTCATCCGCCATAGCCTCGATGAACATGAATACATATGCGGGAGAGCTTCCGCTGACTCCTACGACCACATCCATCAGTCTCTCAGGCACGACACTGGCGATGCCGAAGGAACGAAGCAGAGTAAGCACCTGCTCTAAGTCTTCTTCTGTGACATTCTCTCCGGCGCAGACACCGGTGCAGCCTTCCAGTACCAGGGCCGGCGTATTGGGCATGCAACGGATCAGCTTGAGCTCCGGTCTGTCAAATGCATCCTTCAGATACTGTATATTCCTGCCTGCTGCGATGCTGACGATCAGGGTATCGGCCTTCACAGCATCCTTAATCTCGGCGATCACTTCCGGGAAAAAGATAGGCTTTACGGCCATGAACAGGACGTCCGCCTGCGCGGCTACTGTTTTGTTATCGGTCGATGTGTTAATATTAAATTTCGATTTGACTTTTTCTGCTGTTGCTTCTGTCTTAGAAGAACCGATGATGTCCTCCGGCTTTGCAATGCCTTTCTGCAGCATGCCTCCGATCATTGCCGTTGCCATATTTCCCAATCCGATAAATCCAATCTTCATAATACCTTGTCCTCCTGTTCTGTTTTTCTACTTAAATATCATATAGCCCCGAACCACTACTATGCCTACAGGTTTCGCTGTCTGTGCGCCTCATACATCAGAAGTGCCGCAGCGATCGAGGCATTCAGGGATTCTACCTTACCCTCCATGGGGATTTTAAGGTACTGTCCGGACTGGTCGGAGATCTCTTTTGTCAGCCCGTTTCCTTCATTGCCAATGAGGAATGCGGTGGGCTCCCGGAAGGAAAAGCTATCGTAATATTCCTTCCCCTTCAAGTGGGCCGCATAAGTATGGATCCCTTTTTCATGCATCTGCGTAAGCACCGGGGACAACTCCGGCACATAGACAAAGGGCACCCGGAATATGGAGCCCATGGTGGCACGGATGGTTTTGGGATTAAAGATATCCACGGTCTGACCGTTCATGATAACACCCGTTATTCCAGCTCCTTCCCCAGTACGGATCATGGTTCCCAGGTTCCCGGGATCCTGTAAATTCTCCAAAATCAAAAATAAAGGCTCCGGCTGTTCCAGAAGCTGTGCCAGGTCATAGGAAGGCTGTTCCAACACGGTGAGGATTCCCTGGGGAGTCTGGGTATCTGCCATTTTTGCAAATACCTCCGGGGATACGGTCTCATAGCCGGTCTGCTGAAGCTTATCCCAGAATGCAGTATCGCCGTTTTGGGCATTCTGCCGAAGCTTCTGCTCCAATTCTTCTGTGAGATAGACCTCTCTTACGCTTTTTATCGGCGCTTCCTCACACATTCTGACGCCCTCCGCCAGAAATACGTGATCCTTACGTCGTTCCTTCGCCTTCGTCTGCCACTGCACGACCTGTTTTACTTTTGCATTGTTGCTGCTCGTGATCATATCTGCCTGCTCCCTGCCATCCTGCCATAATAGCGCGATTTTTCGTGCTGCGCGCTCTCAAAATCGCAACATCCATTCGTATTCCGGACTATCGTCCTTCATACTCATGTCTGTTTACTCCTCTCATAGAATGCATCCCCTGTCTGCAAGCAGACGGGATGCATTCTATGGATGAGTTTATTATAGTCAAAAAGACGCTTCCACGCAATGGGAAACGTCTTTGTCTTCGTATCCGTTCAGACACTCTTATTCATTATGTCTGAACTGTTAAATTAAATGATGTCGGGGTCAAAAGCCCCCGACTTTGATGCCTACGGATTGTTCCGTGCTACGCACTCCCACAATCCTACCCATTATTCGCATATCGTGGGATTATCATCCCACTTTTATGCTCATATCGGGGCGGGTCCTAAGGTCTTTCACCCATTTATGAGCAAGCTCATGTGGGCTTAGACCTTTTGACCCTGGCATCATTAAATTAGATGGAAAGTAAATGAGATACCTCAAACTGATAATCGTTGATACCCTTCTCCATCTGCAGTGCGTCCTCGATATCGAAATCGATGAATTCACCGTGCTGGTAACCAACGACACGATTGGTCTTGCCTTCCAGCATGATGTCTACTGCGTAAGCACCCATGATAGATGCATAGTAACGATCCTTCGCAGTAGGGCTTCCTCCACGCTGCATGTAACCTAAGATCGTAGCACGGGTCTCAATACCGGTAGCTGCCTCGATACGGCGTGCCATGGAAGTGGAATGTCCGATTCCCTCGGCATTGATGATGATGTGATGGGTCTTGCCATGCTTACGGTTGGTAATGATATTATTGATAATATTCTGTTCGTTGTAATCGTACTTCTCGGGAAGCAGGATATCCTCGGCACCGTTGGCAATACCGCACCACAGAGCGATGTATCCGGCATTTCTGCCCATTACCTCGATGATACTGCATCTCTCGTGAGAGGAAGAGGTATCCTTAACCTTATCGATAGCCTGCATTGCAGTGTTCACTGCGGTATCGAATCCGATGGTGTACTCGGTACAGGCGATATCCAGGTCGATGGTTCCGGGAAGACCGATGGTATTAATGCCCAGTCTGGACAGAGCCTGCGCACCACGGTAGGAACCGTCACCGCCGATGACAACGATACCGTCGATACCATGCTTTCTGCAGATCTCAGCACCCTTCTTCTGTCCTTCCGCCTCCTTGAACTCCAGGCAACGTGCGGTTCCAAGAATGGTACCACCGCGCTGGATGATATCAGACACATCCTTGGCTTCCATATCTACGATCTCTTCATTCAACAGACCCTGATAACCTTTTTTAATACCCTTAACCTTCAGTCCTCTTGCAATGGCTGTACGAACAACTGCACGGATAGCAGCGTTCATTCCCGGTGCATCACCGCCGCTGGTCAGTACGCCGATCGTCTTAATCTCTTTTGCCATGACTGTTACCTCCTAAGTAAACGAACGAATAATTTTCTCTTCTCGACTTCCTATTTTAATCTATTTTGGTACGGTTTTCAATAGGTTTCGTTATAAATTTAACATTTTCTTTTCCAAACAGTGTATACAATTTTTCCAACAGTTTTTCATCCGCTCTTACACGGAAATTTGACGGCAGGATCTTGTAGTTTTTCGTATCCCGCAGGAAGATCACCACATCATCATCGCCCTCGGAATCCGCTATGGCCTGCAGAAGTTCCTGCTCGCGCTCCTTATAGGCTTCTCTGTTTGCAAACTGGAGCCAGACTCCCGCCGGCATCCCTTTTTTCTGCCCGGTTCCGGCGTCCTGCGGCCGTTTGCCGGGTTGTGTCTGTTCCACTGTTTTGCCTGTCTGTCCGCCTGACATGGCGCTGCCCGGATACTGGCCGCTGCTGTTCCCGGGATTACGGTATCCGTTATTGTTACCATAGCTTCCGTTACGTATGTTGCCTCCCCGGCCTCCGTAACTTCTGGGAAACAGGGGCTGGTTCGCCGCTCTGGCTGCCTGTGCATCCTCAAAGCTGATGATCTGGTCACAGATCAGCTTGCCGTCCTTGTCTTCCTCCAACGACACTCTGCCCCGGATAAATACTTTCGCATCTTCCACAAGCAGCGTGCTGTAACGCTCATATACCTGCGGAAATACCACGACTTCCACATTGCCGATCAGATCCTCCACATTTAAAAATGCCATGATCTTGTCGTTCTTGGTGTATTTTACGTTTTTATCCGCAATCAGTCCGCCGATTACCGCATTTGCCTGATCTTTAACCAGTTCCACCTCTCCGGACTCTTCATCCAGCGCAAAGTCTCCGGCGGTATTACTGATGCAGCTCTGCCACAGCTCCTGGTATTCCTCTAAAGGATGACCGCTGACATAGACGCCCAGAACCTCTTTTTCAAAGCCAAGCAGCATTTCCTTGCTGTATTCACCTACATTCGGCATCCGGATATCGAATTCTTCCTTATCTTCTTCACCGGCGATATCAAACAGGGAAATCTGCCCTGCCAGGTTGTTTTTCTTATCGTGGGCAATATGGTCCGCGATCTGCACATAGACGCTCATGAACTGTTTTCTCGTGCCACCCAGTCCGTCCATGGCTCCTGCTTTGATCAGGTTCTCAATTGCCCGCTTGTTCATCTCTTTTTTATCGGACATACGGGTGATGAAGTCCTTCAGGTTTGTGAAGGGACCTCTCTCCTTACGCTCCTGCACCAGACTGTCGATGACCGGACGTCCCACGCCTTTAATGGCCGTCAGGGCATAGCGGATCTTGCCGTCTGTCACAGAGAATCCGGCTTCTCCCGCATTCACATCCGGCGGCAGAATGGCGATATTCATATTCCGGCAGTTCAAAATATACTCCGATACTTTTTTCGGGTTATCGATAACGGAGGTCATCAGTGCCGCCATGAACTCCACGGGATAGTAGTATTTTAAATACGCCGTCTGGTAAGCCACCACCGCATAACATGCAGCATGGGACTTATTAAACGCATACTTGGCGAAGTCCATCATCATGTCGTAGATCTGTCCTGCGGTCCGCTCATCAATGCCGTTGGCGATACAGCCGGGAACGTTCTCCTCCGGATTACCGTAGATGAAGTTCGCCCGCTCTTTTTCCATGACGGCCTGCTTCTTTTTACTCATGGCACGGCGCACCAGATCGCTTCGGCCCAGGGTATATCCCGCCAGGTCTCGAACGATCTGCATTACCTGCTCCTGGTACACGATGCAGCCGTAAGTGGGCTTTAAGATCGGCTCCAGCTGCGGGCAGGCATAGGTGACGGCATCCGGATGGTTCTTACCCTGAATATACTTCGGGATGAAATCCATGGGGCCGGGACGATACAGGGAGATACCTGCCACCACATCCTCCAGATTCTGGGGACGCAGTTCCTTCATGAAGCTCTTCATCCCCCCGCTTTCCAGCTGGAACACGCCTTCCGTTCTGCCGGTACCGATGGAAGCCAGTACTTTCGGGTCATTATAGTTGATAGCATCCACATCAATGTGTCTGCCGGTGGTATTTTCAATAAACTGGACCGCATCATGGATCACGGTCAGGGTACGTAACCCCAGGAAATCCATTTTCAGAAGTCCCAGCTCTTCCAGCGTCGTCATGGTGAACTGGGTGACGATGGAACCGTCGGAGCCCCGGGACAGGGGCACAAATTCATCCGCCGACTTCTGACAGATGACTACGCCCGCCGCGTGCATGGAGGTATGTCTGGGTAATCCCTCCAGTCGTTTACACATATCGATCAGGTGATGTACCTGCTCATCCTCCTGATAGAGCTTACGGAATTCCGGGTTCATCTCCAGTGCTTTATTTAATGTAATATTCAGTTCATTGGGCACCATTTTGGCAATGGAATCCACGAAAGCATAGGGCAGATCCATGACTCGTCCCACATCGCGGATGACACCTTTCGCCGCCAGGGTACCGAAGGTGACGATCTGCACCACCTTGTCGTTACCGTATTTTCTGCCTACATAATCGATGACTTCCTGTCTCCGTTCAAAGCAGAAATCCACGTCAATATCGGGCATGGAGACACGTTCCGGGTTCAGGAATCGTTCAAACAGCAGATTGTAATGAATCGGATCGATGTTGGTGATCTTCAGGCAATATGCCACGATACTTCCCGCCGCGGAGCCTCGTCCCGGTCCCACAGGGATCCCGTGCTCCTTGGCATAATTGATGAAATCCCACACGATCAGGAAGTAGTCCACATATCCCATTCTCTGAATAACGCCAAGCTCATAGTCCAGGCGCTCCCTGAGAGTCTGGCCGGTCTCTCCGGCGGGCTGATTGCCGTCGCCATAGCGTTCCGCCAGTCCGTCATCGCAGAGCTTATTCAAGTAACTCCAGGAATCGTACCCCTCCGGCACATCGTATTTCGGCAGCTTCGTCACGCCGAATTCGATCTCCACGTTACAGCGGTCCGCGATCCTCTGGGTATTCTCCACCGCCTCCCAGGCATAGGGGAACAGTCCCTTCATTTCCTCTTCGCTCTTGACATAATACTGTCCGCCCTCGTAGCGCATACGGTCCTCGTCCGCCAGCTTTTTGCCCGTCTGCAGGCACAGCAGGATGTCATGAGGGATCGCATCCTCAGCATAGGTATAGTGCACATCGTTGGTGGTCACCAAGGGAATGTCCAGCTCCCTGCTCATCTGGAGCAGTTCCATATTTACCGTGCGCTGTTCCGGAATGCCGTGATCCTGTAATTCCAGAAAATAGTTGCCCTTGCCAAAGCATGCCTCATACTTGCGGGCTGCCATTCTCGCCTCTTCTTTCATGCCCTTTAAAATAAATCGGGGCACTTCTCCCGCAAGACAGGCAGACAGCGCAATGATACCCTCATGGAACTCCTGCAATACTTCCATATCCACACGGGGTTTATAATAATAGCCTTCGGTAAAACCACGGCTGACGATCTTCATCAGGTTCGCATAGCCGGTATTGTTCTCCGCCAACAGCACCAGATGATGGTAACGGTCCTCACCGCCGGTCAATTCCTTGTCAAAACGGGAATTGGGCGCCACGTACACCTCGCAGCCCAGAATCGGCTTGATCCCCGCTTCTCTGGCCGCACGGTAAAAATCGATCACACCGTACATAACACCATGGTCGGTGATCGCCGCGCTGTTCATGCCCAGTTCCTTGACTCTGGCTACATATTCTTTAATCTTATTAGATCCGTCCAGCAGAGAATATTCTGTATGGACATGAAGATGGGTAAACGCCATTTTGCTGTTCCCTTTCTAGTGCAGTTCTAGTGCAGTTCTAGTGCAGTTCTTTTGCTTTTTTCACGCATTCCTCGTAGGCCGGTCCTGCCTGTTCCCTGTGATAACCCGGTGCAAGCATCGCCGCAAAATACAGATCCTCCAGTGTCTCTTCCTGTGCTGCTGTGGGATGGGAAGGCATCACTACACGGGTGCTCCATACTAACATGCAGCCGGTATACTCCACCATGAAAAATATGGGCTCCATATTTTTCTCCATGCGGCTGTTCAATGTCAGTTTATCTTCACCGGAGATCTCTTCCAGCTTTTTGATATGAGAAGGCTGCGGTTCCTCTACACTGCCGTCCGGCAGGATCACGCACTCGCAGGGCTCCATATCTTCCCTGTGTGCATTGATATATTCCATGACAGTCATTCTCACACCTCCTTTGTTCTATCTGTCAGTCTGTTATTCTTCCGCCCGGATCGCCCAGCGCATTTTCGTGGAACGGGCTCTTCCGTTCTGCGCGCATTCCTCCACGGAAGGGCGGATCACATCCTTGGCATAGTCTGCGTAGATACCATTGCGGCAGCCTTCCCGCAGTGCCTGCTTCACAAGCTTGTCCTCACCGGAATGGAACGTCAGGATGGCGACTCTTCCACCGGGTTTTAAGGCTCCGGGCAGCTTTTCCATGAACTCATACAATACTTCAAATTCACGGTTCACATCAATACGCAGAGCCTGAAAGGTTCTCTGGCAGGTCTTCTTGATCGTATCTTTTTTCTCCTTTTCCGGGAGAAAATCCAGTGTCTTCTCGATCACTTCTCTCAGCTTCGTCGTGGTGTCGATCCGGTGTCCCTTACGGATCTCATCAGTGATTGCCTTCGCCAGTTCCTCGCAGTAGGGCTCATCGGAATTCTCATAGAGCATTCCCGCCAGTTCTTCCCTGCCGATCGTATCTAAGCGTTCGGCCGCACTGATGCCCTGTGTCTGATTCAGTCGCAGGTCTAAGGGTCCGTCCACCTTAAAAGAAAATCCTCTCTCCGGATTATCGATCTGCATGGAGGATACTCCCAGATCCGCCAGGATAAAATCAAATCCGCCGGCCTCTTTTGCAATTTCATCTATGGTACAGAAATTCTGCAATTTGATCGTCAGGATATCCTCTCCATATCTGGCCTCTGCCAGACGTTTTCTCGTCTTGGCAGACTCTTCCGGATCTACATCTGTGGCATAGATATGACCACGACCCTGTAACTGTTCCAGCATAGCCTTCGTATGTCCGCCGTACCCCAGTGTCGCGTCAAATCCGATCTCGCCCGGCTGAATCTTCAGAAAATCCAGGATCTCCTGTACCATAATGGATCTATGCATGCCTGCGGGCGTATTGCCCTTGCTGATGACATGGGCTATGGTATCCCCGTATTTTTCCGGCTGTAATTCTTTATATTTTTCCTCGTATTTTTTAGGATATTTTCCCTTATACCGCACTCTGCGCTTATGGGGTGTCTGTTCCTGAGCCATTCCCATGATTACCTCATTCCAAATTAGTATAGTGTCGGAGTTAAAAGCGCAGGCACCCTCGCCGATACCTGCGCTTCCTCTTTCTCTTCCTTTTTCCGTTTCCTTTTATCCTTTTGGATGATGTCTTTTATTATAATGCTCTCTTGATCGCTGCCATCAATTCATCATAGGTCTCATATGCCGGCAGCTCGGGATGATCCTTTTTGATCTGCTCCGTACTCTTGAACAAAAAGCCTGCCTTGCTGGCCTGGATCATGCCCAGATCGTTATGGCTGTCGCCGCTGGCGATGGTCTGGAAGCCGATGGACTGCAAAGCCTTCACCGTTGTATATTTGGAATTCTCCACACGCATCTTAAATCCGGTGATCTCTCCATTCTCGGCTACTTCAAGTGAATTACAGAAAATGGTCGGATAACCTAATTTTTTCATCAGAGGACCGGCAAATTGTGAAAAGGTATCGCTGATAATGATGACCTGGGTAATAGAGCGCAGCTCGTCTAAGAATTCCTTCGCGCCCGGGATCGGGTCGATCTTCGCGATCGTATCCTGAATTTCCTTCAGTCCCAGACCATGCTCCTTCAGTATCCCAATTCTCCATTTCATTAATTTATCGTAATCCGGCTCGTCTCTGGTGGTTCTCTTCAGCTCCGGGATCCCGCTGGCCTCCGCAAATGCGATCCAGATCTCCGGTACCAATACTCCTTCCAGATCCAGGCATACAATATTCATATCCATCCTTGTGTCCTCCCAGTAAATTCAAATGTATTTGCGAAAAGTATACCCTATTTTACTGCTTCGTGCAACCATTTACTTTCTTGACACTTTCCTTGGCATTTTTTTGAAATTTGCTTGTAATTTTTATTTTTTTCTTCCTTATTTTTGTGACATTTTTACTGTTTACTTTGTTCTATATGTGCTATAATACCCATAGTGCAAAAAGAACTTCCGACAAGCTCTCATCTACACCAAACCAACGTAGAGATAGAGGAGGCAATTGTTATGTTGACATTAAAAGCTGAGAAAAGAAATCCTGATGAAAAGGCAAAGAAATTAAGAAGAGACGGTTTTATCACCGGTGTCCTGTACGGCAAAGAAATGAAGGAAAACGTATCCTTGAAATTCACAGAGAAGGATGCAGCTGCTTTCATTAAAAACGCAAAAGAAGGTACGCAGGCTTATCTGGAACTGGATGGGAAAAATGTAGATGTTCTGGTGAAAAATATTGATTTTGATCCTCTGACAAAGAAATATATGGCTCTGGACTTCCAGGCTCTGGTAGCCGGTGAAGTCGTATCTGCGACGGTTCCTATTGTATATCTGAATGAGGACAAGGTACAGGGAATCTTCGAGGCAGAATTGGCTGAGGTGCATTACAAGGCTGATCCCGCACATCTGTTGGAGCCCATTGAGATCGATCTTGCTACACTGCCTCAGACGACCAAGACCATGTATGTGAAAGACCTGAAACTGGAGGAGAAGGGCGTCCATGTCACAACCTCCGGCGAGCAGCAGCTGTTCCATATCGGTGCATACGGTCAGGAAGAGACTGACGAGGACGAAGCTGCTGACGAGACGAAATAACCCACTGCAGCGATCATTGATTGTTCCTTGAATACCACCCGGGGAGTTTGGTGATATACTCCCTTCCGGGTGGTATTTTTGCTTTACTAACTTGAAAGTTACGCGAGCAATGAGCCGCGCATAGGCATAGTGAGGACAGCGATGGGCGCTTGCGCACAAATCGCTGTCTTTACTTATGCCGTGATGCGGCGAACGCCGCGATATGAAATAAGATTGGCAGCGTTTTTTGCTGACAATCTTATGAATAGCGTGGCTCATTGCGGAGAACTTCCAATAAATGTGGAGCGTCCTTTGCGACACATTTATGAATTGAATGCATGGCTCGTAACGTAGCCACTCTAGAGAACAAGAAAGCCCCGGCGTGGGCACTTGCGCACAAATCCCAGTCTTATTCGATACACGGGGCGTAATCAACAATAATACTCAATTAAGCCCCGGTGGTTATACGATAGGCGGGGCGTAATCATCAATAATACTCAATTAAGCCCCGGTGGTTTTCGATAGGCGGGGCGTGATCAACAATAATACTCAATTAAGCCCCGGTGGTTATACGATAGGCGGGGCGTGATCATCAATAATAGTCAATTAAGCCCCGGTAGTTTATGCTACGCGGGGCGTGATCATCAAATCTTGTGTATAACGCCCCGTACCTTGGTTTAAGGGTACAGAGAAGCTTGATCCTATCCTCTGTGCCCACGCTGAGGCGGAAGAAGGGGCACAGGAGACAGAAACAAGCTAGTCTGTACCCTTCTTACGCCTCAACGTGAATAGTTTATGGGTACGAGTTACTTATTTTGTTGCTGATACCCACGCTATGAAAAGTTTGTGGGTATGAGAAGCTTGTTTTGTTGCTGATACCCACGCTGTGGAAAATTTGAGGGTATGAGAAGCTTGTTTTGCTGCTGATACCCACGCTATGAAATAAACTACTACCCGTGTCAAGGACAGTCAGCTCTTTCTATGCCCAAT
>ERZ1026776.1005-NODE-1005-length-17034-cov-5.895165_pt1 | contig 17034 bp, 14 predicted proteins | sample MGYA00380125_ERZ1026776 | MGnify/ENA primary metagenome ERZ1026776 (study PRJEB33269, sample SAMEA4719761) | human gut metagenome | biome: human-associated habitat; feature: organic feature; material: feces | place: Cameroon | collected 2013-10 ...
CTCATCACTCCGTATAATTTATATAATTAAGTTTAACATAATCAAATAAAATCTTCAAGAAAAAATGTTATATGTTAAATCTTCACGAAATGTTTATTGCAGCTATTAAACTTGCATTTAAAAATATGCAGAATTACACATTACAAATATATCATATCTTAACAAGCATACAAACCCTTGGCATGCGGTTTTGGACGAAATCTTGGCTCATTTTTTATTGTTTTCTAATCGTGTAGCCGTCAGTTTGGGAGTCAAATTAAGATTTACAAGTGCGCTTTGGTTGATTGAAAACAAGAGATTAACTATTTCGTTTTCATTTACTGCGTAATCGGAGCGTATCCACTGAATAATAATTCCGGTACTGCCGTTTAATATGTATGAAAAAATATACTGCTCAAGCTCTTTCGGTAGTTCAATTCTAAGGTTATTAACAAACTGAATAATTGACTGCTGCATAAAGCGTGAACGAAATTCAGGATCGGCAGAATCTATCAAAAGAGTTCTAAACTGTTTGTCATTTTGCCTGATATATTGCAAAAACGATAAAATGTATTTGTGCGCACCGGCGTCATTTTCTTCGCCGATTTTTTTCAAATGTTCCTCTGTTGCGTCAAGCAATTCCGTTTCAATTTCAATAAGCAAGTCCTTCGGCTCATTATAATGTGCGTAAAAGGTTGAACGATTAAGCTCGGCTCGGTCGCAAAGTTCTCTGACAGAGATTTTTGCTACTGAGCCTTTTTCTTTTAGCAAGTCCATCAACGCATTTTTGAACAGCAATTTTGAAAGTCGAGTTCTCTGGTTATTTTTTGTATTCATATAATTCCACCACTTTTTTATATTTTTGTTGGTTTTATATCCACTATTATGCAAACTGATGATTGTTAATCCAACATAGTGTTGCTATAATTAAAGTGTAAACGAACAAAGCGAAAAAGTCAAGAGGTGATGTTTTGAAAAAGCAAATATTCAATCCGTTTTTGCCGCTTGATAAATATATTCCGGACGGTGAGCCGCGCATTTTCGGCGACAGAATCTATTTATTCGGCAGTCACGACAAAGAGGGTGGTAACACTTTTTGCGCACTTGATTACGAATTCTTTTCTGCCCCGCTTGACGATTTGAGTGACTGGAGCAGTAAGGGTGTCAATTACAGCGCAAAGCAAGATGCACTTTATTCAAAAGAACGACCTTATTTGTATGCACCCGATGTGGTACGTGGCAATGACGGAAGATATTATTTGTATTACTGTCTTGCAGGCAACAAAGGTGACGGAGGTTACCACGGTCCTATCAGCGTTGCAGTTTGCGACACGCCTGACGGTAAATATGAATATCTGGGGTATGTTAAAAATCAAGACGGAACAGAGTTTAATAAATTTGTTTGCTTTGACCCTGCTGCGATGAACGACAACGGAACAATCCGACTTTATTACGGAACGGCAATGCCTTGTGGTATGTGTCTGCCAAAACCGTTAAAAGCTGTTGCAGCACCTATTTTTGAAAAAATATATGGCAAAAGTAAGGATGAAATTTTGTCGGAGCCGGGCGTTTGGGGTGCAAATATGATTACCCTTTGCGACGATATGCTGACCGTTAAAACTGATGCAGTTCGTATCATTCCCGAAAAGACAAGAGGCACGGATTTTGCGGGGCATGGATTTTTTGAAGGCTCGTCCATAAGAAAAATAAATAATACATACTATTTTATATATTCCTCTCAACTTAATCACGAGCTTTGCTATGCCACAAGTAAATATCCCGACAGAGATTTTAAGTACGGCGGTACGATTGTTTCCGCAGGTGATGTTGGCTTAAACGGCAGAAAAGAAAAGGACAGCCTAAACACCGTCGGAACAACGCACGGAAGCATTGAGTGCATAAACGGAAAGTGGTATGTGTTTTATCACAGGCTCACCCACGGAAGTGATTACAGTCGTCAAGCGTGTGCAGAGCCTATTGAAATCAAGGCAGACGGAAGTATTGAGCAGGTGGAAATCAGTTCTTGCGGATTAAATGCAAAACCGTTGATTGCCAAAGGCAAATATCCGTCTGTAATTGCTTGCCACATTACGAACGGAAAAATGCCGAGAGTTTCAAACAGGCAATGCAAAAAAACTATTCCGATGGTAACGCACAAAAACGGCGAAAGATACATTGCGAACATCGACGGCAAAACCGCAATCACCTACAAATGGTTTGATTTTGAAAATCAAAACGGCACGCTTGAATTGGATATAGATTCAAACGCAGACGGGGAAATTCAGATTTTGGCAAACGGCAAAACCATTGCACGAAAACGCATAACTCCGTTCGGCAGAAAAACGATTGTGCTTGCATATCAAATTGAAAACAAAAACAAACAAGAACTTTCAATCCGATTTTTCGGCAAAGGAAAATTTGATTTGTATGCACTTGAATTTAAGGAGAAATTATGAAAAACAAATTCAGAGATGATTTTTTATGGGGCGCAGCGACTGCCTCGGCACAGATTGAGGGCGGATGGAACGAAGGCGGCAGAACGCCAAGTATTTGGGATTTAGCACCAAATGGCAAAATCAAAGGCAATGCCGATTGCCATACCGCTTGCGACCATTTTCACAGAGTTAAGGAAGACATTGCCCTAATGAAAGAAATGGGGCTGAAATCGTATCGCTTTTCAATAAGCTGGTCAAGAATTCAGCCGAGAGAAAACGAAATCAATCAAAAGGGCTTGGATTTTTATATCAATTTGGTTGACGAATTAAGAAAAGCAGGCATTGAACCGCTTGTAACCATTTATCATTGGGATTTGCCGATTTGGGTGCATCAAAAGGGCGGATTTTTGAGCGAGGAAATTATACCGCTTTTTGAAAAATATACAAAGATTGTTGTAGATGCCTTGTCAGACAAGGTTACCTATTGGATACCGATGAACGAGCCACAATGCTTCATTATGCTTGGCTATTGCTATGCGGTGCACGCTCCGTTTAAGTTCGGTTTGCAAAATATCCCAAAGGCATCAAGAATTTGTATGCTTGCTCATGCAGGTGCGGTTAAAGCAATTCGCAAATATGCAAAAACACCTCCGAAAATCGGAATTGCAATGTCTGCCGGAGCTTTTATTCCTCAAAATGAAAGCAAAGAAGAAATTGAAAAAGCACGCCACAAATCATTTAATTCCGGCATCGGGCTTATGAACAACCGCTGGTGGAGTGACCCTATTTTGCTTGGCAAGTCGGTTAAGGCCTACGGCGTTTTCAAAACACACGAAAGGGATATGGCGGAAATTTATCAACCGCTTGATTTCGTAGGCTTAAATGTTTATCAGCCGTACGGAGTATCCAAACGCAAGCTTGACGACAGCAAAAAAACAAGTATGGGTTGGGCGATTGACGGCAATGTGCTTTATTGGACAATCAGGTTTTACAGCGAGCGTTATCATCTGCCTGTTATGGTTACTGAAAACGGAATGGCAGACAATGACTGCGTGGCGACAGACGGCAAGGTGCATGATGACAAACGAGTTGCATTTTTGCGTGATTATCTTGGCGGCGTGAAGCGAGCTGTAAATGAGGGTGTTGACGTACTCGGCTATCAGCATTGGTCGCTCATGGATAATTTTGAATGGGTTGAAGGTTACGGACCACGCTTTGGTTTAATCCACATCGATTACGAAACACAAAAGCGAACGTTAAAAAATTCAGCATATTTTTATAAAAAAGTTATTGAGACTAACGGCGAAATAATTTAATAAATCATAACAGAGGGGTAAAAATTATGACAAACAAATTAAATTCACCGCTTTTAAACAGCAGGGTGAAAAGTGATGAAGTAAAGAAAAGTGAAAAATGGCTCGGCTATTTGCTCGGCCCGTCAGGTGCGTTGCTTCTCAACGCCGTGCTTGCAACATATCTTAATGTTTACTACACGGATGTATTAAAACTGACAACAATTTGGGGCGGTGCGTTTTTAACCGTGTTCCCGATTATTTCAAAAGTTATTGATGCAATCACCAATGTGATTATGGGCTACATAATCGACCACACAAAAACAGCACAGGGCAAGGCTCGTCCGTGGCTCTTGCTTTCTGCTCCGCTTCTTTTAATCAGCGGTGTGCTGCTGTTTGTTGTGCCGCAGGGCAACGAAACCGTGCAGGTAATTTGGGTTATGTTGTCATATAACCTTTTCTATTCGTTTGCATACACAATTTACAATATGAGCCATAATCTTATGGTGCCTCTCTCAACAAGAAACACCGAACAAAGAGGTTCCCTTTCTGTATTTAATCAAATTTCAACAATTATGATGAGCGGTATTATAGTTGCTCTCATCTTCCCTATGCTCATTATGCCGCAACTCGGCGTCGACAAATCAAAGTGGATTGTTACTATGAGTATTTTGTCCTGTCTTGCTTTGCCGCTGACTCTTATGGAATATTATTTCACAAAAGAGCGTGTCACAATGGAGGACATCAACAAGAAGGAAGAGGAAAAAATCCCATATAAAAATCTTCTCAAGGCAATTTTTACAGACAAATATATGGTGCTGATTTTGCTTTATTTCTTGATTTACACTGTTGGCGCTCAGTTCAAAAACCTTGGTCTTGTATATTTCTGCAACTATGTTCTCGGCTCTTACAATGACGGAAAAACACAAACAATGATTTCCGTTATCGGCGGTATTCCGATGGGTATCGGTATATTTGCCGTTTGGCCGCTTGCAAAGAAATTCGGCAAGCGTAATCTTACTATAGCAGGCTTTGTACTTTATGCAATTGGCAGTGCCATTTGCTGGATTTGCCCAACGAATATGGTGGTTGTGCTTGTGGGTCAGTTCATTAAAAATATTGGCGGACTTCCTTGCTCGTATGTATTTATGGCACTGTTTGCGGATGTGCTTGACCATTTGGAATGGAAACATAATTTCAGGTGCGACGGTATTGCCATGTCAATTTATAACATCATCGCTGTTACAAGTGTCGGTATCGTTACGGGTCTTTTCAATATGCTTCTTTCAAAATGCGGATATGTTGCTCCGTCACTTATAAACGGTGAAACTGTGGCTGCCGTGCAAAATGTTGCAACAAAGAACGCAATCACATTCTCATTTGTAGGACTGGAAACTATTACGGCGGTTATTCTTATCGTAATTCTTGCGTTCATCAATGTTGAAAAGCATATCGACAAAGAACAGGCAGAGATCAAAGCAAGAAAGGAAAACGAAAATGAAAGCAATTAACATTAAAACAGAATACCTGAAAAATCCTTTGGGGATTGATATAGAAAATCCTCGTGTTATGTGGAACTGTGAGGGCGGTGTAACTCAAACTGCGTATCAAATTGTTACAGAGGATTGGGACAGCGGAAAGATTGAATCAAATTCTATGCGTGCCGTTATCCCGGCAAAATTTGAAAAAGGCAAAAGAGTAACCTATAAAATCAAGCTTTGGGACGAAAACGGCACAGAGGGCGAATTCAGCGAAGAAAACTTCTTTGAATACGGTATAAAAAACTGGTCGGCAAAGTGGATAACGGGAAACTATGAAGTAGACAAAAAAGGCTATGAAAAAGAGAAAAAGCTTGAAAAATCGTTCTTCCTTTCGGGAATAAATTATCTTGCTACTTCAAACAAGCCTGAGCCTATGCGCTTCCCTGTTGACTGCTTCAAAAAAGAGTTCGGTGCAAAAAAAGATGTGAAATCCGCAAGACTTTACGCAACTGCCTGCGGTATTTATTCTGCACGCATAAACGGCAAAAAGGTTTCTATGCCTCTTGCACCGGGCGTGACGGATTACAGAAAGCGTGTGCAGTATCAAACCTATGATGTCACCGATTTAATAAAGGAAAGCAACACAATAAACATCGACCTTGCAGACGGTTGGTATCGTGGATCATGTGGTGCTTGGGGACTTAAAAATCAATACGGTTGCGAAACAAAAATCTTAGCTCAGCTTGAAATTCAATACACAGACGGCACAAAGGACACGGTTGCAACAGACAGCTCGTGGCTTTGGTCAAACGACGGCGCAATCTCTTTTGCAGACAACAAGGACGGCGAAATTGTTGACGCAAACAAAGTTCCGACCTATTACACAACGGCAAAACTCACATCACATAATGTTGTGCCGACTGCTTCAAACAATGTTCCGATTGCAGAAAAAGAAACCTTTAAGGGCGAAATGACAACGTCTCCGAGCGGCAAAAAGCTGATTAACTTTAAGCAAAATATGGCAGGCTATGTTTCGTTCAAAATCAATGCCAAAAAGGGGCAGAAAATCACGCTTCGTTTTGGCGAAATGCTTGACGAAAGCGGAGAGTTGACGCTGAAAAATATTCAATGCTCGAACAAAAAAATCACCACGCCTTTGCAAACAATCAAATACACTTGCAAGGACGGTGTAAACGAATACAAGCCAAATTTTGCAATTTTCGGCTTTACTTATATGGAAATTGACACGGATATTGATGTATCTGCCGATGATTTCACAGCCATTGCGGTTTATTCGGATATGGAGGAAACAGGATTTTTCACTTCTTCCAACGAATTACTCAACAAATTTATAAACGCAACAAAGTGGTCAACAAAATCAAACAGCGTGGATTTGCCAACCGATTGCCCCACAAGAGAGCGACACGGTTGGACGGGCGACGCACAGATTTTTTTCAACACGGCGGCTTATCTTTTTGATTATGCCACCTTCAGCGAAAAATATATTCGTGATGTATACGACTGGCAACAAAAAGACGGCAAGCTCCCTCAAATCGTTCCGTACGGCGGTGTAGACTTCTATATGTCGTGGATGAACGGCTCGGTCGGCTGGTCGGATGTGGGTGTACTTATCCCCTATCGTTTTTGGAAAATTTACAATGACGACTGCTTAATTCAAAAATACTACAACGGTATGGTGAAATACGCAAAATTTATGATTTCCCGTTGCGGAAAGTGGACACCGCTCAAGCACAACATTCAGCTTTCGGGCAGGAACAAAAAGTATTTTGTCAACTTCGGTCAGTCCTACGGTGAATGGGCAGAGCCAAAGGATGTTTTCCCGAACGATTGGAAAAACACCGTGTTGCCGAATCCTGAGGAGTCAACCGCATACACTTCGTACATTATGTCGCTGATGTACGAGATTGCAAAGTATATGGGCGACAGTAAGAATTTACCGTTATTTGAGGAATACTCAAAGGGCTGTGCAGAGGCGTACAGAGAGTTGATTACCAAAAACGGTTATTCAATCGACACAGACCGGCAGGCAAAACTTGTGCGTCCGCTTTATATGCACTTGCTTGATGAAAAATCAACGAAATTTGCCAAAAAACGACTTATCAAGGCACTTGAAAATTATGGTTGGAGGCTCGGCACGGGCTTTTTGTCAACCCCGTTCATTCTTGATGTGCTTGCGGATATGAATATTGAATATGCCTACAAACTCCTTGAAAACGAAAAGATGCCGGGTTGGCTCTTTATGGCTAAAATGGGTGCAACAACCATTTGGGAATCTTGGGAAGGCACACAGGCACAAGGCGGAATTGCCTCCCTCAACCACTATTCAAAGGGTGCTGTTTGCGAATGGCTGTTCAGAACAATGTGCGGAATAAATGTCAGCGGTGAAAATCACTTTGTTATCAAGCCGCAACCAGGCGGACACTTCACATTTGCAAACGCACAGTACAACAGCGTTTTCGGAGAAGTCAAATCAGGCTGGGAAATAAATGACGGCAAAACAACTTATACAATCGAAATTCCTGCAAACTGCACGGCGGAAATAATTTTGCCAAACGGCGAAAAGCAAACAGTTACAGCAGGTAAACATATATTTTAGGAGGAAAGAATTATGAAAATTTGTATGATCGGAGGCACGGGACTGCTTGGCAGTCAAGGTGCACAGGAACTCATTTCAAGAGGTCACGAGGTTAGAGCCATTGCTCTGCCTCCGCTTCCGCAAGGTGCGGTTTTGCCGCCTGAAATGGAAATTTCCTACGGCAATTATCTTGAAATGAACGATGACGAAGTAAAGAAAATGTTTGAGGGTTGCGAGGGCTTTGTATTTGCGGCAGGCGTTGACGAAAGAGTTGAAGGCCCTGCACCGATTTATAACCTTTACAAAAAATACAACATTGACCCGGTAAAGCGTTTGCTTAAAATTGCAAAGGAATGTGGAGTTAAGCATTGCGTTGTACTCGGCTCGTACTTTTCGTACTTTGCAAAGGCAAGACCGCAAATGCACCTTACCGAATATCACCCATATATCCGTTCTCGTATCGACCAAGAAAAAGTTGCTATAAGCTTTGCGGATGACAACTTTGATGTGGCTGTGCTTGAACTTCCGTATATTTTCGGCACACAGCCGGGCAGAAAGCCTGTTTGGGTGTTCCTTGTAGAGAGTATTCGCAAAATGCCGGGTGTAACCATGTGGCCAAAGGGCGGTTCGACTATGGTAACGGTAAAGCAAGTAGGTCAGGCAATCGCAGGTGCGATTGAACGCAACAAGGGTGGCAACTGCTATCCTATCGGCTACTACAATCTTACTTGGAAAGAAATGCTTACCATTTGCCACAAGCATCTCGGTTGTCCAAATAAAAAGATAATCACTATTCCCGATTGGATGTACGGCATGGCAGGCAAGAACCTTGTAAAGCAGCAGAAAAAAGACGGTATTCAGGGCGGCCTTGATATGATTAAGTTCACAGAGATTCAATGCTCAAATCAGTTTATCGACAAAGTACTCGGCAGTGTTCCTCTTGGCGTTGAAGATGACGATATAGATTCTGCAATCGGCGACAGCGTAAAGCTTTGCGTTGATATTTTGGACGGCAAGGCAAAAAACATCGTGGCAATGAAGGGTGAATAATATGGAAAAGAAAACAGTATTTTTAACAGGCGCTTGCGGCGGAATGGGCTTTCAAGGGCTTACAAGAATGTTAAAGGACGGCGACAGCTACAACACCCTTGTACTTGTTCGTGACAGCGAAAAAAACAGAAATATGTTAAAACCGTATATGGCACTCGGCAATTTAGAAGTTGTTTGGGGCGACCTCAACGATTATGACACCGTGTACAAATGCGTTGAAAAATCAGATTTAATTTTGCATGTGGCAGCCTTTGTTTCTCCGCAGGCGGATTATAATCCACAAAAGGCAATGCAGGTAAACTACGGCTCAACAAAAAATCTGATTACCGCAATCAAGGAGCAAAAAAGAGAAAACGAAGTTAAGTTTGTATATATCGGAACTGTTGCAGAAACAGGCGACCGTATGCCGCCTATCCATTGGGGCAGAGTCGGCGACCCGATTAAGCCGAGTATGTTTGACTACTATGCCGTTTCCAAGGTTGCCGCTGAAAGATATGTTATTGAAAGTGGGCTTAAATATTGGGTATCGCTTCGTCAAACAGGAATAATAGGGCCTGCTATGAGCAAAATCCGTGATGCAATTATGTTCCACAACTGCTATGACAATGTGCTTGAATATGTGTCTGACAGGGACAGCGGCGTGCTTCTTCGCAACCTTTCCTATCAAGATGCAACAGACACAATGGACACGGCTTTTTGGGGTCATATCTACAATATCGGCGGCGGTGAAAAGTGCCGTGTTTCAACTGCTGAAATGTTTGCAAGACTTTACGGGGATATAGGTATTAAAGACTTATCGCTCATTCTCAAACCTAAAATGCAGGCAACACGCAACTTCCACGGTCACTACTATTTGGACAGCGACAAGCTGGAACATTTTGTTCACTTTCAGCGTGACAGTATGGAATATTACTATGATTGCTACATCAAGGATTTGGGTGCAACAGCACCTATGGCAAAGGTAATGTGCAAAGTGCCGGGTGGCGAAAAGCTGATGGCAACCGTTATGGGCAATATGTTCAACAAGCTTGCAGACGGCGAACACGGCACAAAGCATTTTATTGATAATGATATGGAGGACAGAATCGAGGCATATTGGGGCAGTCGCAAGGCTTGGGAGGCTCTGCCGGAAAGCTACAATGACTTCAATCATTTCTTCGATTGGGATAAAAAGGTTGTTCTTGACCACGGTTATGACGAAACAAAGCCTGAAAGCGAACTGAGTCTTGACGATATGAAAAAAGCCGCAGAATTTCGTGGCGGTGAATGTCTTTCAACAAAGATGAAAAAAGGCGATTGGTCAACACAGCTTGAATTTAAGTGTGCATTCGGTCACACATTCAAGGCAAGTCCAAGACTTGTTTTGGAGGGCGGTCATTGGTGCGATGAATGTGAGCGTAAAAGCTGGAACTACGGTCAGCGTGCAAAGGTTGACCCGTTCTTTGCGCAGGTTTGGGAACCGCTTCACGAGGCGGACGAAATGAGAGAATATCCAAAAGAAGTATCGGAGCTTGATGTAAAATGACATACTATTTAGCCATAGACATCGGAGCGTCAAGCGGACGACATATACTTTCGCATATTGAAAACGAAAGGCTTGTACTTGAGGAAATTTACCGTTTTGAAAACAATCTTGTTGCAGACGAAAACGGACTTGTCTGGGATATTGAAAGCTTGTTTAGTGAAGTTTTAAACGGCATTAAAAAATGCAAGGAAATCGGCAAAATTCCTAAAAGCATTGCAATAGACACTTGGGGTGTTGACTATGTTTTGCTTGATGAAAACAAGAAAGAAATCAAGCCTTGCTATTGCTACCGTGACGGCAGAACAAACGCTGTTGTTGACGAGGTTGAAAGCCTTGTATCCCCTGCTCGGTTGTATGTAAAAACAGGTATTCAAAAGCAGAATTTCAACACGATTTATCAGCTTTATGCAGACAAGAAAAATGGTAAACTTCAGAGTGCAAAATACTTTTTGATGATGCCCGAATACCTTTCGTTCAAGTTAACAGGTGTTTGCAAAAACGAATATACCAATGCCACAACAACAGGCTTGGTTAATGCTAAAGACAAAGTTTTGGACAGTGATATTATTTCAGTTTTAGAATTACCGAGTGAACTTTTCGGTGCTCTTAACACACCGTCAAGCCTTGTGGGTGATTTGAGTGCGAATATTCAAAAAGCAGTCGGTTTTAATTCAACCGTTCTTTTTGCTCCGAGCCACGACACTGCAAGTGCCGTGTGTGCCTGCCCTATGCAAGATGATGATTTATACATATCGTCGGGCACTTGGTCACTTATCGGAACGGAAATCACCGAGCCTATTTTGAATGATAATGCAAGGCAACTCAATTTCACCAACGAGGGCGGAATTGATTACCGTTTTCGTTTTCTCAAAAACTATATGGGTATGTGGTTGTTCCAAAACATCAGGCGAAATCTCAACAAGTCAATGACTTATGACGAGATGATGGAGCTTGCGAAAAAATGCGGTGAGTACAAATATTTTGATGTGAATGGCAGTACGCTTGTTGCGCCAAAAAATATGATTGACGCAATAGGCAAATTGATTGGCAGCGACGATTTGGGATTGATTCTTAATTCTGCCTATCATTCCCTTGCAAAGTCATACAGCGAAGCCGTGGCGGAAATCGAAGTCGTAACAGGCAAACGATTTAATGCAATTCATATTGTAGGCGGCGGCTGTCAGGACAAATACTTGAACGCTCTCACCCGTGATTACACAGGCAAAAGCGTAACGGCAGGGCCGATTGAAGCAACGGCTACAGGCAATATTGTATCGCAGATTATGCGTGACAAAAAAATATCCCTTGCAAAAGCAAGAGAAATAGTTAAAAATTCATTTGACATAAAGGAGATTTGACAATGTCTTATCTTGAAGCAAAAGAAAAATATGCCTTACTCGGCGTTGACACCGACAAGGCGATTGAAAAATTAAAAGCCGTGCCTGTTTCACTTCATTGCTGGCAAGGTGATGATGTAGTGGGCTTTGACCAAAAGGGTGCGTTATCGGGCGGTATTCAAACTACCGGCAATTATATAGGCAGAGCAAGAACACCCGATGAGCTTATGGCAGATATTGACAAGGTCATCAGCCTTGTGCCGGGTAAAATGAAGTTGAATTTGCACGCTTGCTATGCGATTTTTGACGAGGGCGAATTTGCGGACAGAAACGAGCTTGAGCCAAAGCATTTTGCAAAGTGGGTTGACTTTGTAAAGAAAAGAAATATGGGCATTGACTTCAATCCAACCTTCTTTTCTCACCCTATGGTAAAGGATAATTTGACCCTTTCATCTCCAGACGAAAAGGTAAGAGCCTTTTGGGTTGAGCATGGTAAAAGATGCCTCAAAATCGCAGAGTATTTTGCCAACGAAACCGGCGAGCCTTGCGTGATGAACATTTGGATTCCTGACGGCTACAAAGATATTCCTGCCGACAGGCTCACACCGAGAGAAAGATTTAAGAAATCACTTGATGAAATTCTTTCAATATCGTATGATAAAAGCAAGGTTTTTGTAACCCTTGAATCAAAGGTGTTCGGTATCGGACTTGAAAGCTATACAGTAGGTTCTGCCGAATTCTGTATGAACTATGTTGCGAATAAGGGCATTACTCCGCTTATGGACAACGGACATTACCACCCCACCGAGCTTGTCAGCGACAAAATTTCGTCTATGCTTTTATTCAACGAAAAACTTGCTTTGCACATCACTCGTGGTGTTCGTTGGGACAGCGACCATGTTGTTATTTTTGATGACGAAACAAAGGAGATTGCAAAGGAAATCGTAAGAGCAAACGCACTTGACAGAGTGTTCATAGCAACAGACTATTTTGATGCAAGCATAAACCGAATTTCTGCGTGGGTTACAGGCGTAAGAAGTGTTGAAAAAGCACTTCTCTATGCACTTTTAGAGCCTAGCAACACAATGAAAGAACTACAAAACAATGCGGATTTCACTTCACTTATGGTTATGCACGAAGAACTCAAAACAATGCCGTTTGGCGATGTTTGGGCAGAATATTTGAAAGAAACAAACACCCCTGCAGATTATCTTGCAGAGGCTAAAAAATACGAAAAAGAAGTATTGGAGAACAGACAATGAAAGACATTTTAACTTCCCCTTTTGTTCGCCAAATGTGCGACACAACGGCAAATATGTACCGCCTGGGTTGGGACGAGCGAAACGGTGGAAACATCAGCTATTTGCTTGATGAAAGCGAGGTTGCGGAGTATCTCGACCTTAACAATGTAATCAGAACAATTTCCACAGGATTTGACGCACCCGAGCTTATCGGCAAAATTTTTATCGTTACAGGCACAGGCAAGTATTTCAAAAATGTGGAGAAAGACCCGGAAAACAATCTTGGCATTATCCGCATTGCACAGGACGGTACAACAGCAGAACTTCTTTGGGGTTATGCAGACGGCGGCAAGTTCACTTCAGAACTTCCTGCTCACCTTATGAGCCACAGGGCAAGACTCAAAGTTGACCCTGAAAACAGAGTTGTTATGCACTCTCACCCGACAAACACCCTTGCTATGAACTATGTTCACGAGCTTGACGAGAAAAAAATAACGCACACGCTTTGGGAAATGTGCACTGAGTGCATTGTTGTGTTCCCCGACGGTGTAGGCGTTCTTCCGTGGATGCTTTGCGGAACAAACAAAATCGGCGAAGCAACCGCAGAAAAGATGAAAGAATTTAGGCTCGTCATTTGGGGTATGCACGGTATTTACGGTGCAGGCAAAACCATGGACGAAACCTTTGGACTTATCGAAACCGTGGAAAAAGCGGCGCAGATTTATATGCTTACCTGCAATATGCCGAGGGTGAATACAATCAAGGACAGCGAAATGCAACAGCTCGCCGAATACTTCGGAGTGAATTACAGAAAAGATTTTTTGAATTTGTAAAACAAAAGGTGCAGTCGAATGACTGCACCTTTTTTGTCTTTCTATAAATATCATTTTTGATGCTCTTGAAGAATGAACCGTATTCAATACTCAAACATAATGTACCCCACTGTAAGAGGCAGTGACAAATAATAATAAAACCCTTTCCGTTAACGAATTTCATTTATTTAATCTACTATTCGTCAATTATTTTTGCATTTTTCAAATGGCAATATAAAAACTTGCCATCTGAATAAGTATCGAATGTGCCGACAACCGTTATTTGAGTACCTTGTTCAAAGTTAGGATTGGTTTTATCCGAAAGTTCAAATTCTAATCCTTGTTGACAGCAAGCAGTAGCATCAGGAATAATCACGGCATTATATATTTTGCCTGTTTCTTCATCCGTGTATTGATTAAATTGACCTTTCATTTTTATGATCTTGCCTTTATAATCATCAGGCGTAATAAGCATATTATAAACTTCAGAGTAGACTACCGTGCTGCTTAGTTGCGTAAAATCCAAATCAACAGACTTCTCCTCGGTTGTTGTTTCAGATGTTTTTGTTGTGGACTTTGCGTTAGAATTCTCGTTTTTATCACTGTTTTTTGAACAAGCGACAAAGCTCAAAGCCAACACCAAAGCTAATATAATTGCAATTATTTTTTTCATACTCTTACACCTCTCTTAACACTTGATAAAGCCAAGCAAATTATAAATCCGGCTATATCGCTTGCAACAATAGTTGAGCCTACCGGCGTTCCTGCAAGAATTGAGGCAAGAAGTCCCACAACCGTACATACAACGGAAAAGGCTGCAGAAAAGATAATTACAGATTTAAAACTTTTGAAAAGCCGCATTGCCGAAAGTGCAGGAAAAATAATCAATGCAGAAATAAGAAGTGAACCTACAAGGTTCATTGCAAGCACAATAATAACCGCAATGGTAACTGCTATCAAGAAGTTATATGCACCTACTTTTATTCCTGTTGCTTTAGCAAAGCTTTCATCAAAAGTAACAGCAAAAATCTTGTTATAAAACACGCAGAAAATAATTATTACTGCTATAGACAGTGCAACACATAAGTAAACATCCTTTATTGTAAGGGTCAATATTGATGTTGAGCCGAAAAGCGTTGAACAAACATCGCCCGAAACATTGCCCGAACTTGAAAACAAATTCATAACCAGATAGCCGATTGCAAGTGCTCCTACGGAAATGACAGCTATTGCGGCATCACCTTTAATCTTTATATTCTTACCTCCGATTAAAAGAATAATTGCCGCAATAATTGTAACCGGCATTATTAAAAGCATATTGTTTGAAAGCTTTAATACCGTTGCAACTGCCATTGCGCCGAAAGCTACATGGGAAAGTCCGTCGCCGATAAATGAAAATCTTTTAAGCACGAGAGTAACACCTAAAAGAGATGAGCAAAGAGCAATAAGAACTGCGGCGATAAGTGCATATCTTACAAACGGATATTCAAAATAAACCATAAGTTTTTCAAGCATTTTGCTCACCTCCCTTGATAAATTCAAAATATTCTTTTTGACTTTTGAAGAAACACGGTGAATTCAAGTTCAATATCTTTGTTGCATATTTCACAGCCTCATTAACATCGTGCGAAATCATAATCACTGTTGTGCCGTTTGAATTTATTTGAGAAAGCAAATTATAAAAGTCCTCGCTTGCCTTTGGGTCAAGAGCCGCAACCGGCTCGTCAAGTAAAAGAATTTTATCTGTGGCACAGAGTGCTCGCGCAAGTAATACCTTTTGCTGTTGACCTCCCGAAAGCTCACGATAGCATCTTTTTTCAAGCTCTTGTATATTAAGATTTTTCATAACCTTCTTAAACTCGGATTTTTGCTTTTTTGTGTAAAAAGGCCTCAGTCCGTTTCTGTTGAGAAAACCTGACATAACTACTTCGCTTACAGATGCCGGAAAATCCCGTTGCAACTGTGTTTGTTGAGGCAGATATCCGATTTCATTTTTCTTTATATCATTTGAAAAAACAATTTCACCGTCAAGTGCGCTTTCCAATCCTAAAATTGTTTTCATAAGCGTACTTTTTCCACAACCGTTTTCGCCGATTATGCAAAGGTAATCGCCCTTTTCAACGTTAAAATTTATATTGCTTTTTACAACTGTGTTGCCGTAGCCGACAGCTAAATTCTTGCATACAATCTGTACCATAGCGTCCTCATTAATTCAAAGCTTGTTTAAGCACATCAAGATTGCTTTGCATTACATTCAAATATGTTTCGCCATTCTTAACATCATCGCTTGTAACCGATTGCATAGAATTGAGTGCAAGGATTTTTTGATTTTTCTCTTTTGTATTTTCAACTACCGTTTGAGCAATTTTATGCTTCGGATTTTCAATAGTAAGCACTGTTGTTACACCGAGCTCGTCAACCTTGTTTGCAAGAAATTTAATTGTTTCAAAACTTGCCTCTGTTTCGGCAGAACAACCTACAAATGCGGCATAATATTTCAAAGAATAATCGTCAACCATATATCTAAACGGAAAACGGTCGCCGAAAACCAAGGTATCATATTTTGCGCTGTTAACTACTTGCTGATACTCCTTATCAAGTGCATCCAACTTTTTGGTGTATTCATTTAAATTCTTTTTATATACATCTGCATTTTTTGAGTCAATCTCGCAAAGTGCATCTGCAATTGAGGAACAAAGAGTTTTGGCATTTTTGAGAGAAAGCCACACATGTTCATCGTATTCAGGGCCTTCCTCTTCGCCCTCTTCTTCCTCTTCTTCAGCTTGCATACCTTCAACTTGTTCTTCTTCCTTTACTGAATTTCCAAGAACATCAAGAAGATTGATAACCTTCATATTTTTATTTTGAGCAGATTTGAGTGCATCATCTACCCAAGCATCGGATTCACCGCCAACATAAATAAACAAATCACATTTCGACATCTTTACCATGTCGTTGGCACTTGGCTGATAGCTGTGCAAATCTACGCCGTTATCAAGAAGCATAGTCAAATCTACATTGCTTTGATTTTCACCGAGTATTTGCCCAACCCAATCGTATTCGGGGAAAATTGTTGTTACAATGCTGATTTTTGATTTATCATCATTGTTTTTTGTTGTGCTGTTATTAATACTTTTTGAATTAGTACAAGCAACCAAAATAATTGCAACACTTAAAACAGCGGCAATTACGCCTAAAATTTTTTTCATATAAGTATCTCCAATCAAATATAATCTTAAAAATGGGCATAAAAATACAAGGAACTTTTGCATAGCAAAACAAAGCC
>ERZ1026776.1017-NODE-1017-length-16918-cov-82.794165_pt1 | contig 16918 bp, 11 predicted proteins | sample MGYA00380125_ERZ1026776 | MGnify/ENA primary metagenome ERZ1026776 (study PRJEB33269, sample SAMEA4719761) | human gut metagenome | biome: human-associated habitat; feature: organic feature; material: feces | place: Cameroon | collected 2013-10 ...
GCAAAGCCTTAAAGCCGCCCTTGTTCTTTTCTTCTTTGAAAACATTGAGAACTTTCTTCTCTATGATATACTTCTTAAATTTATTCCGATAAGTAGGATGGGAGAGTAATATCCAAAGTTCCTGGTCAATGTAGGCGTACTGGGTATTTCTGTCTAGCCATGCTCTTGAAGGAGACTCTGTTCTTACTTCAGCATTAGTCCAATCCAAATGCCAGAACTTATCCGATTTCAAGAAGTAATAAGGATAAAATAATGGAGTAAGGTTTTCCTGTTGAGCCCTTAAGAAATACTTCCCAAAAATACCTTGGTATATAGGTGCAATCTCTTCATAAGTGAACTGGTTGACCGGCTTTCCGTTTTCTATCAGTTTGATGATAGATAGGATAAGTGCAGGCTTAGCGATGATACGTGCATGGTTGTTCCTGTTGGTGCCTTGTAGCATTTTATCAATGAGTCCGCAATTGCATTCTACCGCAGAAAGCCAATAGCAAGAGGCTGAGGAACAAATCAAGCGATATGCCGTAGCTCCAAGGGTCGAGGCGCTGCGTCAAGGTACAACGCTCCATAAAATCATCATGCAGTTTGTTGCAGGTAAGTTGGTGAGGATGGAGAAAGTGATACTTTAGGAGAAGTAACCATTAAAGAGATAGAGTAACTATCGAAAGTAACTATCAAGGAGATAAAGTAACCATTAAGAAGATAAAGTAACCATCAAAAGTAACTATCAAGAAGAAAAAGTCATTTTATGGCTTCCTTTGATATAAGTTTCTATATCTTTCTCCTCTACAAGGTTTGGGTCTTTGATGTTTGGGAAAATGAAAGGGTAGCAGTCCTTTTAGATGCCCATCTCATATCAAGTATGGTTGTTACTGATATCTATATAAAAACAAAATCCCCCAACTCGCTAGAGTAAGTAGGTTGGGGGATATTTATTATATCTTAATGATTCTTGAGTATTATCCATTGCCCATTTTTATCACTTCCGCTACGTGAAATGTAGCCATTCTTTCTTAACGAAGTAAGCTCTCTTTTTAGTGTTGCAATCGAAACGTCTAGCTTATTAGCCAAATTCTCTCTTTTTATAGATGGATTTTGTTTCATTGTAGAAAGAATGGCTTGCTGTCGCTCATTTACAGGCTCATTTGCAGGTTCATTTACAGGTTCATTTACAGGCTCATTTACAGGCTCATTTTGTATATGCAACGTTAATTTAACTTGTAAAAGCTCTGGCTGTTCCAATAATTCTGGCTTGAGCCAATGCTTCTCATTCCAAGCACTGAGTATGAGAGGAAAGCCGGAACCCAGGTTCTCGCCAAAGCCTATCATGCGGAACATATTCTGTATGCGCTGATTACGTGCTTTAGACTCTCCACCTTTATAAATTTGCTCGATTGGTAATTTCAAAAGTCCTGGATTGGTTAGCACAAAACTATCGTCAAATTTCTCAACCTTCAGAACTCCATTTACCATGAAATCAGAGTGGATAACCATGTTTGTAACAGCTTCACGTACAGCCTTAGCCTGGAGAGTATCGTCTCTCCGAATTACACCATTCATATTGAAAGGATGAGGCAAATCACGTGTCAGTTTCGGAATGACTATACGAATGAAGTTGAACAAGTTATTTTCCCACGTACCGTCGTATGTCAAGCGGTCACTATAACGTTGGTCTCCAATCAGATTAGACTTGTCGATATAATCCATACGCAGATTGTCAAAACGCTCACGAACAGGAAGTCCCTTTCCAAACATCAAAAGTCCAGCCATAGTCAATCCCTCTTTTCCTGTTCTACGATCTTTCGCATAACCGCCAAAGTTTATCAAGAACTCCTTATGTTCAGACGAGTTCCATTGGTGTTCAGGATGTAAATTCTGAAACATTTGGCGAAATCGCTCCAAGGTTGGAATATCAATATCATCCATCGTATAGTATTCCAACAACAAACCGTCATTGCCGGCTTCATTGGCATCACGAAGCATCATCTTTAGCTCTTGTTCTGTACAATGATAGTCTCCTTCATGGTTGCGTTTGAAAGTACCTTTTGACAGGTTGTTGTTGATATATATAGGGCGAACAGTATAGTCTGCACGAGGCACATTAATAGCAATAACTGTTTTGCCGTCAATATCTATAGTCTGAATATCATCATCATATAGGAGATTGATATTGACTTTTTCTCTACTATTGATAGTATTCCACAAGTCCTTGCGAATCTTGGCGGCATCCTCAACACCAACTATTTCAAAACGTTTGTCATTGTCTTGTTCGTTCATGTGTTCTACTACACCCAAAAGAATGATTCCGCCATAAGTGTTGGCGAAAGCTGAATAAGTGTCCCAAAGCGAAGTTGGTACACCCTTGGTAGCTTTTTTACATTCTAAGGTGACACGCTCACCTCCAGAAAGAATTTCGTATATGTTATTTATTTTATTCATTTCGTTCTATCTTCTGCAACATTCCAATAAACAATATCGTCCTGTTTTAAATCATATTTATGTGTTTTGGCTTTCACATAGGAATATATCACCTTGAACCAATCAGACACAGACATTGCTGAATATTCTTCTCCGAACCTCTCTATACATTCTTTTTCCAAAAGAAGTACAGAAATGCCATTATGCATCGTCATTAAAGTGTCAGCAAACATCACGATATGGATATCATCATTTATGTCTGTCAACTTGCGGCCAAACTCTGGAATATCCATGTTGCCATTGCTTAATATAAAATCTTGCAAAAACAATTCCGCTTTTGGTTTTACCTTAAATGGAAGTAGTTTAGCACCTTCTGTCATTTCAAAGAATTGTTTTGCCTTAGCCTTGTCTATAGTTGAAGTTAACTTTGAAAAACGATTATACGAGTTCAAGTTGTCTGCTGTAACGGCTGAAGACATGATTTCTTTTAGTAACAGCTCATTGATACCAAAGAGTTCTGCCACTTGGTGGAGTTTCGTATTCTTTGCCTGATTCATATACTCTACGACATAGTCATGAAATCTCTTACCAGTGTCAAGAACAGCATCACCACTTTCTACGTCATGCAAGAATATGTTGGCATACTTTTGCTCTTCTTGAGATAACAGAGCAAATGACTTGTGGAGTTCCTGCATTACCATCTGTCGTTCCTCTTCAGAAGCATTTCCCTTGTTAATTAACTTCAGATAAACATCAAAACGCTCATTTATATAGTCTGCATCTATCTGACCTGTATCTATTTCCGTAAGATAAGTCTCAATGTCGTAAGGTGGTTCTTCCACGCCACCACCTCCTACACCTGAAGGCAACAACTCTTGGTATCGCTTTAGCAATACATTGTAAGTTTCCTCATTTATCACCATATCAATATCCACATAGTTACCTTGTGGTTGTTTTAGATGATAATGAGTTTTCTCCCAAACAAAGCCTTGTATGCGAGCAGCTTCAAGATGTTTATTAAACAGATTGAAAAGTTTTACGAAACGTTTCCTTTCTGCTTCCAATTCAGGTAACTTCTCGAAATTCTTAACACCTGCATGAACAAACAAATATTCTATTTCTTCATAGATGCTATTCATTTGATGCAAGTTATGGGTCAATGGATCTGCAAAGAGTTTCAGAGGTTTGTTGTCTGAATACATTGCTACAGCCTTGTCTATGTAACATTTCATCGTATGTGGATAACGATAATAGCGTATCACTCCAAATGGTTTGTCTGGTTCAAACAAGCGGTTTGTACGGCTAAAAGCTTGGATAATATTTTCATACTCCATCAACTTATCCACATAGAGCGTATTAATCCATTTGGAATCAAAGCCTGTAAGCATCTGATTCACCACTATGAGAAGATTGATTTGCTTGTCCTTCGTAAAATCCTTTCCATTATAAGGCTTTTTATGGGCAAGACGCAAAGCCACATCTTTCTTGAAAGCTGCATGAGTTGACATTGTAAATTCTTTGCCAAACTGCTCTTGGTAGCCTTCTAACACCTCAATAAGTCCCTCTTCCTTAAACTGCTGACCACCTGTGTTGTCAATGTTTGGATCAAAAAGCGCCGTCACCTTCAAAGCAGGCATTTCCTTGCGCAACAATCTATAATAAGCTATAGCTTCTGGAATACTGTCCGTAGCAAGCAAGGCATGGAACTTATTGTTCAAACTGAGCGTGATCCAATTTTCCTTAATATCTTCCACAACTTTCAGATGATGCTTTTTACAGTTATATTGTGAAGAAGGTATGAAATCCTCTATACCTTTTATATATGAACCATTTGGTAGTGTCTTTCCTGCCATAGACACCTTGCTTGGATTCATGTAGTACTGATATACTTTCTTTTTTGCCTCATCAGCTAGTGCTTCCTCCTCTGTCTGAGCCTTTGCTTTTTCCAAAGCTACACAACGACGCAAAGCCTTATCCTTATATGTAGGACACATATATGGGTCAAAACCTAACACATTCTTGTCTATGATACCATTAGCAATGGAATACGTATGTAATCTTTCCCCAAAGATCGTTTGCGTGGTATTCGATTTCTTTTGATTTTCATCATTGATGGGAGTACCCGTAAAACCAAAGAATACTGCATGAGGAAAAGTTCGCTTAATGTCAATTAGCATGTCACCAAAAGTAGAACGATGGCACTCGTCTATGATAAATACCACTCGCTTGGATACAATCTTCTCAATCTCGGCTTTTTTCTTAGGGAACTCCTCGGCATTCACTTTGCTCATTTTCTGTATGGAAGTCACTATCAGAAGATTTTTCCTTGGAGTATCGTCATATAATTTTCCTATTAAATCATCCGTGTCTTCAGTTGCCTGTACATCATCCACGGAATCAGCAAAAGAACGGTATTCATCCAAGGACTGTGTTCCGAGTTCTATTCTATCGACAAGAAACACCACCTTGTCCGCATCACCCGACTGTGCAATCAACTGGGCAGACTTAAAACTGGTCATAGTCTTTCCGCTACCTGTCGTATGCCAGATATAGCCACCTTTCTGCTCCGTACTCTTCCAATCCCATTTTGCAACAATGGAACTAATCTTACTGGCAGCGTAATATTGATAGCTTCGCAATACTTTCAATATACCATCAGCTTGGTCGGCAACTGTATAAAACCCAATGAGCATATGTGCCATCGGTATAGAGAGGAATGTAGATGCTATTTGTTGCCAATCATTTATTGGGTTATTGTTGGCATCAGCCCAATGAAAACAAAAGGATTTGTTAAATTTAATATCAATACCTGGATTGGCAAAATACATCATCTCCTCAGGATTCATAGCCACAAATATTTGAACCAACGAGAAAATGCTGTCTGTAAATACTCTTTCAGGGATATATTTATCTGTAATTTGATTAACAGCATGCATAGCTGGAACCTTGCTACTTTTCAACTCTACATGTATAACAGGCATACCGTTGATGAGCAATACCAAATCGCCCCTACGTTTTGGCAAAATATAAGAATGATGTTCAAACTTTGGTTGGCGAGCTATCTGATAAAAACTTTTACCGCTTGCTATTTCCAAACGGTTATAGATAGTTAGTGATACATCCTTACCAAAATGTAATTTGTCGGCTGGATTATTACGAGTGATGGTCACCGACTTGCCATTAATGAAACCATTGAGCGCAAGGGGAGTACGCAACTCCTTTACTTTATCAAGAAGTTGCTGCATTTCTCCTTTTGTCAAAGGTTGACCATTCAAGCGGTCTATTCCCTTATTGTTATTAAAAAGGATGTCAGCCCAATTCTTAATGAGCTGTTCCTCTGTAGGGTAGTTAAGCATCTTGCCAGACCACCCGTTATTTTTTAACAATTTGATGAGGGCATCCTCAAATTCTGGTTCATAGTCGAATCCCATATCGTTTTATATTTACTTGTTATACAAACATTTTTTGAAGCAAAGATTGCTTCACAGAGTTGAGTTTAGTCAACTTGGTAGATACTTTACCTATTATCGTTTCTATCACAGTATTGAAAAATACAATGTTTTCTTGTTCTTCAATGTGAGGTATATAAACGTTCAATCTTTCTATGTCCTTATATGAAAGAGTTTGTCTCAAACCATCTCCCATTTTGTAAAATTGTTTTAAAACCGAATCGTAATAATTTAATTGTTCATACAAAAAAGCAGAGGAGTTTTCTTCGCCAACGGATATGCAAGTATAAGCAGGAGATACGATGCCTTCTTCTTTTGCCAATCCTATACGCAAACTCTTGTGGTCATTCTGCAAGTCTGTAAAACGCATAACAATAATTTCATTTTTAACAATTTGATATGTATCAAAAGAATTCGGCAGTAACCCTTTCTTTGATTTGATATTTTTTCGTTTTATCTTGCCATAACTTAAAGACAGCAAATTTTGATGATGAACAGATTGGTTTGATATAAAATATCTATTTGCAACTTCACTTAACTCATTTATTTTCCACTCATCAGCATAACCTTTAAATCTAATTAGCGGAGCGTACCCCCCCTATTAATATTTATAAACATCTGATTAAGAAGCGATTGCTTGATATTGCGCAACTTCTCTAACTTCTGTTCTAATTTGCGAATAAGGGTATCTATAACGGTCAAGGTCTTTCCTATTTTGCGCTGTTCCTTTATATCTGGTACGTTAAAGCCAAGTTCTGAAAAATCTTCAAAGCTAATGCTTCGCCCATCACGGATACCATAAGTAACCGTCTCAAGTCGCTTTATAAATTCCTTTGACGTTAGAACATATTTCCAAAAAATATCGTCTTGTTGACTTTTATCACGAAATTCTATAATTGTGTATGCAGGTGAAGTGATCCCCTCAACATCAGAATGAGCAAAGCCACCTTGAAAAGAACGAAGATGTATTACAAACTGTCCTGGAAGAACTCTCTTGTAACCAGCCTCGTTTTCCTTATTGTGTTGCACTTTAAATCCTACATCTTCTCTGATTATCATCCCATATTCCTGCGATGCAGAAAGAACAGGTAAATTTGGATGGTTCTTATCAAAATACGTCTTGAATATTATCGAAGCATCCGTATTCTCCCATTCCTCCGCAAATCCTTTAAATCTAATCTCTGGAACTTTCTTCATTTTATCCATATTCATTCCTCCTTAAACATTTACCAAAACTTTCTTAAATTCCTGCAAAGCAGCCATATCAAACTCATTACCAGTCAACTCATCTATCATATCAGCAAGCTGTATGGAAGCATCGTGAATGTCATGCTCCAAGTCCACAAGCGTTGTTGCATACTTCTTCTGCAAAGCCATAAGTTTGCCAATAAACTCATCTATGATAGACTGAGGCAATGTTGCCAAATGGGCACAAAGACCCTCTATCCATTTGATGGATAGTAACTTCATCACATCTTCATTGGATAATTCTTGCTCTATTGTTAGCTTAGTATGTTCATGCAAGGCTACGGCAGCAAGTTTAATCTCAGTCTTCAAAGTCTTAGTCTCATTCATCAGACGACTAATCCTTATCAGATGAGCTTCATAAGAGCTTTCTGGAAAATCAAAGTTTGCACGATAATGACAAATGAGCGCATTAGTAGCAGCCTTGCCGTATGTGCCATCCTTACCAGCTGTCACGTTTTCCCAGCTTATCTCATCATGGGCAGCAATAAAAGCTAACTTATCTTTCTTTTTTGAAAGTAAGAGGTATTCATTGAGTGAAGAGATCTCAGGAGTTTCCACTTCTTCCAATGCTTCAGAAAGTTTTCCTTCAAGAGCCTTCCTGTCAAGTACCCCATCATCGTTGGTAATACCATCACGCTCATCATCAGCTAATTCTCCCAATGTTTCCTCTGTCTCGGAAGCAGCCATTTCTAGGCGTTCTTCCTTATCGTGTAGAGCTTGCCATTCTGATTTCAAATAAGTATTCTGTACAAGTTCAAAGGGTAGTACATGACCAACCCAGCCATCTTGTACCTCATATTCCTTATCATCCTTCTTTTTGATAACCCAGTTGGCATCTACCATGCGAGTAGCTTCAAATCCTTCCGATTGAATGATTTCCAAATCCTGCGAAATTGTCTGCCATTTATCTGCAAACAATTGGTAAGCCTCAAAGCGGTCAACAAGTGGCATTTGCTCGAGCTGATTAAATATATATGAAGTAATCGCATCCTCTTCTGCGGCAATATTCAGAGACTGCATATTGTCGAGCAAACGATGATGTAACATTTCGCTAAAGCCACCAAACTTTTCAGAGAACATGTTCTTGAAACCAACTACAGAAGGATGATTCTCCACTGTCTTCTGAATATCTGTCACCTTAAATTCGGTTTGTGGAGTATCTGTCTGCTTGAAAAGAGAATTTTTCAATCCCGCAAAAGCATCCCAATATCTATCCATTGTAGAAAGTTCCCCCTTTGGTACACCACCAAACATTGTTGCATATAAATCCCAAGTTTCTGCATCATCCGAAGAATTGACATATCGAGGAATATTGAGGTTGTAACCATTGGCACGGATCTCTTCTTTAGTTACCAATCGAGAGAACTTTGGTTCTTCCTTCTTAGAAATATAGGTATCCACTATACGCTTGATGTCAGAAGCACGCAACTTATTCTTCTTTCCTTCCTTTTTAAATCCCTTAGAGGCATCTACGATAAGTACATCACTTGTTGGACGAGACTTGCGTAGCACCATGACTATAGTAGGAATACCCGTACCAAAGAAGATGTCAGCAGGTAAACCGATGATAGCCTCTATGTTGTCATTTTCAATCAACTGTCTGCGAATACTTCCTTCAGAACCATCACCTACGCTACTTTCTGTTCCATCACCAGCATCTCCACGGAAAAGCACACCATGAGGCAAGACGATGGTCATTATGCCATCGGTCTTCAAATGATATAAGTCATGAAGCAAGAAAGCATAATCAGCCTTACCCTTAGGCGCAATACCATAATCGTCAAATCGTGGGTCAACCTCTCCCAAATCTCCATTCTTCGATTTACGTGGAGGAGTCCAACTCTGAGAATATGGCGGATTGCTAACCACTGCATCTACATGCAGAGGGTGATAAGTATTTTCCTTGTCATTCTCGTCAAAATAAGGCCAATCATCCTTCAATGTGTCACCATTTCTTGCTATAATGTTATCTGGTATGATGCCTCTCATAACGAGATTCATACGAGTGAGGTTGAAAGTATTCTGCTTTAATTCTTGTGCATAATACTTAATACAGTTATCTTGCTGGATATGACGAGCCACCGACTTTCCGATATTGATAAGAAGGGAACCTGAACCGCTTGTCGGGTCATAAATTTCTATTTGAGAACGGTCTTTAAGATGATAAGCCACAATTTCTGACATCAGTAAAGAAACCTCATGAGGAGTATAGAACTCACCAGCTTTCTTGCCGGCATTGGCTGCAAACTGACTTATAAGATATTCATAAATAAAGCCAAGTACATCATAGTCTTGCCTTCCACTCATAGGAATATCTTTAATCAAAGAAAGCAGGTCACTTACAGCACGTGTTTGTTCCGCATCTGATGTTCCCAACTTTTTCAATCCCATCTGTAATGTATCAAATATACCAGAGAAGACCTTCTTATGGGTTGGTGAAATCAAACGTGTAAAAGCTGAGAGAGCGTCACGCACATTGGCTATTTGAAAATCAAAATCCTTATTCATCCATGTAGAATAAAGGTTTTCATATGCTATAAAATAGCCTAATTTACTTTGCGCCCACTTGACGATTTCCTCATTTTTCTCATTGAGTTGAGGTAAATCTGCATCAGTAAAATCATATTCCTTAGCAACTCTTACTTCTTGCTCGGAAAGGAACTTATAAAAAATGAATCCAAGAATATAATCCTTGTATTCATTTGCTTCTATTTTAGAGCGCATCTTATTTGCAGATGCCCATATCTTATTTGCGAGTTGTTGCTTATTCATAATAGTATTTTTATTCTTTTAAATGAAATTCACTACCAAATAATAAATTCAACTTTGATAGGTATTTAATTTGGCTTTCATACAAAGCCTCCTTTTTGTCGCTTATATTATTTTCAAATTCTTTTCTTGTTTGTTCGACACCATTTTGACTTTTTATAGCCTCGTTCAGTAGCTGAGTTGCATTATTATGTTTTTCTGCTAAATCAAGGAAATCTTCCCAATTAGTTAAATGGCTGGCAGCGTTACTTGCTATATAGCACATATAACCTGCATAAGCTTGAGCATCTTTTATTAAATCCGTTACTCGTGAAGTCAAATCTTTATCTTCAACCGTCACATAGATAATTCTGCATTCATGTAGGAATGATAATAGCGTACCATTTATTTGCTCAATCAAAGAAAGAAGACGTTTAGAGGAATGTTTGTCGTACAAAGCATATAACAAGATTCCTTGTTGCTCATTCAATTTCTCAGTAAGATACAAAATTTTCAACAAACGTTCCGTCCGTTGATTTATAAACTCATGTCTGCGTTGTTTTTCAAACGAGATTTCATTCTTTACTGTTTCAATCCGTGATGTTATCTCCTTTATATCTTCTTTAGTTGCGATATTTTCTCCTTTTTTTGATTCGTATTGAATATCACGAACATCTTCCTTTTGAGCAGCATTTTTACCTTTTTGCAAAAGATACTGTTCAATATATTTAAATATAAAAGGATAGCAAATCGCTATCACTAATAAAATTATATCTATATACATTTATTATTAATTTATTGACTAAAAAGATCTTGAATTTAAACATCTAATCTTCGAATCTTTAACGGTTCGCAAATGTTTTCATTATCGTTCATAATCAATTTACGAATAAACTCATTATATAATTGTAGTCACGATTGATTTCTTCCATCTTTTCGCGGCTTTCCTTTGGAGGATTTTTCATCCTAGCCTCAAATACTCTGGCATCTTCACCATGAAGTATGGGCGTTTCTTTTATAGGTCTTGCCATATTTTTTATTATTTATTGATTAATATCTTTTGCGAAGATAGTGCCTGCGAGCGCAATGAAAGATTGTTTTCAAATTGCCGAGCACCGCCTATCTACTGCAAAGATAAGACTTTTATTCGAGTTAAGCAAGAAAATCCGGGATTTTTTGCTAAAAGTTTTGGAGTTTCGAATAAAAATATACCTTTGCAACAATATACTCACCCCACTTTCCGTTAGAACAATGCGCTCAGGGTGAGGCTTTTTTATGCTTATGTACTTTGGCGGTACACTACCTATCCAGCCAGTCTGTATCTATGTCGAATAATTCAAACAATCTTCTGCAATATTTGATTGGCAAGGATTCCTCGGCTTGTCCGATGAAGTCTTCATGGCTTCTAATGTAAGCATCCATGTCTTCCTCCTTTACAAGGATTGGCCCTTTGATGTTTGGAAAATGAAAGGGTAGCAGTCCTTTTGGATGCCCATCCCATATCAAGTATGGTTGTTACTGATATCTATATAAAATCAAAATCCCCCAACCCACTAGAGTATGTAGGCTGGGGGATTGTTTATTTCTCATATTTCTGAGATGACATCTTATTTCAATTTATCGATTTGTTCGTGCGGAATATGGAAAGCAAGTTTTGCAAGAATTATCCAAGAACTTGACTGGGTGGTTTGAGGTGGGTTGGTCATATCCTAATCTACGCAATATTAGGCAGTTCTATATAGTATATGCCAAAAGGCTAAATAGTGGTTATCCTTTTGATGTCAAAAATGCTAACCAGTGGTTAGCAAATTCAAAAAGTACCGATAATCAGGCGATAGTGCAGTATCGTTACCAAGCGTAGCGCTGTAATCGGTACCATGCTATCGTCACATTTTAAACAGAAACAAATTTCCCCAACCCGCTTAAGAAAGTAGGTTGGGGGATTTTTTCTTCTGCCACAGTCTTCGTTCCTATCCTGATTTATTCAGGTTTCCCTGATTTCTTCAGTAAAGGGGCGAGGAACTTATAGGTATATCCCTTCTGCTGCTTTACCATTTCTTCTGGTGTACCGGCAAAAAGGAGCTGACCGCCACCTCGTCCACCTTCCGGACCCATGTCGATGAGCCAGTCGGCGAGTTTGATGACATCAAGATTGTGCTCGATGATGATGACTGTATTGCCACGGTCTACCAGCTTCTGGAGTACATCCATCAGGATGCGGATGTCTTCGAAATGCAGGCCGGTTGTCGGTTCATCGAGAATATAGAGCGTCTTGCCCGTATCTCGCTTCGAGAGTTCGGTAGCCAATTTTACGCGCTGACTCTCACCGCCAGAGAGGGTAGTGGAACTCTGTCCTAACCTGATGTATCCGAGTCCTACATTCTGTAATGCCTTGATCTTCTGCAGTATCTGAGGAACATTCTCGAAGAAATCTACCGCCTGGTTGATGGTCATATCAAGAACATCGGCGATGCTCTTACCCTTGTATCTTACCTCCAGCGTTTCGCGGTTGTAGCGTTTGCCGTGGCATACCTCACAAGGTACGTAGACATCCGGCAGGAAGTTCATCTCTATGGTCTTATATCCGTTACCTTTACATTCCTCGCATCTTCCACCTTTCACGTTGAAGGAGAATCTGCCCGGCTTGTAACCGCGGATCTTTGCCTCGGGAAGTCCTACGAAGAGTGAGCGGATATCGCTGAAAACGCCTGTGTAGGTAGCTGGATTGCTGCGAGGCGTCCTGCCAATCGGACTCTGGTCTACATTCACCACCTTGTCGATATTCTCGATGCCCTCGATGCTGTCGTATGGCATCGGCTTCTTGAGCGAACGGTAGAAATGCTGTGAGAGGATAGGCTGGAGGGTCTCGTTGATGAGAGTAGATTTGCCTGAGCCGCTGACACCCGTTACGACAATGAGTTTGCCGAGTGGGAAATCAACATCCACCCCCTTGAGGTTGTTGCCCGTAGCTCCGTGAATGGTGATATGCTTGCCGTTGCCTTCTCTGCGGAGGGCAGGCACCTCAATAGCCATCTTGCCGTTGAGATACTGGGCGGTGATGGTATCGGTTTTGAGCATCTCCTGAGGTGTGCCCTGAAAGACAACTTCTCCTCCCTTGCGTCCTGCCTTCGGACCGATATCTACAATCCAGTCGGCAGCCCGCATCATATCTTCATCGTGCTCCACCACAATAACGGTATTGCCCAGGTCGCGAAGCTCCTTCAGACTGTTGAGCAGACGTTCGTTGTCGCGCTGGTGCAGTCCGATGCTCGGCTCATCGAGGATATAGAGCACGTTGACCAGCTGGCTACCAATCTGAGTAGCCAGACGGATGCGCTGGCTCTCACCACCTGAGAGAGAAGCCGACTGGCGGTTGAGCGAGAGATAATTGAGTCCCACATCCAGGAGGAAGGTAACGCGTGAGCGCAATTCCTTGATGATTTCGTGAGCCACCTTCGCTTTCATCGAAGGCAGATGCTGTTCTACTTCTCCAAGCCAATCGCGCAATTCATCGATGTCGAGACTGGCTACTTCGGATATATTCTTATCCCAGATCTTGAAAGAGAGCGATTCCTTTTTGAGTCGCAAGCCGTGACATTCCGGACATTCGATGGTAGAGATAAACTGGTCTGCCCATTTCTTGCCCGCTGCACTCTCGTCATCCTCCATCACCTTCTGCAAGTAATCAATGATGCCGTCGTAGGCACAGAAATAATCGGTAGAGGTATGTACCTTTTCCTTTTCAATCTTCACGTTTTCGAGCGAGCCATAGAGAATTTCCTGCATGGCATCGCCCGGAATCTCGCAGATAGGCGTCTTCAGGTTAAGGTCATACTTGCTGAGCAAGGATTCTATCTGCCAGAAAATCATCTGGTTCTTGTATTTGCCAAGTGGAGCGATGCCGCCCTCATGGATGCTGAGTTTATCATCAGGAATTACCTTCTTGATATCAATCTGGTTCACCTTTCCCAAGCCTTTGCAATGCGGACAGGCACCTTCGGGAGAGTTGAAGGAGAACATGTTAGGAGCTGGATCCTGGTAGGCGATACCCGTTACAGGGTCCATGAGACGCTTGGAGTATGTCTTAGCCTCCTTGGCACCTTTCTCCAGAACCATCACCATGCCGTCGCCCTGTTTCATAGCCGTTGCCACACTCTTGCGGATGCGTTCCTCATCCTCTTCCTTTACCACCAGTTTGTCGACCACAGCTTCTATATTGTGGTTTTTGTAGCGGTCGGTTTTCATATTGGGAACGATTTCGAGGATGTTGCCGTCGAGTCGCACGTAGAGATATCCCTTTCTACGCATGCTTTCGAAGAGTTCACGATAATGACCCTTGCGCTGGCGAACGAGGGGAGCGAGCAGGAAGATAGCCTTGCCCTTATAATCGCTGAGAATCATGTCGATGACCTGTTCCTCGGTATATTTCATCATCTCCTCGCCACTCTGGTAGCTGTAGGCAGTACCGGCGCGGGCATAGAGCAGACGGAGATAGTCGTAAATCTCGGTTGTTGTTCCCACGGTAGAGCGGGGATTTTTATTGGTGGTTTTCTGTTCGATGCTGATGACCGGACTCAATCCCGTAATCTTGTCAACATCTGGGCGTTCCATATTACCCAGGAAGTTGCGGGCATAGGCAGAGAAAGTTTCGATATATCTGCGCTGACCTTCGGCAAAGATGGTGTCGAATGCCAGTGAACTCTTGCCCGAACCCGAGAGTCCGGTAATCACGGTGAGGGAATCACGCGGAATCTCCACATCTATGTTCTTGAGGTTGTGGACCCGTGCGCCCCATACATTTATCTTTTCTTCTGAATTCATATTCCAATTCTGCTAATTGCTGTTTGCCTAATAGTTACTGTTCTGCTCTTCGGTATAACCTCTGAGCAGGTTTACATCCCGTTTGATGTTATATACTACGCCATCTGCCCCCTTTGCCTTGACGAGACAGAAGTAGACACCTTCCTTTACCGGTTTTCCGCGGTAGGTACCATCCCATCCCGTGGCAGGATCGGTCCAATCATAGAGCTTCTGTCCCCACCTATTATATATATAGGCGTGGAATTCCTCAATGTTCCGGTAACCATCCTTGGGCTTGTAGATGTCGTTGATGCCATCGCCATTCGGTGAGAAGGCATTCGGCATGAGAAGAGAACTGACCTTGGTCGTCTCTTCTGTGTTGTCCTCCTCGTCGTCGTTGACTTCCTGAGCGTGTAATTGACACGTCAAAAGTGGCAACATGGTGCAAAGTAATGCTATTTTTCGTCTCATTTCTAAAATAATTTGTGCAAAGATAATAAAAAGATGAGAGATATTGCGTCAGATGCAAGATTTTTTGTATTTTTGCAGATGAAAACATGAAATATTTGAAGATAACGTTAAAAAAATCTTGAGATATGAGACAAAAAATGAGATATTTCCTGCTGTTCGTTGGGCTTCTGCTCAGTGTCAGCATTGGCGCGCAGACAGTAAAGTGGCGCGACATTTACACGGTTAAGAAGAAAGATACCATCTTTGGTATCGCCAATAAATATGGATTGAGCCTTCCGGAACTGATGGATGCCAATCCGGAGATGAAGCGTGAGGGATACATGCTGCAGAAGGGAGCTACGCTCTTTATTCCATACGCCAAGGACCAGAAGAATCCTAATCAGGTGAACGGTCAGAAGTCGGGCAATGGGGCTGCGGTTCAGAAAACAGCTACAGCTCCGGCAACCTCAAAGGCTGCTGTTGCCAGAAATGCGGTAAAGGTAGGCGTGATGTTACCTTTGCATAATGTTGATGGCGACGGCAAGCGAATGGTGGAGTATTACCGCGGTTTGCTGCTGGCTTGCGAAACCCTGAAGCAGCAGGGCGCCGATATTGATGTGCGTGCCTGGAACGTTCCTATTGATGCTGATATCCGGAATACGCTCTTGCAGGAAGGCGCTAACCAATGCGACATCATCTTTGGTCCGCTTTATACCAAGCAGGTGGCTCCGCTTACCAACTTCTGCAAGACCTACGGAATCAAAATGGTGATACCGTTCTCTATCAGCGGAGATGATGTAGAAAGAAACAAAGAGATTTTCCAGGTTTATCAGAGTGATGACGCGCTGAATGATATGACCATCAAGGCATTTCTGAATCGTTTTGCCAATGTGCATCCTATCTTTGTAGACTGCAACGATTCTACTTCTAGAAAGGGCAACTTTACGTTCGGTCTCCGCAAGGAACTGGAACGCAGGAAAATCAATTATAGTATCACTAATGTGAATTCTAGCATCGAGCAGTTTGCCAAGGCTTTCATGCCTTCAAAGCAGAATGTGATTATCTTGAATACGGGACGTTCACCACAGTTGACTCAGGTGTTGAACAAGCTCGACGAATTTGATGCGAAGTATCCGGGTGCAGCCATCTCGCTCTTCGGCTATACCGAATGGCTGATGTATGCCAAGTATAATCTGGAAAGATTCTATAAGTATGATACTTATATCCCTTCCACCTTCTATTATAATCCGAACTCAGCACAGACCAAGGCGCTTGAGAGCCGTTATGAGCGCTGGTTCCATCAGCCTATGATGGTGGCACAGCCAAGATTCGCCATCACCGGTTTCGATCACGGAATGTATCTGATTCAGGGAGTCAAGAGATATGGAAAGAACTTCACTGGTGAGCGCCAGCAGATGACTTACCAGCCCGTGCAGACTCCACTCCGTTTCGAGAAGACCAGTAGAGGAGGATACAAGAACAAGAGCTTCCAGTTGATTCACTATACCTTTAATCATCAGATAGAGGCAGTGAAGTACTAGTTTATAGTTTACAATTTATAGTTTACAATTAATAGTTGATAATGAATAGAAATATTGGCCTGCTGATTCTGATGCTGATCTTCGGAATCCCGGTTTCGGCACAGATAGGAGAACATCGTAGTGATTTTGCCATAGGTTTTAATGGGGGCTATATGATGAGTAGCGTAGGATTCACACCTGAGGTACAGCAGAAGCAGCACGGAGGACTGACGGGCGGTTTCTCGATGAGATATACCTGCGAGAAATATTTCAAGACCATCTGTTCTA
>ERZ1026776.1020-NODE-1020-length-16896-cov-4.335669_pt1 | contig 16896 bp, 9 predicted proteins | sample MGYA00380125_ERZ1026776 | MGnify/ENA primary metagenome ERZ1026776 (study PRJEB33269, sample SAMEA4719761) | human gut metagenome | biome: human-associated habitat; feature: organic feature; material: feces | place: Cameroon | collected 2013-10 ...
GGCAGCGTCAGATGTGTATAAGAGACAGGCGCACAGCCCAATAACCTTCTTCCAGATAATTATGCTCAGGTGTACTCAGAGCGAAAACATCAGAATAAGCGCAGTGATGGTTCGTTATAAGAAGACCCTGGTCTGAAATTATACTTCCGGTACAATAGAACCCGAGAGATACTATAGCATCCGAAACAGCAGCACCCGGCGCATCCGCATTATAAATTTCCCCGGCCGAGAGCTTCAGCCCCCTCTCCTGCATCTTCTTTTCCAACGCCGCGTTGATATCCTGAATCAGCCACATGCCCTCATCAGCAAAAGCTGTCGCCTGCCCCAATAAGACTCCGGCCAATGTCAATGCGGCCAGATACATTCTTTTCATTTTCATCGTATATTATATGTTACGGATTATTAACATCTTAGCACTCCCGAGAAGTGCAATTCAGCAACATCATGGAAATGCTAAGAAACAGTTTTGAAATTATTCACAGAAGGTTTGAGTGGAAAAAACTTCAGATTCAACCGAGGGTTCAGGGAAGATAGCTGGGCCTATCTGACCTGAAAACTCGGGAAGAATATGAAGGAATTTTACCTCAAACAACTATTCAATCATTTCAAAACGGTTTCTAAGACTCAATGACCCAACTTGTCGGTTATTCTGACACCAGAACCTTCTCCAACGCAGAGCCTTCATACGGCACTTCCACGCCAGGATTCTTGAACTTCAGTTTCGCGGCTTCCTCGCGGACATCATCCTTCTTGTAGGTGATGGTCCACTTGTCCATATTCAGAAGTTCCCAGACACGGTCAGCCGTCATAGGAGCGGCATATCGGATCATCAGAGCCGGAGTCAGACTATTGTCAAGCTCGAGATAGACACCAATGATACCGTCATTCTTGGAAAGATGGTTGCTTACGAACGGCAGATTCCTGAGAATGATAGGCTTTTCATAATTGGCATCAGGAATCTCATATACGAACTGAGGCTTGCCGGCGAACTCCTCTACCCTGCTGGAGAACTGGGCCTTGAACGGAGTGAACATCTTACGGATGAAAGACTCCGTAGAAATATAAGACTCACCATCCTCAAGATCCACGAACTTGAAGTTCACAGGAGTAATCTTGGTGCCGCCACCGTGGACAGGCATCTCAAGCTCCTTCATATTGACAATCTTCTTGAACCAGGCCTTGTCGGCAGTCTCTGAAGCATCCATATAGACACGGACGATGAGAGGACATGCAAACTCGGACTCGAGACCATAAATTTTCTTGTCAGTCAGACGCATCTGGAGACCGAGATAATTCAGGTCCAGCTTGTCATACATATTCTCCGTACGGATAGTAACCACCTTGATGCTGTCCACTGAAGCCATATCCGGAGTATTGACACGGAACTTGGAAGGAGTGAAAACACTCTCCTGGATAGCCTCAGGAGTAGTGGCAGCAGGATCATAAGTAATCACGGCCCTGTGGTGGGAAACAAACGTCTTCACACCATGAACGCCCCTGATCTTCTCCAATTTGGCCTTGAAAGCCATAGAACTGCCGTAGCACTTGACAGAACGCAGCCCCTCCATCTCCATAGTTTTCAATGATGACGGATCCACCAGCTGCTTAACCGTACCATCCTCCAGAGTCTGCTCGATACCCCAGGTAACATTGATGGTAGGAAGCTCATACTTTCCGCCGGCCCAGAGACCGATACCCATGAGAACCAATGCAATGGCAGCCGGAGCCAGCACGTTCCACACGTTGCGTCCGCCTTTCACGCACACACCGGTATGAATGGCATCCACAGGACAAACTGCCGTACACTCACCGCACAGAGTACAATCCACAGCCTTGACGGCACCGGCCCTGCAGCCAGCCACATCAATGCCATAAGGACAAGCCTTCGTACAAAGGCCGCAATGCGTACACTTGGAGTCATTCTTCATGATATGGAGCACCTGGAGCCTAGGCTTTCCGCAAAGGATTTCCAGAAGATATCCCACTACGCAGAACGCAGCGAGAAGTGCCCACCAAGGGACATTGACACCGACAGCTCCGAGTAGATAATAAGCCGCAGCAAGAACCACGATCCACACCCAGAACTTAAGAGAATTGGAAATGGCTCCGAGAGGACAGAGATACTTGCACCAGAACATGTTGACCATGAAGCCGCAGAGAATCACAGCCGCAACTGAAATCAATGACATCCAGAGAGTTATCTCGCCCTTGAATCCGGTGGCCACAGCATAGTAAGGGTCAAGGTTCTTGCAGAACAACTCGCTCGCAGTAGCCGTAGAATAGAAAATCCAGAACAGAAGCACATACTTGATCACGCGGAGAACCTTGTCGGCAACAGTACCGTTCTTCACCACGATACCTCTCCAGCCGATAGTGTTGCGGAGTTTCATGAGAAGGTCCTGGACAGTTCCCAGCGGGCAGAGATAACCGCAGAAAAGTTTGCTGAAAAGCACAACTGCGGCAGCCAGAACGATACCCATCACTATCTGCACCATGCTCATGCTGCATGGAAGCGAGCCTCTTACGAAGAATGTTGCCAATGCCTGAAGACCGCCCATAGGGCAATACGCCTCAGGGTTTGCAGGATCCTTGCCCGGGATGAGCAGGAAAGCTGCCAATGCGGCCAGAACACCCCACTGGAGGAGATATTTAGGCCAATTCCTTTTGATTGTTGATTGTTTAGCCATTAAGTGTAGCATTACAGAAGCCGCCATCACACGACAACGGCTTCCAGTGTTTATGTTATAGATTATTTGTTCTTCACACAACGCAGCTGTGAACCAGTTTCACTATGAACAAATGACATAGACAGACGGCCATCCTTATATTGTCCAGTATATGTTGTCATCATACCGAAGAACTGGAAATTGGTATATTCCACTACGCCATCTGTTGTTTTAGTATTCGCTTTGTTGAATGTAGACGAAGCCCAATATGTCAATGCTACGCTACCGACCAAAGATTGATCGTTAGTATTAGCTGCTGCTATAGTTCTGACTTGATAATCCCCAGTTGCCGAGAAACCGCTCTTCATACGACATCCGGAAAGAACGACATTCCATCCTAGTTCATTAGCCTTCTTCACCGAGCCGTATCCAGCATCCCAGAACACAGCATCTTCTTTAGTAATTGCAGCCTGATCATTGACACCTTTCCCACTATAGCCGCAAAGATCAATATATTCAGCCCTCGTAGGAACATGCCATCCGTTAGGACAGATACCCTGCTTGCCTTCGAATGAACCGGCATTTTCAGCAGTGATTTCCTCACCAAAAATTGCCTGATAGTCATAGAAATACCCAATTTTATTTACGAGTTCTTCTTCCGTTGAAGGAACAGCCGCCCCATCAACTAGAGTATAAGGCGCCCAAATGTGAGCATTCTCTTTCGGATCAGTAGAAACCGTGTATCCCTCAGGAACATAGCGCATGGACTGTGACATCCATACTGAACCGTCAGACATCTTCACGGTAGTATATTTCTCATTCTTGTAGATGAAATAACCGTCATATTCAGCAAAGTCAATGTAAGTAGGCACGTCGCCGCCGATTTCACCGCCGTCACCCCAGTTCTCGATATTTCCGGAAATGGAAACCTTGATGTCTGAAGGCATAACCTTCACATTGATAGTATATTGGAGTCCCTGCTTAAGCTCAGTTGAAACCAGTTTCTGGGTAAGTTCCTTACCTGTAGATGTAGTGACTGCAAGTTCGAAAGCAACCGTCTGTGGCACAACGATAGCGCTGTAAAGTTCACCCTCAGTAACCGCATGAGCCTTGATAGCCTCGACAGCAGCACCATCAGAAACCGCAGCAGTCATATTGACAAGGTCAATGTCAGCAGTTGTCTTGGAACCGCGAAGCTCTACAGCGGAAATTCCGGCCTGCGACTGGTTGTCCACAACAAGCGAAATCTTCGTCAACATGTGCTTGAAAGGCACTACAACAGCATTGACAGAAGGAGTAACCCCCTCTTTCTTGCCGGCAATGAAATCCGAAGCCCCGTAACCCGTAGTCTGGTCCGCAGCAACCTTGAATGTAGAAGGCGCACCCTCGGCAGCATAAGGATAGTATGCCGTCAATGTAGATGGTGTCAATGCCTCCGCATACCAGTTGAGTGTACCGGAGAAAACATTGTCTGAATATGTTAGAAGCTGATTCTTTGCATACGCCACATCACCCTGCATGATGGTGACACCTACTTTGTCGCCATTCTCGAAATTGACATCAGTAACTTTGGTCATTACCGGAACAATCTTCACGAGTCCAGGAACAGGAGTCTCGATTTTTTCAGTCTGACAGCCGGCCAACACAGCCACAGCCGCAGCAAGTAAAATGACTTTTTCATATCGTTAACGTATTATGTTTTAAAAATTGTAGCCTATTGTCAATGCTTCCGTATTTCTTCTACTTCCGTCAGAGAAGCCCTTTATGACATCGAATTTCCTCTTCAAGCGTGAAATCACCTCATAAGAAGCCTCCAGATAAACGCCCTTCTTGAAATTATACCTGACGGCAAGTCCCCCATTGACCTTCGCGCAAGTCTTGTACGCAGTCATGGCAGCCTCATAATCAGCCAGACGGAACGGCTCGCCCGAAGCCTCGACACCCTGTGATTGCCAATGATACTCGTCATCCTTACCCTTCGACACATTGGTACTGAGCTTTATGTCGAAACGCCCGACCTTCAGAAGGAAGGATGCGAAGACATTGAAAACATCTGCCTTGCAAGTATTTACAAACGGATAGGTCATCGTGGAGACCTCACGGTCCTGAGTCCAGCCAAGACCGGCATTGAAATACTCCCCTGAGTCGAGAAGAAGTTCCCACTCGGCACCGGCATTGATGCTCTGGCGAGTAAAGATGTTATTCGTGCCATACTTGCGGGTCGTGGTGACACCATTCTCAGTAACGTCCTCCAGAACATTCTCGTCATTGTCCTGAGTCCTGATAGAATAGCGTCCTCTGAGATAATGGCTGTGCCCGTTGCCAGGAATCCTGTAGTCCATTTTCACGCCCATGGACCAGCCATCGAAGTTGTACCAGATTTTCTGCTTCTCACCTGTGCTTCCGTGACTTGCCAATGCCTCGATTTCGGTATAGAAGTTCCGCCACTGAATCTGCGCGGCGCCACCGTTTGTCAGTTCCCTGGACGGAAAACCGATGACTCCGGCTTCCTTGATGTGCAGTCCGGAATTGTCCCAGATATCCTGGACACCATACATAAGGCCCTTGTCAATGAAAGCGTAATATACTCCTGAAGTGATTCCAAGTTCCTCAGCTGTAATCGTTTCCGAAGTCTTGGAGAAAACGTAGCTTGCACCCAATGCCAAGTCTCCGCGATGCCACATGATACTTGGAGCGAAAGTCATGTCCAAGAGAAAACTCGTATGACGCAGATCCTTACGCTTCGTATAGTTCTCAGCTGTAAAGTCCAGTTTTCCTCCAAGTCGCCAACTGTCATTCAGATCAACGGCAATTCCTCCGAGGAAAGAATAGGTCTGTCTGGTCTTGCGGCCAGGAGTAAACTCGTAGATGTCCACCGGATAGTAACCGGGACGTGCCGACATTGATCCACATGCCTTCCGGCTCTCTGCATTCCGGAAAGAAAATGCCCCGATCATGGAGAACTTCTTCAGATGGGTTATGGTACCGGCCTCGGCGCCTGCACTCCAGATAGTCTTAGGATCATTGACATCCCTGAAACCACCGCTGGTATAATCAGCTCCGAGTTCAGCGTAAGATACTGTCAATGAGTCTGTCCGCAATCCGTTGACGTTCCTGCCGGCATTCCAGAAATCCCTGCGTTCCACAATGTCGAATGTCTGCGCAAACAGTCCCGCAGACCAGAAAAGAAGGGCCGCAGCCACTGTTATTTTCAATGTCTTATTCATGGAGAGACTGTTTTTCACGTTCATAAAAATCATTGGTAGAGTTATTTGTATCGGCCAGGATTTCATATCCGAAAGTCTGGCTTGATGCTTCATCAGCCTTACGGAAAAGGGTATGTCCCTGGAATGAACCGGAGAATTCTATCGAACCAGCATCAATGTCAGGACAGAGTCTCTTCTTGTTGGAACCGCCCTTCACGAACACCTCTACGCCATCAATCACCCAGTCAACAGGGAGCTTGACAATATTCTCATTGGTCGAACCCGGCTTCGGTATGACATTTCCGGATTCAGATACGAACTCCTTCATCGTAGTACCTTCAGGAGCCCTGAAAATGACAGTCGCGGGGGAATTGAAAGAGAATGAAAATGCACTGGCCTTTCCAGTCTTTATCACCACGTCCAGAATATGGTCCTGCCGGATGTTGTTGCCAGGTGTAGGATGATAATTAGGATTCGGGAAATACGTCGTATTATAGCATACGAAATACTGTGAGTTATTCAGATTCACCGAGTTAGGATACTTTGAGTGATGATCTATCGCTCCGAAAACGACTATCACGGCATCCTCTCCGGGTTCAAGAGGAAACGAAGTGCCGTCGCCGCCAATCTGCCATACAGCCTGTCCCAGAGGAACAAAATCAGGATATACAGTCTCGCCTGTAACAGGATCTGTAGTTACCCAGACATTGATTCCAGTCGAATTGGAAGGGTCGAGAGCACCGAAACACAATCCGTCAAGATACTGGACCTCAGAAGTATTGTTGTGCAGTATCACATAAGAGTCACCCCTGTAGTTGCCCTGCTCCGGATACTTCGTACAGCCTCCGCAATAAATTTCCTTGAAAACAATCTTTCCTGAACGGGAATCCTTTACGGGAAGTTTGACCTCCTTCACGCCTGCCTCTCCCAGAATGACCTTGTCGATGGCTCCGTTATACGAAACTCCGTCATGGCTGTAACTAAAAGTCACTCTGTAACTTCCGGCAGGCAATTCCAGAACGGCCGTTCCATCCTCTCCGGTATTTTGGGAATACTTGTTGCCGAGATTCCTTTCTGTCACGGACACGGGAACGCCAATTTTCTGCGTCTCGGGAAATCCTTCAGGATAAACCGGATCCACGACCAGACGATATAGTCCCCCGTCATACGGGTCCCCGGACTTGATGCTTACGCAAGAGGCCAAGGTCAATGCTGCAAATATCAGATATATAAATTTCTTCATAACCGTCAGAATTTAAGTCTGCAAGTAAGTCCATAATAGAATGCCGGAGTAAAGATCGCACTCACTCCCGTAGCCTTGGAGGTAACGTACATTCGCGAATTCGTAAAGTTGTTCGCGAAGAATGAAAGCGAGACATGGTCTCCGATTTCCTTTGTAACACTCAGATTGGCAGAAAGATATGCTCCATAGCCATCCTGGGAGAAAGTATATGCGTTACCTGACTTTATGATGAGGTTCGCAAAAGCCGGATCGGAAGCCTCCTTGTCCGTAAAGTCATGGACATCTCCATTCTCATCCATATACTTCACCGGACGGATGGCAGTATAATTTTTCGAGCCGTAGATGCTTCCGCCTATGGATTCGATTCCGTCGGCATTGACATTATACGCATATTCCTTTCCCTGGTAGCGGGACAGGTTGCGGAAGCGGCTCAGAAGCGACATCTCCAGGCGGCAGGTGATGATGATTCTCGCCTCCGGAATATGGGTTATGGCCGTCAGGTTCGCGTCCAGGGAATGAGACTCTTTGCCGTTGAAAGTTCCTGATTCTCCGCCGTTTGCATAAATGCCGACATACTGGTAAGACCTGTTGGACAATGACGTGTGAGACCATCCTGTCCTGTAGGTCCAGTTAAGGGTATTGTCAATGTAATGAGTGTATGCATAGTTGGCATCCAGTCTGAACTTGGTCCTTATCGGAGCGATTTCCGGGAAGTCAACTATAAGTTCAGCTCCGGTCCTGTAGATGTCATCCCCATTTCCAGGCATCTGTGACTCGAAGAACGTCTTGTCGGTCACCTTGGTAGCCATCGGCGTCCAGAACTCCTCGTTGCTTCCTCTCATGTAAACCTGGCCGGTCTGACTGTCGACACGTATCTCAGGATTGTCCGGAACCGTATAGCCGGAAGGAATGGACATGATGTTGTAGGAGAACGGAGTGTAGATGTTCTGGTAGGTATATGGATTCTTTGTCTTGTTGAAGAATCCTACGAGAGAAACGGAGGTGCGCAGGAAATATGCTTCGATGCCAAACTCCGCATTATAGTTTTTCTGCCATTTCAGATTCTCATTGAAAAGCATCTTATATGGCTGAGTATAATACACATACGAAGAAGCGTCGCCATGAGAGAATCCGAAAGTCTGGATATCGCGGTATTTCTGAACAGGATAGAGGATGTAGAATGAAGGCAGTTTTTCGCTGACTCCCCAGCCTCCGCGGATGGACAGATTATCGGCAATCTTCCACTTGGCATTGAACCTTGGAGAAAGACTGCTGACGTTCTTGTAATCGGTATCTTTCACGAAAAGGTTTTCAAGACGGAGACCGGCAGAAACCTGAAGTGATGTTTTTCCTATCGGGAAAGTGTAATCTTCTTCCACATACGCAGCCACGTTATGCATGAAAGGATACTGGCTGTAAGGCCTTGGTCTGTACTCATTTGCAGCGACTGAAGGATCTTTATAATACTCGCCTTCACCGACATTGCCGTTAGCTTTCCACTGCACGCCGGCCTTCAGTTTGCTCAGCCTCTTCCCGGATTTTTTGAACCACTCGTATTTCAGGGAAGCGGCATAGTCAAGTTCCTTGGAGTCAATGACTTTGTCAGAGAAATAGCTTACCGGAAGCCTGTCTGCAAGATAGTAACCTGCAAGTTCCGAATGTACGGCAGGCATCATTGACGCGGAAGATCCGTAGGCATGGTCCTGTGAACGGTTGTCATTGTAATTCACAGAAGCATCCAGTTTCAGGTTTGTAATCCATGACTTGCGAAGAAGCCATGTCATGGAGGTGTTCGCACGCAACACATTGTCCCTCACCTTGCTCCATGTCCCCTTGTATGCGTCGGGGTCATTCTTGGTATTCATTCCGCCGATGTTTCCGGTGGCACCGATTTCAAATTTCAATACGTTCTTGAAAGTATTGCTGTAAGATGCTGAAAATCCACGTCTTGTGTAGGAAGTATATGGAGACGAAAGTTTCTTCGTCGCGCGGGTCCACTCGGCGCTGACATTAAGGACGCCCCTGTTTTTCATAAGGTCAATGCCTTTGGACGCGGACGCCTGGTAGGTTCTCGGATTCACTGCAAAAGTAACGTTCCACGGGGTGAGTCCCTTACGGGTGTTGATTCTCACCATTCCGCTGTTAAGGTCACCGTATTCTGCTGAAGGAACGCCTGTTATGACCTCTATGGACTGGACGTTCTCAGTAGAGATGTTTCTGGTTCCGGTTCCTGACATTGATCCGAAAGAAGCATTGTTTCCTACTCTCACGCCATCGACCTCAAGCGCTGTTCCGAATGCGGCATTTCCGGCAGCGAGGCCTCCTGAGCGCAACGACACAGCATTGTCGGTCGTGAGGTCCGGATTTACGGTTTTTCCGCCCGGAAGGAGGGAACTGATATCAGTGACATTGGACATCTGGAGGTGGTTCAATGCATTTGCACCGAACTTCAGCGATGTGTTCATGCCCTCTTTGTCGCGCTCGGCCGTAACCACTACGCTATTGAGGGCCAATGTGTTCTGATCCAGTTTGATGGTAAGGTTGGGAATGTCTTTCCTCACGACGAATGAGAGCCTCTTGTCGACAAATCCCAGACAGGAGAACTGCACTGCATAGTCGCCAGGTCTGATATCCGGCAGAAAGAATGTTCCTTTTTCATCAGATATGGCCCAGATACCCGTATCCTCTACGTTGACGGCGGCACCTATCACAGGTTCGCCCGTCTTGGCATCTACGACCTTTCCTGAAATGCTGAAAAGCGCCCTGGTCTGCTGGGCAGTCATGACATCTGCAGAAACAAGCAAGAGTATCATGAGCAGAAATTGCCTAAGTTGTTTCATCTGCATCTTCTATTTGCTTCTTCACAAATATAACGATTGTATTTGAAAATCCGTCTCACAAATACCACGAATTTTTCGTAAATTTGTATGTTTTGCCGGCTGTCCCGCAACAGAAGACGGCACTAATTTGTAATCGCCTTAAAATCAGCATAAAATGGCTTTTGTACACCTTCACGTCCATACACAATACTCTATCCTTGACGGCCAGTCTTCCATAGAAAACCTGTTCAACAGGGCGGAAGAACTTGGCATGCCTGGTCTTGCGATCACGGACCACGGCAACATGTACGGAGTGAAGGAATTCTTCAAGTTCGCGGCCAAACATCCGAGCGTGAAACCTATCATCGGATGCGAAATCTACGTATCCAAGGGTGACCACAGGCTGAAGGAAAAAGGTTATTACCACCTTATCCTGCTTGCCAAGAACTATAACGGATACAAGAACCTGATGAAGATTGTCTCCACCGGGCATATCGAGGGAATGTACTATAAGCCAAGGGTTTCGCATGAAGTTATCGCCAAGTATCATCAGGACCTGATATGCTCGTCAGCATGTATGGCGGGTGAAATCCCGAGAATGATTCTGGATGGAGACATAGCAGGTGCAGAGAAAGCGATAGAGTGGCACAAGAGCGTTTTCGGGGACGATTACTATCTGGAGGTCATGCTTCACAAGACCGAAATCCCGGGACTGTCCCTGGAGGTCTATGAAAAAGAGAAAGAGTACGACGAAGTCATCTTCGACCTCGCCGAGAAACATGGCGTAAAGGTTATCGCCACAAACGACGCCCACTTCGTAAGAAAGGAGGACGGCCCGGCTCATGACAGGCTTATCTGCCTGACTACCAATGCTTATATTGATGATGTCGATAGGCTCAGGTACACACAGCAGGAATACCTGAAGAGTGAAGAGGAGATGGCAGCATTGTTCCCGGACCATCCGGAAGTCATCTCGAATACTCTGGAAATCTGCAACAAGGTAGAGAACTATACCATTGACCGAGGCCACGTGCTTCCGAAATTCCAGATTGATCCTGAATTCCTCGCTGACATTGACAATCAGTTGGAAAAATACAAGGGTGTCATTGACGCGGGCAGGTGCGACGAAAAGGGCAACGACCGTGGTGAGGAGTTCCGTCATTCTGTAGCCTTCCTCTGCCATCTGTGCTACAAGGGAGCCAAGGAGCGCTACGGAGACGTTCTGGATGAGGAGACTTCGGAGCGTCTGGATTTCGAACTCAAGACCATCTCCAGGATGGGTTTCCCGGACTACTTCCTCATCGTCCAGGACTATATCGCGGCGGCAAGGGCCCAAGGCATATCTGTAGGTCCGGGCCGTGGTTCAGCTGCCGGTTCCGCCGTGGCTTACTGCTTGGGTATCACCAATTTGGACCCTATCAAGTACGACCTCCTGTTCGAGCGTTTCCTTAATCCGGAGCGTGTGTCAATGCCGGATATTGACGTTGACTTCGATGATGACGGACGTTATCGTGTCATCCAGTATGTGCAGGACAGATATGGTGTCGATCATGTTTCCCATGTCATCACTTTCGGTACGATGGCGGCAAAGGGTGCCATCAAGGACGTCGCTCGAATCAGCAGGCTTCCTCTTGAAGAGTCCAACAGGCTCACCAAGATGATTCCTGACAAGCCGATTACCATCACGGAGACTTCCGAAGTGGAATTGAAGGAGGACGAAGTGCCGGAGGAGGGTGACAAAATCATTGAAAAAGACGGAAAGCGGTTCAAGGTCGTAAAGAAGGAGTCTGAGAAGAAGCCGACACTGAAGAACTGCGTCAAATATGTTCCTGAGCTGAAGAACGAGCTTGAAAACGGCTCGGAACTGGTGAAGGAAGTTCTGAAATATGCACTCCAGCTTGAGGGGTGCATCCGCCAGATCGGTATCCATGCCTGCGCGATGATTATCGGACGAGGCAATCTCACTGACTACATACCTATCACCCTGGGTATGGATAAGGCTACCAACCAGAAGGTTTGGGTGTCCCAGTATGAGGGTTCGTTCATCGAGGACGTAGGTATGCTGAAGATGGACTTCCTCGGCCTAAAGACATTGACAATCATCAAGATATGTCTTGCCGAAGTCAAGAAGAGATTCGGCATTGACATTGACATTGAAAAAATTCCGATTGACGACCCGAAGGCTTATGAGATTTATTCGAACGGCGATACGAAGAGTGTGTTCCAGTTCGAGTCCCCGGGTATGATGGAGTGGCTCCAGAAGCTGCATCCTGAGCGTTTCGAGGACCTTATCGCGATGAATGCGCTGTATCGTCCAGGTCCGATGGACTACATTCCGTCCTTCGTTGCCAGAAAACGGGGTGACGAGCCTATTACGTATGACCTTCCTGCCATGGAGGAGTTCCTGAAAGAGACCTATGGTGTCACCGTCTATCAGGAGCAGGTCATGCTTATCTCCCAGAAGGTTGCAGGCTTCTCGAAAGGTAAGGCGGACAAGCTGCGTAAGGCGATGGGTAAGAAGAAGATAGACATTCTTCAGTCGCTTTATGGAGAGTTCATTGAGGGCGGAAAAAAGAACGGCCATCCTGAGGATGTGCTGAAGAAGATTTGGAAAGACTGGGAGAAATTCGCTTCCTATGCTTTCAACAAGTCCCACGCGACATGCTATGCCTGGGTAAGTTACCAGACCGGCTGGCTGAAGGCCCACTACCCGTCCGAGTTCCAGGCTGCCAACTTGAGTATCAACAAGAGCAACATGACTGAGATTCAGGCCATTATGGCGGACTGCAAGAAGCACCATATAAGGGTTCTGAATCCGGATGTGAATGAGAGTGAATCCAATTTCACCGTCAACAAGAACGGAGATATCCGTTTCGGCATGGGCGGAATGAAGGGTTTCGGTGCCAATATCGTAGATGCCATCGTCAAGGAGCGTGAGGAAAGGGGCCTGTTCGCGGACGTTTATGATTTCTGCGTCAGAATGTGCGGAATCGTGAACAGGAAGGCCATGGAATCATTGATTTACGCCGGCGCGTTCGACTCCTTCGGCATTGACAGGAGCCAGTACTTCATTGCCGGAAGAAGCGGTCTTCCTTTCCTCGATGACATCATGAATTACGCTTCTGTGACCGTGCAGAATGCAGAGGATGATGCGGCCTCGCTTTTCGGTGATGCTGAGGAACTTAAGATAGAGAAACCGGAGCCGCCGGCATTGACTGTGGAGCCGGACATCCTGGAAATTCTCCAGAAGGAAAAGGAAATCGTGGGCATGTACCTGTCCGACCATCCGCTGAAGAAATTCGAGTTCGAACTTGATACTTTCACCTCATGCAAACTGTCTGAGGTTGACGACATTATCGCTGAGTGCAACAAGACCAAGACCATAAGGAAACTGAATCTTGCGGGACTCATCACCTCGGTGGAGACCAAGCAGTCCAAGACAGGTCGTCCTTACGCCAAAATCATTGTGGAGGACTTCAGCGGTTCCAGGGATTTCGTGTTCTTCGGCAAGGAATATGAGAATTATCTCGAGTATCTGAAGGATCATACCACCATTTTCATCGAAGGTACGGTCAAGGAGGCCTGGTTCGGCAAAGATGACCCGAACAAACCTGCAAATGTTCCTTACAAGTTCAGAATCAATAAGATGTCCCTGCTCGGGAATATCGCCGATTCACTGATTGACGGCTTCTCGATAGAGGTTCCTGACCATGTCCTGAGCCCCGATTTCAGAAAGAAGCTGAAGAGCGTGCTCAAGACTCACAAGGGAACGATTCCGCTTTCAATGTATGTGAGCGACCACAAGACCGAATATGGCGTCGATTTCATCGCCCGCAAGTACCCTGTCAATGTCTCAGCCGATTTCATCGCGGACCTGCGGGACCTCGGACTCAGGCACAAGGTAACATTGAAAAACGCTTAGACGGAATTTGTCAATGCCGGAGTATCAATCAGTTACGGCTCCGGCAACGATATTGGCAAGTACGGCACGAAGCCTTCCGACACTGCCCTTATCCGCAGGATGCACCCTATGGGCCAAGATTATCAATGCAGTGCGGCTGTCCAGGTCCATCGTGACGGATGTGCCGGTGTAGCCCGTATGGCAAATCGTATTTTCTCTGCTGAAAAGGTCGCCCCGCGGGCCTGAATGGGAACTGTTGTGGTCCCAGCCAAGTGCCCGTCCTACTTTCGGATCAATGTCAGCAGGTACGGAGCTCATCAGTTTCACGGTCGCCGGAGACAGTATCCTGACACCATTGAACTCTCCACCATTCATGATGGCCGCGCAGATTACACTCATATCCATCGCGTTGGAAAAGATTCCCGCATTACCTGAGTTTCCTGAATTTATCAGCCTGGCCAGAGGGTCATGAACCATTCCCAGAAGCGGTTTGCCGTCCGCCTGCACCTCTGTAGGGGCACATAATCCCTTCAGTTCATCATAAGAGACACCATAAGCGTCTTTCCCTTCAGAAATGAAGTCCAGGTCCATATAGTGGGTATGGCACAATCCAAGTGGCCTGAAAATATGATTCAAGGCATAGTCGCAAAGCCTCTCCCCTGTCACCTTCTCCAGAATGGCCTGAAGCGTCACGAAATTCAGGCAACTGTACATAAAATCCGTTCCCGGCCTGAAGTTTCTGCCGGACTCGCGTGCAATAAACCTCACAAGTGAATCAGGAGAATCCTGCCCGTATTTTTCAATGTAAGACGCCACACTTATATACGGGTCAATGCCGGAGGAGTGGGTCAGGAGGTGTTCTATGGTTATATCCTCCTGTTTGTCGCCATCCCCCGCACCGTCAGATTTCCAGCCGCGAAATCCAGGAATGTATCTGTCCACATTGTCATGAAGCCTGACCTTGCCGTCTTCTATCAGTTGCATGAAAGCCAATGTGGTACCGACGCATTTGCTGCAGGACGCAAGGTCAAACATGACATCACGGGTCATCCTGGCAGTGTCAGGAACGACAGATTTGTTTCCGAAAGCCTTGAGATACACTATCTTGTCCTCCCTGACCACCGAAACTACCGCCCCGGGGATTATATGATTCCCGATGGCATCCCACACGGCACTGTCAATGAGATTCAACCTGGACTCGTCCATTCCCATTGACCTTGGCGAAACTTCTTCGATAGGAGCCTTTCCGCCAAACGGCTCCGCCTGCTTTTTCCTCCCTTCAGCATTGACAGAAAATGCTACAGCCGCCATTACGGCAACCATAGCATATTTTACGATACTTCTCATATCTTAAACATTGTATTTCACGCAGTTACGGAATGCGCGCAACCCTTAGAAAACCAATACCGCCTTTACCGGGAAATGGTCCGAAATGAATGTCCTTTCCATATAAGGCTTCCTCACTACCTCGAACACCGGAGCAGCGCTGAATCCGGAATAATAGATATAGTCAATGGTAGCCTTCGATTTTCCCCATCCGTTGTAAGTGTAGTCCTTATCGGTCTTGACAGCTGATTCACGGGCGCTTGTCATCATTGAATTAAGACCTTCAAGCACAGGATCAGTAGGCTCGACATTGAAGTCTCCCGTCAGAATCATAGGATATCCCTCCTTGTTCATCTCCTTTATCTTATTGACAATGAGCTCCAGACCTTTTCTCTGGGCCTCGCGTCCGACATGGTCAAGATGGGTATTGACATAGTAGAATTTCTTACCGTTCTTCTTGTCTTTCATGAGGGTCCATGTGGCAGTCCTCACACAGGCCGCGTCCCATCCTTTGGACGGCTTGTCCGGAGTCTCTGAAAGCCAGTAAGTTCCCCATTTCAGAAGCTGAACAGTCTTCGTGTTGTAGAATATGGACATATGCTCGCCCTTGTGCTTTCCGTCCTCACGTCCCACTCCTACGCACTTGTATCCTTGGCAGTACTCGTCCATATATCTGACCTGATAATCAAAGGCTTCCTGGAGGCCGAACACGTCTGGCTTCTGGTCGTCGATCATCAATGCGGATGCCGGATACCTGTATTCCCATGAGTTCGTGCCGTCTTTCGCCTCGCCCATTCTTATATTGTAGGAAATGACTGTTATTTCATCGGGAGTGTCGCCTGCTGCGCGTGCGGCAGGAATGAATGTCAATGCAAAAGCAATGATTGCTAAGATGTTTCTGATTTTCATGATTACATTGGTTTTTACAAAATTAGGACTTTTTGGCGGTTATGACAACAACTCATTTCCATATATCTCCGCAAATGGTCGGTTTTTTGTTACGGGTACGCCTCTGATAAACTGTATCTGAAAATAAAATATTATTTTTGTGGGATTTCAAACGGATTCTAACTCATGGAAAAGAAAAATTTCAGTGATATCGGCAAGGTGGAAGCGATAAGGCAACTTTTCGAGGTTTCCCCTTTTAAACAAAAAGATGGTACTGCATTTCTTAGCGGAGAAAAAGGAGGGATTGTAAGAACAGCCTCTCGTCTCTGGCTTGAAGGCATTGACTTCGATCTTACTTATTTTCCTCTGAAGCATCTCGGATACAAGTGTGTGGTCGGAACAGTGGGTGAACTTTACGCTTCGCTCGCAAGACCTCAGTCAATTTCCGTCAGACTTGGCATTTCTGCCAAACTTGACCTTCCTCAGGTGACGGAATTATGGAACGGCATCTGTGCAGCAGCGGAAGAGCATCATATCAGCAGAGCCGATTTAGACCTGATTCCATCACGTAACGGATTGACAATCAGTATAGTAGTTACCGGGTTAACTTCTCCTGAAGTCTCTGAGAATCGAAAATCAGCGAACAGCAAGGACCTTATATGTATTTCCGGAAATGTCGGAGGGGCATTTTTAGGCATGAGTCTGCTCGAGGCGGAAAAACGCAAGTTCGAAAAGGCGGGCGACTTGACCGGGACTCCTGACATTGAAAAATACAAGATGCTGGTCGGCGCTTATCTGAAACCGGAGATCAATCCTGACATTGTCAGTGAACTTTCAGATTCGGACA
>ERZ1026776.1024-NODE-1024-length-16870-cov-73.754326_pt1 | contig 16870 bp, 14 predicted proteins | sample MGYA00380125_ERZ1026776 | MGnify/ENA primary metagenome ERZ1026776 (study PRJEB33269, sample SAMEA4719761) | human gut metagenome | biome: human-associated habitat; feature: organic feature; material: feces | place: Cameroon | collected 2013-10 ...
GTGCCATACCATGAAGGTCATTACCCTTTTCATCCTGATAGATGTGATAATATTCGGGGCGGTGAACGAAAAGCACCATATCGGCATCCTGCTCGATGGCACCGGATTCACGGAGGTCACTCAACTGAGGTCGCTTTCCTTCCAACCCCTCACGGTTCTCTACATTACGGGAGAGCTGCGAAAGAGCAAGCACAGGAATATTCAGCTCTTTGGCAATACCTTTGAGCGAACGGGAGATGGTAGATACCTCCTCCTGACGGCTACCAAACTTCATACCATTGGCATTCATCAGCTGAAGATAGTCAATCATCAACAGTTTAACACCCTTTTCCCTTACCAGTCGGCGCGCCTTGGTACGGAGTTCGAAAACAGAAAGACCAGGCGTATCATCAATATAAATAGGTGCACCTGTCAGTTTTCTCAGTTTTTTATCCAACCGTTCCCATTCTGGCTGTTCCAATTGTCCGTTCAGTATTTTCTTACCCGAAATCTCGCAAACATTCGAGATGAGTCGGTTCACCAACTGAACGTTATTCATTTCCAGAGAGAAGAATCCGATAGGCACATCATAATCTACCGCCACATTCTTGGCAATACTCAATGCAAAGGAAGTCTTACCCATGGCAGGACGACCGGCGATAATCACAAGGTCGGACGGTTGCCATCCTGATGTCATATCATCCAACCCACGATAACCCGTAGGAATACCGGTAAGACCACCCGAGTTCTGAGCAGCGCGCTGCAAGATGGCAACGGCCTCCTTTACAACCGGATCAATCTGTGTATAATCCTGCTTCATATTGTTCTGCGAAAGCTGGAAGAGTTCACCTTCAGCTTTCTGCATCAGTTCATCCACATCCACACCTTCTTCATACGCCATCGTCTCGATGTCGCCGGCATAATGAATCAGCTGGCGCTGCATATATTTCTGCGCCAGGATACGGGCATGCGACTCTACATGGGCAGCAGAAGCCATGCCTGCAGAAATATCCATGAGATATTGTGCTCCTCCCACCTTATCCAGTTCGCCAGTCTTGGCTAACTGATCGGCAAGAGTCATGATATCTACAGGCCGTTCCTCCATGTTCATCACCTGGATAGCCTGATATATTCTCTTATGACGCGGGTCATAAAAAGTATCCGGCTTGAGCAACTCCGACACCACCGAAAAGGCATCAGAATCTATCATCAAGGCACCCAGTACCGCCTGCTCCACATTCACAGCCTGCGGCTGCAAATGGGCGTAAGTAGGATCTATCTGTACCTTATTCTTATTTTTATTATTTTCCGCCATCTTAATAATTTTTCCTTTCCTCGAAAGTTTTCTTTTTCATAAATTCCAATTCTATAGGCGCTATACCACGCTTATCAAGCCAATCGCCCATATCGAGCAGTCCATATTCATCTACATCTTCTCTACAATAGACAGAGTGACTTGCCGCTTCATTCAAATAGCTGAGAGCAACAGCCCCACCCTCTTTCACCAGAAGGCAGAGACCGTAATAGAAGTATTTCAAAGACTCCCATTTGTGATCCTGTGGCTGAGAAACTTTTTTCATCATTGTAGACAACATCTGCATGAACAGCTGCTTCACATGTTCTTCGTCCATATCTTTCACATCTGCATTAACCAGCTTTTTCATTTCATCTTCGGAACTTTTCTGGAGATAAGGTTCAATCAGAGCCATTGCTCTGTCGATGTTCTTGTCGCCTTCAGAATCTATAAAGAGCAAAGAAAAAGCCAGTCTGCATTCTATCTGTTCCTCCTTAGGATGCTGCTCATCTAACTGGAAAGCCAGTTGCAACGCCTCTTTAAAACGATGGAATTTCAATGCAAGATCTATCTTTTTCAACTGGAGTTTGAACTGCTTATCCTTGTCTGTCTCCAGCTTGATTATTTCATCCAGAGTAAAAAATGCATTTTCATCTTTACATTTCTCTTCTATTTTTAACTTCAGCTCATAGGCAGCCTTATGTTTTGAGTTTACCTTCAAGACGTCACAGACGTGGTCAAGCGCATTGCTATATTCTTCCTCCGAATAGAATGCCAATGCAAGCATCATATGCTCTTCTTCTGTATATTGCGACAGATTACGCAAAATCCTGCTGACAAAGGCAAAATCACCTCTCTTGGCAGAGAAACGGGCCAGCGACAAGCGATACTTGTCATATTCCTGTTTGACAAACAGTCCTGTTGTCATGAATGGTACTTTCATCTGCACCAAGAAAGGATTATCAAATGACTTCCTCATCGGAGAGAGCGTATAGAAACGGTAGAGGTCCTGCACATAGCGATGACGAATCTTGATAGCAAGTTTCTTCTTATCTTCTTCAGACAGATTCTCTTCATTTTCCATTAACGAATCGAGCAGTCTGACATTTTCAGATTCCTTAGCTTCTGCAGAATCAGCCTCTTCCTCTACTGAGTCTTCAGCGTCCTGCTCATATTCCTCCTCATCATCCTCGTCGTCGTCCTCGTCATCATAAGAATCAGGACCAGGCATAACATGTTTCGGGTCGACATCCAATGATTTAATAAATTCTTCAGAAGTATTATTCAATGAAAGAATGACGCTATACAGGTCGGTATCACACATGGAAGCACCTTTCAGAAGATTGTTGACGAAATTGCGATGCTGATTCATCGCAACCCGTACATTCTTGAGCGTAGAATTACGTACATAGAAAGGCACAAACCAGTTATAGAGAGAATGGAAATGACCGAAACTCTTCTGGTTGGCAAACTGATGATAATATACATCAACTCCCATATCTTCCGAGTTCAACATATAGTTAAAGGCTCCTTTAACGGCCTCATTCGAATCTTCACCATCTCCTATAAACTCATCAAGTCCCGAATTTCCAGTATCTTTCAGTTTTTCTGCCAAATCATGAGTCAGAGAGGTAAACATGGTCTTCACCACAGAATGCATCATCTCCTTACTATCCTTTTTGCTAGTAAGACATAGTCGCATCTGGCGCTGGAGATCAAAGCAGGCTGCCAGTAAATCATCATCCAGAACCGCGGCTTCTGCTGCAGTCCAACATGCCTCACTTTCTGGCGGATTGGTTATCACGGAGAAGACGAAACCCACAAAGGCGCGTTCACGAATACTACAACTGCCGCCATTCTTAAACCAGCTAAGCAAGAGCCCGATTTTATCAGGGTGCATGAATACAGAACAAGACAAGGAAACTGCCGAAACGATCATATTGATGGTAAATGGATCTATCAGATCGGATTTGATGATACGGCGAACCGCCATATCTAAATCTTCATTCCAGTCTTCAGTAACCATAATATAAGAAAACACCATATTGCGATAGGCATTAAGCTGCTCCTGTATCCTTTGTCTTTCCTCGGCAATCTGTTCTTCAGATAGCCCTACTTTCAGATCAAGCATAGCCTCATCTGTGGCAAATTTCTCAAAGGTTTCCTGTACCTCATCAAAACTTGTCAGTTTCTGAGCTCTTTTGTTTAGTGCTACAAATGTAGGGTCATTAGCCAATATCCAAGCGTGACGCACTTTACCAAAGAACTTATCAGTATCAAGATCTAAAGTTTGAGCAAGATTATAAAGCTCTCGGTGTTTAAGCTTGCCGTCCATATAGTCATGATACAAATCATCATATCTTTTTTCAATTTCCGCAATTCCAGGCTGACACGATTCGAGCCCCACTTCCTGGTCAATGATTTTGCGAATTGCCTCAATTCTGGATATAGTAGTGGCATTTTCATACGAAAACTTTGTCCAGCAAAAATCTTCTCTTTTCATAAGCCGTTTATTTTTGTGCTACAGCCAGGTCACGACGTCTTGGTTCCATAGCATGTTCATATTTAAGTTTTGGAAGATTACTGATGGTTTTAGCATCGGCACCCGTATATTTTGTGATGATGCTTGCATAATGCTGCACACCACGACTGTTTATACTATCAACAGCGATATTATACGCCTTGACAAACTTAGCGAGTTGGTCTTTACGGCGCGGCTCAGAAAGTATTTTCTTGCGAAAGGCTACAACACCCAACTGCAAGTTCTTATCTCTACTATCAAAGAGCTTTACATGCTGTTCCAATCGGGCTTTGGTAGCTTGAGGTTCTGGCAGCAACATGGCATCCATCTCGTTGTTGAGCAACATACGCAGACGGATGTTCAAATCGTTAATCTGCACCTTATAGACATCATATTTAGGCTTACCGCTGTCGATAGCTAAAGTGGCAAGATAATCAGTTGCCGAATAGCGGGTCATTGCCACCATCTTATCTGACAGTTGTTTCAGTTCAGAAATACGCGAACGCTTATTGGTGATAAACTGCCAATAAAGATTAGTAGAAATAGGGTACGTCAATGCCGTGCCCCGTTTCTCAATATGATGTGCACGAATCAGATCGGTCACGGCTCCCTCAACACGCTTGCGTTCGATGGCCGTATCACAATCCATCTGTGCAGTATATCTACGCAAATGAACGTCTACACCTTGCTGCTTGAAGATACTGTCATCACATGCCAGAAAGATAGGCAGGCAGTCCATCGTAGGCATTACCGCTATCTTCAGCGCAGCACGGTCCAGGCTATCCAATCTAGCCTTTTCCTTCTTGCTCAAGCGATGACGTTCTGTTTCCGACTTGCCACATCCTACGAATCCTATAGCCAGCAAGAGCATCAAGGCTGTAAACGTTTTGAACTTATTCATTACTAATACTTTAATCATTTGTTATTCTACATAGAGAACCAATCCCTTCAAATATTCACCTTCCGGATGATAAATATTGATAGGATGGTCGGCAGGCTGATGCAACTGGTGCAAGATGCGCACCTTTCTTCCGGCCTGAGCTGCTGCTGTAAACACAGCGTTGCGGAACTGATCCTTCGTTACCACCTGAGAGCAGCTGAAAGTAAAAAGGATACCGCCCTTCTTGATACGCTGCAAGCCCTTCACATTCAGGCGAGTATAACCCTTCAATGCATTGCGCAAAGCAGCACGGTGCTTGGCAAAAGCAGGAGGATCAAGAACTATCAGATCATACTGCTGGTCGTGTTCGTCGAGATACTTGAAGGCATCTTCGCAGATAGCCTCATGGCGAGCATCTCCAGGGAAGTTAAGCGCAATATTCTCATTGGTCAGTTCTATAGCCTTGGCACTGCTGTCTACAGAGTGAACAGCCTTAGCCTCACCTCTCATCGCATAAACAGAGAAGCCGCCAGTATAGCAGAACATGTTGAGCACACTCTTACCCTTGGCATAATGCTCGAGCAGCGAACGGTTCTCACGCTGGTCAACGAAGAAACCGGTTTTCTGACCACGCAGCCAATCGATATGGAATTTCAGTCCATTCTCTACAGCTACATCGTCAGCATCACCTCCCAGAATAAAGCCATTCTCCTGTCTGAGGTCAGCCTTATAAGGTAAGGTAGTCTCACTCTTATAGTAAATATTCTCCAGTGCATCGCCCATCACCTTCTTCAAGGCATTGGCAATCTCCATGCGGCAAACGTGCATTCCCACACTGTGAGCCTGCATGACAGCTGTAGGGCCATAGCAGTCGATAACAAGTCCAGGCAAGTTATCACCCTCACCATGAACCAAACGATAAGTAGTATTGGAAGAGTTACCGGCAATACCCAAAGCAAGTCTCATCTGGTAAGCCGATTGCAATCTGGCACACCAAAACTCCTCATCAATCTCAATATCTCTAAAAGAAAGAACACGCACAGCAATAGAACCAATCTGATAGTGACCGATAGCGATGAATTCTCCACTACGGGTAAACACTCTCACGATGTCGCCCTCCTCGATGCCCTCATCCATAGCCTGGATAGCACCCGAGAAGATCCATGGATGAAAACGCTTGAGCGATTCTTCTTTACCTTTCTTTAAATATACGCTTTTATACATATTTATATATATATGAAGTTTCTTACGATTATCAAATTCTATTCCTCATTAACCTTATCAGAACCTAAGCTCATCAAGTTCATAATCGCCTGTAGCCGACAAACGGTTGAATTCCTCATACAGGTTTATGCAGCACCAGGCATCGGTAGCCGCATAGAGAGCCTGCGATTCCTTCAAATCGTTAGCCTCCCAATTACTCAACCGCTGCGCCTTGCTGATTTTCTGGTGAAACAGGTTAGCATACAGTTTCTGCAGACTCATGTCAGCAATACCAAATTTCTTTGCCACATCCTGCAACTCGATAAAATAACCAGCCTTAAAAGCAGCACGCTTATGTAGCTGCAGCAAGTCATCGTGCCAGGAAAGTCCTACTTTTGGCACGGTGGTATCTTCGAGCAAGCGAATAATGGCAGGAGTCAAACCCGTATGATGCAGGCGGAAGAGATAACATGTATCATGCGTACTCACCTGCAACAGCGAAACATGGTAACCCTGACCACGCTTAAAAGAAGGGCGTGTTTCTGTATCTACGCCCAGTATATGATGGCTAAGCAGGTCATTAACAGCCGCTTCTGTATCTTCAGGCTTATCAACGACTACTATTTTGCCAGGAAACAAAGCTCTTGGCAAATTCGTGATTGCCGCCTTGTCGAAACTAGTGAAAATAATCTTCATTATGCTATTTATTCTTTACAAGTTGCAAAATTAGAAAAAAAAGATGAGAAAAAGAATTGTTTTCTCAATTATTTTCGCTAATTTTGCAGATAAATTATTCAAAAATATATAAAATGGCTAAAAAAAGAACTGAAAAAAAGACCAAAACCTTTAGCGAAGCTATTGGTTTACAGTATATTTTCAACAATACTATCACCGACTTTTTCATAGGATTAGCCTTGGTAGTCATTGCTGTGGTTATCATCATCGCCATGGTCTCCTTTCTCAATACGGGAGCCAATGACCAGAGTTTGCTTGAAAATCTGAAGCCGGGCGAATGGACCAATACAGAAAAGCAGTTTCAGAACTACTGCGGATCCTGGGGAGCCATCGTCTCCTATTGGCTCATTGCCATCAATTTCGGTTTTCCTGCTTTCATGCTCCCATTCTTTATCATTATGGTGGGATTACAGATGATGCATGCCTACAAGCTGAATCTTTGGAAATGGTTCTTCTGCATGATTGTGGTCATGCTATGGATGTCGGTAACCTTTGCGAAGTTCATCGCACCTATCATGCCAAGCCTCATCTTCAATCCGGGCGGAAAGCACGGACTCTATGTCGTACAGAATCTGGAGAACATCATGGGGCCTCCAGGACTTACTGCCATCCTCTTCTTCGTGGCTGTAGCATTCCTCACCTATCTCACCACCGAAACCATTACGGTAATCCGCAAAGCACTCAACCCTATCGGTTATATATCTAATAAGGTGAAATTCGAGATTACCAACCATGGAAAGAACAAGAAAGATACGGAAGCGATAGATGAAGCATACGCCAATGCTGCATATGGTACTGGCGAAAAGAATGAGGAAGAAGAATATAAGGAAGAGGAACCTGCCAAGGTCATCGACCTGAACCTGGATCCGAACCAGACTTTCGCAAATCCAGACATACCTTCTACATCTATTGAACCAGAGGCCGACGGCCAGGAAGCTACTGGAATAGAAAGTGATACAGAAAAAGATGAAACCATTGCTATAGCCAACGGCACGCAGAACGAGAATATGTCACTCATTGCACGTCAGCGCGAACTCCGTACAAAACGGGCTGAACAGGAAGCACGGGAAAAGCAAGAAGCCGAGGCAGCTGCTGCCTCTGAACATATAGGCATGGACATCTCTGTGGCCGCTGCCGATGAGAAGGCTACAGGCAACACCTTGAGCACTGCCGAGGTACTGAATACTCCTATCAATCCGAAGGAGCCATTCACAAGATATAAATATCCTGTTCTCAATCTTCTGAAGAAGTATGAGGATGACGGTGTATCCATTGACGAGGAAGAGCAACGCGCCAACAAAAACCGCATCATCGAAGTACTGGGCAACTTTGGCGTACAGATTAAGACCATCCGTGCTACGGTTGGTCCTACCATCACACTCTACGAAATCCAGCCTGCTGAAGGTGTACGTATCTCTAAGATCAAGAATCTGGAAGATGACATCGCCTTGAGTCTGGCAGCTCTCGGCATCCGTATCATCGCTCCTATCCCTGGTAAGGGAACCATCGGTATTGAGGTACCTAACGCTAAGGCAAACATCGTGAGCATGGAGAGTACCTTAAACTCAAAGAAGTTCCAGGAAACAAAGATGGAGTTGCCTATCGCTCTGGGTAAGACCATTACCAACGAAGTGTTTATGGTTGATCTGGCAAAGATTCCTCACCTGCTTGTTGCGGGTGCTACCGGTCAGGGTAAATCTGTAGGTTTGAATGCCATCATCACCTCTTTATTATATAAGAAACATCCAAACGAACTCAAACTGGTTCTCATCGACCCTAAGAAGGTGGAGTTTAGCGTCTACTCACGTATCGCCAACAAATTTATGGCTGCGGTTCCTGATGAGGAAGAACCTATCATCACCGATGTAACCAAGGTGGTTAGAACATTGAACAGCCTGTGTGTACTGATGGATAGCCGTTACGACTTGCTCAAAAAGGCAGGTGCCCGTAACATCAAGGAATACAACCAGAAGTATATCAACCATAAGTTGAAACTGACAGATGGGCATGAGTATATGCCATACATCGTGGTAATTATCGATGAGTTTGGCGATTTGATCATGACAGCCGGCAAGGAGGTAGAACTTCCTATCGCCCGTATCGCCCAGCTGGCACGTGCCGTGGGTATCCACATGATCATTGCCACCCAGCGTCCAACTACCAGCATCATCACGGGTAATATCAAGGCTAACTTCCCTGGTCGTATCGCCTTCAAGGTTACATCGGCCATCGACTCAAAGACCATCCTCGACCGTACGGGAGCCAACCAGTTGATTGGTCGTGGTGATATGCTCTATCTTTGCGGCAACGAACCGGTCCGTGTACAGTGTGCCTTTGTTGATACACCGGAAATCGAGCGCATCAACGAGTATATCTGCGAACAGCCTGGTCCTATCGAACCTATGGAGTTGCCAGAACCAGCCAATGATGAAGGCAGTGCAGGTGGAAGCGGAAGCATCAGTGCCCGCGAACTGGATCCGTTCTTCGAAGAGGCAGCCCATGCGATTGTACTTTCACAGCAGGGTTCTACCAGCATGATCCAGCGCCGGTTCAGTATCGGTTACAACCGTGCCGGACGACTGATGGATCAGATGGAAGCTGCAGGTATCGTGGGGGCTGCACAGGGCAGCAAGCCTCGTGAAGTACTGATACAGGATGAAAACCAGCTTAATAATCTGTTAATGGCACTTCGGAACTCTTAATTAAAGTAAAGAACTAAGGGTATGAAAGAAGATAATGTTGGAAAAAGTTAAATTGTTAAACCCTAAAGCCGTGAAAACGTCTAAAACAATAAAGACGTTTTTACGGCTTTATAATAGAATCAGAAAGATTAGCTGATAGAATAAAACATAGATTTTAAAAGAAAGGAAAAGATAAAGATGAAAAAGATTTTAGCATTGGCTTTCGTTGCGATGATGAGCATCGGAGCCATGGCGCAGACAGCGCAACAGGTACTCGATAAAACCGCTGCCGTTATTGGTAACAAAAGTGGAGCCAGCGCCAACTTCAAGATGAGCAGTTCTAAGTATGGTTCAGCAAGCGGAAGTATTGCCATCAAGGGCAACAAGTTTAACGCCCGCACCCCACAAGCCATCGTCTGGTTCAACGGAAAGACCCAGTGGACGTATCTGAAGAAAACCAACGAGGTAAATGTCAGCAACCCTACACAGGCTCAGCAGATGTCTATGAACCCTTATACCTTTATTAATATATATAAGACAGGATATAAGTCATCGCTCAAGACAGTAGGCAGTAACTATGAGGTACATCTCGTTGCCAATAATCAGAAGCGTTCGGTAGCCGAGATGTATATCACCATCGACAAGAAATCGCATGTACCATCGGTTGTCAAGATGCGCCAAGGCAAAACCTGGAGCACCATCACCGTAAGCAACTTCAGAGCCAAGAGCGTTTCTAACAGCACCTTCAATTTCAACAGCAAGGAATGCCCAGGAGCTGAAGTTATCGACTTGAGATAAAACAGCCCAATCTAGAGAAAAGTTTAGTTCCAGATAAGATTCCCCGTCACAATACTTCGGTTCGTGGCGGGGAAAATCTTAAAACAACTATCCAATTGTAAAATTTTCAAAAATACTTTGGAATTTTTGCAAAAACATTTGGTATATTCAATAGAAATGCTTATCTTTGCATCAACAAAAATAAAAACAAGTAATTATGAAGCAGACAGAAGCCTATCAAAGACTCGTGGAGAAAGGTATCAGACCATCACTCCAGCGTATTGCCATCATGGACTACCTTCTCAAACATCCAGTTCATCCAACTATCGAGGATGTATACAAAGGATTAGAAGACAGTATTCCAACATTGAGCAAAACAACCGTTTACAACACACTCAGAATGTTGAGTGAGCACAATGCGGCTCAGATGATTACAATCGACGAGCATCGCGTATGCTATGACGGAAATATTAAAAGCCACGTACACTTCTATTGCAAGAATTGTGGCAAGGTAATTGACTTTTTCGGCGAACCTGCCCCAGCAGTTGAACCAGGAAAGGAAATCGAAGGAAACATCGTATTGGAAGAACAGCTCTACTATAGAGGAATCTGTGCTGAATGCGCTAAGAAAGGCGTAAAGTCACCTCTTACAGAGTCGGTTCACTAATTCAAAAAAACAATAATTATACAACAACATTTAAAACAGAAACATTATGAAGAAAAAGTTTATTTGCACAGTTTGCGGTTACATTTATGAAGGTACAGAAGCACCAGAGAAGTGCCCTATCTGCAAGGCTCCAGCCAGCAAGTTCAAGGAGATGGAAGATGCAGTAGATGACGATATGACATTTGCTACCGTTCACGTTCTCGGCCAGGCATATAAGGATGGCGTTAATGAAGACGTTATCAAGGGTTTGAAGGACCATTTCAATGGTGAGTGTGGCGAGGTAGGTATGTATCTTGCTATGGCACGCCAGGCAGATCGTGAAGGTTATCCTGAAATTGCAGAGGCTTACAAGCGTTATGCTTACGAGGAGGCTGATCATGCTTCCCGTTTTGCAGAGCTTCTCGGTGAGGTTTTAGGTGATACCAAGAGTAATCTCGAGGCTCGTATTGCCGCAGAGAAGGGTGCTTGCGAGGATAAGTTCCGCATTGCCAAGCTTGCTAAAGAGCAGGGTTCAGATGCTATCCACGATACCGTTCATGAGATGGCTAAGGACGAGGCTCGTCACTGTGCAGGTTTCGCAGGTCTCTACAAGAGATACTTCAAATAATTGATTTAAAAAGATGTAACTTTTAAATTATAATACGAATATTTAGTATTATAAGTCAACAAAATAGGAAAGCCGATTCTCGTATAGAAATATACTTGAATCGGCTTTCTTTATATTATGATGAATATCATTACTTTGTTTCTGGAACCAGGAACTTATCACCTGTCTGTCTGATCAGTTCCTTGGCATATTTCTCAGGATATCCAGGACGAACTGGGGTTGCACCCAATCCATAAGGAGTCTTCTCGAAACTGCCATCTTTCTTGGTTGGCTTGATAATCATATCATTATACTTCACTACCATGAACTGGAAGAGCTGTTGCCAACGCGCCAACATCTGCTGTGCCTTCTCAATGCCATAATCGTTGAGATACTTGACTGCAGCCTGTGGGTTCTGAGCATAGAGTTCCTGAGCCTTAGCCTCAACACCTGTCTGAGCAGCAAAATAGCTGTTATCCAAACTGTCACGAACCTCCTTCAAGGTTGGGAACATCTGACTGTAACGAGGATAAACCATATTGCTGGTCATATTGCAAACCCAGTAAGCATTCTTGAAACTGAAGTTTACAGCATCAGCTCCTGGTGTGTTATAACACTCAGGACGAACTGTAGAAGAACAGTAGATTGGTGTGAACGCTACCATATTGGCATCGTCATTACCAAACCAAAGAACACCGCCAATCTCTCTTGGCATCCATGAACGCATCTGGCTAACAAAAACAAATCCACTCTGTTGGGTGCTGACAGGACGCTCGTTGAAACACTGCTTGCCATCCACCTTAAACATCAATGGAGTTGGACGATAAGGCATCTGCCAGATACCACCTCCGATGTCATTGCCATCAGCAACAGAAAGAGGTGTACCCTCATAATGGTCACGCATGCAAGCCTCGACATCAGCAACACTCACCTTCTTGTTAGGAACCACCCAGAGAGGCATATCCTTCGCATTAGGATCCTTGCCCAAAGCCCAATCCAGATAAGGACTCATATCATAGAAATGATTCAAGAGAGCCCAAGCACGGGCATCGCAGAAACGACGACCTGAGAAATCAGGCTTAGCGTATGCCATTTTCCAAGAGAAATCTGCATCCTTGCCCTGATACCAACCCTTGCTACGAGCAAAAGAAACGACATCCTTGGCATACATCACGTTTTTCTTGTCCTTCATAATGAACTTGCCGATGCGACTCTGGTTGGCATGTGCACAAACTGCATCATCAGGAATACGGAGAGCTACCCAAACCACGCCTTTAGAGCCTGGTCCCTTGCCCATCATCTCCATAATCCAAGCTTCGTTCGGATCACAGATAGTAAAGGTCTCGCCTTCTGAATTATAGCCGTAAGTATTGGCGATGGTTGTCATCACCTTGATAGCCTCACGTGCTGTCTTACTGCGCTGCAGGGCAACATAGATGAGTGAACCATAGTCCATGATACCTGTAGAATCAACCATTTCCTCACGTCCACCATAAGTAGTTTCGCCGATGGTGACCTGCCATTCATTGATATTGCCAATCACATTATAAGTCTCGGCAGCCTCCGGAATCTCACCATGATATTTATTGGTATCCCAATCATAAATCTTACGCATCTCGCCCTTAGCATGCTTACCGGCAGGATAATGGCAGAGATTCTGGAACATACCATAATCATCGGCACTATAAGAACACATCACAGATCCATCTACTGATGCCTTCTTGCCAACGATAAAGTTGGTACATGCCCCAGCTTCTGAGACACTGCCCAACATAGCAACAGCCATTATGGCTGAAGCAAAAATCTTATTCATAAAATATATCTTTATTTATATAAACAAAGAGAAGAGCTAGAATTCCTAATTCTCCACTCTTCCCTCTTTATTCTTCACTTAATCGCAAGCCTTGAAACTCATATCCAAGCCTTTTACACTGTGTGTCAAGGCACCAACAGAGATGAAATCTACGCCCTGCTCTGCATAATCGCGGATGGTATCGTAAGTGATACCACCAGAAGACTCGGTTTCATACTTACCAGCAATGATATCAACTGCCTTCTTTGTATCAGGCACAGAGAAGTTGTCGAGCATGATACGATTTACACCACCATGCTTCAATACCTGGTCGAGTTCATCGAAACTGCGAACCTCGATTTCAATTTTCAGGTCGAGGCCTTTCTCCTTAAGATAAGCATGACAACGGTCGATGGCATTGTCGATACCGCCAGCGAAATCGATATGGTTATCTTTCAAGAGAATCATATCGAAGAGACCGATACGATGATTCATACCACCACCGATCTTAACAGCCTGCTTTTCCAACATGCGGAGACCTGGAGTGGTCTTACGGGTGTCAAGAATATGAGTCTTTGTACCTTCGAGGCGCTTTACATACTTAGCAGTCATGGTAGCGATGCCGCTCATACGCTGCATGATATTGAGCATCAAACGCTCTGTCTGTAGCAAAGAACGGGTCTTACCCTCTACAATCATTGCGATGTCACCCTTCTTAACATGGGTTCCATCTTGAAGCAACACTTCTACCTTCATGGTAGGATCGAAACGGGCAAATACCTTCTTTGCCATTTCAACACCTGCCAACACGCCATCTTCCTTGATAAGCAAGTGGCTCTTACCCATGGCGTCTTCTGGTATACAACACAAAGTTGTGTGGTCGCCATCACCGATATCCTCAGCAAATGCCAAGTCTATCAACTTGTCTTCTAATTGATCTACGCTTAACATATTATTAATGTTTATTGTTTAATGTTTACTCTGTTAACTATTAACTATTAACTGTTAACTATTAATGATTCTCTTTCCTTTCCATAGGGCACGGCGGATTCCTTCTTCATCAAGCTCCACTCTGATCTCTCCTCCTAACCATTCGGTCATCGGAAGTTCATCGCGAAACTCATAGTAGTTTACTACCCTATCCTCAACGATTTCAACTACAGCCTGATCCAGTCTTGTACCATCAGGCAAAAGTACCACATGGGCACCGCATCGTCTCATTTCAGCCATATCACAAACATCCAGACTAATTACTTCTCATCTGAATAGGTTTATCAGGCATAGGAACCGGTGCACTGGTCGGAGGCGCCAGAGTTCCATCAGGACGTGCTGGAACACTCGGACCTGGTATACGGGTCTTACGGGCTGTATCTACCTTCGCCGAATCAGAAGATGCTGCAGAAGAAGAAACCGGTGCCACCTTCTTAGGATGCATACGGATGAGACGAATCTTATTGACAAACATCAGTTTGAGAGTTGTCATAGAACCGATATCAGAACTGAATCCACCCTTATTTAGCATGAAGTAACCCTTCACACACTTAATTCCAAGACTGTCATTATCAGCAAGTTCCACACTATAGTGCTGGGCACTCTGGATATGAACTACAGTCTGTGCAACACTATCGTTCTTAAATTGAACAGCCAGCAAAGCAATACCATCGCGCATACCATCCTGGAAGATAAACTGCGATTCGAAATCAAGACGGAAACGGTCGCCCTTATGGAAAGCTGTATCAGCTTCAATCTTAAAACTGCGACTATTGAAACCATCATCTGTAGAGAATACCATCGAGGCAGACTCCTTCCAGATATTAGCAGTATCACCAACAGTAGTAAGATTGTCAAAATCACTACTTCCGGTACTGTTTCCACCCAACGCTAACGCCTCTTTATCCAATCTTTCAGCCAGATCCTTATATACATCATGCAGCAACTCCGTATGACGCATATAATAAACCATCGAACTGTCGAAGTCTGCCGAGGTGACATCATGTTTCTTAAGTACCGCCTCGCGATAAGCCAGACTGTTCTTCTCACTACCACCATCTTCACTCTGCGCCATAGCGAGAGCTATATGATAATCAAAGAGAATATCCGTCATCTTTCCCTTAGAGAGCACATCTCTTGGGAGCGAAGGCTTGCAAGAAACGAAGGCTGCGCAAAAGCCTACTATCCAACAGAGATAAAGAAAAGCTTTCTTCATGATTACTTGTCCTCCTTATTTTCTTGAGATTCAGACTTTTTCTTATCTTCAGCAGTTTCAACAGAAGAAGCGTCTGTAACATTCTTCTTATCACCACCTCCGAGAGCTTCCAGTTCTTTTCTGCAGAAAAGCAAGAGAGAAATGATGCCGACTGATACACAGGAATCTGCAAAATTGAATACAGGATCGAAGAATGTACCATGCTGTCCACCCCAGAAAGGGAACCATTCAGGCCATGTATAGGTGAAGAACGGGAAACGGAACATATCTACCACCTTACCCATGAGCACGGGTGCATAACCCTCGCCGAAAGGCACAAGATAAGATACATAATAAGGTGAAGCTCCTGTGAAGATGAGTCCGTAGAAGATGGAATCAATCATATTGCCGATTGCACCTGTCAAAACCAGCGACACCAGGATAATGTATAACAGGCGATAGGTACCACGCTTAATGATGCGATGCAGATAAATACTCAACGCACAGATGGCAACCAGACGCAACAGACTAAGCCAAAACTTGCCGATAAACGACATGCCCCAAGCCATTCCGTTATTCTCAACAAACTCGATATAAAACCAATCAGTAACACGAACAGACTCGCCAAGGCAAAAATGGGTCTTGATGTACACCTTGATAATCTGATCGATAACAAGAAGCACAACCACCATTGCCGTGACGAGCCATCCGATTTTAATTTTACTTGTTTTCTCCATTTATTATTTCTTTCTAGCCTCCTTAGAAGCTACACTCAAAGTGGCATGAGGTACAGCACGCAAACGCTCCTTTGGTATCAACTCGCCTGTTTCGCGGTCAATACCATAGGTCTTGTTCTGGATACGGACCAAAGCTGCTTCCAATCCTTTGATGAACTTCTGCTGACGCTGAGCCATCTGGATGATTTCTTCCTTGCTTTGTGCTTCACTACCCTCCTCAAGAGCCTTGTAGGTTGGTGATGTATCTACCACATCATTACTGTCTGAGTGGTTCAGCTGGGCCATACAATCATGATAGGTCTGCTTTGCCACCTTCAATTTCTCATCAATGATAGCGCGGAACTCCTCGAGCTCCTGATCGCTATAACGCAGTTTTTCGTTAGCCATAGATGTTATCTATTATGTTATTTGTTAATGTTTTTAGGAAATAAGGGCTAGGAAGTTAGAAGCAAGTTGCTTGGAAATACTCCTAACCCCTAACTTCTAACTCCTAACTATTTAATTCTTCTCTACGAGAATGTTCAACTTAAAGTCATCAAACTCGGTCTCAACACCTGCGTTGTCGCCGATTTCGATGCTGTCTGCCAATACCTGACCCTTGATGTAGTCGCCGAATGCCTCGATGGCTGCGTCGGTCTCCTCATTGGATGCCACAGTCACCTTGATGCGGTCGGTAATCTCCAGACCAGTCTCCTTGCGGAGGTTCTGGATACGGTTGATCAGCTCACGAGCCATACCCTCCTTCTTCAATTCAGGAGTCAACTCTACCTCAAGCGCTACGGTCAGATTGCCCTCGTTAGATACGAGCCATCCTGGGATATCCTCAGAGATAA
>ERZ1026776.1027-NODE-1027-length-16788-cov-4.655113_pt1 | contig 16788 bp, 12 predicted proteins | sample MGYA00380125_ERZ1026776 | MGnify/ENA primary metagenome ERZ1026776 (study PRJEB33269, sample SAMEA4719761) | human gut metagenome | biome: human-associated habitat; feature: organic feature; material: feces | place: Cameroon | collected 2013-10 ...
GGAGCGGCGAGTTTGCGAATGAGGCTCTGCAGGAGAAGAAAGACGGCGAGCAGCCTATATGAAATAGTGAATCAAGGGAAGGGAAATCAAATTGGAAGAGAATAGGCAGGAAGTAGAAAACGAACAGAATACAGCGTCAGATCAGGAAGTTCTGGAGCGGATCGAGAAAAAGAGGCGTCGGACAGCCCGCTATAACTTTTTTGCGCTGGGTGTTCTGGTAGGGCTTCTGGTCGCTTTTTTACTGACTGTTGTACTTGTGGGTGGCGGTATTCTGAATCCGGGCACACAGCTGGCAGCAGGAGCGGTGTCAAAGACGGCTGATACAGTCCTGACAAGTGAGGTAAAGAATAAGATCGGGCTCCTGGAGGACAGTATCCATGAATATTATCTGGGAGATACGACAAATGAAGAACTGGAAACCGGACTTTATAAAGGCATGGTCGATGCGCTTGGTGATCCGTATTCCGAATATTATACACCGGATGAGCTCAATACCCTGCGGGAAAGCACAGAAGGCATTTACTATGGTATCGGTGCTTATATCGGTATTGACGGAGAGACGGAATATTGTAAGATCACAAGTGTGATACCGGATACCCCGGCTGAAGCAGCAGGGCTGCAGGCGGAGGATATCATTGTAGAGGTAGATGGCACAAGCACAAAAGGCATGACAACAACAGATGTGGTTGCTCTCATCAAAGGCGAGGAAAACACTGATGTGACACTAACGGTCTACCGTAAGGGTGAAACAGATTATCTGGATATTACCGTGACGCGTAAAAAGGTGGAAGCACCGACTGTCAGTTATAAGATGCTGGATAACAATATTGCATATATTCAGATCGCACAATTTGAGGATGTGACCGGAGACCAGTTTACAGAGCAGATCGCAAAGGCAAGAGAAGATGGCATGAAAGCATTGATTCTTGATCTTCGTAATAATCCGGGTGGAACACTGACAAGTGTCATTGAGGTGGCGAGACAGCTTCTGCCGAAAGGCCTGATTGTGTATACAGAGGATAAGAATGGAGAACGTGACGAATATAAATGTGACGGTTCTCACGAGCTGGAAGTACCGATGGTAGTGCTGGTCAATGAAAACAGCGCATCTGCATCCGAGATCCTTTCCGGTGCGATCAAGGATTACGGTATCGGTAAACTGCTCGGTACAACAACCTTTGGAAAAGGAATTGTACAGAAAGTATTCGGTATCACAGACGGTTCCGCTGTGAAGCTGACGATCAGCCATTATTATACACCAAACGGAAATGATATCCATGGCGTAGGTATTGAGCCGGATGAAACACTGGATCTGGATGTAGACCAGTATCTGAAGGATGGTACGGACAATCAGCTTGAGCGTGCAACGGAGATACTTGAGGGAGAGATAGCGAAATGAAACAGGCATATCTGATAACCGCATATAAGAATTTTGATGAACTGTATGAGCTTGCGGAAATATTGTCAAAGACAGCATATGTATTCATTCACGTGGATGAGAAAAGCCGTGAGATCACAGATGCGGATGTGGAGAAGCTGAACCGGCTTCCGGGCTGCGAAGCGATCCGGGAATATCGCATCGTATGGGGCGGCTTTGCACATGTGCAGGCGATCGTAAAGCTGATCGCAATGGCACTTTCCAAAGAAGATGTTTCTTATATGCATCTTCTGACCGGCGAAGATTTTCCGCTTCTGACACCGGAGCAGCTGGACGAAAAGTTCCTTGCCTCCGATCAGATCTATATGGACTATCTGACACCGGAACAGCTTCCGGAAACGGTAACGAAGCGATATCAGTATTATAACTGGTTTACGGATCAGAATGTAAAAAATAAAGTGTTATGGCAGCTGCAGAATATGACGGTAAAGGTACAGAAAAAAGCAGGTATCTGCCGAAAAGGAATCGGGCCTTTTACCCGGATCTATAAAGGACTTGTCTATGTATCCATGCCAAGAGAAGCAGCAGCTTATGTCGTTTCTTTTGTGGCAAAGCACGGAGAATTCTGGGATGATCTTGCGGTATGTCAGGTACCGGAGGAGTTCTTCTTCCAGACGATATTTATGAATGACAAAAACTGGCGGGAGCATGTGGTAAACAAACAGCTCCGCTATATGGACTGGACAAAGGGAGACGGTTCCAGCCCGGCATATCTGACACTGGAGGACTATGATAAGGTAAAAGCCAGCGGCTGTGCATTTGCCCGGAAATTTCATCCGAAGCAGTCAGAAATCCTCCGGGACAGACTCCGCGAGGATCTTGGGATCGAGTCTTAAGCAGCGATCATTGGAGGCGTTGCGGCACTGACAGGACTGTTCTGATCAGGTGGTAAGTAACGGATGTGGAACGAACAAATGTTTGTATAAAATCTATACAAATTTCAAAAACTGTGATATAGTACAAGAAGATTTTGTACCATATCACAGTTTTTATGTTATGGCGACGAGGAAAATGCACGCATTTATGCGGTGCATTTGACAACCGCTAATCAGAGCGAGATTCGCAGAGCGTATCTCGTCTCTGTTCAGAGAATAAACAGGAGATGGATAGATGGATCATTTCGTCTTACATTCAAAATATCAGCCGACCGGAGATCAGCCACAGGCGATCGAGGAACTGGTAAATGGGTTCCGGGAAGGTAACCAGTTTGAGACACTTCTCGGTGTGACGGGCTCCGGCAAAACGTTTACCATGGCTAACATTATAGCAGCGCTCAATAAACCGACGCTTGTGATCGCCCACAATAAGACGCTGGCAGGACAGTTATATGGAGAGTTTAAGGAGTTCTTTCCGGAAAATGCGGTAGAATACTTTGTTTCTTATTATGATTACTATCAGCCGGAGGCTTATGTGCCACAGACGGACACTTATATTGAAAAGGATTCGGCAATCAATGATGAGATCGACAAGCTGCGCCTTTCGGCGACTGCCTCTCTGACGGAACGGAGGGATGTTGTCGTTGTGGCATCCGTATCGTGTATTTACGGTATCGGTAGTCCGGACGACTATATGAACATGATGGTATCCCTGCGCCCGGGCATGATCAAGGATAGGGACGATGTGATCCGCGAGTTGATCGATATCCAGTACGACCGCAATGATCTGGATCTTGACCGTGGCTGCTTCCGCGTGCGCGGAGATGTGTTGGAGGTAAATCCTGCGCAGGGCAGTGACTATATTCTGCGGATTGAGTTTTTCGGCGATGAGATCGACCGTATTACAGAGGTAGATCCGCTCACCGGCGTGGTGCATGCACAGATGGAGCATATTTCCATTTTTCCGGCTTCCCATTATGTAGTACCGCGTGAGAAGATATTGCATGCGTGCGGAGAGATCGAGAAAGAACTGGAACAGCAGGTGAAATTTTTCAAGGGTGAGGACAAACTCTTAGAGGCACAGCGTATTGCGGAGCGGACGAATTTTGATATAGAAATGCTGATGGAGACAGGCTTTTGCTCCGGTATAGAGAATTATTCCCGCCATATGAACGGGCTGGCGGCGGGCGAGACACCGATGACATTGATGGATTATTTTAAGGATGATTATCTGATCATCATTGATGAGTCGCATATGACGGTTCCGCAGATCCGTGCCATGTATCACGGCGACCAGTCCAGAAAGCATACGCTGGTTGACTATGGCTTCCGTCTGCCGTCAGCGCTGGACAACCGGCCGCTGAATTTTGAGGAGTTTGAATCGAAGATCGACCAGCTTCTGTTTGTTTCTGCGACGCCGGGAGAATATGAAGAACAGCATGAACTGCTGCGGACAGAGCAGATCATAAGACCGACCGGGCTTCTGGATCCACAGGTGGATGTGCGTCCGATCGAAGGACAGATCGATGATCTGATCTCTGAGATCAAAAAGGAAACGGAAAAGAAAAATAAAGTACTTGTCACAACACTGACAAAGCGGATGGCGGAAGATCTGACAGATTATATGAAGGAAGTGGGCATCCGTGTGAAATATCTGCATTCCGATATTGATACGATGGAACGTGCAGAGATCATCCGTGATATGCGTCTGGATGTGTTTGACGTTCTGGTCGGTATCAACCTGCTGCGGGAAGGTCTGGATATCCCGGAAATTTCTCTGGTGGCGATCCTGGATGCGGATAAAGAAGGCTTTCTGCGTTCGCGTACTTCTCTGGTACAGACGATCGGACGTGCTGCAAGAAATGCGGAAGGGCACGTGATCATGTATGCGGATGTCATTACGGACTCTATGCGGGAAGCAATTGATGAGACAAACCGCAGGCGTGAGATCCAGGATGCCTATAATAAGGAGCATGGTATCGTTCCGAAAACAATTAAGAAAGATGTCCGCGATCTGATCAGTGTGACTCGGGTGATCGACAGCAAGGATACACGGATGGAAAAGGATATGGAATCCATGAATGCGGATGAGCTGAAAAAAGAGATCGCCGATGTGACAAAACAGATGAAGAAAGCGGCTGCGGATCTGAATTTCGAGCTGGCAGCACAGCTGCGTGACAGGATGGTAGAACTGAAGAAACACCTGCACGAGGTGGAGGACTAAAATGGTATTTTCGACAATAGTGTTTTTATGCATGTTTTTGCCGATCACGATAATTTTATATTATGTCATGCCCAAGGCACTGAAAAATTATTTTCTGCTGGCAGCAAGTCTGTTTTTCTATGCATGGGGAGAGCCGAAGTATCTGCTTGTGATGCTGTTCTCTATCCTTTGCAATTATCTGTTTGGTATATGGCTGTTCAGGCTGGGCAGCAGACAGATGCCGCCCGGTATGGATGCAGGAATGGTGGAAAATGCGGGCACAGATGGATATGGCACAGACAGGAGACGGAAAAAAGCGAAGCTTGTTGTTACACTTGCAGTCATTGTCAATATCGGCGTTTTATTTGTTTTTAAATATATGACCTTTGCGATGGAAAACTTGCAAAAACTGATCCCATCGCTGCCTGTATGGCAGATCGCATTGCCGATCGGTATTTCCTTTTACACATTTCAGGGATTGTCCTATGTCATTGATGTGTATAGGGACGGCGGGAAAAGCGTGCAGAAGAATCCGTGTAAGCTGGCATTGTATATTTCTATGTTTCCACAGCTTATTGCAGGACCGATCGTGCGTTACAAGGATATTGCACTGCAGCTTGATATAAGAACACACAGCACAGAAAAATTTGCAGATGGCGTAACAAGATTTGTGACAGGTCTGGCAAAGAAGGCAATCCTTGCCAATATGACGGGAGCGCTGGCAGATTCTATCATGCAGGGTGATTTTTCGGTAATGAGCGCATCGGTTGCATGGCTCGGTGCGATCGCATATACGCTGCAGATCTATCTTGATTTTTCCGGTTATTCCGATATGGCGATCGGACTTGGCAAAATGTTCGGGTTTACCTTTCTGGAGAACTTTGACCATCCTTATATCGCAACATCGGTGCGCGAATTCTGGAGACGCTGGCATATGTCATTGTCCGGCTGGTTCCGGGATTATCTGTATATTCCGCTGGGCGGAAGCAGATCCGGTAATGTGTATCTGAATCTGCTGCTTGTTTTTCTGGCAACGGGAATCTGGCACGGTGCTGCATGGGGATTTCTGCTCTGGGGCTTATGGCATGGCTTTTTTGTGCTGCTGGAACGTTTTCTGGTTAATCACGGAAAGCAGAAAGTCAGGAGCGGAATTGCAGCGAAAGCGTTTGGCTGGCTCTATACCATGCTTGTGGTGGTGATCGGCTGGGTATTGTTCAGTCTTGTGCAGCTGGATCAGGTGCTGACGTATTTGGGCATTATGTTCGGTAAGAATGCAGGCGGATTTCATGCCTATGGGCTCCGGTATTATCTGAGTAACCAGACGATCTTCTACCTGATCGTGTCCGTATTGGTCTGCATTCCGTGGAAGTGGAAAAAGCCGGAGGGACTTGTATTTGATATATTACAAAAGATACTGATTCTGGGACTACTTGTACTGTGTTTTGTATTTATTATCAACAGTTCCTATAACCCATTTATTTATTTCCGGTTTTAAACGGTCAAGAAACACAACAGAGGATAGAAAGTAAGCTATGAACAACTCGAAAACAGAAAAAATGGTCAATTTCATATTTGTGCTTGTATTTGTCGGTATGATCTTTCTGCCGTTCTGCCTTTTGGACACGACGGAGATCATTGATTCCTCGCTGGAAAACCGCAGAATGACAATGTGGCCGGGCTGGCATTTTAATCAGGAGATCAATGCATGGTATGGACATTATGTGGAAGACCGTGTGGCGTTCCGGGAAACAGCAGTCCATTTTTATATGGACGCGACCTATGCGGTGTTTGGAGAATTTTCGGAAGATCTGCATATGTACGGAAAAGACGGAGAGGTTTTCCCGGCAGACGACGGATATATCCGGGCATACCAGCACCTGGCGACGGATGAAGAACTGATCGATTCTCTTGTGACATATCTGGATCGGACGAATCAATATCTGGAAAAGCAGGGCATTCCATTTGTTTTTCTGGCAGGTCTGGATAAAAAAACAGTGTACGGGGAAGAAATGCCGGACTATATCCATGTGGATACAACGAAGGAAAGTATTATGGAAATGCTGGCACGGAAGCTGACAGAAAAACAGGTGCCTTATGTGATCCCGGTACAGGAGCTGCAGGAGGCAAAGCAGGCAGAACGTGTCTACAATCAGAAGTTTGACAGTGCACACTGGAATGCGAGAGGTGCGATGATCGGACTTCGGCTTCTGAATGAAAAAGTGCGGGAAATGGATCCGGATGTCCCGCTTCTGACAGAAGATGTCTTTGCATTATCCTCTGAGGAAAAAACACTGGAATTTATATCGCTCCCGATCACGGAAGAGGTTCCGGTTTATACGTTGAAGAAAGAATACAGTGACAGTATCCTGGCGGATGGCAGTCTTCTGGATGTATTGCCTCATGTGGCAGGCACAAGCGTACAGCATTATCTGAATGAAAATGCCTTGTCCGATAAAACGATACTGATCCTGCAGGACAGCTTCCTGGATGGAAAACAGGACTTCTTTGCATACCGGTATCAGAATGTTTATATGATCTCCAGACAGAATTATGAATCCATGCAGTATTATGTGGAAACACTAAAACCGGATGTGGTTGTTTTTGAAAATGCGGAACGGGCATTTGTAGATGATCTGTATGCGTATACAAATCTTGCAAATGTTACCTATGAGTAACGAATGATAGAATGAAAAGGTGAAGGAAATGAGTAAAGAACAGGAATTTATTAAGATCAGAGGTGCAAAAGAGCATAATCTGAAAAATATTGATGTGGATATCCCGCGAAATAAAATGGTCGTGCTGACCGGACTTTCCGGATCCGGAAAATCCTCTTTGGCATTTGATACAATCTACGCAGAGGGACAGAGACGATATATGGAATCCCTTTCTTCTTATGCCAGACAGTTTCTCGGACAGATGGAAAAACCGGATGTGGAGCGGATCGATGGGTTGTCTCCGGCTATCTCTATTGACCAGAAATCCACAAACAGAAACCCGCGTTCTACAGTCGGAACCGTGACAGAAATCTATGACTATTTCAGGCTGCTGTATGCCCGCGTCGGTATTCCGCACTGCCCGAAATGTGGAAAAGAGATCGCAAAGCAGACAGTTGATCAGATGGTCGATCAGATCATGGAACTGCCTGAACGAACAAAAATCCAGATCATGGCACCAATTGTCAGAGGCAGAAAAGGCGAGCATGTGAAGGTGCTCGAACGTGCAAAGCGGAGCGGTTATGTGCGTGTCCGTGTGGATGGAAATCTGTACGAGCTTTCAGAAGAGATCAAGCTCGATAAAAATATCAAGCATACGATCGAGATCGTTGTGGATCGTCTGATCGTCAGGGAAGGAATTGAGAAGCGTCTGACGGATTCTGTCGAAAATGCACTGAATCTGGCAGACGGTCTGCTTGTAGTAGATACAGGTGACGGAAATGCCATGAATTTCAGTCAGAGTTTTTCCTGTCCGGACTGCGGGATCAGTATTGACGAGATCGAGCCGAGAAGCTTCTCTTTTATCAATCCGTTTGGCGCCTGCCCGGACTGCTTCGGACTGGGCTATAAGATGGAATTTGCACCGGAGCTGATGATCCCTGATGAAACGCTTTCCATCAATGCCGGGGCGATCGTTGTGATGGGCTGGCAGTCCTGTAACCAGAAGGGCAGTTTTACCAACGCTGTGTTACATGCGCTTGCAGAAAGGTATGGCTTTGACCTGGATACTCCGTTCTGCGACTATCCGGAAAAGATCAGATATATCCTGCTGCACGGAACAGACGGCGAAAAGGTTGATGTTTATTACGAAGGGCAGCGTGGAAAGGGTGTATATCCGGTTGCTTTTGAAGGTTTGATCCAAAATGTCAACAGACGATACAGAGAGACCGGGTCGGAAACGATCAAACAGGAATATGAAACTTTCATGCGTATCACGCCGTGTAAGACCTGTGGTGGTATGCGGTTGAAAAAAGAATCTCTTGCTGTGACGATCGCAGATAAAAATATTTACGAAATTACTTCTATGTCGATCGAAGCATTGCATGATTTTCTCGGTAAGCTGAAGCTGACGAAACAGCAGGAACTGATCGGGGAACGGATCCTGAAGGAAATCCGTGCAAGAGTAGGCTTTCTGATGAATGTGGGATTGGAATATCTGTCTCTTTCCAGAGCGACTGCAACGTTGTCCGGCGGAGAAGCGCAGCGTATCCGTCTGGCGACACAGATCGGATCGGGGCTTGTCGGTGTATGTTATATTCTGGATGAGCCGAGTATCGGACTGCATCAGCGGGATAATGATAAGCTGCTTGCAGCACTCAAAAATCTGCGGGATCTGGGAAATACACTGATCGTTGTGGAACATGACGAGGATACGATGCGGGAAGCAGACTGGGTTGTGGATATCGGTCCCGGAGCGGGCAGTCACGGCGGAGAAGTGGTTGCAGCCGGAACGGCAGAGGATATCATGAAGATACCGGAATCTGTGACCGGACAATATCTGAGCGGAGCCATGAAGATCCCGGTTCCGAAAATGAGAAAACGTGCAACCGGTTACCTTAAGGTAATCGGTGCGGCGGAAAATAACCTGAAAAATATCGATGTGGAGATCCCGCTTGGTATCATGACATGTGTGACCGGTGTATCCGGTTCCGGCAAATCTTCGCTTGTCAATGAGATCATATATAAGAGACTGGCACATGATCTCAACCATGCCCTGACGATTCCGGGTAAGCATAAGGCAATCAAGGGGATCGAGCAGCTCGACAAGGTGATCAACATCGATCAGTCGCCGATCGGCAGAACGCCGCGTTCCAACCCTGCCACGTATACAGGATTGTTTGATCAGATCAGGGATCTGTTTGCGACGACGCCGGATGCCAAGGCGAGAGGCTATAAAAAGGGTAGATTCAGTTTTAACGTAAAAGGCGGCAGATGTGAAGCCTGCAGCGGTGACGGTATCATCAAGATTGAAATGCATTTCCTTCCGGATGTCTATGTGCCTTGTGAAGTCTGCGGCGGAAAACGATATAACCGGGAAACATTGGATGTAAAATATAAAGGAAAGAGTATTGCGGATGTACTGGATATGACGGTAGAAGAAGCTCTTACCTTCTTTGAAAACGTACCGCAGATCAAACGTAAGGTGGAAACGCTTTATAATGTAGGGCTTTCTTATATCAAACTTGGTCAACCATCGACAACTTTATCCGGTGGTGAGGCACAGCGTATCAAGCTGGCAACGGAGCTTTCCAAACGCAGTACAGGACGTACGATCTATATTCTGGATGAGCCGACGACAGGACTTCATTTTGCGGATGTACACAAGCTGGTGGAAATCCTGCAGAAACTGACAGATGGCGGGAATACAGTTTTGGTGATCGAGCATAACCTGGATGTGATCAAAACGGCAGATTATATTATCGACATCGGACCGGAAGGCGGCGAAAAGGGCGGAACGGTCATTGCGCAGGGAACACCGGAAGAAGTGGTGGAAAATCAGGCTTCTTATACAGGTATATATGTGAAGAAAATGCTGGAACGGGATAAGTAAGAAACCGGGTAACTGCAAATTTTATTTAAATATTCTAAGCATAAAAGACGGATGTGCCGATATTTAATACAAAGCAATTTCTTAAGGAATTCGAAAAAAAGAGTAAATTGCAGAAAACCCTTTGAAAATGGTAGTGAAATGCGCTATAATATCCACGGTATGTCATAAAGTAATCGTAAAAATTTCAGATGACCATTGATCCGGTCCTGGATACTGACCGGATAATTCGCATAAAAAGTGGAAATATATACCATAGAAAGGGGCATATAAAATGCAATATACAGATATAGGAATTGATTTAGGAACAGCCAGTATTCTCGTATATATCAGAGGCAAGGGTGTTGTATTAAAAGAGCCAAGCGTGGTCGCTTTTGACCGCGATACAAATAAAATTAAAGCAATCGGGGAGGATGCCAGACTGATGCTGGGTCGTACCCCCGGTAATATTGTGGCAGTCAGACCACTTCGTCAGGGTGTTATTTCGGACTATACCGTGACGGAAAAAATGATGAAATATTTTATTCAGAAGGCACTCGGAAAGAGGTCTTTCCGTAAACCGCGTATCGCTGTCTGTGTACCGAGCGGTGTTACAGAAGTTGAAAAGAAAGCTGTAGAAGATGCAACTTATCAGGCTGGTGCCAGAGAGGTTTCCATCATTGAGGAGCCGATTGCCGCTGCAATCGGTGCAGGCATTGATATATCAAAGCCATGCGGCAATATGATTGTCGATATCGGTGGCGGTACTTCTGATATCGCAGTCATTTCTTTAGGCGGTACAGTAGTCAGCGCTTCCATCAAGATTGCAGGTGACGATTTTGATGAAGCTATTGTTCGTTATATGAGAAAGAAACATAATCTGCTGATCGGTGAGCGTACAGCAGAGGATCTGAAGATCAAGATCGGCTCTGCTTATAAGAGACCGGAAGTGGATTCCGTAGAAGTCAGAGGACGTAATCTGGTAACAGGTCTGCCTCGTACCGTTAAGGTGACAAGCGAGGAAACAGAGGAAGCATTAAAGGAAGCAACCTCGCAGATCATCGATACGATCCACAGTGTTCTTGAAAAAACACCACCGGAACTGGCAGCGGATATTGCAGATCGCGGTATTGTCCTGACAGGAGGCGGAAGCCTTTTGAGAGGTCTGGAGGATCTGATCTATGCAAAGACAGGAATCAATACGATGACGGCAGAAGATCCGATGACCTGTGTAGCGATCGGAACAGGCAAATATGTTGAGTTCCTTGCAGGCTACAGAGATGAAATCCAATAGTTGCGTATTATAGGAGGAAGCGATGGTAAAAGGATTATATACAGCATACACCGGTATGCTGAACCAGCAGAACAGAATGGATGTTTTGACCAATAATCTGGCAAATTCTGCCACCGTAGGCTTCAAAAAAGAAGGTGCTACCACACAGGCATTTGATGACGTCCTTGCTTATCACATCAAGGATCAGTCGAATTCGACCAATGTCAGACATATCGGCAGTCTGAGCCTTGGCGCAAAGGTTGGAGAAAATTATACAGATTTTACACAGGGGGCATTCCAGACGACGGAAAATCCGTTTGATCTTGCACTTTCCGGAAATGGTTTTTTTGCGTGTGAATATACCAACAAAGCCGGAGTGACCTCTGTCAAATATACAAGGGACGGATCCTTTATCTTAAATCAAAGCGGAGATCTGGTCACCAAGGATGGCGATTATGTTCTTGATGCAAACGGAAGGCATATCCGATTGAATCCGCAGCAGGAAACCGTTTTCAATGAAAACGGTACGATCACACAGAACGGCGTGACTGTTGCAACTCTGCAGATTGCAGATTTCACAGATTACAATTATCTGGAGCACTTTGGTGAGAGCTACTATCAGCCGGTAGAGGGAGCCACCCGTAAGCAGGCAGATGCTAAAGTTTTCTCGGGCTATCTGGAGCAGTCAAATGTAACGGTCATCAATGAAATGGTAGAGCTCATTTCCGTTACCCGTAATTATGAGACGAACCAGAAAGTGATCCAGACAATCGATGGAACACTTGATATAGCTGCCAACCAGCTTGGTCAGCTCCGATAGATAAGGGAGGCTTTTTTCTATGGTTAGAAGTTTATGGTCTGCCGCATCCGGCATGATCGCACAACAGACAAATCTTGATACAATTTCCAACAATCTGGCAAATGTCAATACAACGGGCTATAAAACAGATGTAGCGGAATTCAAATCACTGCTGTATCAGACAATGCAGACAAAGACAACAACGGCAAACGGGCAGAATAAGCCGGTCAGTGCACAGGTTGGACTTGGAGTGCGTAATTCATCGATTAATTCAATGTTTACTCAGGGAAATATGCTGGAAAGCACATCTACCTCTGCATTTGGTATAGAAGGCAAGGGCTTTTTTGCAGTGCGTGGAGAGGACGGTCAGACTTATTATACTAGAAACGGTAATTTCCTGTGGGCAACCGATAACGGCAATATTACATTGACAACAACGGCGGGACTTCCGGTTTTGGATTCTAACGGAAATAAGATCAGCTTTAATTCCAGCCAGTACATGACATCTTCCATTACGATCACGGGAGATGGAGAGATATGTTACCCTGATGCAACTAATAATGCACAGTCGCTTGGCATTAAGATCGGACTTTACCAGTTCCAGAATCCGTCAGGTCTGGAAAAGATGGACAGCAGTCTGTATGCAGTTTCCGCAGCAAGCGGGCAGGCTATGAATGAGGCTGTAACAGCAGGACTGACAAAGAGTAAAGTAAATCAAGGCTATCTGGAAGGTTCCAATGTGCAGGTTGTGGATGAAATGGTAAATATGATCGTGGCACAGAGAGCGTATGAAATGAATTCCAAAGCAATCCAGGCAACGGACGAAATGATGTCACAGGCTAACAACCTGAGAAGATAGGAGTAGCATATGGATATCAGTAATATTTCTGCTATGTATCAGAATTACAGTCAGACGGCGGCAGGTTCCGCGACAGGAAATCAGATCTCGCAGCTGCAGGGAAAAGACATGTCACAGGCAACAGATGAAGAATTGATGGATGCCTGCAAGGAATTTGAAGCGTATTTCATGGAACAGGTCATGAAGGAAATGATAAAAACGACGAAACTGGATGGAGAGGATGAATCTTCCAATACAATGGTCGATTATTTCAAGGACACTGCGATCGCTGATCTGGCAAAGGAATCGACAGAGCAGAACAGTCTGGGGCTTGCACAGATGTTATATGAACAGATGAAGCGGAATACAGGTTCTGTATAAAAAGAAAACGGAAAGGGCTGCCAAAAGCAGCCCTTGTCTTGTCTTATAGCGAGGAAGGGAACAATTTGGAAACACTGGAGGTTTTTGTAGACCATGTGATCTACCGCAACGAGAGCAACGGCTATTGTGTGCTGTCTGCAGACTATGAAGAAGAGGAACTGATCGTTACCGGTATTTTTCAGGGTGATGTGCAGGGGGCTATGCTGCGGGTTACCGGAAAGATGGAATATAATGCCAATTATGGCGAACAGTTTAAGATGCAGCAGTACGAGATCATTGAGCCGACAGATGCGGAAAGCATCCGCCGTTATCTGGGAAGTGGTGCCATTAAAGGAATCGGTGAATCTTTGGCAGGCAGGATCGTAAAGCGGTTTGGAGATGACAGCCTGCGCATTATCGAGGAAGAACCGGAACGACTGGCGGAAGTGAAAGGGATCAGTCTGCGCAAAGCGCAGGAGATTGCGGAGCAGGTAGAAGAAAAAAAGGATGTGCGCGGTGCGCTTATGTTCCTGCAGAAATATGGGATCGGTAATACACTGGCAGTCAGGATTTATAAGACCTACGGAATGCGGATGTATGGTATTTTGCAGGAAAATCCGTATCAGATGGCAGAGGATATCGATGGTGTCGGGTTTCGAATGGCAGATGCGATCGCAGAGAAGATTGGCATTCGGACAGACTCTGATTACAGAATCAGAAGTGGTATTTTGTATATGCTGTCCCAAAGTATGGCAGAAGGAAATCTGTATCTGCCGAAAGAAGAACTTATACATCAGACCGCAGAGCTTTTGCGCATTCCCCGGGATGCGATAGAACCTCATATTGCGAATCTGATGATGGATAAGAAGCTGGTCATCAAGGAAAACTGTATTTACAGTATGACTGCTTATTACGCGGAAAATAATGTGGCAGCGATGCTGCTTTCGCTGCGCTCTCTTCCTGAAAAAACGGAGGAAGATGCGGTCGAAAGAGAACTTCTGCATCTGGAAAGCAGTGATAATCTGCAGCTTGATCCGTTGCAGCGACGCGCAGTGATTCAAAGTGTGCAGAACGGTGTTTTTCTGCTGACCGGTGGGCCGGGGACGGGAAAGACAACAACGATCAATATGATGATCCGGTATTTTCTGGCAAACGGCAAGAATCTGGCATTGACTGCACCGACCGGAAGAGCGGCGAAGCGGATGACCGAAGCGACAGGTTATGAAGCAAAGACGATCCACCGTCTTCTGGAGGTCAATGCGGGTGGAGAAGACAGGGAAATGTTTGAACGCAACGAGGAAAATCCGCTGGAAGCAGATGTGATCATTGTAGATGAGATGTCCATGGTGGATATTTTCCTGATGCAGTCATTGTTAAAGGCAATCCCGTATGGTACAAGACTGATCCTGGTAGGAGACAGAAATCAGCTTCCTTCGGTGGGACCGGGTCAGGTAATGCGTGACCTGCTGGAGAGCGGAGCCTTTGCCAGCGTCTGTCTGGAGACGATCTACAGGCAGTCGGACGACAGTGACATTATCTGGAATGCATATCAGATCCGGTGTGGAAAGGATATTGTACTGGATAATAAGAGCCGGGATTTCTTTTTTCTGCCAAGACAGGATATCAATCTGATCTATAACAATATTGTGCAGCTTGTAACGGACAAACTGCCGCGTTATACAAAGACAACACCTGCGGAAATACAGGTGCTGACTCCGATGCGGAAAGGCCCGCTTGGCGTGGAGGCACTGAATAAGATCCTGCAGGCTTATGTCAATCCGGCAGACGGTAAAAAGAAAGAAAACCAGTTTGGAGAGAGGATTTTGCGGGAAGGTGATAAGGTGATGCAGATCCGCAACAATTATAAGCTGGAATGGGAGATTACGGGGCTGCACAGGATCGTGATCGATAAGGGGCTCGGTGTATTTAACGGCGATATGGGCAGGATCAGTGAGATCAATACTTATGCCAAAACCGTACGTGTTCTGTTTGATGACGGGCGTGAAGTCAGTTATGGCTTTGATGAAATGGAAGAGCTGGAACTGGCATATGCTATCACAGTGCACAAATCGCAGGGCAGTGAATATCCGGCGGTTGTCATACCGGTATTTCATGTGCCGTATCTGCTGGCTTATCGAAATCTTTTGTATACGGCTGTTACAAGAGCCAAAAAGTGTGTGACGTTGATCGGCAGTGAGGAAACAGTTCATCAGATGATCGAAAACGGAAATACGCAGACGAGATATACCGGACTGGGAGAAAGAATCCGGGAGAAAATCCCGGGGGTGGAGAAAGAAGAGGAGGACATAACGGGGTGCATCACATTTTAAATACCGGCAGGAAATACGGACGGATTGCCCTGCGGCTGCTATACCCGGTCAGATGCCCCTTTTGCGACGAGATCGTACCGGGCTTTGAAAAACTGATCTGTGATACTTGCAGAGAGGAGCTTGCGCCGATAAAAGACTACTGCTTGAAGTGCGGAAAGCATGTAGGGCAGGGAGAAGAATATTGCAGCAACTGCAGGGAAATATCACATAACTTCAGCAGAGGACGTTGTCTTCTGCCTTATGAGGGAAAAACCAGAAAGTCTATTTATCGCTATAAATACGGAAACAGACAGGAATATGCGAAAGCATATGCGCGGCTTATGGCAGAAGAAATGGGCGATTTTATACAAAACTGCAGAGCCGATGCACTGATCCCTGTTCCGCTGCATATCAGGCGCCAACAGAAGCGCGGATACAATCAGGCAACGCTTCTGGCAAAGGCGCTTGGCAGCATCTTCCACATTCCGGTTTACTCACATCTGATATGCAGAACAAAAAATACGATTCCACAGAAAAAGCTCACGTTCTCAGAGCGTCAAAATAATTTGAAAAGGGCTTTTAAATTCACACGAAATGATGTAAAATTAAATACGATTATTATAATAGATGATATCTATACAACCGGCAGTACAATAGATGCGATTGCGCACCTTTGTCAGGAAAAAGGAATTAAAAACATCTATTTTCTGACGATCGCCGGCGGAAAATAGGGAGGCAGTTATGAACGTAAAGAATTGCCGTAAATGCGGTAAATTGTTTAATTATGTATATGGACCTGTTATTTGTCCGGCGTGTAAAGAAGCGTTAGAGGCAAAGTTCCAGGAGGTCAAGAAATATATCCAGCAGCATGGTCGTGCGACAATGGAAGAAGTATCGGAGGATTGCGATGTCGATACAGCACAGATCCAGCAGTGGATCAGACAGGAAAGACTGCAGTTTGCAGATGATTCTCCGATCCAGGTTGCCTGTGAGATGTGTGGTAAGATGATCAGAAGCGGTCGGTTCTGTCCACAGTGCAAGGATCAGATGGCGCGTAAGCTCAACAGCGCCATGGGACTTTCCGGTGTGATGGTGGAAGAACCGAAGCATGAAAATAAACGTCAGGATCCGAGAATGCGGTTCCTGAAATAACAGAAACGGAGGCTGCAATGT
>ERZ1026776.1028-NODE-1028-length-16786-cov-7.330703_pt1 | contig 16786 bp, 15 predicted proteins | sample MGYA00380125_ERZ1026776 | MGnify/ENA primary metagenome ERZ1026776 (study PRJEB33269, sample SAMEA4719761) | human gut metagenome | biome: human-associated habitat; feature: organic feature; material: feces | place: Cameroon | collected 2013-10 ...
ATATCAAAGAAAATTTAAATATTTCAACTGAAGTTTACGACTTTGAGAGAAAACTTATTGGGAAATCTTGCATAGATTAATCAGATTTTGGGAGAGCAATGTTAAAAAAGATAATTGATACAATCAGTAATCCGTTACTATTTTATGCAGACAAATCAGGAAATGCTGTTTTTAGAAATTTCTGTTGGTTTAAAAATACGGGCTGCCTTTATAAAATGAATTTGACAAAAGCCGAGGTTGGCAAAATCTTGGAATGCAGATTTGAACTTGAAAAATATTTGAAAGCGGCATATTTTATTGTTCCAATTGTTATTTATTTAATTTTTATACACCTAAATTTTTCATTGTTAAATATGTTGATTTGCGAATTCTGGTGGATAACAATCATTTGCGGAATTAAATGCGTTTGCGCTTATATGTACAGTAAAATTCTTATTCACAACTTTGGAATGTATGAAGTTGTGGATTTTAAACCACATATTCCTCGAGAAAAAACTCTAGATTACAGAGCGAATTTTTATTCAAAAATAGTTTTGATTTTAGTTTTGATTGCATTATTTTTTGCTCCGGCTTTCGGACTATTATATGGAATGAAATTAAATTTAAACTCTAAAAAAACTCATTATACATCTGCAATAACTCTTTCAAAAATATATCTTGCATTATACCCCAAAACAGAATCCGTATATGATATGCGAGCTTTTGCGAGGTACAAAAAAAGGGATTATGAGGGAGCATTAAAAGATTACAAAACCGTGCTAAAAATGTCCGGAAAGAAATTCACCAAAAAAGATTTCACGAGATTTGCAAACCTTTTATTACTAGAGAGAAAATTAACAACCGCTGAAAATGCAGTTGACGTTTTTAACGAATATGCAACAAGAAAAAAAATGAGCATTCTTGAAGAAGAGCAAATGTTATGGATAAAATCAATTTTTAGAGTTGAAAATAATATTATCGAGAGCATAATTCCAGACTACAACGACCTTTTAGAGTCTTTAGATAAGAAAGATAAAATAAATTATTTCTATATCTCAAGTGACAAAGCATACATTTTGTATCTAATGCAAAATTACGATTATGCAATAGAAATTTATAATGTATTGATTTCTTATGCCGCAGCTCACCCAGAAAAATTCGCAAAAGAATTACAATCACTATATGCGGAACGTGGTTATGCAAAACGCAAAATGCAAGACCAACTTGGTGCAGATGCAGATTTTGTTAAATCTAAAATAGACCCATTTGAACTTGATAAATATGAACCTCGTTACAGTCATCAAGAATTTGTTGCCGAAAAGTTTTAGATTTTAAATTTTGAATAAGGAAAGAGGCGCAAGTATAAAACACGTGCGCCTCTTTTAAAAAGTTTTTTACAACCTAAAATGGTTTAGTTTGGTTTAACTTCATACGAAGTTCTCTAAATCTTGAGATATCTTCTTGAGTTTTACCGGAATCTTTGAACACCGCCTGAGTTGTTGGGTGAACCATCAAAACATAATCCATGTGAATTTCTAAGAAGTTGTATCTTCTTGGAGATTGATTACCAACTCTTGGATAGATTTCAGCATTTGTTACGGCCAAAAATCTTCTTTCCTTATCGTTCAAAAGGTCTGTCAACTCTCTGTTTGTATTTGTATATTTTGATACGTGAACAACACCTTTAATATCGTGATCTGCTGTCAAAATTGTTACTTCTATTGGAACTGTATCACTGTGTTTTGCTGCCATTTTATTCTCTTCCTCTTATATCTTATTAACAATAGTATATTATATTTTGAGCAAATTGTCTATATGTTAAAATTTTCAAAATTATTTTCTAAATCTTCCACCATAAACTTCATGAACATCAACAACTGAAACAAAAGCTTTTGGGTCAATTTCTTTTATAATATCAATCATTTTAGGGAGTTCAAGTCTTGAAATTACGCAATAAATCAAATCTTTATCTTGTCCTGTATAGCCACCAATACCTTGCAAATATGTAACACTAATGTCAAGTCTTTCTATTAATTGCTCCCCAATAGCAGATGCGTTATCACTAATAATTCTGACAGATTTTGAACTGTTGAAACCTTCCATTACAGTATCAATAACTTTTGAAGCAATAAAGTATGTCATAATTGAGTACATTGCACTTTCCCAGCTAAAAACTTTCCCTGCTGCTAGATAAATAAACACATTTATACCCATGATGAATTCGCCAACAGAAACTCCCAACTTTTTAGACACAACCAAAGACAACATCTCAGTTCCATCTAGTGAGCCTTCGTGCTTTAAGATAATTCCAACACCAAGTCCGAGAATTATTCCTCCAAAAACTGTCGCCAATAATAAATCGTGAGTAACTTTGTAATGATGAAAGATATTCAAAAATACAGCAAGAATTATGTTCGCAAATGCGGTCTGAACAACAAACTTCCCACCCATTTTTTTGAACGCCATTATAATAAATGGAGTATTCAAAATTAAAATAAGTAAACCTAAATTCCATTTTGTAATATGGCTGACAATCATTGAAATACCAATAACCCCACCATCAATAATGTTATTAGGGACTAAAAAAGATTCTAATGCAAAAGCCGTAATCATAGCACCCACAGTTAAAAATATAATATTTTTCAACTGACTTAAAAAACTATTTCCTTTTGCATCAAGACTTTTTGCCATATTAATTCTCGTTTTTCTTAGTTAATAATTTTTCCAGATTAAATCTTTGTTTTTTTTCAGGTTGTTCGTTCTTTTTGTAACCCAAAATCTTTTCTAAATCCGCTTTCAATGTTGGAATATCATCATATTTTTTCAATGTACCATCTAGTGTTACAGAGACATCGCCTGTTTCTTCTGACACAACAAGACAAGCTGCATTGCTTGATTCTGTCATACCAATAGCTGCCCTGTGACGAGTTCCGTATTTCCAACTAAGTTTTGGGTCGTCTGTCAATGGAAGTAAAACCCCCGCAGAAATTATTTTTGAACCGCTAATTACAACCGCACCATCATGAAGTGGAGTGTTAACATGAAAAATAGTTAACAACAATTCGGTTGAAACATCAGCATTTAAAATTGTACCAACATCGTGGTAAGTATTACTCAAATCATTTTGAAATACAATCAATGCCCCAGTGTGAGATTTTGAAAGATATTTTACGGCTTCAATAATTTCTTTAATTACGTCAATTGATTTGTTGTCGTCTTTTTTCTTTCCGTTATCAAAAAGTCGTTTAAAGAAATCGACTTGTCCCAAATAACCTAAAAATCTTCTAAGTTCAGGTTGGAAAATTACAATTAAACTTAATGCAACAAGTGTAACAATTGAACGAATAAATACACCCAAAATTGTTAAATCAACCGCAATTAAAACTTCGCTCAAAATCCATAAAAATACAAGAACAACAGCACCTTTTACAAATTTTTCAGAATGGGTATTTTTGATAAATTTTTGATAAAAAATCATCAAAATTGCAACGATAATTAAAACTTCAAACGTGTTTTTCCAGCCAAATGTATCTTTAATATACATGTGCCAATTGCCTATGAAATTTTGAAGTAATAATAAAATATCGTCTGTCATTATTTTAACCTATCCGGAATTATATCGTGCGAAATTAAATCATCTAAATTTTCTCTATTGATAATAATATCAGATTGAGAATTATTTACAAGAACCATTGCAGGTTTTTGAACTCTGTTGTAATTTGAAGCCATTGAATAATTGTAAGCTCCGGTATTATAAACACACAAAATGTCGCCCTCCACAGGATTTGGCAATTCAATATCCTTTATCAAAATATCGCCCGATTCACAATATCTGCCGGCAACAGTAACTTTTTCAAGTTGTGCATTTTCTTTCTTGTTTGCAATTTGAGCAAAATATTCAGCCTGATACATTGATGGACGAGGGTTATCTGCCATACCGCCATCTACTGCAACATACTTTGTACCATGTGGAACTTGTTTTGAACTTCCAATAGAATAAAGTGTAACTCCTGATGTAGAAATTATGCTTCTTCCAGGCTCTAAAAATAAAGTTGGAGATTCGATATTATATTTTTCAATAACTTCATTTAGTTTGTTTATAATAATTTCACCAATTTCATAAGTTGATGGAGGAACATCTTTTTCTGTATATTTTACACCTAATCCGCCACCAATATTGATTTCATCTAGCTTTATACCAAATTTTTTGTCTAATCTTGAAATCTCTTTTACTAAAATTTCAATTTCATCTGAATAAATGCTAGTTTCAAAAATCTGAGAACCAATATGAGCATGAAGTCCGTGAAGTTTTAAGTTTTTATACTCATCTAAAATTAATTCAACAGCTTCATCAATTTGCGTTATATCAAACCCGAATTTTGAATCCAAATGACCGGTTTGAATATACTCATGCGTATGACATTCAATCCCAGGGGTAATTCTCAATAGAATTCCAACAGTTTTATTTTTAGACTTTGCGACTTCATTTAACAAAGTCAGTTCTAAAAAGTTATCCACAGAAAATCTACCAACACCAAGTTCTACAGCTAAAGCCAACTCATCATAAGACTTGTTACTACCATTGAATAGAACATGGCTCATATCAACTCCGGCTTTGTAAACCGTATAAATTTCACCACCGGAAACAGTATCAAAACCAAAACCCTCACTATCAACTATTTTAGCAATTGAACTTGTACATAAGGCTTTTGACGCATACATCATGTGCGTCTTTGGATATTTTGCAAAAGCTTTTTTATAATCTCTGCAAATTGAACGCAAAGTTTCTTCATCAACCACATACAAAGGAGTTGAATATTTTTCAGCTAAAGATACTAAATCGCAACCGCCAATTTCAATATTTCCGGCATCATTTATTTTCGTGGTAATTGGTTTTTGGAATTGGTTTGTACTAGATGTCATTTTTGCTCCTTAACTGCGATATGCAACTTTATAATAACATATTTGAACTAAAAAATATAGACTAAATTTGAAAATTAATAAGAAAAATATTTATCAAAATCAACATCATCAAAACTACACAAAAGCATAAAAATTTCATCATCTTCGTCCATTCTTTGAAAGTTGTATTCATTAAACTTCCAATATTTGGGGTTTATGCCTTTAACTCTGACAATATCTTTTTCTTTTAAAATATTCAATTTTTTCTTCACCACATCAACTGGAAGATTAACGAGCTTAGCAAGTTCAACTGCCGTAATCCCGTCATCAGACGAGCATTTCTCGGGAGTTAGAAACATCAACTCCAGCCCGACCGATTTAAGCTCTTTATCTTCTTCGTTTTGCGTGTAACTATCCATATTTATATGATAACCGAAACATATTCTAAGGATATCCTTTATTTATATGAGTGGTTTAAACTTCAAAGTTTACATTAAAACTGCGGAGCATTTTTCCCTTATTTCCTTGCACCTTATTTCCTTATATATATCATTTTACATCTTTTTTCTTTTGTAATAAAATAAAAACATAGATAATATTAAATTATGAGGGAATTAATAAAATGCAAGTATCTTTAAATTGGTTAAATGAATTCGTTGATTTGTCAAATGTTGAAGCATCTCAAATTGCTCATGAATTGACTATGAGTGGTTTAGAGGTTGAAGCTGTTGAAGAAGTTAAACCAAGTTTTACAAATATAAAAACTGTTAAAATCGAAAAAATTGATGCTCACCCAAATTCAGACAGATTACACCTTGTGACTGTTAACACAGGTAGTGGCTTGAAAACAGTTGTTTGTGGTGCACAAAACATTGCTGAAGGACAAGTTGTTCCTTATGCAAGTGTTGGTTCACAAGTTTTGGATAGAAAAACAGGGGAGATGTTTACTTTGACTCCTGCAGTTATCCGTGGTGTTGAATCACAAGGAATGTTATGTTCTGCCGATGAACTTGGAGTTTCTGATAGGAACTATCAAGAAGAAGACGGCATTTTAATTTTGAACAGAATTTTCTCAGATGTTCAATTAGGACAAGACGTTAAAGATGTTTTAGGATTTGAAAAAGATACAGTTCTTGATGTTGCACCAACGGCAAACAGGGGAGATCAAATGTCAGTTATCGGTGTTGCCAGAGAACTAAGCTCACTATTCAATACTCCATTGAAATTTAATCCTATTGAATGCACAAAAGATTTATCAACTGACAAATTTAAAGTTGAAATTAAAGATAAAACTGTTTGCAAATACTATTCAATCGCATTATTGAAAAATATTAAAACAAAACCATCTCCGGATTGGATGAAAAAAAGGCTTTTAGCATCTGGAGTTCGTTCAATAAATAATGTCGTTGATATTACAAACTATGTAATGCTTGAATATGGTTGCCCTCTTCACGCATTTGATGCTGATAAACTTGATGGTTATCTTTGTGTAAGAAGAGCTGAAGATGGTGAAAAATTAATTACACTTGACGAGGTTGAAAGAACACTTACAACTGATTCTGTATTGATTGCAACAAAAGATAAAGGTGTTTGCTTAGGTGGTGTTTTCGGTGGTGCGAATTCTGAAATTGATGATAATACAACTTCAATCGCATTAGAAGCAGCATATTTCACTCCTGCAACTAACAGAAAATCTGCAAGAAGTGCAGGATATAGAAGCGAAGCAAGTGCAAGATTTGAACGTGGTATTGATATTGAAGCCGTAAAACCGGCTTTGATGCGTGCAATGCAATTGTTGGTTGAGTATGCAGATGCAGAAGTTGTCGGAGTAGTTGAAGATGGGGAAAATAAACTTGAACCTATAGAAATCACCTTAAGATATGCACAAATTAAAAGAATTTTAGGTTGTGAAATCGCACCTGAAAGATGTATCAATATCTTAGAAAATTTAGGATTTAAAAAATTGGGTGGAAATGATGCCGCTGCTAAATTTTTAGTTCCAAGTTTCAGAGCTTACGATGTTACAAGAGAAATTGATTTGATTGAAGAAATTGCAAGAATCAATGGTTATGACAAAATTTCTCCGACATTACCATCAAAAGCTCAAACTCCAACAATTACTTTGGAAGAAAAAGTTATTAATAAGGTTAATGAAATTATGCTATCAGCAGGTTTGAACGAAATTCAAACAAGTTCACTTATCGGTAAACCGTTGTTAGACAAATTCAAGATTACTTATGATGATGAAAATGCAGTTAAAGTTTTAAACGCAGCAAGTGAAGATTATGCAATGCTACGTCAAACTTTGGCTGCCAGTGTTTTGAACTGTATGAAATATAATTTTGATAACGGTCAGAAAAATTTCTGGGCTTATGAAATTGGTAAAACATACATCAAAACAGCACCTGCTGATGAAAAATCAACCGGTGTTAAAGAAACAAGAGTTTTAGAAGGTGTTTTAACAGGTGAAGTTCAAAATTCTAAATGGCAAGTTAAAACAACTGTTGATTTCTACACTGTTAAAGGTATTTTAGAAAACTTGTTTAAGGAGTTAGATGTTTTAAGAAGAATTAAAATCGTTCCTATTGAAAAAACTGACCTTATCAACACACACAAAGCTCTTCACCCTTATAGAACTGCGGTTATTATGTTGTTAGGTAAACGTCCTCTTCCTATCGGATATTTTGGACAAGTTCACCCGACATTGATTGATAAATTGAAATTAAATCAAAATGCATTCTTGTTCAAAGTCGATTTAACAGAGTTGATTGGAGCTGTTAAAGAATCTGTTCCAAGATTCAAACATATCCCTCAATATCCGGAAGTTAGACGTGATATTGCATTTATTATTAACGACGAAGTATCTTTTGATGATATTCAAAAAGTTATCAAAAGTTCTGTTAAGCAAAATATCTTCAAAGGTTCTGAAATCTTTGATGTATATCAAGGTGAACACGTTGAAGACGGTTTCAAAAGTGTTGCTTTCAGAATTAAAATGCAAGATGAAAATGCAACTTTGACAGACGAAATCATTGAACAACAAATGACTTCTGTTAGAGAAAAATTACAAAAAACTTATGCTCAAATTTCATTCAGGGAGTAATTAAATTATGAAAAAATTCATCTTATTATTGTCTGTTTTGACATTAACTTTTGGATTTGGTTTTTGCGAAAATACTTATTCAAAAGACGTAATACCTGTAAGACCAAACATTGTGACGGTTAATACTGTTGGATTGTACCAAGTAGGTAATGATGTTAGAATTTACAAAGAACCGAATGAAGAATCACAAATCCTTTACCGTGTTCGCTGGAATAATGATGAATTTTTTCCGGATACAATCGGAGCAGAAAAGTTCTTTACATTGTTTTTACCGGCAAAAGAACTTGCACTTGTTAGTGTTGTTGATGTTCTTGATGATTGGGTTGAAATTGTTTATGATAATTCAACGGGAAAAACCGGTTGGATAAAAAAAGATGACCCGTACAAATTTATGACATGGATTAATTTCTACAATATCTATGGCAAAAAATACGGTTTAAATCTTTTAAAAAGTGCTCCGGAAACTTGCAAAGACATGAAATCTTCACCTGAAGATATGGCAAAAACTATTTCAACAATGAATTATCCGCAAAAAATCAATTTGAATGTCATTCGTGGAAACTGGGCACTTGTTAGTGTTATGGATTTAGACAGAACACCAAAAACCGGATATATTCGCTGGAGATCAGATGATGGTGTTCGCTATTTCTTCCCTGCCGTAAAATAGTTTGACTAGATATATTTTTCAATAATTTTTTGAACTTGAATTTGAACTTCATCAATTGATTTTGTAGAATCTACAACTTTAATTCGCTGGGGTTCAAGTTTTGCAAGTTTTAAATAACCTTGTCTAACTCGGTTAAAAAATTCTTTACCGGCACTTTCCATACGGTCTTTTTCTGCACCAACTCTTTGCATTGAAGTTTCAATATCAACGTCAAAAACAAAAGTTAAATCCGGTTTTTTACCATTTGTTGCAAGGTCATTTAATTTATTGATTTGCGCAATATTAAGTCCTCTTCCATAACCTTGATATGCAACTGTACTATCTGTGTGTCTATCACAAAGTACAATTTTACCTCGTTCAATTGCAGGATTAACAATAATATCAATATTTTGCGCTCTATCAGCCAAAAACAAAAAGGATTCACATCTGTTTGAAACTTCTCCGTCATAATTTAGTAAAATTTTTCTAATATGTTCTCCCAAACCCTTTCCCCCGGGTTCTCTTGTTAGAACAACTTCAAAACCTTTATTCTCAAGATAAGCTTTTAACAAATTTAGTTGGGTTGTTTTTCCACAACCATCTGCCCCCTCAAATGTAATAAATAAACCTTTTTGCATACAAACCTCTTTTTTTATTTAATTATAACGTAAAAAAACGAACCGTAAAACCGATTCGTTTTTTATAAAAGATAAAGCAACCCATAAGCCGTGTTCTGTTTTAGATAATCATCTGTCTGGTATTAGGATTACTCCTAATCTCTAGCGATTTTTCCGAAGATGGCGAACAACCTTAGCCTTCGATTCAATCTTGCATCTGACCGGGGTTTACCTAGCTGATACCTTCCGATATCACTGGTGAAGCTCTTAACTCACCGTTGCACCATCGCCTGTGATAAAAAAAATTTACCCATCGGCAGTCATCATTTCTGTGGCACTGTCCACCGACTCACATCGTCCGGAATTTCTCCGGCGGTCTGTTCTTAGATGCACGGACTTTCCTCACTTGTAATAATTACGAAGCGCGATTATCCGACTACTTTATCCGTTATTCTGTTACGTCCTTGTTAATTTTGATTGCACTTTGTGCCCAACTATCAGAAACAGTAATTCTTCCGTCTTGATAAATACTCATTGTAAAACGGTCAAAACCACTGGTTCTTGCAGCGCACTTTGTAGAATCCTCAAGTGTTGCACCATCAGATAAATCTACGTTGGAAGTTGTTGATTGACCACAGTTTGGAGCATCTGTTCCATTAACATCTACAACTAATGTGGCAGCCGCCGTACTAGATGCTTTGCTATTAAACCCGTTATCACTCAATTTCCAATTCATACCATCTTTAGTTGAGAAAGTACCTCCACCAGATGCGAGACTTGAACTATTTATATCAAGCTTATCGACAAAAAGAGTTGCAAACTTTAAGCTTGCATCACCCTCCGTTTCAATTGTTTCGGTATGAGCACCTCCACCCCAAAGAGTACAGTTTGAATATCCATATCCGTCATCAAAACCAAGTCGTTTATCTGTCGTTGTTGCAGATGATTTGTCAGGATAACAAGCTTCATCATTGATGATATCTGCGACTACACTTTGTACAATGTAATAAGCTCTTTTTGCCATCATTGTATTTTGGTTTGGCATTAAGTTAAAAATAACCGGCAGTAAAATTGCACATAAAATACCAATAACACCAAGTGCAATAAGCAATTCAGACAAAGTAAATGCTTTATTAAATCTTTTCATTCCAATCTTTCCTCAATTACTCTTAAATGATAATTATATATTCATTATACCATATTGTATTGAATTTTTCAATATAATGTGTTATCATAGTAGTAGTATAACCGTTTAAAAAAGAGGAAAACAAATCATTTAGAATGTAAAATTTTGTTTACATAGTAGCAAAATAATTCATTCAGATGAGTTAATATCATATCACGTCCTTTATAATGTGTAGGAAAATAAACACGGATATTTGGGTGTAGAAGCTCAAGTAAACACAAAAAGCGAGATAGATTATGGTCGATAACAGATCTGCAGGATTTTTTGGTATCGGAGGCTCATTCAATTTCAAGAGTGGCGACATATCAGGAACAGCAGCAAAAATGCAAGATGATAAAATGGGGCAAGGCGGTGAATATTTTTCACAACGTGGAAACCAAGAGGAAGAACAAACTCCAGCCCAACAATATACAGACCAAAGTGCTGTATTACGTGCCACGTTGAACTCTCTTGCAATGATGAATGTTGCAAATGTTATCAACTCCAAAAAACATAAACGAGTAATGGACGAAGAAGATAAAATTACCGAAGATTTAAAAGAAATTTTACGTTTGAAAAAAATGCAAACTCGTCAACAACAAAAACACAACGACGAAGACGGACTCGAAAGATATTAGTTTAAATTGGAGAGGGCATTATTGATTTCAAAATTGCCTTAACATAAATTAAGAGAAAGTTTTATCGATTTCTTTTTCGTAAGCTGCTTTATCAATAGCATCATTGCCTCTAAAGTAAACTACTTCACCATTGATTTTACCTTGTCTGTACTGAATACCATTGATTGTAGCTTCCGGAGCCTTACTCATAATAGTACGTTTTTGAGCAACCATATCTAAATGGTTCACAGATTCTGTATCTCTATTTACTTTAGCTGCAGATTTTTTAGCAACTTTAGAATCTTTATACTCTGCTTTATTTGCACCATCAGATAAATCTATATTCTTTAATGCATTATCTCTTTTTTCTGAATTTTGAGTTATTTTATTATCAAGTTTTGTTTTTTCATTCTCCTCTTTTTTAATCATTTCTTTTAATCTTGTTTCTTGTTTTGTAATCGCAGAACTCAATTTTTCTTTGTCAGATTTATAATCTTTAAATTTATCTACAGCATCTTTTGCATCTTGCAATTTAGTTTCTGATTCTTGTAACTTAGTTTCAGACTCTTTCAAGTTAGTTTCACATTGAGTTTGTTGTTCTTTAGCTTTATCTAATTTTGCTTGTTCATTTTTCAATGAAGTTTCAAGTTGTTCAACTTGAGTTTTATTTTCACCAAGTTTTTCTTTTGCTGTATCTTTTGCTTTTGATGCTTGTGTTTCAGCTGATTCAGCTTCTTTTTCAGCTTTAGCTGCTGCATCATCTGCTAATTTTGCTTGTTCTTCACGTTTTACCGCTGAATCATAGTTAGCTTTTGCTGTCTTGTATGCTGGATTATCAACTTGAGATTTTGAGCCATCAGGATTTGTTACTGTAATCTTTTCAGGTGTAGAATCTAAAGTAGCTTTAGCTTGTGCAGTTTCAGATTTTGCACTGTTGTAAGCAGAAGTTGTTTGCTTGTGTTTATTTGTTGCATCTGTATGGGCATCATGTGCTTTAGTATAAGTATCCACAGCTTTACCATATTCTGCATCAGCCTTGCTTAATGCTTGTTTTGCCCCATCACGTTTGCTCTTATATGCATCAACTGAATTCTTAGCAGTACTTACATCTTGTTTCTTAGCTGATACATCTTCTTTAGCTTTAGAAACACCCTCTTTTAGAGTATCCATATTATTTTGTGCATTAGTATAATTTGTTTCGTATTGATTTTGAGTAGCAATTGCGTCCATTGAAGCAAGTGTGCCTTTTGCAGATGAAATTGCACCAGTCAAATCTGCTGAATTTGTAGCATTAGACATTGAAGATAATGCAGAATTTGCAGATGCTGATGATAATGTAGAAGCGGTACCTTGAGGACCTAAATCACCAAATGATTGATCTAATTGTTTAGAATTAGATGTTCCTTGTGAACCTTTTGAACCACCAATTACACCCAATTGGTTCAACAAGCTAATACCCATACTCAATGTTTGACCAATAACTTGTCCCGCAGTAGATGCATTGCTTTGACCTGTTTGAATAGTAAAGTTTCTAGCCACATTTGCAGATGATGAAACACCACGAGTTTTAAATGTAGCATTGTTATTGCCAACACCGTTTAAACCTTGACGAATTCCGGTATAATCATATTTTGCAACAGATTTACTTACAGATTGACCTGCAACATAATTTGTTTTTGGACCTGATTTTAAAGAGTAATTAGATGTTTTATTAGCACCTACAGCATTTGTTAGTTTTACTGCAGCTTGACGAGAGGTCCCGCTTGTGCGAGATCCAAAGGTGGCTTTTGTGCCAGCCATTCTAAATTTTGCTACATCTATCGTCATAATGCTCTCTTATTTTTACTCTCTTAAATATATAAAAACATGTCGAAAGCCTTGATTTCACATGTTCTCAGACTTGTTACATTTGTTAACATATCCACTCACAGACCTATGGACTTATAATTTTAAAAATATATAATTAGAAATATATGGTAATTTTAGAAGTTAAAAATTTAAATTTGGGATTTCAGTGCGAAGAAATTTTTAGACCTGCATTGTTTGATGTTTCTTTTTCGTTAGAAAAAGGTAAAATGCTCTCTATTGTTGGGGAATCAGGTTGTGGAAAAACAATGAGTGCCATGAGTATTTTGAATTTAATTCCTAAAACGGCAAGAATTACAAGCGGTGAGATTATTTTTAATAACGAAAATTTGTTAATGAAAACTCTAAAACAAATGCAACATATTCGAGGGACAAAAATTGCACTAATTCCACAAGACCCAATGACTTCACTCAATCCGCTATACACTATAGGCAATCAGTTATTAGAAATTATAAAAATTCACCAAAACTTAACAGGAGCCGAAGCGGAGAAAAAAGCAATTGAAGCATTTGAAGCCGTACAAATCCCAAGTGCGAAATCTAGATTAAAAAACTATCCGCATGAATTTTCTGGAGGCATGAAACAACGTGCAATTATTGCAATGGCTCTATGCTGTAATGCAGAAATATTGATAGCTGATGAGCCAACAACGGCACTTGACGTGACAATTCAGGCTCAAATCATGCATCTATTACAAGACATTAAAATAAATAATGGAACATCAATTCTTTTAATCACACACGATTTAGCACTTGTTAGAGAAAATTCTGATGAGATAGCTGTAATGTATTCCGGACGAATAGTTGAAAACGCACCGAATGAAGAATTCTTCAAAAATCCGATGCACCCATATTCAAAAGCATTATTAAAATCCATTCCGTCAAATCGAGGAGAAAAGCTTGAAACAATTAAAGGTCAACCACCAACACTCTCACAAAAAATTGATGGTTGTAAATTTCACCCAAGATGTGAACTCTGCAAAGAAATTTGCACAAAAGAAATTCCACAATTAAAAACTATCAATCCAAATCACAAATGCGCTTGTCATTTATATTAATGAGTGGTAGTTACAGGTTTTGGAATTTGTAATGGTTGAACAGGTTTTGGAGGATTTAAATCACGGCACCTGTTAGATTTTGCATCAACTTTTACCCTGTCATAGACTAAATTCTTTTTATTTTCCGGAACATTTTCGATTCCGTTACAAAGAACATAAGACGTTTTCCCGTCTGCGAAAAATACTGCCTCACAAGTTGTATCAGCATATTCGCAAGAGTAATATTTCGTTTTATCTTCTGACACCGTGCATTTTTTTTCAATAACTTCCGGAGAGAAATTTTTGTAACTATTGTTACATTCAGATGAGTAAATTTTAATCCCGAATTTGTCGACATAAATCATGCAGTTTACCTTTTTACCGCTTTGATAATAAGGACAAGTATATGCTCCCTTTTTTAAATTTTGTGTTGCAATCGCACTACCAACTCCTGCAACAATTAGAATTCCCCAAATTATTAAAAAACTTTTTTTCATTTTTCACTCCGATTTTTAATCAGAGTATATCACTTTATTTAGTCATTGTAAATAAATTTTGGATTTGAACAAATGTGTTTGTGTTACTATAAAAATATAGTTTTAATGCATTAAAAAAGGATTATATAAATGGATAAATTTTATTTAACAACAGCAATTGATTATGTAAATGGTGCGCCACACATTGGCCATGCTTATGAAAAGATTTTGTCAGATATCATCGCAAGACATTTTTCACAAAGAACAGACAATTTATTTTTCTTAACAGGTACAGACGAACACGGAATTAAAATTCAAAAAACTTCTGCAGCTCAAGGCAAAACACCTAAACAACTTTGTGATGAAAATTCTCAAAAATTCAAAGATGCGTGGAAAGCTTTAGACATTAACTACAATAGATTTATCCGTACAACTGACGAAGACCACGAAAAAGTTGTTCAAAAAATATTCAAAAAATTAGTTGAAAAAGGCGACATTTACAAGCACGAGTACGAGGGATTATATTGTTCCGGTTGTGAATGTTTCTTAAACCCAAAAGATTTGACAGAAGATGGATTATGTCCTGACCACCTTAAAAAACCGGAAGTAGTTAAAGAAGAAAATTATTTCTTTAAATTATCTTCTTACAAAGATGCAATCATGAAACACATCAAAGAACACCCTGATTTCATTATCCCAAGTTTCAGAGCAAATGAAGTTCTAAACCAATTGGAAGATATTCAAGATATTTCTGTTTCAAGAAATAAAGCAAATGTTGGTTGGGGTATTGATGTTCTTGATGATTCAGAACAATCAATCTACGTTTGGATTGATGCACTTTCAAACTACATCACTGCAATTGGTTATGATACAGAAAATCCATCTGAACAATTTAAAACTCTTTGGCCGGTTGATGTTCACGTAATCGGTAAAGATATTTTGAAATTTCATAGCATTTATTGGATAGGAATTTTGATGGCTCTAGGTTTGCCATTACCTAAACATATCTATGCTCACGGCTGGATTACAATTGATGAAACAAAAATGTCAAAATCATTAGGAAATGTTGTTTCTCCAACATCTGTTCTTGAACACTACAATCTTGAACACCCAGATGCATTCCGCTATTATATGGCAACTTCTGCACCTTGCGGAAGAGATGGAAATTACTCAGATTTAGACTTTAAAGAAAAAGTTAATGCACATCTTGCAAATAGCATGGGCAACTTGTTAAACAGAAGTTTATCAATGTTAGTTAAATACTTTGATGGTGAAATTAAAGAAGAATTTTTATCTAACCGTTCAAAAGAAGCTGAAAGTTTGCTAAGAACAGCTTTAGGCACTGTAAAAATTGTAGAAAACCACTTCAATCATTTTGAAATCCAAGAAGCTGCACAAGAAATTATTTCAATCGTTGATGCTGCAAATAAATTTGTAACAGACAATGCTCCTTGGACACTTGCCAAAGAAGAAAAAATGACAGAATGTGGACAAGTTTTGGCAACAGTTCTTGAAGTTATGTGCGTAATTTCTTCACTAATTTATCCATACTGTCCAAACATTGCAGCAGATATGGCAAAACAATTATCTTATGATTTATCAACAAAATTAGATGATGTTACAACATCTAATCTAAAAGTAGGTAAATTGATTACGAAAGAAGAAATTCACCCTGTATTTTTGAGAGTTGATAGCGAATTAGCTGACAAATCAAAGAAAGCTTAAATAGGGAAATCGTCCAAACCTCCAATCCGCATACGAACTATTAGCGACATAGGGCGAGTTAGGAGGTTAAAATGAGCAATAGAGAGTTAATAAAAAAATCTCTAGGCATACTAGAGATTTTAATTAAATTAGCTTATTTATTCTTATAGGTGCGACGGGCGATTAAGCTGTACCAGAGTTTAGTCGCTCTTCCCTATATTTTTATTATAACGTACTTTTTTATTTTTTCAAGTGGGTCTTACTTACATGTCATTATGAACGAGTGTAAAACCATTTGTTGTTGAAAACTTAAAGTATCTGCTAGTGTAGTATCCATACCTCGGGGATAATTAATAATTGTAAAAAGCGGGGATTATACCCCCGCTTACTGTAAATCACTTATATACCTATAGACTTTTAAAAAGACCTAATCACCTACACACAAGACCTTATGTTTGCTGCTGTACTTGTCGCCGATGTACGCGCCGTCATTGCCGAAGCACACGTCGTACGCGCGGCCAGCGTCGTACTCCGAAGACGCCCAGAACCAGCCATCAGTCGGTAAGCCCAAGCTGGAATCTCTCTCGCTGGCTCCATGTATGCTTTGTAGTGTTGAATAATCCGGTAAACTCATTCCTATATCATCACATGCTTTCTTTGCTCCTGCCCAATAG
>ERZ1026776.1031-NODE-1031-length-16741-cov-21.746254_pt1 | contig 16741 bp, 34 predicted proteins | sample MGYA00380125_ERZ1026776 | MGnify/ENA primary metagenome ERZ1026776 (study PRJEB33269, sample SAMEA4719761) | human gut metagenome | biome: human-associated habitat; feature: organic feature; material: feces | place: Cameroon | collected 2013-10 ...
AACTTGGGTCAATTCTAAGAACCCTTGTAACTGGCATACCTTTATATTTACCAAAGGTAATTATATTCATACCTACACCTCCATTACTTAAAGAATAAATTCATCGTCATCAAACTCATCCTCTTCGTCTTCTGGAAATGGATAAATGGCGAATTGGAAATTGTCTAAATCTTCAATATTCTTATCTGCCATATTAGCAGCTACAATACCAAAGTTATCAGCAATACAAGAAGGTAATTCACCTTCCTCTTGAATTGTTCTAAATTTCTCGGCTGTACATTCGTCAGGAACGTTAGTGAGTTCTATTACTAATCTTATTGTTTTCATACGCTTTACTCCTTAACTTCTTTATAGATAACATTTTTCCCGTCAGAGCGATATTTTGGAGCACACTCCATACCAAGTGAAGTTGCACCACAATAGCCATCTACTCCTTCAAAGAAACAGCCTTTGCAACCTTTTTGCTCAACAACCTCAAGGTTAATGGTTACTCTTTCTCCAACTTTAAGCTCTTTCATATATCACTTATTTTAGTCCTTTATCTTTTATCTCTTCTATTGCTAAATCAAGTTGCCATTGATTAGAGATATAACGAGTGCAGAACCCCTCTAACATCTTGGTAGAATCAGTATAAGCAAGACAATCGGAATATTCTGTAATATCACCATTTACTATTACAGTATATGGGAATCGTTCTTTTGTTGTCTCTCTCTTGAAGTAACCGACTCTCCATATATGCCCTGTATCAAACTCAAAATTTCTACATAAGACTTTAGTCCCTTTTGCAAGATGATTGCCCAAAACATCGTTTTGATAAATCGTCTTAGGAACATACTCATCAAGTTCCTCGTCAAACTCATAGCAGTCTGGGCAGTAGTGCTTATCTCCAATCTCTGCCCATTCGCTTTCCATTGCTTGCTCTTTTGCTGTTCCTTCGTCCAACCAAGCCACAATACCGTTAAACTCATCAATGAAGGCTTTTCCACATCTATAACAAATGACAGAGTACATTTTTACTTCCATAATCATGATTGCCTCCTTTCCTTTGGAAGTAAATCATCAATATAGAGCCATCCCTTAAAATTTCTTTTAAAATCTTTAGGACTCATATCATCACATACCCATCCTTCTGGATTACGGAAATATACACATAATTCCGTACTTCCATTTTTGAATTTAATCAAACACGTAACACAACATTCTCCTTGCTTAATGTTTGGTTTCTCACTAGCAGGGTGCCACAAACCCTTCAGGAACTCATTGATAGCCCACTTAGCACCTTCTTTGAAGCCACAAGCCAAATCGTTAACAGCAACAATGCCTAGAATCTTCTTGTCGGCAATAAACGCTTTCTTGGCTTCTTCTATTTTCTTATCGTACATACTTAGCCCTCCACGTCTTTAGTTGTACCTAATAAGTGCTCGTTGCCTTCGTAAGGAATGCAGTGTTTCCAGATGTTAACCATACAATTATAGTTGTATTTGCTATTATCAGTCTGTGTACTTTCGAAAATGTCAATTTGCCATTCTTCGTCTATATCGTCTCTACACAACACCTTATCAAAAGGTTTCAGCTCCATCTTTAGTTGAAAGATTAATACCAAGTTCATCTTCGGCAAATATATCTTCTATACTAAGCTCTCCAAAAGCATCAGTATAAAGCTTCGTTCCCTTTGGTTTATCCTTTAGGATTTCTGCTATGTTTAATTTTGTTTCCATGTTACTTCACTCTTTTGAATTGAACATTCTTTCTGTCTTTTCGCTCGTTTGAGGCGCACTTGATTCGGTTGCACGTATCCATATTAATACTGCTTGCAATCTCATCGAAGAAACAGCCAGTACAATCATATTCCTTTGTCTCAACCACCTTCAAGACGATTTCTGCTCCAATAGGTAAATCTTCCATAATTACACATCCCCATTATACTTATATACAAGTCCGACAACTAGCTTGACAAGCTCGTTATTAGTCATAACTCTAGTATCGGTATTACCAAGTCTCAGCTCATCAATGATACGTTCTGCAACCTTCTGAATATGCCCCATCTTTGACAGGGGGAAACGTTCAATGTCAGCAGCTTTATCAAGATGGAAGCTCTCTCGAAGATAAGTGCCACGAATAACGCCACAAATTGACGGGCGTTTTGTTACTACCCATACACCTTCATCTAACTCGTGGTATATACGCATACACACAGGCTCGTATCTGCCATTTACCTTACCATACAAGGTATTTGATATGTCGTTCTCAGGAATCTTATATTCCTCGTATCGACCTTTACTGTTCTTTACATACAGCTGTGGAATCTTTTTCATTTTTCTTACGTTTTAAGTTTGCGATTCTAGCTTCTCTGAGATACTCCTCGGATTTCTTTAGTCCGAGCTTCTTAGCCTGCTTGGTGACTTCATAAACACTTCTGCCAACTATTCTAGCAATATCTTTGTTTGAATTATCAGAATAGCCAGTAGTCAATGCTCTTAATTGAGCCTCATTCCAAGGAGTACCAGTATTATCTTGCGCATCTTCCCCATCTACGATAATTCCGTTTATATCAAGATTAAGACCACTGAATACACAGGCATCCGCAAGTGCTTTTTCGGCACGTTGGTAATTAAATGTTTTCTGACCGATGATTTCAAATCCGAGCGTATATTTGTCGAATCCTTCAGAAAACACTTTCTTATCTACTTTAGTAGGGTAGATAGCTTCTATGCATTACGCATACGTGAACGAACACCCTTAATAGGTATGATGAAATATTCGGCTATATTGGTTGCCCAAGAACCGTTATATTCATCCATCATTTTTTTGAATGCATAAACTGACTCTTCGAGCATTCCGCTCAACATTCCTGTCATAACAACCATCGTGTATATCTTATGTCTTTCGATATGATGCTTTAGAAATTGGTTATCGAGTGCGTAATAACATTTTCTTACATCATCTTGTAGATTGAACTTGATGATAAAAGTAAGCTTATCCCATATCTCAGACATTCCATCAGCCTTCATCCGTTCTTTGAATAAATCAATCAGTTCATCGGAAAACTCCTTCGCCTCTGTCATTCTTCTCTTTACATCAAACTTAAATATCTTCTTGTCTTCCGATACTAGTTTGAATGTTTCATCTATGTTAGATTTAACGATTTTTGCGAAGCCGCCAACCATAGAATAGAAAAGCGTGTAGAGTTTGCTTATCTGTTTTTTCGATGGAACTGCGAGAGGAACACCTGCAAGTACACATGAATTATTTGGATTCCAATTTGTCTGCATACTATTTAAGAAAGACTTTAAACATACCACCTATTGCATTATCAACACTAATGCCCTCAGTTAGAAAATCACTTTTGAGAATATCATCAATAGAGTAACTCCAATCACAACTACCTGTAAGACCACCCCAAGGGCAAAATGTCTTAAAACCAGATGATACATTATTGGCAGTATCGTAGTTACACACGTAATAGTTGTAACGTTTAGCAATTCTTTTATCATGATTAGATAATCCGTCCAATGGAATCCTATAAACGTAATATTTTAGAGACAACGTAATTCTATCAGCGGTTGCATCAATGTAAAAGTCGCTACCACACTCGCCAAATTTTTCATTGGTAACATGTACGTTTCCATACATATCTGATATTGCATCCAACTTTTTTGCCGCTAATCTTTGCATTAAGCTTTCCGTAATACCTCTTTGTTTTCTTTGCTCGACAAACGATTTGAGGAGTTCTTGTTGTAGCAGTCCGCATTCTGTATTTGCCTGTGCAGACAAATTATTGATTACCATTCCTTCCATATTACTTTGATTTTAAGTTTCCGTATGCAGCATAGAAGCTGTCAAGCTGTTGTGTTGCGTGAACTAGTTTCTGATTGTAGCTATCTCGTTCTGCTCTAGCCTTAGAGATAAGAATAAAGCTAACGATGAATGATATTACTACCGTTATCACGATGAACAACCAGGGTAGCTTGTGAACCGCCTTATTGATTGCTCTACCTATGTTTCTTAGGATAACCCAAGAATAAACTCCGATGAACACTACCGCTTGTTTGGTGGTTGCGTTCTCAATACGTTCTGTCTGCGTCATAATTCTAATTATTTGGTTCGGTTGCACCAGTTATCGGTAGATTTCCAATAACCAGCTAACCATATTTCTTTTGGTGTTGCATCAGGATGCTCACTGAGCCAGTCCTCTGCCTGTTTACTTATGTCTGCCATAATTACTTTCTTAAAGAATCACCAACAAAAGGAACTGCCTTTGTTGTTGCTATCAGTCTATCCACAACTCTATCTCCGTATCTCTGAGTAAGCTCATCAATACTTAGGTTTGTGGTAATGATAAGCAATTTCCCTTTCTTCTCGGCAGCGTCACAAAGCTCTGCGAATGGCATACGCTTGTTGCCATAAGAGTTAAGATTATCCTCTGTACCTATATCATCAATATAGATAATGTGAAGTTTGAGAATTTCATCAATCTTTTGATTCAACTCTTGCGCGCTGAAGATGTTTACCACCTTTTTATGTACGTCTTTAATAAGAAGAGGAAGGATATACATACCGATTACAGACTTACCCAATCCGCAACCGCCGAACATCAATAACCCTTTTCCTTTGTTGTCTGTCATCCAATCAACAATAGGTCGGTAATTGTGTTCGTTCCATTCGGCATTACATCCAGACTTCATATTGACTACATATTGTAAGCCTCCACGCAAACGTTTTTCTGCATTTGGAATGCTTATTTGAACTCTGTCAATTTCTTGCGGATAACCAGTATCTCGCATTTGGGATACAAGGTTTTTGAAATATTCGCTATCTATTTGTTCCATCTATCAAGCCCTTTTTCGTAATCTTTATCTTTACTATTCTGTAAATTCATACCAACAGGAAGATTAGAATTGTTATTCGTATCTCTTATTGGGAATAGTCCAGAATAGTTATTCATCATTGATTGCTCGACAATTTGCATTGCTATCTTTCCGTTTCCATTTGATAGAGTGAACAATTTTTTCTTCAACATTTCAAGACCTTTTGGCTTGTAGGATTGTTTCTTTTCTCTTTTGAATGCAAGCCACTTTAATATCGCATTATTCATATCTTCATCCTCAAAATACCGCTCGTTCTTTTGTTCCAATTTCATTCCAAGGTCGCTCGGTTTACGCTTATAAGTATCATATCCAGTGATAGTTATCTTTAGTCGCTTTCGTTCCAAACTCGTTCCAAGCGCACCGATTTTACTTAATGTTTGAACATATCTGTAAACCTGCGTTTTTGAGTAACCAATATCTGCTGCAATATCTATGTAGCTCGAAGAAACAATTCCGTTTGAATCAGCCAAATGTACCAACCAGACAAACAGCATTGCACATGGTGGGTCGTTGATTTTTTCAAATAACTTATCTGGGATATACATACATTAAAACGTCTTTACTTTACCCTGTTTTTCTGCAACGCCATACATATAATCAGAAATAGCATCACAACACAAACCAATATCTTGTCTATGAAAAGTGAGTCCATTGATGGACATATCATAATTAAATGCAAGAAAATCATTTAATCCGCATCGAACTGGATATTTACCTTTTAAAAGACTTGGTACACACCAAAAAGAATCATCATCAACACCATCTTGGTCTTTAATTTTGTTGCCAATAAGAATAACTCGCATTTCATAGTTTACGATATTTCTTGCCGCCATATAGCTTTGTATTGCGTGACAATATCTGAATGCTTGTATGAGAGTGTTAAGAGACGTCTTATCCTTTTTTAGCTCTATTACGTTTATTCTCAAAACAGACATCGGGTATGACATTCTTTCCACGTAAACTAAGTCTGCTCTTCCACCAAGCCCGAGGTCTAATTGGCGATACCTCCTCACAAGGATACTTGATATAAAATCAAGTCCATGCGATTTCAACTCTCCTATTGTAGAGTTATATATAATTCCCTCTATATCTTTTTCTAATATTACCATTATAAGTATTTCTGATTTCGTTGAACTTCATGTCGCATGTGGAGGATTGCGATATATTCGTCAGATGGAGCGATGTAAACGCCTTGCTCGGCTGCGAACTTCAAGAATCGGTCTATTGCAAGACTCATTTCATCCTTTGTCAGTTCCGTTGTCGAGCGAAGATATTCACGTTCCACATTTAGAATCTTATCATACCTCTTGCGAGCAAAAAGTTCATGGTTACAATAATTCTTGAAATAGGCATCTTTGACCTCTTGCATGGGTAAGCCGATTTGAAGAGCAAAGTATGATATTGCTAAATGACAATAGGCATTCTGATTAAGAGAACGAGCCTTCTTTTCAGTCAACTCTACCATACTTTTACTCTCTTCAAGTTTCTTTACCCTAAGTTTGAATGATTCCAATTCCAAGCTGTTAGATAAATCGTACATCATACCTCGACCGCATTAAACGCTTGTTTTATCACTTCAACCTTACGCCTTACCTCAAAATGGAAGGTCGTCAGAATTCCCTTGTGGTTGCGCTGGCTGCTGTCTAGGTGGGTATGGATTTTGTGGGTTCGTTGGATTCGCCACACCAGCCATATTAGCAGAACTTGCCATAGCTTGTTGCGCTGCTTGTGCGCCAGTCTGAACATTACCACTATATCCACCACCTTGTGCAGGAGCTTGCTGCGTCTGACGGATAACATTCCAAGCGTTTATCGAGTTAAACCATCTTCCATTATACTCTCTAGCATTGATGTCGAACTGGACGGTAAGAATTTCACCAAACTGAATGTTAAGCTGGTCTATCTTGTCGTTTGTAACATCGAATGCCAGTTTCTTAGGGTACTGCTCTTGCGTTTCCAAAACATAGGTAATGCTACGCCACTGATTACCTCTTTGTGATGTTCCGCTTCTTTCAGGTAACACCACAATAATCTTTCCTTGTAGTTCCATTATTACATATTAATAATTTCGTCAATAAACTCATTTGCCAACATAACCCTAGATTCCATAAGCATTACATCGTCTCCATTTCTTTCGATTTCAGCCCAATGAATAGGCTTAGACAACCAAGGGCAGTATGTAATGAATATACCGCTTGTTGCACCAGTGCAGCTCATTTCTGCCATCATCTGCCAGTAGTACTTCGGCTCAGTTTCTTTGAGCGATGCGGCATCGTGAATGAGTGTGCGGTATTTCATATAAGTATTGATGTTAGGACACTTAACCTCAATAATCTTAATATCGCCACCATCACGACCATAGATTGCTCCATCAGGAGAAGCCGCGAAGAAAGGGATTGTGTCGTGCTTACAAGAAGAAACTTCCGCAATCTCTACACCCTCGTTGAGCTGAACAAAACAAGCCTTTGCTTGGTCTTCCATATCAGCACCCCACTGCATTGCCTTGGTGTTTACAGAAACTTGGTCGATGTAGTCTTGGAATATATCGTCATCGTTCAAGAAATCGGGATTGAAAAGACGTTCACCTGCAATCTGAAAAAGATACGCTTTAGCTGTCTCAGAGAAAACCTCATCTTTCTTGCGCCCAGACTTCATAAGGTCAGCAACCTTAGACCCTGTGATGTGACCGACCCTATTTCTGAACCACGTCAAACTCCGCTGCTCTACATTGTCGGTAATCATTTCTTTTCCTCCTTTTTGGCAGCATCAGCCTTGGCAGCTTCAGCAGCCTTTGCAGCAATATTCTCTTTCTTCTCGCTTTCGATGTTGTCAACATACTCTGGAGCGAAAGCATCAATATCCAAATCTTGAACATCAGAAGTATTGGTATTGATAACCGATTGGTCGAAAGTAACCGCATTCTGCATTTCGATTGATTTAGGAGCAAACTTCAAGATGGATTTGAGAACCGTCTTCTGAGCCATTGCGTCGAAGTCAGACTTCCAAGGAGAATTAAAACCTGCTCTGAAAGCCTGACTAAACTTTGTGGCGTGAGCCTTTACCTTATCAATATCCCAATAAGCAACCTTCGTGAAACCATTGAGAAGTTCAAACTTAGCCATATAACCGATAACCTTATCTGACTTCTTTTGTTTCTTGTCGAAGACATACTCTTCATCGAACTCATCACCCGACACGTATTCACCTTCATGAACAGGAGCAGCGAGAATTTTCTTAAACTGACCGCTTCGTTGGCAAAGTTGGAGCAATCCTAAGTAACCAACTTGAAATTGTGCTTTCTTTCCATAAGGAATGATATAGCATTGACCCAGTGTAGGGATAACTTGCAACTGCATTGTTGCAGCGACCATTGCAGCACCGATAATACTCATAGGTTCGGCATTTCTAAGCTGCGGATTTCCATTAGCCACGCTGATAACCGAACTCATAAAGCTATTAGCCATTTGTGGGCTATTCCAAACCTCGTTGAGTTTTCCAACTACGGCAGGTGAGTGCATCAACTCACCGAGCGACATATTGTTTTGTTGTGTCGCAACTTGTGTATTACTCATTTTATTTCAACTTTTAAAATTAATCACTCATATTTCCATTCCCAATCTTTGCAAACGTAATCACCATTGTAGCTTGCATTAGGGTCTTTGCAGACTTGGAGAAATATACAATCGTGGCAGCTTCTTTTGTAGAAAGTTGCGATTTTACTGTTTGCCATAGTTTTGAGATTTAATGTACTCTATCAATATAACTAAAGTACGTCTCCACCATTACCGAATCAGTAGTTGTAGGTCTTTCGTAATAATGTGGAATCGTACCTAACTTTCTGCCATCACCATCTTGGTAATTCAGAAAAATAGCTCTAGCCGCCACTTCTCTTGACTTATTAGTAGTAAGTTCCATCAAGCAAGCGTGTAACTTGCGTTGATGGATTACTGCGTTAGCCATTTTTGGCGGCATAGATGCTATAAGTTTGTCTATTCTACTCATTCTTTTTGTGACATTAAATGTCTGATATTCTTTCCCATCTAAATCCACCGCTTGTTTTTAATTTTCCGCATACACATTTTGCAATTCCACTTTCTCTTATTCCTGTAATGCGTTGTGCTTCTCTCATTGAGAAAAACACACCAACGACATTTCCTTTTAGGTCAGTTTGCAGAACATGAAAAGAACGGTAATCACGTCGTAATTTACTTATCATTTTTCTGTTCCTTGCCCCGTAACAGCAATTATATTTCGCAGTACACCATTCTAGATTACTAACATTATTGTTTGTTTTATTTTCATCTTTGTGGTTTACCTGTGGTAGATTGAAAGGATTGGGAATAAATGCATGTGCGACTAAACGATGGACTAAAACATGATACTTTTTTCCGTTGTTTTTAAGGCTTACCATAGGGTATCCATTTTTAGAAATATGAATTTTCAGCATTCTCACCCTATGATTACCCTTATTATCAACAAGAGAGCGAACTTGCCCTGTATCAGACACATCATATCTTCCTTCGAAGTTCTTAACTTTTTCCCATATCATGTTCGAATACATCAATGATTTTTGTTTCCGACAAAGAGGCAATATCATAATCCTGCATTGATTTGCCCATCACCTCATCAACGTATCGAAGAGCACGTGCCAACGATTTAGCCTGAACCAAGTAAGTAACGTTAGAACGCTTCTCCTTATTAGATTTCTCATCAATAGTGATGAAGGAGAGACGAGCCTTGTACCACTTATCATCATCATCCAAGTCAGAGAAGAAAATCTCACCATAGTTGGTTTTCTTTGCGCTTGTGACAGCGGAATCACCACTAATATAACAGCTCATTTCTTCAATGATAGATGTTTCTGCCTCGGTGCAAGAAAGGGCATCAACAACATAGAGTTAATTGACTACTTTCTCCGATCCATCTTCCAATGTCTTTTGGTACTTGATTCTAGTCTCATACCAAGATGCAGTTCTTGCTCTCATTACTCACCATCCTTTCCTACTCCAACCAAAGATGCAATCTTATCAAAGAAGCCCTTGGCAACTTTGCCTTTGATTTCGATACACTTTACGTTGCCATCGCCATTGTTGTCACCGTCATCATCACCTTCGTCATTGTGGTGTGATTCTTCCTCACTCTCCAAACGTTTACGAAGAGCCAAATTCTCGTTGTCGTGCAACAACTTGTCGAGAATCATATTGCAGTGTGTATCCTCCAATTCTGCATCATCACGAACAATCTCATCAGTACTATTAATGATTTTCATCATTTCATCGTACTCTTCCTTAGTCTCACAGTTACGTGCGAGACAACCGATAACCTTAAAGCGGTCAACCTCAAAAACCAATTTAATCTTGTCTTTTGCCATAATAGCTAATATTTAATTAAACAATAATAATCTTTCTCTTTCTACTCTTTTCTTTTTGCATCGCTTTACGCTAGCCTTGCATAGTTCAGTATTATCTCTGTAATAATCTCTTTGCTTTTGCAGTCTTTCTTCACGATTTCTCATATATCTTTCGTGGTCGAGCTGACTGCGCCTTGATTCGCTTCTCATTTTGCTAATCTCCTTTGTCCAACCCTAGCATCATTGCTATTGCGCCAACGACTGCGAACATAAGAGCGGTTGCAGCAAATGCAAACAAAATTATACTCATAACTAAAAACATTTGATTGCTTTCTTGCCGCATACAGTCTTACTTGCGAAGTTGATTATCTCAGCAACAAGAACAAGCATAACAACAAGATAGCATATATAATACATACCTTTCATTAACTGAATACTCCTTTAATTGTTTCTAAATTAAATTTGTTGTAGCAGGCGAAGTAACCTGATACGTACATTGAAAACATACTTTTGACTTTACTATTAAAATGTTCATCATCACAGAAATCTAATATTCTGCAAATGAATCCCCATACATCATCAGCGTTTACGCCCATACTTTTCAAGTGTTCAAAATCAAGAAAAAACAAAGGGTCTTCCTGTAATTCTTCAAGCGTTAGTCTCGCCATTATACACCTCCAATACTTTGTAAAAATGAGCCTCGGCAGTTGGCAAAATTTAAGTGATGAATCCTACAAGGATTGTATTGACTATTCCCCGATGGTCGGTCGGAACTGCCTTGGCTCGTTAAACATTGACCTATTCTAAAGACATCTAAAGTACCGATGATAGCCGCCAAATTTGAAGAGTGCTACTATTTCTAGCAGTGTACCATTATCGTTCTTGCCCAAGGAACACTATCATCGGTGTGGGCTACTTGGTTATGAAAGAAAATAATATCCAAAGAATAATCGGTGCAGTGCTCAGACTATTACATAGTGAACCTCACGCAAGTTCCACCACACCGATTCACGTGAGTTGCATATATATAAGGGCAAATGAAAAGCTACATACCCATAATCAAAACAGGCTAGGCTGCGCCATTTCCAGTTGAATGCGCTTGCAAGCCTTGTCGTAATATTCTTTGTTCAACTCAAAGCCGATGAAATTTCGCTTCTCTCTGATGCACGCAATTGCTGTAGTACCACTCCCCATACAGTTATCAAGAACGCGCCCCCCCACATTGGTATAAGTCCTAACGAGATAACGAATTAAATCCACTGGCTTCTGTGTAGGATGAATCTTCTCTTTATCTCGTTTGAAAAATATAATATCGTTTGGGAAACGTTCTCCATTGTTGATGGTTGTAATTGGCTTGGAATGTTTGTAGTCGTAATTTGTAGATGATATTCCAGTCTTATTACTAACATAAGGTTTGCATCCATGTATCATCTGAGGATTGTATATCATCGCCAAATTCTTATCTTTAACAAAACAAGCACTAGATTTAGAAAATACCAAAATATTTTCATGAATCTTCATAGGAGCAAAATTACTATTTAAGAATCCAGTAGCATTTTCTTTTTGCCATACAATTTCGTACTTAAAATCATTCAAATTGCTACAGGCGAGCACGGCAGCAAAAGGCATTTGAGAAAACAAAATTATCGCACCGTTTTCTTTGATTATTCTGTTATAATGAGTCCAAAGGTCATTAAGAGGAATAACGCTATCCCATGCATTCTTGGTCGTGCCATACGGCAAATCACAGATAATACAATCTACGCTTGCATCTGGAATCCTCGCCATCCCAACCAGACAATCCTCGTTGTATATTCTATTTAACTCTATCATGCGCAAAATTAGAATAAACTTGCTTGTGTGTATTGTTTCCGTTTTTCAAGTTGCGGAGACACCTCAAACAAATCGTTGCTAACATATTTCTTCATATTTTCAACGCCCTGCGTGTATATTTGCTTCTTAATCTCAAATCCATAAGCCTTACGTTGCATTGATGCAGCAGCAACAATACTACTGCAACTACCTGCCGTAGGGTCGATAACAACATCATCGGGGTCTGTAAATAAGCCTATCAACTTTTTCAGAAGTGGAATAGGTTTTTGTGTCGGGTGACTACGTGGCATACCTAAATCTCTCGGAAATTCCATGCAGTTCATAACCATTTCTCCGTGATTATTAAACTTAGGCAGCTTGTCACGATAGAGTATCAGACCATATTCACAGTTGCCAACAACCTTCATATTTGCTTTCAAGACCTGTGCAGAATAATTCTTTCTGAACACCAAAGGGATGCAACCCTTGAAGCCGTACCTCTCACCTAATTCCTTGTAATAAAACTGCTGTTCCCATCCGCAAAAGATAATCATGCAGGGTGCTTTGCCCTTCTCTTTCGGTTCTGGTCGTAACATCTGCGAGCAGAAGTGCATGAACTCGGCAGGACGGAAATCTTTGTCAGTATCGAAAAACTCTTCTCCTGCAAGTTCGCTCTCGCCATTTTTGTTATCTCCGTCTTTATACCAAGATGGATTGCTTGCGTAAGCATTAACACCGAGATTATATGGGGGGTCAGCCAAAATTAGTTGAGCTTTCGGTATGTTATAATGCCCGAAATTCTGAAAATGTGTATTAAATACACCTACTCTATTATGAAGCATTCTGAACTCAGGCTCTATCTTCAATTCAATATCATCAACTGTATGTTTCATGTTAAACTGTTTTTAAAAGGATGCTTCGTTTCCGAGGTTTCAAAAGGCACACCATCTGCCAAACTTATGAGAGGTTTTATTTCCTCTTATGGTGCGTTCCCAATCCATGCTCTTGCCCAAAGAGCAACTCCACATCCTATCTACGACAACCTTAGTCAGCGTAGGGGCGGTTTTACACAACTAACTAAAACAATAACTATTTCCGTCAGGTGGATAGTCGATTATCTTCCATTCATTCTTCTTGATATGGATAGCTTCACGGAAAACCACAAACGGCTCACCATTATGACGTTTCTTGTTGTGTGCGACAATCTTACTGATACACCCCTTGGCAGTTATTCTGAACTCCCTAAGAGAATGAGTGTACTTTGATTTTACGTCACATACAATCAATTTTCCGTATTCCCAAAATATGAAGTCTGGTTTATAGCTATGACCGCTAACCATCAGTCTTTTATCGTACCGAACCTTTGTTTTGAGCTGTTTCGGCACAATCATATAAATGGATTTGAATATACTGAGTTTCACTTGTCTGTGAATACAAGAAACTCGTTTATCAGCAAGGAGAATTTGGTGATACAGATATTCTTCCCTACTATCATACTCTGTACCATCTTTCGATGTGTACTTGTGTTGAGAAACCCTACTAATCATACCTAATACTCTTTAGATACGTTACTAGGATTCCAAACTAGTTGATGATAAGCAGGTTCGCTGAACCTTTGCCATTCACCTGTAGCAAATTCAACAAGCCAATCATTTGTATGAGCAATCAGACAACCTCTAGTCTTGTTGTCTTTGAACTGGCATGTAATTGACTTACCATCTTCACCGACATCAACGGACTGCAAGCATTTCAGACCTTGCAGCGTTTTCAAGTTGTCACGGTGAACTTTTATACTATATATTACTTTCATCTTTCTTTCTTGCTAAAACCTTGGCGGCAGACTAACTTAATAATCTGACCGCCAAGTAAAACAGTCTAATTTTAAATCTAATCTTATGACATGATACATTGCGCCCTTAGATGGTATCGAGCCATCTTCTCTACATACTGGTCGGAGCATTAAATCTGCGTATGTAGCGCATTCCTAATTGCTTTAAGGGCATAACTAAACGACTTGTCGCAAGCAGTTGAGATATAAAAGTTAATACTAAATAAAAACAAGCACCTAAAAGGTGCGAATTAATCAGTTTTCGTACTACTACTTTCACAAACAATAGTACAAAAATGAAAAAATTGCAGTAGTTCCAGACTGAATCGAACAATCTCTAAGAGAACCAAAATCTCTTGTGCTGCCATTACACCATAGAACCAAAAACCTCACTACCCTTGCGAATAGCGAGGAAAAACATTATAAAACATTTAGAACTTTGAAGCCTAAAAGAATCATCCTATTCATCACGAACCAGATGAGTTTGAACCTTTAACTAATAACCAAAAAATTCCTAAAAATAGAATTTCCACAATAAATTTGTGTATCAATACCTGAACCTTAAATTAACAAATATTGTTGCAAGTATTGGATTCGAACCAATGACCTCTAGGACATGAACCTAGCGAGCTGCCAACTGCTCCAACTTGCGATTTGTGCAGCCTATCTTCACAAACAAGCTGCATTCTCCTAATTTTCAATTCAATAAATTATGAAAAATAAATTAAACAACATCTTTATATCTTCACAGATAAGAAAGATACTAGAAACATGAGAGTCTGAATATAAAATTCAGTCTTCAGAAAATTGTTGGAGATATTGTCGGATTCGAACCAACATTTCCCTACGATAAGAACGGTATCTTCTAGTTGTAGAGCGTGTTTCCATTTCCACTAAATATCTCTTTGTTTTTATGTATACTAAAGTACGAGAGTGTTCTCAACTTTAAAGTGTTATAGTCTCATTCTTTGACTCAACTCTATTCAGAGTTGGCTAGACTGCTATCTTTGCAATCATCATTATCCTCTGCTTTCCACGACAATTCCTCTCGCTTGACTGGATGCCAATATCATTTCCGTGATAGTTCATTGGTGATAATTTCATCAATAACAGACTTACTAGTCTTACGTATGTCGCATACCCTTTCGTAATATCACCGCGTGCCAATGCCGCTCCTTTACTACAATTCTTATATGCGCATACTTTTCTGTGCATTTTATCAATATGTCAAAGAACTCTTCTCTAGCTTTCAGTTTCACCACTTGTAGTGATAAGCTGAATCTAAAAGAATTGCGGTTACGGCAGGATTCGAACCTGCGACCTATCGGTTAACAGCCGACCGCTCTAACCAACTGAGCTACGAAACCATATTGGACGAGCATGAGCAAACGTATTGAAAAAATCAACAACTCGTCCATTCACCACGCTTGATGATAATATACAACAGAACTCTAATACACACGATGGCTTTCAAGCATATTGTCTATATCGCTTGCGAGGAAGAATGCAGAATGACCTATCATGCAGTGTGGTAGCTTTCCGCTCTTTCTCAACTCAACTATGAACGACTTTCCCATACCTATGTATGATGCAGCCTCATCAGTTGATAGCCATTTCTTAGCAATCTTTTCGACCACTACTTTCTTCTTCGGTGTTGCCATTTTATTATTCTCCTATTACTTTTCAAGCATTCTTTGCAGAAATGCTTTTTCATTTTCTAAGCATTGTACTCGTTCTTCGAGCCTAGCTTTTTCTATTCGCAAAAGAGTTACATTACTAAGATTTGCATCGCATTGAATTTGGCTTTCACCTTTTCCATAAGCGAGCCACTGAAGGTTTACGCCTGTAGCTTCACATATTACCATCATCGTGGCTTTCGTGAAGTTCTGCTGACCTTTCAGCATCTTATATAGATTAGAGCAGTCAATACCAACAGAAGTAGCAAACGCCCTTGTGGTCTTGTATTTTCCTGCGTCCATAATCTCAAAAACTCTCCGACGAATATCTTCCTGATTATATTCTATCTTCATTATTTTTCCTAAGATAACTATATTTAACCAAAAAAGTTTGGTGGAATGAAGTAAAACCATTATCTTTGCAGTGGATTTAATAGCTTGGACTGGGTTTACACTCCGTCCCACCTTTTATTCGTCTTTCGGATTGTTCCGATTAACGATTGCAAAGGTACGCATTTTACCTCAAACCACCAAACTTTTCCTCAAAAAAGTTGTGGTTATATGTGGTATTTTAATCTTTCTTCACAAGAAGTAAGGTTTACTTATATATTTTATTACAAAAATTAAGAATTATGAGCGACATCACTACAAATTTGAAGACTCTGTACGATATTAGTCGCTGCAAGTCTATGAGGCAGTTTGCCAAGCTAGTCGATATAGACCAGTCAAACCTCCAAAAGAAAATGGCAAACAACAATTACACCAAGACAGACGTGCAAAAGGTATGTTTTCATCTTGGCGTAAGGAAGGAATGGCTTGAGAACTCGGACGGAGAAATGTTTGATGAGAAGTCAGCAGTACGTCCTAGCGATTGGGTATTCGGCAATCGTGAATCTAATATAAATATGATAAACGAAGAGAATGCCCATCATAACAAACAGATAGTTGGAGATTTCTCTGAGAGCGAAGTCAATCTGTTGCGTGAACAAGTGGCAGACCTACGTAAGATAGTAGAGAGCAAGGATGCCCAAATCAAGCAGCTAATGGATTTGCTTGCAAAGAAGTAGGGATGCAAACAATACGCAAACAGCAAAATAGACAATATAAGATAAATCATTAATAATCAGTAGGTTATATATTAAGTATATGATAACAGTACAAAATCTTGCAATTCAATTCGGTAAGCGAGTGCTTTACAAAGATGTAA
>ERZ1026776.1033-NODE-1033-length-16731-cov-14.779803_pt1 | contig 16731 bp, 13 predicted proteins | sample MGYA00380125_ERZ1026776 | MGnify/ENA primary metagenome ERZ1026776 (study PRJEB33269, sample SAMEA4719761) | human gut metagenome | biome: human-associated habitat; feature: organic feature; material: feces | place: Cameroon | collected 2013-10 ...
GGTACAAAAATGCTAAGCAGATTTGCACCTAACGACATAGTTCCACTTAGGCAAACGCTCGTCAAATACGATTCGCTTTAGCCTTTCGGATTCATATGATTCGTCAAGCGTTCTTTGAGTTTGATATTCTTTAGAATTGATGGAGGCGATCACTACTAAACCTTTAGATGTGGTTGTTTCGTTTGCCTTCATACAAGCATACTCAGCAGAGAGCAATGGCACACCGCTCCAAGACCTTGTTATATGTGCAAAAAGCCTATGCTCAATAGGGTTGTACTTAGAGCAATATGGTGGATAATGCACTATGATGATGTCCAATCCAAGAGTGGCGGTCAACTTCACAAGCTCTTGTTTGAAGATGTGGTGTGAAGCAGAGTTGGAGCCTCCTCCGTCACATAATATGCAGATGGCAGTTGCATCGGGATATTCCCATTGTAGGTAGTCTTTCCAAATGCGTGCAATATTGTCACATACAAACTCAGCTGTGTCATGGCTTTTTCCAATGGTAAGATAACCAACGTTCCTTTCAACATCATAAATGCTATGTGGTACGATGGTTCCATTGGAAAAAGATGCAAAGTCATGGTCAAGGGCAGCTAGTTCGTGTTGGCTGAACACCTTGCCTGCACGCTTAAAGTTGCCAAGCATCTCCTTTTTCTTGGTGTCAATACTGAGAACAGGTATTCCTTGGCTCGCACAAGATGCCCAGGTTGCTTCCACGACCTTGAATTGTGCATCTCGGTTCTCAACCTCTTTCAAGGTCTGTGTCTTGTGGAAAGAACGTTTCTTGAAGCCTCGGAGTTTTATCATCTCATGAACAATATAAGCAGATATGTTAATATCGTGCTCTTGAAATACTTGTATGATTTGAGTCGGAGAAACATCAAGCCATCTTACGGAGTCATTCTGTGGAAGACCAGCTGTGCGATTTTGAACAATCTCATCGAACAGAGTCAAATATTCAGGATGCTCTTCCAATATAGGTTTGCGACCACCGCCTGAAGCACGGACAGACTTCTTGGGTAAAGTGGTCTTGTGCTTTAGCTCACGAATACCCTTGTATACGGTGTTCCTTGCTATGCGAATAGAGGCACACACGGCTGCAACACCATGTTTGCCTATTTGGATAGCTCTTGTGGCACAATATAGCCGACGCTGGCGTTCGTCTAATTGCTGGATGTATGTAAAGTCGGTCTTTGAAAAGACTTCTGCTAGAATTTTTGTATTCATTGTAACTGTCTGGAAATCAACTGCAAAGATACAAATTTTCTAGCAGATTAAAGAATGTAATTAGTTAATAATCAACAAGTTAAATATTTAATTATGACAAAGAACAATTACAGAAAAATGAAATATAGGAAGAGATTGGAACTCCATCTTTTGGTCATGTATCACTTCACAAAAGTAATACAAAAATGTACCAAGTTATTTTTTAATCATTACTTAAATGCAAAGGAATATGGAAAATGCATTGTAGACATAGATGAGTTTCAGCAGATAGAATATTATCCAGAAAAAAACATGGAGGCTATCCTCAGAACATATATTCAACATTGTAGCAATGACAATTTCATTTTCTCAGGCAGTGAGAGACATATCATCAGCAAGATGTTTTCAGAGAAAGCTCATCCGTTCTATAATAGTGCTGACATTATGAACCTGGAAGTGATTCCCCTGGATAAATACACAGAATTCTGTGAAAAGCTGTTTCATAAGTTTGATAAAGAGATATCAAAAGAGGCAATAGCAAAAGTTTACGAAATCTTTGATGGCAACACCTATTATATACAAAAGGTAGTACATGAGGCTTTCAATCTGACAGATATCTCTAGTGAAGCTACAGAAAAGTTGATGGGGAGCGTCATCCATTCGATGATATTAGACAATGACCACAAATTCAGTGAACTTCTGTCTCGACTTTCTCTTCCACAGAAGGAATTGCTTTATGCCATCGCAAAGGATGGAATTGCAAAACAACTCATTTCTACAGCATTCATCAAAAGGCACACCCTGCGCTCTGCGAGCAGCGTGCAGAGTGCACTCAAGAAACTGCTCGACTTTCATCTCGTATCAACCTCGCAAGCTACATACTATATAGATGATCAACTGATGAAACTGTGGCTGAGAGAATAGTATCTGCAAAAGCTACATTTTGCGGGTATGTCAAGTGAACTGTGTCATGCAGCATAACTCTGTGCTAGTAAGAGAACAGCTGGGGGACAATCCTGAGCGTCTCTTTCTTGGCCATTTTGCCAGCAGTGGCAGTCTTTCCAATATAATGAGTGTATTTGATTGCCAGCGACTTTATTGAAAAGGTTGTCCACTCCACTCTTATCACCACGTATGGTCTAACATACAATGAGTATTCCAGTGACTTCCTGCAAGTTGCTACGCTAGAAGACTTATTCCAATAAAGACATACTTTCTGTCGAAAAATCAGCCACGAAACATTTTTTATGCGCTCATGGCTGAGTTTTCCTTTTCTCGATCCTTTAGGGATTATCTGAAGACTATCTTCCGTAAAAGAAGCAACCTTGCTCCTTGATTACAACAATTAATACCACACCTCAATCTGTGGTGAAACTTTAGCAAAAGCAGGCATACACCTACCAATGTTAGCACCAATATAGGTAGGATCACAGATGTAATATCGCTTACCCTTATACTCATAAGATGTACCAAATTCGATAGGAACATTAAATGCCACCGCCGTACATTCATGCCCTGGGAATTGGACGAGATGCACATCCAGCCCAAGAATCTCATGAACCAAATAAGCGTAGAAGATGGCACGATCCTCACAATCGTTCTTTGGATAATACAACATCTCCTCGAAGTAGAAGTACTTTTCCCGATTGAACTGCTCATCATCTGTAGCATATTCAAAACCCTTTTGGACAAATCGCAAGATCTGGTTGGCAGCCTTCTGCTCATCCATTCCTTGTACCTGCGCCCTAATCTGCTCAACTACATCAGTACGTATGCTCTTGTCTATGATAGACGAAGCCACAGTAGGAATGTCCACAATCGGATAATCATCAAGAAGAGCCATGATGCCTGTTGGAACCTCTCCGCTTATCGTGATACCCGCAGCTTCATGGTAGAAGCGTTTAGTCTCATCTCCCAACTGTGCCTTGCCCGTGAACCTCAGTTCCATACTTTTGCCCAATTCCGCATCTTTAGGCAACTCGCATGAGCGGAAGACTCCATCATCGTTGATATCTGGATAGATATAATATTTCTGCCCATCAATATTGATATACGACTTCTCGTACACATGCTCAGCATATGGTATCAGCATGGTTACCTGATTGCCATTCATGCCCAATCGCACATTATAGCCACAATTAGCCAAAATATATTGCGTGGCAACAACCTTCTCATTGCTGCTGGCCTTTGGCATTACTACATCTAGATATTTCTCCACAAGCATAGCAGAAGCCCAATCGCTGAGTCCCAACCTACGCACTTCGGTGGCAAAAGCCTGTGTTACATCCTTGAGCTCCGACTGTTTCAATAATTTCCAATAGGAAGCTACATCTTCGTGAGTCACGATGTTCATCGTTGTTATCTGTGACACATCCTGAAATTGTAGGGTCTCGCCATAGTAGTCAACCGACACCATCTTCTTGCCCATTGGCACATGCACATAAGCAACCTTAGGCAAAGCGGGCATCAAAGGAATATCTGGCACAACAGGCATCAAAGGCACATCAATACCAGACCCTGTATAGTCGATGTCTGGAATCTCTATGTTCGGTTTTTGAGCAAAAAAATCAGGATTCTTCACTGGCTCTACCGAAGGACGCTCAACAGGAGCTACTGGACTAACAGGCATCTTCGGTTCTGCACACACTACTACTTCTGGCAAGATATAGTTTGTACAGACAGGAGCTTCCTTCGGCTTCGGAACCTCGTCATTACGCTTGTCGCCCTTGAAGCGTTGGAAGTCCTTCCACACACCTTGCAAGTACTTATCGTAGTCGGTAAGCACTGTGTTTCTGAACTTTTGATAATCATCCAGCATAGCTTTCCTGTGCTGTTGATAGTTTTTCAAAAAATCCGAGTTCTGAGAAAAAGCAGGTGTTGCATATAAACCAAACAACAAGACCATGCTATAAGTTAGATATTTTCTTTTCATTACGTTTCTTTTTAAAAGTTACTAGGCCCGATGATGCCCCAGTCTCTGCTGGAACGAGGTAAATTAGAATTAATGTCTGGATTGCGGTCAGGTTGCCAAGTTCTCACCTTAATAGAAGGATTCTCTGGGTCATTGAAGTCGACCATCAAGAACAAGTATCCCTGGTCACCGTAGCTAGACGAATAGTAATCTTGCCTTATCTGGATGCCAAAAGTCTCGCCACCTTCACCCATCTTGACCACATCATTGTCGGCAAATCGGATGTTGATGAACTGATTGCTCTGAAAGCACATACCTAACTTTCTCAAATATTCGCTCTTCGTTTGGCGAGTGTATTTGATGAGTTTCTTGTCGTTATAGATATAGTGTTCTCCCTCCAGAGCCTTCTTGGGTGCTTTCTTGATGTAATGTCCCGTTATGATGGTAGCGTTCTCATCAAACACACTCTCCAGGTAGTCCATTCGCTTCAAGGCAAAAGCCGTCTTATAGTTTTCCAAGAAAGTTGCAATGACCATCTTCACGTAGTCACTCCATGCCCCCATTCCCTTGTTGAAGATGTCATCTCTGGCCTCGCTGCCGAGTCCAAATGCAACAGTCTCTATCTTCTTGTTCTCGTCAAAGGTGAAAGTAACATCCTCCACAAATTTTCTCTTATTGTTCTTAAAAGAGAAAGCCATCGGGATACTTCGGCACACCACTCGCTTACCCATGGTATAGAATGAGAATTGAGGAGTACCCAAGAGGCGCGCCTTACCATAGTTGAGGAGCTTGTGATACATCTCCACACCTTCACTCGTGAAACAATCATCTACACTGGAATAATCTTTGTTTCGTATGGCATTGACGATTCTTTCTATCACAGCAGCATAATCTTTAGTCTCCGCCTCCTGAAGGTTTTGCACCACAGCCTGTCCCTCCGCCTTGACGGTTTTCTCAAATTCCTTCTTTGCGGAAGAAGATGCCACCTTCTTGTCTATATCAGCTATATAAACCGTAGAATGCTTGAAAGGGCTACCCTTGAAGAGCTGCATCACCGACTCCAGCTCCTTGTCTATCTGGCATTGGTCAGCATACTCATATTCGTACTTAATCTGCAAACTGTTGACTGCCACATCAGGACGAAGCTCCACCACTCCCATTCCATCCTTGGCACTATAGAGATTGCTCCAAGTACGTCCATCAAAATAAGTATAATCCAAGCTCGTAACAGGCTTACCCTTATACTTCATCAAGAGGTTGACATCGTTATCTTCCTTGCCAGCAATCTTGACCGAAAGATTGCTTAAGATTTCCTCAATCTGCTGTGGAATCCAAGTTACAAGCAAACGCTGCTCGCCATCAACTTTCATCTTGACACTATTAGGATACTGGAGACTTCTCAGCATGGCAAACGCCCAATAGTAACTGCGCAGGGCATCGTCAACCTTGCCTTTCTCCTCGGCACGGTTCGCAGAACGCACATAGTCGTATACCTTCTCCTTACGCTCATCAAAAATCTTATTCACCTCGTCACGCTTGATATATCTCAGCACATGCACTTGTGGAGTATTGGCAATAACTAGATTATTGGTATTGGTCAACGTGGCTTGAGTATAGCTATTCATTACCGAGGTGATGGCGGTCTTGGAATCCAATCCACCACTCGTATTCAACTCTTCTTCCTTGATTTCGAAGGAATTGGAGATGTTGACAGAAATCTTACTAATCAAATCGGCAAGTGCAGCCTGGTCGGCAGAATTATAGGTTTCTCCCCATCCCTCGCCACAGATATAAGCGGCATTAGTCTTCAGCTCCTCGGCTCTCTGCCCAGCAACTTGCGCCATAGCTTGCAACTGCAAAAGGCAACAAGCCAAAATCAAAACTATATTACGCATTATCATGTTATGGTCATCACCATAAAAAATAATTGCTCCCCCTCATGGCATAGCATACGCCGTGAGAGGGGGCTAACAACATAAATATTAATTATTAAAACCTTCCTTGATAAACTTGCTAATCTGCTCGGCATTCATCTTGGCAGCAGCAGACTCCTTGGCTGCCAACTCGAAGGCTCGGATGCGAGCCTTGGTGGCAGCTTCGTTATTGACGATGAAAAAGCTCTGCATCTCGTATGAACCATCGCCCAAATTACGAATCATACTGAAGCTCTCCTGCATCTCGCCTTTGATTTCCTTCTCCACCATCGACTCGTATGCAGCATAGAAGTGGTCGAACTCGGCTGCAATGGAATCAGAGTTGGCACCCATATCACTTACAATACGACCCTTGATGCTGCTTTCTGCCTGACGAGCATAGATATTGCAAGCATTGTTGATAGCCGTCTGATGTCCGATGTTCTTCGACTTAAACTTAGAGGCAGTGCCCGTCACCTCAAAAGCGGAGTCGCCAGCCTTTGCCAACTTCTCATAGTGTGTGAGCAAGGCCACCTCCAAGGTGCGAGAAGAACCAAAGATTTGCCAGTTGTCCTTCTTGAATTCCTTCACTTTCTGCTTGTACTCTTTCTGCATTTGCTTTTGCAACTGCTTGCTTACCGCAGTCTGGGCATTGGTATTCAAAGCCATGAACACCAACGCCATCATCATTAAAACTTTCTTCATAATTATTCTTTATTATCTTATCATTTATTTGTTACTATTATTACTTGATCACAAACTTCTTCTTACCAACCAGATATATACCAGGATACAAGTCGGAGATGGTAGTGACATCAGAACCGACCTCAATAGACTTACACAATACGCCATTGATATTGTAAATTCTCACCTTAGCAGAGGACTTTCCTCTCAGACAAAGTTTGCCACCATCAACCCATACCTGCAAGCCAGCATCAGTTTTCATTGGAATCTCAAAGAGACCCGTGGTATTACTTCGGTTCTCGCCGATGTAGAAACGGCTAGTGTTTACTTGTTCCAATGGCATATATGCCTCAAATGGATTGATGTCGAATGAATTCTGAGCAAATAAGCTACCAGGCTGATTGCCATCATACTCCTGATTTACATTGAGCGAAAGGAAACTATTGCTTTTTGGAGTATATACATAGCTAGGCTCAAACTTATCATCCATTCTTTGGTCGAGCGGAGTAACCTCCACTTTCGCATTCGTAGCAGAGAATGTTACCTTGCCATTCAAGTTAAAGCGGTCGGCATAATCAGCGTTGTTAGGCATCGCAATAATATAAGGAACTCCAGCTTGCATATAACTTGCATCTACGAAGCTATTATCTTTCAAATAGCAAAGCCAAAAAGGTTTTGCATTTTCATAACTCATACCAAGACTGTCCAAAGCCGCAAAAGGCGTAATTTCCTTGTTGCTGGCAACATGAGAGATTGTAGCGACATCGAATGGCAACACGATTGTTTCCCAACCTTGTCCTTTGACATCTTTGCCAATAGCTGTTGTCTGTTCAAAAGAACGGGTATAAGATATATTGTCTGCCGTAAACATCTCTGGGCAATAGAAATTTCCATAAGAAGTGGAATTTTCACCTACACTTGACAAAGTAATAGACAAAGCCCTACCACCCGAATTACCAGAAGTTACCACATTTCCAAAACCCGAAGGAGCCAACTCCGCCCTATTCACATAGAGAAGCAAATTAGGATTGCCAATACCATCCAAAACATTTGCAGGCATTTTCTGCTCAGAAGTCCAAATTACTGTAGCCAAGGATTTGCATCCAGTAAAGATTTCCTTGCCACAAGAAGTTAGACTACTTGGCAAATATACAGCCAAAACTGGCATTGAAGCAAAAGCTTGGTCTGCCAAAGTCTCAATCTGAGCTGCGGTCATATTAAGTATAGATACATTCGTCAAGCCCTTGATATATGTTATATCCTCGGCATTCAAGTCTCCTTCCACATATAATCTATTTATAGAAAGACTAGTAGTAGGAACACCACCACACCAATCAAACGCCTTTTTCAAACTTCCAGGTGTATGTACCTTAGCGGTCTTACCATCATAAACACTTGGAGTAGTGAATGAGGTTACATCAGCCCCTTCCATATAATCCACTTTTGCCATAGCTCTGACTTCAGTAATATCTGTGAGCACAAGGCTAACTCCAGAATATAATGTTGATGGCTCTGATTCTGCATCCGTCGTATAATATATTTTTGCACCCGTAGTTTTAGTCTTCATCGACAAGTTACGACCATCGAATTCAAATTCAACAGGCTCACACTTATCCTTATCTAAAGAGCTCAAACTATAGGAGGCTATATGAGAGTTAGCATACCCTTCGCAAATTGCCACTGCCTTAACATTCCTACTGCGCTCTACTTTGAAAGGTTTCTCGTAAGGAGTACTTGCGCTGGTTGGATCCGTAGCATCTAGAGTATAATAAATGACGGCATCTTCTTGGGATGAAGAGATTGAAACCAACTTGGTGTCTTCGTCAAAGGTAATTTTAGGCGTTGTTAGAATCTTCACACCTGCACTTGCAATTCTGAAACTTCCAGAATTTGGCTGATTGTAAATGATTACATAATAAGTACCAGCATCCATATTTCTTTCATACCCTTCTTCTGCATTGACCTTGTCCAAAAGCTCTGCATCATAAGAGGTACCCTTATATAAAGCAACATTAGCTGTGCTTAAAGTGCTGAAATTATAAGTCCCAGCTTGAGATAACTCAAATTTGATTACATCAAAGTCAGCATGGTTTAATCCCTCAACATAAGCAGAGCTGTTGACATCCAGTGATTTGATTTCCTTAGTAATCTCAAATGGGACAACTTCTGTAACAAATGCTGGTTCACTCCAATCACCTTGCTTGTTTTGGAACTGAAGGAAGTAGGTTACTGGAGTATTTGAACTCATCGTAGCAAAATTCTGATTAAATGTCACGGTCATAGGAGCTGGACTTGCCAATTCCATCATATCAAACTTTTGGTTACGTTCTGCCTCTGGCAATGAATATTCGAGAACTGCAGTAACAGAGCTAGTCTCCACCTTGTCATTGAAACCTTTGCGAAAGCCTATGATAGGAGAATTTTCCTCCTCTTTATCTTCCAACTTAGAGTCATCCACAAAGAAGGCCTTACTCATAATCCTGCCCCACTCGCCATTAGCACAAACTAGGTTATAATACAAAATGTGCTTACCTGCTGCAAGCCCTGTGACATCTACATCCAAATCAAATCCTGTCTCAGCTTCTTTGAGTTCCTTGAAATTCATTTTTGCGACATCGCCATCTATCCAGTACTGGCACATCGAAACAGAGTTGTCATCTGCAATGTCCTCGTCTGCTGCATTCGCAAACATAAAATCCTTATAACCATAGCTTCTATCTCCAGACTCAGTAATAGCATCATAATAAAGGGTATAACAACCTGCGCTATAATCAGGAAGGGACGCACTGATGTGAATATCTTCTTGCGTGTAGTTTTCTTTTTGCTTCTCACTATAATCCTTTATCCAATACTCATACTCCAGGATTGGAGAAACAGTTTCTACTGTCTCATCGGTATTTAGATTAGCAACATAGAAATGCACATTGTACACCTGGCTAAAAGTCTCGTCGCTACCCTTCATTTGATAAGACAGTACGTGCTTGCCTTGTGCTAAGTCTTTGATATCAATGCTTTCTTTCAGCACTTTATCAATGATTGCATCAGAAGAGACCTCGATGTCTTTCAGATGAGCTACATCTCCATCTATCCAATATCGGAAGCCTATGGTTGCCACATTCTCGGCAACATCCTCTTCCGCATTATCTGCTGCATACGTAGGATTAGCAAAAACTAAACCTAAGATACACAACATGAGCCATATTCGTTTTAACATAAGCTTAATCCTTTAGTTTGTTGTTACTTTAATATCTGCAGAAAGCTCTTTCTTTATAGGATCGATAGACAAGCTCTTGGTTGTAAATACCGGAACATGACGCTTGAGAGAGAATGGATTTACACCACCCTCAACACCGTATACAGTTCCATCATAACCCAAATAGTTATTTTGTCTCAACTGTTCGGCTGTGTAAACACAATCCAAAGTAACATCATCATAATAACCCCCTGTACTAATCAAATCCTCATCTACTCCTTTACAATCCTGAAAAATAATCGAAGACTCTGAAGAAGATTCTGAAGACAAGTTTTTATATAAAGTATTGACAAGCATGGCACCAGAATTTAATGAAGAAATATCTCCAAGGATTGAGTTGGAGTACACTGCCGGTAAGTGAGGCGAAGATATATTACAATGATTAAATCTTATATTTTCATTAAAAGTGCGAGAACCACTTACTTCATTTAGCTTACAATTTTTCGCATACAAAGCCTCCACATCGGACATGACATTTACATCATAACGAAATTGACACCTGTCTAAGACTACATTTTTTATTGTACTTACGGAATTACTACCTCCACTATTTCCCAAATAAAGAGAATAACTAAAATAACATTTACGCAAAACCAAGCTATTGATACCTTTTAGATAATGATAATTAGAATTTGTAAATCTAACACCTTCTACTAAAACTTTATCAATTGCTGAAGATACGTTACATGACAAACTACCACCATAGGTTGTATATGAATCCAAAGAATTATCTGCCCCCACACCAATAATAGAAATAGGTTTATCGATAATTGCATCTCCGTCGAAAAAACCACTGCTCAAATAGATTACATCGCCCCCTTCTGGAGCTGCTTCATCAATAGCCGCTTGCAAAGCGTTAGATTCAAATATGCCTTTCACCTTACCATTACTCTGCAAAAAAATTTTTCCTTTTTGGTTTTGAGCACTAGATGCACGAGTCACTTCCTGGGCATACGTTGTCAACGAAATCATAAAGTAACCTAACAGAGTAAATAAAATCTTTTTCATAATGTATATCCTCCTTTATTTTACTGATTAATATTGATTCCCAACTCGATTTTTTTATTGGTAGTGTCCCAATGAACAGAAGTAGAAGAAACACTTGGCAAACTACTCTTCAAGCTATATGGATTCTTGCCGCCATACATTCCAACCACAGTACCATCAGTACCTTTCCATTCATTGTGGAGCAACAATTCCTCTTTTGACATACTTGTCAATGTTCCAGTGCCATCATACGGATACTCATTCTGATGCGTACACTTATTGATAGCAGAAACTTCACCCTTAAATAAAACATTCGTCAAGGTAACAGCCTTAGCAAAATATGAAGAATAGTTATAAAAACCTCCAACGATACAATTAGTCAAGTTACCCCTAAATGCTCCTGCTTCTTCATATTCTTCAGATTCTCCATAGATACTAGCGATATTACAATTAATCAAATTACATGATTCTGGTGCTGCGATACTGCCACTCAAATAAGCTATATAACAATTGCGCATAATCAATTTTTGCACATTCGATGGCAATTTGTTATAAGATGCAAAATCACATCTATCGATGGATAGGTCAAGTAACGTTTTCTGACCAAAGCTAATGCCATTTTCAAAACGACATTTGCGGAACTTTACATTAGTAAGGTCTTGATTAAAATCACTATCAAACGTGATGGAGCCTGTAAAATTAATGCTATTCATCAGTATATTGATCAATGTTGTATTCTTTGGGAAACAAAACTTGATGCTATAGCTGCAAGTTGTGTAATCATAACTTGAAGAGGAGCTTTTTCCCGTTGCACCACACCCTACAAAGGAGATGTTCTTGTTTACCACAATGGCTTCTGAACCATCATCTGAAGAAAAATATCCACCCGTAAAGTATATTTTATCTCCATCAACAGCGGCATCAACCGCCTTCTTCAACTCTTTACCCTCATATACACTTGTTACCTTGCCTTCATGCTGCAAGAATATCTGCTGAGCAAAGCTCTGCACTGCGATGACTATCAAGCTAGCCATCAATATCAATTTCTTTTTATTCATAGTTGTATAATTATATCTAATTCTTTACTTTTGAGGTTTGTTGTTATCACTAATATCAGGTACCTTTCCTTCAGTTAAAACCTGAAACGCTTCGCTGTATTCATAGCCTAATGGCGACACCACATAAAAACGACAATAATAAATGGTACCCGACTCTATTTTATTTGAGATCGTAAGCTGAATAGTTTTATCGTCTTCAGGAACCTCATTACACTTGAGTACATAACCACTTTCAATGGTAGGAATCGCATTTGTCGCAGAATAAACAACACCGCATTCTTTGATTTCATACGGAGAGCCATAAGTGTTCTCTACCGTAAAAGAATATCTACCAATATCTTTTGACTTACTTTCTTCAAAAGTTGCACGTATAGCAGGTTCTTGTTTGACCTCAACTTGAGTGTAATCCCAGTCATTGTCATCATAACGAAAAATGATAGTACTTGTACGAGACTCAGATGTAGAAGTATTAACATCACATGTCACATCCACAGTTCCATCTTTTATGCCATTTGTAGTGCTCAAATGAACCCAAGAACTATTTGCACTCACTGTCCATTTCGTATTAGATGAAACTTTTAATGTAGTAGGCGTACTGTTGACCGCTTTTACATTAAGTTGCGTCGGGTCTACACTCAATGTATAGGATAGCCAAGTAGAAGGATACTTCCCTAACTCTTCTTCGCCGGTACAGGAATTCATCAATCCAAACAAGCCTAGGCAAGCACAAACGCCTAATACTCTAATATATTTTCTTTTCATAATGCCTATCTTTTTTAGAAGTTAATCAAAATACCTGCATTTCCATAAAAGCCTCCTTCGGAAAAACCACCAACATCAGCTATTTTTGCAAAAGTATCGCTCTTCTTCATCGGTATGGCGTATTCTGGATTCAAGAAGAAGCAGAAATGGTTTACAGGAGCTAGATTGAACCTAACACCTATCGTCAGGTTACCACATACTGCTTTCGAGCCATAGTCTGCTCCATCAGATGTTAGCATCTGAGATAAGAATCCCACCTGCGGGGTTACACCCACACCTGTGCTCAATGCCAACTGATAACCCAACTTTACTGCTATTTGATTCATCTTGTAGGTACAAGAGCCCAATCGCTCGTTGGTATCATCCTTATACCAATATACCTCATCCGAACTGGTTAATCCTACGGTATAAGATGCCTGCAAATCCACATTATAAATAGTAAATCCTACTACTCCCATGACACCCATCATCGAATTGTAGCTATACCCTGCACCTAAATAGAAACCATTCTTCTTGATATAGGTCTTAGGTTTCAACTTGATGGTATCCACAACTTCGCCATCACGAGGGATAACGTATGTCTTCGAGATGGAGCGATAGCCCTTCTTGGCAAAAGTAATAGTATTCTTACCAATAGGAAGGTTGCATACATTCGACTCTGTTATCAGCTTATCATCGAAATACATGCCCGCTGTCTTTGGAGTCATTTCCACTCGAAGATAACCTGTATAAGGAATAGGTGGATTGATAGTTACCGTTGTATCTTTCTTAGCAATCACAGTAACGGTGGAACTAATCGGCTCTGCATTCTTCTGGCGAGCCTCCAAGATGTAATTACCCGCCTTCTTGCGAAAATGCCAAGAACCAGCAGCCATTTTCTTTCCTTCAAAGTAAATGTCTGCACCATTAGCTACCTTCACCGTCATCGTACCATAAAGGTCATTCTCATCCAACAGCTGCAAGTGATATTCATCCTCACTTTCAGGAGTTACGTTGATGGTTCCATCATAGTACATGTTCTTGTTGCGCACCGACACACTATGGATGCCATACGACAAATAGGCGGTAATAGGTGCTTCGCCTAAATTCTCGTTGTCTATCACGATGTCAGACTTCGGAACAGAAGTCGAAAAGGACACATTCTTGCCCTCCAAATTGAGCTTCATCGTATAAGTACGAGCCGCCTTGATCTCATCCTCATAGTAGTATTCTACCTTACCATACTTAGGATGGCGGATGGTGATGCGTTGCGCTCTTTGAGGCACATACACCCACCACTGACCTGTCTTATGCACAGTTGTTACAATACCATACGAGCCACCATCAAACGCTAGGTCGTTCAATGTGGTCTCGATTTTAATCAAAGCCGCCGTCTTGCCATTCTTATCTTTCTTCATCGTTCCCTTCAGATTGGCAGTCTGGTCGTATTGGAGATATTTGAAATCCCTCACGACCAGATTGTTCTGAGCAAACAATGGGAAAGACAGAACTGCGAGAAGCAATAAGAGTAACGTTTTCTTCATTCTAGTGTTAGTTATTTAAAATTTATAATCCTTTAACCATCTTAAACTCATAAGAGTCACCATTAAAAGATCCGATAGCATTGAAATTCCATCTATAGGTTCCCCCAGTTATCATATGCGGGTCATTTATGTCATCAACTTTCCCTACCCATTTTTTACCAGAATTGGCAAATTGAGTAGCCACATCCATGATATCAACAAGCACCTCACCTGTATCACGATTAAAATTCCAAGAGCTACTGCATATTGTCTCTGACTCAGAATAGGATACAGTTCCATCCTTTTTCAAGTTTACAACATAGCCAACTTCATAAGAAGTACCACCCAAACTATAATGGATTTCTTTACAAATCCAAGTACCAGAAAGGTCAACTGGTTCAGCTAAGACCTCTGAGCTAAATTCAATTTTATCCTTATCATGAATCTCATCAATATTTTTTTCTCCATCTTTCCAAACTATTTGTTTATCATGTCCATCTTCATTAATAAATGTCACGCTATCAACAGAAGAAATACTTAGCTCTTTTTTTACACCATCAAGCATGAAAGTAACAGTATGAATATCTTGCGCTTTCACGATCAACTGTAAAGCAAGCAAAAACAATATAAATAAAGACCTTCTCATTTTTTATAAACTTTATAACTTGTATTACCAATCGTTATTACATACAAACCAGCAGACAAACCAGACAAAGACATATACCCATTTTCTCCTGCCAACACTTTTGTTTTGCGTACAAGAACTCCTTTGGCATCGTATATCGCTAATTGTTCGTTTTTCTTCGAAGAATACAATATTGCTCCATCCGCATACTCAATCTTGTTTTCTGCTTTAATTGTTACTATTCCTGCAGTATTAACTACCTCATAAGATAATTTATCTATATCTTTCATGGAATAATGTATTTCCATTGCCTTGATAGATATAAGTAATTCTGTCGTAGTAAATACTAATTTAGGTTTTTCTTCCAAAAGATAAGCCACACGACTTCCGTCCTTATTATAAACAACAATATTCATCTCACTCATAGCTTTTATTGGAGGACCAAACAATGTACTCAAAAAAAGCAAAAAGACTATACGTTTCTTCATATTTTTGATTTTTAATTATTTCTTCTCGATAAATGCACTCGGCACATATGCCGTACTCACCAAACAAACGCCCTCGACCTCTACCACTACACGTTGTTGACCTGCCACCCTTGCCACCTTGCCAACAACACCCTTAAATGCCCCATCTATCACCTTAACCAAGTCACCACTCTTGTAATGGCAAGCCTCTGGATTTACCACCTTGACATGCTCGCTAGGCACACTTGTGATACGAATGAAATTCATCATTGCCTCATAAGGTACGACAAGGGGAGGATTACTGCCATCTTCAGACTTGTGAAAATGATCATAATAATGATTGAGAAAAGTAAGATGAGAATGATTCTTAGAATAAGTCTTGATGACTTCGGGAGTAGTATAGACAAAAAGTAGGTTGGGGAGCAAAGATTCACTAACGACTCTACGCTTGCCTTTGACAATCTTGCTTTTATAATGCAAAGGCAGATACGCCTCGACACCTTTGCTTACCAGGTAATCATAGGCTTTTCTTTCACGATGGTAAGTGGCACGCATCACATACCACTTCTTGCTTGGGTCAGGGGTATACCCTACCGACACCCCATCATGTGTAGTTCTGGAGGGGGCACAAGGGATAAGCCTTGTGCTTGGAGGCGGTTCTTCGCCTCGCTTGGGTGTCACATTAGTCAATGTGCTCATTGATATAAGTCCTTAGATATAACCTTAGAAAGTTACTCTAGAAAATAGTCTAGACATAAAAAAGCGTGAACCTCCGTTGTCCGCTCCACACTCTGAGGCCGTGAGAATTGCCCTATACTGCTGAACGAACAACAGTATAGCCCACGCCGATATGATAAGCGTCTCCGATAAAAACTAGCAACAGTTTTACGGTTACACACAATCACACCCGGAGCATCTACTGCTGCTAAGTCTCAGGCAGTACATTTAGCTTGAAATTTCTCACGTTTCAGAGTGTCTGCTGAACATAGCGTTGTAAACGCTTTATAAATATGTCCCAGCTCTCATCTTCCCACCCATTGCCCGCTTCATGCTTTCACCACTCACTTTCGAGCTTTCTGGCACTCAGCCCGGCGTGGGCTGTCTCTATTACTCTTTTTCTAGACATTCTTGAACATTCTGATATTCTTTGCCGTCCTTAGAAAAGTAACAAGACTAAGAGCTAAATGCAAAATTAATAAATATTTTCTAAATTCATCATCTTTCCCTTAAAAATCTTTCAAGTTTAACGTTCATTTAGATTTCATTGCATATAGTACAGTTATTCATTTGTCCTAAGTAACGATAAAAAAATAACTTGGTACAAAAATGCTAAGCAGATTTGCACCTAACGACATAGTTC
>ERZ1026776.1034-NODE-1034-length-16713-cov-4.424121_pt1 | contig 16713 bp, 10 predicted proteins | sample MGYA00380125_ERZ1026776 | MGnify/ENA primary metagenome ERZ1026776 (study PRJEB33269, sample SAMEA4719761) | human gut metagenome | biome: human-associated habitat; feature: organic feature; material: feces | place: Cameroon | collected 2013-10 ...
GATTTTTCCTTATCCGGGAATCTCCGCAAAATACGGTCTTCCGTTATCTTGTCCAGCGGAATATTCTTTGTTCCTGCCACATGTCCTTTCTGGAAATCTTCCTTTGCCCGGCAGTCAATTAAAATTGCATTTTCCGAAGTATGTGCTGCATTGATTGCTTCATTTACAGTCAGACGTTTCTTAAAAATACCCATTCTTCTGTTCCCTTCTTCTTTTGTTATGCTTTTGCCTGCATATAAATCCGGATGTTTTCTTCCAATAAATCCAGATCCACCGGTTTGGCAATATGTGCATCCATCCCTGCTTCCATACAGGTCCGGATATCTTCCGCAAAGGCATTGGCAGTCATAGCAAAAATCGGTATTTTCGCTGCTCCCTTCTTCCTAAGTCTCCGGATTTCTTTCGTTGCATCATAGCCGTTCATAACAGGCATCTTAATGTCCATTAGAATAATATTATATCGTCCTTCTTTCGCTCTTGCAAACATTTCTACGGCTTCCTTGCCATTTGCTGCCCGGTCACAGTCTGCACCTTCCATTTTTAACAGTTCTTCCAATATTTCTGCATTTAAATCATTATCATCTGCTATCAGAAAACGCATTCCCTTTAATGTCATTTTCTCTTTTTCTGTTGCCTGTTCTTTTCCCTGCAATTGCTGTTCTTTTCTCACCTGTTCGATGCACCGTTTAAAATTTGTCACAAAAAACGGTTTGCTTAAAATACTTTGAATTCCAGCATAACCCGCTGCTTCTTCTATCTCCTTACAATCATAGGCAAAAAGCAGTAATACCGTTTTTTCTCCCAGAATCCGATGCAATTTTTCTGCCGTAATAACACCATCCATTCCCGGCATCTTCCAGTCTATAATTACAACATCCCAAATCTTTGTTTTTCCAGTTTCTACCGTCTGTTCTGCCATATGAACCGCCATTTCACCGGAATCAGCTGTCTGCACATCAATTCCAAATGGGTGCAGCGTATCCATAATATATCTTCCGGATTCACTCTCATCATCAACCACCAGCACCCGGCTTATCTTCTGCAGTTTCCACCAGTTAACCTTCTCCTGGTACTTTATTTTCCGGAAATTCAAAATCACCTCAAAAGTAGTTCCTTTTCCAAGCTTACTCTTCACATGAATGCTTCCACCCATTAACTCCACCAGACTCTTGGCAATTGGCATTCCAAGACCCGTTCCGGAAACCGGATTAACAGTGCTTTGCACTTCCCGGCTGAATGGGTCAAAAAGATTCTTAAGATACTCTTCTCCCATTCCCTGTCCATTATCACTGATCCGGAACTGATACTGTGCAAAGCTTCCCGTTTTCTTTGGTACTTCTGTAATATCAAATACTATCTTACCGCCCTTTGGGGTATATTTTACGGCATTGGATAAAATGTTCAGCAGTATCTGGTTCAGACGTAATTTATCTGCTTCCACTTCTTCTGTTTCTATCCGATGTACATGAATCATGAATTCCTGCCCCTTCTCTCTGGTCTGTGAACGGATGATCATATCCAGTTCTTCCACCAGTTCAGCAATATTCGTGTTCGTAATATTAAGGACCGTCTTGCCAGCCTCAATCTTCGACATATCAAGGACATCATTAATGAGTCCAAGCAGATGTTCCCCTGAATAAGTCAGTTTTCTTGCATATTCCCGGACACAATCCGGATTTTCAGCATCTCTTGAAATCAGTGTAGCCAGTCCCATAACCGCATTTAAAGGAGTCCGCATATCATGGCTCATATTGGATAAAAAAACACTTTTTGCTTCATTGGCACGCTCTGCCTCTGCTTTTGCCGTATTTGCGAACTGCACCGTCTCTTCCAATGCAGTATTGACTTCTTCCAGCTTCTCTGCTGCTTCTGCCTGCTGCATTGCATTTCGTCTCGCGTAAGCCACCTTATTCTTTTCATTATAAATCCATAGAATACTGATACCCAGTGCTGCTAACATTGCAATGATAATGCAGGTCACTGTCAGCCAGATATGCAGCATCATAATCTGATAATCTGCCAGTACATTCTGCACAATCGTAATGTCCACTTCACAGGCTATCATATACTGTGTTCCTTTTAATGCACGATACGAAAAATAGTCGGACTCATTTTCACGTTCCAGGGTTATACACCCGGAGCTGCGTTCTGCATAGTCCGACTTCACTTTTTCATAATCTTTCTTATTCATAATCTTTTGTTCATGGTAACTGTCAAACAGATTATAATTTATGGTTACTTCACCCGGCTCATTATTAATGCTTGCGTACGCCACTTCGCCATTTTCATCCATGACATAGATATTAGCCTGTCCGTTATAAGCAGACGTCACAAAAAGATCGTTAATAATCTGTGGCCGGAATAGAAATGCAATTGCTTCATATTCTTCCCCATTGACCCAAAAAGAATCTACTGATTTTGCAATTATAAAGATTTCCTCTCCATCCTTCCAGGTGCAGTACTGGGCAATTCCTTTATTCTCACCAAATAATTCCGACAATCCATCCTGCATTTGTATCCTGCCATTCAGTCCACGCATGCACAGATATTCGCCTTCATCATTGACAAAGACAATATCCCGCACCATATTACTTTCCATAGAGTCAAAATAGTTCTGGTAATCTTTCAGTTCTGCTTCCCTTTCCCCATCCCCGAACATATATTTTTCAATAGAATCTATCTGTTCATAAGTAATCTCAAGACGGTTCCGGTAAGCACGCTCCATCTGTTCCATCAGTTCAGATAAACTCTGTTTGCTGTTCTTATCAATGTATTGGTTTGAACCCCCAAGGTCTTTTGACATCCATCCAAATATCAAAGCCATAACCACAATACATACAATTAATACCGTAAAAACCTTTTTTTCCTGCTTTTCCTTTTTCATCCCGCATAATACCTTCCAATCTGTTTCAGATTATCAGACTGGTTCCTGCAAATTTTGTCGAAAAAGCAAGATGTCTCTGCCTAATTAAATCTTTCCTGAAGTCCTTTTTTCCCTTAAGTCCTCTACCAGTGCATAAACCTCCGGTCTCCGTTCCTTCAGATGTTCGTCTAACGCATGCCGGCGTTCTTTAAATCGCTCTGCCAGTTCCGGATGTTCCTTTGCAATACGCTCATGTACTTCCCGTCGATGTTCCTCTAACCGCATAGCCAGCGTTCTTTCATCTTTACCGGAAATATTAACAATCTCTTTCAAATGCTCCTCTAAATGCTCCAGCCACTCGTCTTCGTCCAATTCTTCCATATGGGACCAGCTTCCATGTAACAGCTTTTCCACATCTCCTGTCTTTTTCAGCTGTTCTATCTGTGCCACAATCTGCCGCTCTATCGCATCTTCACTTTCCGAACCAAATGCCCAGACAAATTCCTGCACCCGGTTATCCGCCCGCTTTCTTGAGGCACTGCGCTGTTTATTATCTACACCGCCCTCCAGCGGATAAGGACGTTCATAACCCATATCCTTTAAAGCAATATGTATTGTTCTTCTTGCGCTGCCCTCTTCTATGATGTGTCCCAGACCAAGCTTTCGCATCTGTTCATTCAAATCTGCAATATGTTCTGTAATATAAAAACAGATGCCACGTTTCTTAAGGCTCTGATACAGCATTTCCAACTGATCCGCCGCTGTAATGTCCATGGAGCTGATAGCACTGGCATCTAAAATGACTGCCTTCGTATCTTCTTTTATATTGTCTTCAATGTCCCTCTTTAATATCTGTACATTAGCAAAAAAGAGATTACTGCTGAACCGGTATATCACAACGCCTTCTATCGCATGTATCTGATGGCTTTCTTTTAAATCCCGGAAATGACGATGTCCCGGCTGGATTCCAAGAAAACATCTTGATGGCTTGGCAGTACGGATAATCATCTCAGTAAAGGAAAGTATAATGCCAATCAAAACGCCATTGATGGTTCCAAGCATCAGCACGCCAAAGAATGCTCCTAAGAAAATGAAGAATTCTGTACGGCTGACCTTCAACAATCTTGCAGCAAGCTCAAATTCCGTTGCCCCAAGTAGTGCTGAAATTACAATTGCCGTCAGCATCGGAATTGGCAGATAGCCAATAAATCCAGTTCCGCAAAGCAGCAATACCAGCATGGATAAACCAGCTATGATTCCGGTCAGCTGTGTCTTACTCTGATACTGTTCTCCCATTGCAGTTCTTGAAACAGAGCCATTAATGGGACAACAGCCTGTAAATGCTGCCAGAAAATTTCCCATGGAGAATGCAAAAATTTCCTGATTATCATTCATTCGATATCCATTCTTCTGTGCGAAATTATTTTCTGCCAGAAGCGTTTCTGCCATAATAACCACTGCCACCGAAAGGCTGATAGTTACTACCTCTTTCATCGGAAGCATGCGGATATCCGGAATCACAAACTGTGGAAGTCCCGGTTCTACTGCAGACAGCGTCTGGATTCCCCATTCCCTCACCGGCAAAAATTTTGTCATTACTGCTCCTGCTGCCATTAAAAGCACTGCCATTGGAAATTTCGGCATTACTTTCTTTGATACAAGAAGTATCAGAAGGGAAATGCCGCCTAAAATCAGGGATGGCATATTCACCTTCGTCTGCCCGATATGCTCTGCCAGCTCAATGAGTTCTCCAACGCCGGCGGTACCGCCCATTAACTTTGGTACCTGCATCAGAATAATCGTGGTGCAGATTCCGGTAATAAATCCACCCATAACCGGTGCCGAAATATAGTTCACCAGTTTTCCTGCTTTCATAAAATAAAACGCCAATAACCAGACTGCCACAAAAAAAGTAAGTACCGGCACTGCTGCAATTGCTTCACTGCTTCCGCTCTCAATACCAAGTCCTACCAGTGCCGAACCGATTAAGGCTGCCGGTGCCGCATCTACACCAAAAATAAACTGTGGCGAAGTTGAACACAATGCAAATATCAGAATCGGGAAAATGGAACCATACAGACCATAGACTGCCGGAAGTCCCGCAATCTGTGCATAGCCCATAGCTATCGGAATGGAAACCGCCATAATAATAATGCCGGCTAAAATATCCTTTGGAAGATTTTTCTTATCATATTTACGGATGGTAGCTGCAAGTTGTACGCGCATATTATCGCTTCTTTCTACTATATTATTTTTTATTATACGGCAAATAAGATGATTGTACAATTCTTTTGGCAGCCAGCTTTCTGCGGGTGAGCTATAAATTCCCGGCATCATAAAAGGACAGGCTCTGATACAATGCCTGTCCTTTCTGTTCTAATTATTCTGTTCTGTTTCTTCCATTCTGATTATTCTTTTTCAGTTGCTTTTCTTTCTTCTGAAAACAAACATTCCGCCACAGCCTGCTGCAAGCAATGTCATATAGATTGCAATTGCAGAATTATCACCTGTCTTTGGTTTACCGGATGTCTTTACGGTTGGCTGGCTGTTTGCTGTTGTTGATGCATTTGCTGCTGTTCCAGCCGCACCACCGGATGCTGTACTGTCACTTCCGGAAGTTGTACCGCCATTTCCGGAAGTTGTACCACTATTTCCAGTGGCAGCTGTATCTGCCAGCTTTTCTGTGGTAATAAGATAAGTAGAGCAATGACTCTGTTTTACGGTCAGATATCCTTCTGCATCTACTACTCCCGCATCAATATTTAAAATCGTTCCATTGTCAAATAACCGGCTGTAATATAAGGTCTTTCCGGCATACTGTGTTCCCACAAAAATACGAATCTGTGCTTCTGCCGGAAGCTGTCCGGAATAATTATACTTAATCTGTTCAATGAAAATATTCTTATTGACTGCACTTGGAAGTGCACCCAGCTCACTGTAATCTTTTACAATCTTTACTCCAAAATCATAGCTGGAAACATTGTCAACGGCTGACATGGTTCCTTTTCCAAAGGTAAAGGAAAGCTCATCATTGGATTTGATAACAATGTCCTTTGTCTGATTCTCTGCCAATATCTGCCGGAATCCATTGTCGGAAATAGCGGTATCTCCATCTGTTACATCCACTACGCCATTCACTACAACCTGCTTCGGGGTAAAGGAAATCACATCTGCTTCGGAATGTACATTGTAAACATTCTCTACTTCTTTTCCTTCAAATTCATAACCTGCCGGTAAGGTATCTTCCGCAAGTGCCATATTTTCTACAAGCTCTTTCATAACCGGATGTGCTGTGTCCATAAGATATCTGGTTTCCTGTGTATTGTAATCCGTATAACTCATAAGAATCGGACAGAGAATCCGGTAAGAATTACCAGCCTCATAATAGGTTCCTCTGTAAATAAAGGTGTCTCCTGTATCCAGTTTCTTTACCAGACGGGCATCGCTGCCGCCACTTGCCATCGTAGTGGAATAATAGGTTGCCACCTCTCCATTTTCTGTATAGGCAGAAATGTCTGTAAGCTTATCTTCTACAGTTATTGCTACTTCTGCACCCAGAGCAGCACATTCCTGTAATTTTTCAATCCGGTAGGTCTTATTTCCGGACATATCGGTTATTTCTGTAATAACAAACCGACCTTCTTCTCCAGTTTTTGTATACACATCACTCTGGACCGGACTGATATCAGTTCCAAAATAACCACCATATACCTGAATCATTTCAAAAGGATGCTCTGCCTGAATCTTCATATCACTCACCTGTCCCTTTGCCACAATCGGTGATGATGTATAATTCCAGGATGAACCAAACGGACATCCGTCAGCTCCACGATATACCGTTACTGTACTGTCCCCGGAAACCGTCAGCAGAGACTTGCCACCTTCTGCAAATAATTCAATACCATCCGGGTTCTTTCTGTTTTCATTGACGGTAAGGCTTCCGGAACCACAGATTGTCAGGGAGCCGCCCCAGCCGCCATGCCAGATTCCAAGGTTCTGCAGCTTATTACTGCCTACCAGATTCAGTTTGAAATCATCTCCCATCATGTTGGTATAAAGTGCAACATCCGGATGGTCATAATTGGTTAAAGTCAGCGTATTGCTTGTCTGGTCATAAGATACTCCGTCCACAGCATTTTTCTCATTGGCGGAAAATACAACCGTATCATTCAATTGAATATTGGCAAATGCAAACTCTCCCTCGATGCATGGGCCATTTGACGCCTGTACCGGCATCATGGATGGAACCATCATCAGGGATGCTGCCAGTGCCAGTGCGCCAATACATTTTAAAGCACGTTTCATTTTCATAAATCTATCCTTCCTTTCTTCGTATTATAAAAACACTATAAGGAAAACGATAGATTCTGTGCAGTCTACATCTGTTTCAAAATATGAGAAATTTATCTCATCCGGCTTTTTTGCCGCATTTCAAGCTACTAATCCTGCTTGCCTAATGAAGTCTTTCTCAATGCTGCTGCAATAATAAATGCATACACTCCACCAATCAGTGCGGTAACTACCTGAGTCAGTGAGAACTGAAGCTGCAATACCCTTAACATTGGTGCCATTTTCTCCGGAAGCATATTTGGTAAAATAAGCAGGGAAATTACAACTCCCATAAATAATCCTTTTAAGATAGAACCGATTGCAATAGAAACCGGGAATCCTGCTTTACTACCAAGCTTACCCTTAAGCAATGCTACGCAAAGCACCAGGATGACATTTCCTGCCATAATGCATGGGAACATTGCCGGAATGGCTGCCATTACCGGGCTTCCGGTAATAAAGAATGCCGTAACCGGTGTAATGATACTTAAAATAATTCCGCATGCCAGTCCCGCATATAATACGGTTAAAATTAATGCTGCATTGATAACTGGTCCTGTTATGTATACACTTAGGTTTTTAAAGAACTGACTTGCAATACAGATTGCAAGCATAATTGCAGTAACTGTAATTTGTCTGGTTTTCATGATGTTTTTCTCCTATCCCGCTGATGTTTTTATAATTGTTCCAGTGTGCTCTTTACACTATTTGCGGCACTTAAAATCACATTGGACGATGCTGCAATCTCCTCCGTTGCTGCGGCAAGATTCTGAATCCGGTTGCCGGTATCATTTACAACATTTGACAGCTCATCCGCATCTTTGATAATCTCCACAATGGATTCTTTTACCTTTGCCTGGCTCTCTGTACTCCGGGATGCCGTATCCTTGGAATTCATAGCCAGTTTATTTATCTCATCCGCAACTACTGCAAATCCTCTTCCTGCTTCTCCGGCACGGGCTGCTTCGATATTGGCATTCAATGCCAGAAGGTTCGTCTGTGCAGCAATGGAGACTACTTCCTGATTATTCTCTGCCATAGATTCCAACAGCATATCAATCTCCTGCATTCTGCCAGTCAGCTTCTCACAGAATTCAGACACATTACCAATTTCCTCGGATACTGCACTGCATTCCGTCGCATTGCTTTCGTTTCCATTCACCATATCATCCACAGAATCATAGAGTGATACAAACAAGTCATTGACTGTCTCCACCGTTGTTTTAATATTCTCCTGCTGTTTCTCCATTGCATCTTTTTCTGCCTTGATTTCATCAGCAAGTTCTAATGCTCTCTTCTTCTCTTCCTCTACGATATCCTTTACAAAATGAATACAGTTTTCCTTCTTATTGAAGCCATTATAAATAGCAAATGCCATCTTTTCACAGCTTTCATAGCCACAGCATTCGCAGTCAATGCATCTTGCTTCCTTCGTCTTCTTGCCCATCTCATCATAAATCTGATTCAGTTCCTCTGTAGACGGAAGTTTATAATTACACTCTTCGGAGTGGTCTGTATATTTTCTAAGATAATTCTCCAGTTTTAATTTTGAGAACTGCTTATTTAATTTTGCAAGCCGCTGTGCCGGAGTCAGTTTTCTTGACCAGGCACTGTTCTTCGTATTCTTCTTACAGTTCTCCTGTATCTGATGGATATTATATAAAGCTGTATCTGTTCTTGCAATTTCCTCTTCGACACCGGTTCCATAAATACAACCCATGCCACAGTTTAATGCGTCAATGAATAATTCCTTATTCATGCCCTTTGCAATTTCTTCCTTATGCTCCTCTAAATAACAATATGTGTGCTTCTCTCCTTCTATCTGGCGTATATATACATCGTCCCCTAAGAACCAGTATACATTTTCCTTTAAGCCACCCGGCATCGGATAGATGGAACCAAGTCCATATTCAATTTCATCACTGGCAAATGTGCCTGATATATTATGTTCTCTTACATATTTCATCAAATGATCAAATGTCACATTATACGATACATAGCCTTCTGTATCCGGGTCATGAATCTCTGACCATTTTGCAACACATGGACTGATAAATGCCAGTTTATCCGTAATTCCCATCTCCTGCTTTGCATAAATTGCGCTGCACATCATCGGACTGTGTACCGGGAATAACTTTGGAAGAAGCTCCGGTAAGTAGTGTTCAATGTATCCCACAATTGCCGGACATGGCTGGGAAATTCCACCGGTAAAGTTGTATTTCTTTACATAATTAAGATATCCCCAGGTTGTAATGTCTGCACCGAAAGATACACTGATCATACGGTTCACTCCAAGATTCTTTAATCCTCCCAATACCCTCTCATAATCTCCAGGATAATTTGCCTTGAACGCCGGAGCTAATAGTATGGATATTTTCTCACCTTTTGCAAGGTCTGCAAAGAATTGCTCCGTATCATCTTCAAACTCTCTTGCACCATGCTTGCAGGCATCCATACATGCTCCACAACCAATACACTTTGCCGGATCTACCTGAATCCGCTCTGTTCCATCTTCTTCTGTTACTGCCACACATGCCCCCGGACAAGGACACACGCGAATACATTTGTTACACCCAATACAGCTGTCATTGGTAAAAACCAGACTCATTTCAAGCACCACCCTTTACTTATACTCATACATTAACTTTTTCAATTTCAACAAATAATATCCCATATTTGTCTATTCGTTAATAATATTATTTCTCAGCAAAATTGTCAAATATTCGCACTTTTCACAGGATTTATTCTTACGGTTTTTGTCAGTTTTCGACATTTTTCTCACAAGAAATAATCTTTGCAGCTATTGTCCGATAGAGGTTCGCAGCTACTTCATCAGAAAATGCTCCCGCTCAGGGTATTGCTGCCGGAATGCTTCCAACGCAGCTTTCTGCAAAACAGCAAATTCTCTGTCCATATGAAATTTATGTGGCATTGTAAATGCAATTGCACTTATCTGCTCTGCAATTTTTTTAGCAATTCCTTCCTCTGACAACTGTCCCATTCCAAATACGAAAGAGGTGAACCCTCTCCCCTTTTTACTCACATCCATAAATGTCAGAAACGTATTTTTTAGTTCCGCCTGAAGTATCTCCTGTTCCACCGGGCTTCGATTCTCTACATCCAGAAGATATAACCCATTTATGATTTCAACTGCCTGCTTCTTCCGCTGTCCCGAAAAATCTACTCCTGCACTTTCCGAAAGATATTTCATCTGCATCAGATAACCAATAAAGGTATCCTCTTTCTTTTTCTTCTTTCCATATCGTGCATATAAAAGCTGCTCCCGGAAAGCGTCTCCTTCTGTCTGTTCCGTACACCCGTGTTTCTGCCATAGTTCCATTCTTTTTCCAGCATTAACTTCCTGATAAAAATCATTCAGCCACTTTGATTCTTCCTGCATAATATTTCCTCTTCGTCACTATTTTATAAAATCTTCAACATTACTGATGTCAACTTTACGATATTGGGATACATAGTATTTTTCTTCCTGCAGGCTTTGTACTTCCTGATTTTTTCCATCGTAAATGTCCACTGCAAGCCTTGCCATTTCTCCAGCCTGGTCTTCCTTGTCATTATATACGGTTCCCTGCATGGTTCCATTCTGTATTGCCTCTAATGCATCTTCCAATCCGTCAATGCCAAATATAATCGGCCACTCTTTCTGATTATAACCGGCATCTTTATACGCTTCAATTGCCCCTAATGCCATTTCATCATTATTGGAAATAACCATCTCCACTTCTGTCCCATACTGACTGATAATCTGATTCATTCTATTTTCCGCCTGTCCCCTGTTCCAGTCTGCAAACAGGTAGCTCAGTTTTTCTAGATTGATTCCCTGTTCTATCAGTGTCTTTACTGAACTGTCTGTACGGCTGATGGCATCCTGATGTCCAGCCTCTCCCTCCAGTAAAATATACTGAATTCTCCCATCCTGATTCCTGTCAACCTCCGGATGATTCTTTATATAATCTGCTGCAATTTCTCCCTGCATCTCGCCGGACTGTTTTGCCTCACATCCCACATAGTATAGTTGATTCCACTGCGACAAATCCTCCGGAACCGGTTCTCTGTTAAAGAAAATGACAGGAATATCATGCTGTCTTGCCAGTCTGATAACGGTTGTCGGATCCGTTCGGTCAACCAGATTTACACATAAGATATCGCATCCGGCATCTATCATTTCTTCGATAATTTCATTCTGGGCTTTCTGATCATTATCTGCACTTCTGACAGATGTTATAATCTTCCGTTCTTCTGTTTCCCGCTTCTTTAACTCTTCCTTCAGTTCATCCACCGTGGCGTTGATAAACGGGTCATCATGCGTATAGGTAACTACACTCACCCTCAGTGTATTTTCTATCCGCTTTGTCTTCTGATTGCATCCGGGCAGCACCAGTATCAGTATTATCAGTGTTACCGTAACCGCCATTGTCCTTCTTCTTGTTCTACTCATATGAATACAAAAACCTTTCCAGATCTTTTGAATACAAATCTTCTTTATTGATTATTCTGACTTCTGTTTCACAACTGTTCATTTTGTAAAAGGAATGCCTTAGCTTTTTTGCAATCTCATTCATACTCATATACCCCGTCTCATAATCATCCGGTACGACAAGACATTCTATATTCTGATTATCTAATAACACAATTGTTTTTTCACTGCTTCCAACTCCATAAATCTTCGCACCGTGATACTTATTTTCTTCTGCAGCCTCACCCACTTCTTCTAATGCCCAATTGTCCAGAATTACCAGATAATCCACCTGTTTCTTAGATGCAATAATCTCACTGGTGTTCTGGTTTCCCCTGGCATAATTGTACTCCCAGGAAATTTCACAGCCACTTCCCTCCAGTCCATCTTTTAACCCTGCAATTCTGTTCACATTTTCCTCTGTCTCTGCTTTTCCAAGAATGACACCGATTTTTTTATTCTCCAGTTGTTCTTCATCATCCTGTATTAACCGCTTTGCAAGCATCTGACCAATCTTATAATTATCCGGTTTTACCGTTGCATAACCAGATGGCTCTTCTGCGTAGGTATCCTCATTAATCAGTATAAACGGTCTCTCTCCCTGCAGCCGGTTCAGCATAGTCTTTGTTTCTTTTCCCGGAGCCGGACAGATTACAAATGCATCTACATTATTCTGCAGTTGTTCATTAATCAGTTCTTCTTCATCCTCCATGCTTTCAATTAAATCTGTATTACAAATGATCAGATGCAGATTATTATTTTCCGCAGACTGTTTTAACCCATTCAGCAATGCATCCCATCTCTTATCTCCGGAATCTTCCACAATAACCGCAACTCTTTTCATAGACTCATTATCTGAAAAAATCCTGATTATAAAAAATGCAGCCAGTACAATAAGCATCAGTTCTGTGAGGATAAAGGTAAGTTTATTTTTTTTCATCTTCTACCCTCTCTCTTTTTCTGTTCTGATTTTCAAGTTCTCCACGTTTTTCCTCTGAATAAGGAATTGCCGGAATATGTATTACAGCCTTTGTTCCTTCATCCGGCTCACTGTAAATTTTTAATCCATATTCTTTGCCAAACATCAGTTGTATTCTGGTATGCACATTGATAAGACCAACTCCCGAACCATGCTTTGGAACTTTTTCACTATTTGTCAGAAGATTATCAACCACTTCCTGGCTCATGCCCATTCCATTGTCCTCTACCGACAGGAAAATATCATTCCCTTTCTGCTCACCGCGGACAATAATCTTGCCGCCCTCATCTTCATCCATATTTCCTACTCCATAATAAATTGCATTTTCAAGCAATGGCTGTACTACCAGTTTTACAGTACAGCATTCCTCTACGTTTTTATCAATCAGAAATTCCACCTGAAAACGGTCTTTATAACGAATCTGCTGTATATTCATATAACTTTTACTATGTTGTAATTCTTCTGAAATTCTTATCACTGTTTTTCCTTTTGAAAGACTGATGCGAAGCAGTTTTGCCAGTTCCGAAATCATAAAAACGGCTTCTTCATTCTTATTTGCCTCTACCATCCAGGTAATGGATTCTAAGGTATTATAAAGAAAATGTGGATTAATCTGGCTTTGCAGTGCATCCATTTCACTTTTTCTCCGCTTATTCTGCTGCCGGATAATTTCTTCCATCAATTGTTCTATCTGCTTATATGAATTCCGGACTGAATATGCCAGATGCCTTATCTCCGAAGCACCCCCTATATATATTTCAGTCTTTTCTCCTGTTTCATAAGACTTTACGGATTCATCCAATTTCAAAATCGGTTTTGAAATCTTTCTTGCCATAATTTTATTCACAACAAAAAGCATCATCAGAAGAATAATTGCCGTGGCAATTATATAATACCGGAACTTATTAATGCTTGCCGTCTGCACCCCCTCCGGTACAACTCCTACCAGTTTCCATCCGGTATAAGATAGACTGTTCACTACGATATTACTTTTTTCCCCATTCACAGAAATCTCATATGTACCATCTGCGTAACTGGCAGCTGTACTGCTATCTTCTGTAAAAAATCCCCTGTCTATTTCTGCTTTTCTTGGGTGATAAAGAATTTCCCCATCATCTGTACATAAATAATAATACGTCTCTCCCGCTGCTTCATTCAGGTTATCTAAAACCTCTTCTATCATGGAATACTTCATATCAACCAGCAATACTCCACTGTCCGGAGTGTCACCATGATTCATATCCACCAGGCTGCTTAAAGACACCACCCAGTTATATTGATATGTCTCATTCTCAAACAAATCCTGTATATGAGGTGTTGATATATGTATATTTTCTATCTCATCTGTAGCACTTTTATACCAGTCCTGCTCTGTTACTTTCTGATTCTTTTCTCTGGTGGCCACTGGTTCTGCTGCAATAATTTTCCCATCACTGTCATAAAGGGCCATACTCTGCAGCTTATCATTATTTACTTCATACAACAGACTGAACTGCCTGCTGAATTCCTGATCAGAAATATCATATTCCTGCACAATATTATAATTAACAGCATTACAAATCTGTCTCATATTCCGCAGTTCATTATTTACCTGATCCACCGTACTCTCTATCCGGCTTTCTGCATTGGAAATTGCGGTTTCTTTTACTGACATTTTAAAACGGCTATAAATCAGTAATCCCATAACTATTGTTGTAACAATGGTCAGGGCAGAAAGAACTGTCATCAGCAGTGACTGTATATCCATCCAGGCTGAAATATTCTGCATCATATTTTGAATTATATTCCTTTTTTCATGCTTTTTCTTTCTGTTTTTTTTCTGATTCATACCTATCCATATTCCTATTCTGGTGATTTTCTGTATTTTGACGGAGATACTCCAAATTTCTTTTTAAACACATAACTGAAGTAATTTGCGTCCAGATACCCTACTTTTTCTCCAATTTCATAACTTTTATCATTGGTTTCCACAATAAGCCTGACTGCAACATCCATCCGGTAATCCGTCAGATATGTAATAAAGGATTTCCCGGTTTCTTTTTTAAATATCGTTGAAAAATACGAATTGGATACACCAAGCACTGAGCATACCGTATCCAGGGAAAAATCAGGTTCCATATAACGCTCTGCCACAACATTCTTTGCATCTGTAATCAGCCGCCTTGAAGTATTATTTCTTGCACTTTTCAACTTTTCACTAATTGCCACTGCCGCTTTTTTCATCCACTCCATCAGGGTTACTTTATCCAGTTCCGGCACCTTTTCATAGAGATTTTCTTTTTCTTCAAAGAAATCATTAAAGTCCATAAAATTATTGGCGCAGAACCGGTAAAAAGCACCTACCATCTCCATGACTGATAAATGATACTGATTTACTGTGGCAGCACTTTTATGAAGTTTTTCCACTTCCCTCTCTACTGCTGACTCAATATCTTTTACATTTCCAAGATAAATCGTTTTAAACAGCTCATGCATTTTCGTATCTTCTGACTGTACGGCTACCGTCTGCTCCCGTGGAACTACTTCCGCAATATTTATAGCCCTTGCAGTTCCATAAAGAACCCGGTAGGATACTGCTTTTCTTGCACCTTCATAAGAATTACTGATATTTAATAAACTATCACAATATCTTCCAACTCCGGCCGTTACAACTGCACCAATCACACGGTTCGCCCATCTGCAGAATCTATCGCAAAAATCTGTCAGTTCTGTTGCCTTATCTTCTGAATCAAGAGATACTATCAAAACTGTATTCCCAAGATACATAAATTCCTGACAGTTGAGTTCTGATGCAATCCTTTCCTTTATTTCATGTTCGACAGACATGGATAACAACAATGGATTCATTCCTTCCGGCACATGGTGCTCTGAAGTATGAAATACCACGCTGCAATAATAGGGTCCCGCCAGCGGAATCTGATAGGCTGATAAAAATTTCTCATATTCTGTCTCATTTACCCTGCCTTCAATTAACGAAACAAAAAAATTCGTCCTTAGCACCGGAAGTGCATCCTGGAAATAATTTTGCAGTTTTTTAACATTTAATTTTTCTTCTCTTTCCCGGTTTAAAGTCTCTTTCAGTCTTTCCATGCAGTCCGATAATTCAACTGCATTTACCGGCTTTAACATATATTCTTCAATTTCCAGATGTACTGCCTCTTTGGCATATTCAAATTCATCAAATCCTGTAAAAATAATAATATGTATATTTGGATAATCATCATTTAACTTCTGCGCCAGCTCCAGGCCATTCATATAAGGCATTTTTATATCGGTTATCACAACATCCGGCTGTATATTTTCTACCAGTTCCAGGGCTTTCACTCCATTGGTTGCACTGCCTGACACCTCAAAGCCCAGTCCATCCCAGTCCATCTTATGTTCCATTGCCTGGATTGCTTCTATTTCATCATCAACTAAAATCACTTTATACTTTTCCATATGACGTTCCTCTTTCAGCATGTTCAGCTCTTTCTTCTCCTGCTCTTATTATATCAGACAAATGTCTTTTTCTGAATACCTGATATTGTTTAGGCCGTCCATTCATCTCTGACGATGAGCGGGCGGCCTATGGTGATTATATGTGAATGATTCTGATTACGAATTACTTATTTTTTCTGTACATATTTCAGACAGTCAAGTGTTACTGCTGCCAAAATGATGATTCCTTCGAAAATAAACTGAAGATTTGTATCAATACCCAGAATAGTAAGGGAATATGTAAGGGATGTAAAGATAAGTACACCAGTTACAACTCCGGAAATCTTACCAATACCACCGGTAAAGGATACACCACCAACTACGCAGGCTGCAATAGCATCCATATCCCATCCTTGTCCATATGCTGCACTACCGGAACCAACCATTCTGTTACATTCCAGCCAGGAACCAAATCCATACAGGATACCTGCCAGAATAAATGCTCCTAATGTTACTTTAAATACAGATATACCGGAAACTGCTGCTGCTTCAGGATTTCCACCAACCGCATACAGATTCTTACCAAATGTTGTCTTATTCCAGATGAACCATACTACGATAATTGCAACAACAGCCCAGAGGATAATT
>ERZ1026776.1047-NODE-1047-length-16609-cov-77.234505_pt1 | contig 16609 bp, 18 predicted proteins | sample MGYA00380125_ERZ1026776 | MGnify/ENA primary metagenome ERZ1026776 (study PRJEB33269, sample SAMEA4719761) | human gut metagenome | biome: human-associated habitat; feature: organic feature; material: feces | place: Cameroon | collected 2013-10 ...
GGCAGTTCTGTGAAAGAATTGATAGTAAGACCATTCTCGTTTACATTGCTGTAGATAGTCAAACCGTTGGCTACACCCTTTACACGGTCAGAGTAGTAGTCTGCTTCTCCGCCACCCGTTACGTCTTGTGGTTTCCATGCACCAGCCTGCAGAGCGTTGAGCTCATTGAGGGCAGCGTAGCCGTTCTGATAATATCTTCCCTGGTCCATATCGCTCTTAGGAAGATTCATTTCCGGCATCATTGCGTATACTGAGATATAAGCGTTAGGGAATGCCTTGCGGGTCTGGATGATGGCATCTACAATAGAGCCTGAGCCGGTACCACCGCTCAAACCAGCAAAGATATGGATGGTGGTTTCACTGGAGTCGCCTGATACATTGATACAGCGGCTGTAGGCATCGCGGAGGCTGTTTACATAGCCCACGGCGTTGGCAGCAAAGAGCAATCTTCCAGCTCTACGCTTCTGTCCGGCAGCCTGACCCAGTGAGCCGATAGCTGATTTTACTGCGCCCACGTTTTCCACGATTCCCTTTACAGAAGGGTAGTGGTCGATGTGGTCTAATATATGTTCAACATCCACTGCTTTGATGTTGAGGAACTCATTGTTGGTGAAAGAGGCGTCCTGACCCATCACTCGGAAGTCAGCGCGTGCTCTTCCGTCTTTCGACATCATTTCGTCGGTTGAGTCAACATAAAGCAGAGCTACAGGTTGCTTGCTTCTTTCCTCTTGTGTAGGAAATTCCTCGAACATTCTCATCTTGAATGCCTTGAGGATTTTTCCTCCTGTACCACCTAAACCTACCAGAATATGGTTACTTGTGCAAAAACTGTTTGTTGCCATGTTGTTTAGATTTTATTTTATGATTATTATTGTTTATTCTATCTTCTTCGTCTTCCGCTGGCACGAGGTCCTCTTCTGCTGGTATAGTCGTGTGAGCGGCCTTCGCGTCTTGAACTTCTGCGCTCCATAGCGTAGCCGAACGACATGGTCTTGATAACCACGAAGGCTCCTACGATTACGAAACCGAGACACCAGAGCAGGCGGTATACGATAAATTCTTTCATGTAATCCTTGATGGTTTCGGCCATAGCATGGGGAAGGTCTTTTACGCGATAGCCTACAAAATAGCCTGAGTTGAAATAGTTGCTCAGAATAGGATATTCCTCAACCAACTGGTCGACGATCTTTTCAGATTCGGCTTTTGATACCTCTCTGTCTTCACTGCTTCCCAGTGGATTGCTTCCCAGATACATGGACATAAGGTTGCCCAATATATCTTTTCCTTTATCTACTGCTGTTGTTGGGGTTGATTCTTCTACGATTCGTTCTAGCTGTTCTTCATAGTAGTCGGTTGTATTGATAATCTTAATGGCACCTGCTATCATCGTGCATTGTATAGACAGCAGGATGAAGAGGATACCTCCTACCAGATAGGTTGCAGGTGATGCCTCTGCGTGTTTGTACCATCCTTTGATCAGAAGGAAGAAGAGCACCATGCAGATGATGCCGATAAGGATACCCCAGAAGAGGCAGCCTGTGGAAAAGTTGATGATATCAAAAAATGCTTTCATATTTTTGTTTTATTAAAAGTTCCTGGGTCTTCTTTCTTCTTTTTACTTGAGCTGTCTGACCCAACGATTAAGTTGTTAAATGTTGTTATGAGTGCAAAGTTAATAAAATATTTTGGAAAAAGTTATATATAGTGTGTAAAAAATACTTAATTAATCTCTTTTTTTTCTCCGAAGAATAGAAAATTATCTCCGAAGGATAAATTTATATCTCCGATAGATAGGAAAATATCTCCGAAGAATAGGAAATTATCTCCGAAAGAGAATTATCTCCTGATTATAAAACATGATAAAGTTTGCCGCAGATGATTTCCTGTTGCTTACAGAACAGGATTTTGGAGGTGATATTTGCGAGGTGAAGGTGAAGGGTGTATTTTTAATCTTTATATTATATTCTTTATTTTAGGGGTTTTCCGTTTTTTGACCCTAGGGTCGTTTTTTCGGTTTTTACCCCTTTCCTTCACGCGTATATATAAAAAGGAGTTTTCAGCCCTTCACCCTTCACCTTTTTGGTGATTATTTTGATGATCAGAGAGTTACGGGTGAAGGGAGGTGAAGGGAGAATTTCTGTTTTGCTTTAAATACTTTTTTGCATTTGAATGTTCTGGGTAGGGTTTGGTTAGGAATAGTGAAATGTGGATTTGCTTATGGAAAGAGAAATGATGGTGATAAAAAAGCCCGATAAAAAGAGAAAGAATGGTGATAAAAAAGCCCGATAAAAGATGACTTTTATCGGGCTGGAATTGTTATGATAACTTACTTGTTGAATGCATAGAACAAACCATCATTCATAGCCATGCGAACCTGGTATAAACCGTTGGCATCTGCTGGGACGTTGATCTTCTCGCCACTTGGCAAGCATGCCTGGATGCTACCATCCTCGTTGAAGCTGAAAAGCTCACGGATATCGCCATCCTTGCTGTATGACCAACTCTTGTGCTTCTTGTCGAACACAAAGTATGATTTCTCACCATCTGGGTCGGTAATCTCGTAGCCATTCTTTAATGTCTTGATGGCATACATGCGACCATCCTTACCCATTACGTCCTTAGTAGTTCCTACCTGGCCAATGACCTTGTTGCCTGTCCAGAACTCGATAGAGTTGAGAACGAGAACGTCGGCAAATGAACATACTGCGTAAGCTGGAGAGATAAGCACGAAGATAATCTCGTTTACAAACTTGTTGTCTGTAGCTCTCTTGTTCCAGTCAAGTACGGAATTTGTCAGGCCAAATGAGCCGATGCAAGAACTGAATGTCAAGGCGCCCAACAGGACTGCGATGACAGGTTTAGTTAAATTTTTCTTCATAATCATAAATTAATTTATATGTTGAGAATCTTTTACTTTGCAGATTCAAATTCGCGCAAGAAGCGGGTATCGTTCTCAGAGAAGAGGCGAAGGTCGCTCACGCGATATTTCAAGTTGGTGATACGCTCAACACCCATACCGAAGGCATAACCGGTATAGACATTGCTGTCGATGCCGCAAGCCTCAAGATCATGAGGGTCAACCATACCGCAACCTAAAATCTCAACCCATCCGGTATGCTTGCAGAAGTTGCAACCCTTACCGCCACAGATGTTGCAGGAGATATCCATCTCTGCGCTAGGCTCTGTGAATGGGAAGTAGCTAGGACGGAGACGAATCTTGGTATCTGCACCAAACATCTCACGGGCAAAGGTAAGAAGCACCTGCTTAAGGTCGGTGAAACTTACATTCTTATCTACATAGAGACCTTCTACCTGATGGAAGAAACAGTGAGCGCGGGCGCTGATAGCCTCGTTACGATAAACGCGGCCAGGGCAGAGCACACGGATAGGTGGCTCATGAGTTTCCATATAGTGAGCCTCGTCGTTAGAAGTATGGCTGCGGAGGAGCACATTCTTGGTAACGTCGTCGCTATTGGTCTTCTCTATAAAGAAGGTATCCTGCATATCGCGGGCTGGATGGTCGGCAGCAAAGTTGAGCATCGTAAATACGTGCTTGTCGTCATCTACCTCAGGACCCTGGAAAAGGGTAAAGCCCATGCGAGCGAAAATGTCGATAATCTGATTCTTCACTACGGTGAGTGGGTGGCGGGTACCGAGTGCTACAGGGTAGGCGGTACGGGTCAAGTCGATATCATCGCTTGATGCCTCGGCTTCTTCCATCTGCTCCTTCAGTCCGTTGATCTTCTCAAGGGCTGCGTTCTTCAATTCGTTGATTTTTACACCAACCTCTTTCTTCTGGTCGGCTGGCACTGTGCGGAAGTCGGCCATGAGGGCGTTAATCTCGCCCTTCTTGCTCAGATACTTGATTCGAAGCTGCTCTACTTCTTCTGCGTTTTGGGCAGTCAAAGTACTCACTTCTTTCAAGAGTTCGTCTATTTTTTCTAATAACATATCTATATTTTTATCTTTTTTGACTGCAAAGATAACATTTTTTGCTTAAAAGATGAAATAATTCAAAAGAAAGTTGTACTTTTGCATGGAAAATTTGAGAAATTTAATAGGTTTATGAAAAAACTCTGTTTATTAACGGTGTTGATGGCGGTGCTTACCATCGTTTGCTTCACGTCTGTGGGATGCACTGACAAGAAGCCTGCGCCTGCCATTGATTCGGCTTCATCCGACTCGGTGATTGCCGACACCCAAGCGATGGACTCTACAGAACAGCTGATAGAGGAGACTCCGATGCCAAAGGCGGCTGACGAGCTTTTTGATGATTTTGTGTTTAATTTTGCAGCTAACAGAAAGTTGCAGAAAAGTCGTATTGTCTTCCCGCTGCCGGTATATCACGGTGAGAAACTGATCAAGAAGATAGAAAAAGCCCATTGGAAGATGGAGCATTTCTTTATGCGTCAGGATTATTACACGCTGATCTTTGATAATCAGAAACAGATGAAACTGATGAAGGATACTACTATCGATCATGTAGTAATAGAAAAGGTGTTCTATAGTAGAAAGACAGTTCAGCAGTTCGTGTTTAATCGCATCAATGGTCAGTGGATGATGACTAGCATTTGCTACAAGCCTATGTATCAGAATAATAATGCCAGTTTCCTAAAGTTTTACGGTCAATTTGCTACTGATACCGCTTTCCAGGCTCGCCACATTCATAATCCGGTGAAGTTTACCGGTCCTGATCCTGATGATGATTTCAGTACGATGACAGGCGATATAGAACCGGAAACATGGCCTGCCTTTGCTCCGCAACTGCCTCATGGCATGATTTACAATATAATCTATGGTCAGAAATATACCGAGAGCAACCAGAAAATCTTCGTGATTCGTGGTATAGCCAATGGTATGGAAACCTCTCTTACTTTCAAAAAAATAGGAGGAAAATGGGAACTGATCAAACTGAATATGTAGTTCTTTTAAAGTTAATAGTTGATAGTTAACAGTTAATAGTTAATAGTTGACAGTTAATAGTTGATAGTTTAACCAGACATGTAATAGTTTAACCAGATATGAAAGATATTCGTAACTATAGCCTTTTGGCTCACAATACATTCGGAATCGATGCTATATGCAGCAGATTTCTGGAGTATGCTTCTGTAGAAGAAGCCCGACAAGTTGTTGGCTTGCTGACAGAGGCAGATCAGCCACTACTCATTCTGGGTGGTGGCAGCAATCTCTTGCTGACCGGTGATTATGCAGGTACGGTGCTCCATTCGGCTATTATGGGTATTGAGGTTCTTGACAACAAGACTTTGGCAGCTGCAGAGGGGGATGATGCATTGTGCAACCCGGATTGGGTCTTCCTTTCCTGTGGCAGTGGCGAGGTGTTTGATGATGTGGTGGCTTATGCCGTAGAGCATGGCTATCATGGAGCTGAGAATCTGAGCATTATTCCGGGTGAAGTAGGTGCCAGTGCGGTTCAGAATATCGGCGCCTATGGTGTGGAAGCTAAGGATATTATATATAAGGTGGAAGCGGTTGAGATAGCTACGGGCAGGGTAGTGGTGTTTGATAATGCCGACTGTAAGTATAGCTATCGTCAGAGTAAATTTAAGCATGACTGGAAGGATAAGTATCTGGTAACCCATGTGATTTACCGTTTGCAGAAGACCTTCTGCCCGGATTTGGATTATGGTAATATCCGTGCTGCACTTGAGGCTAAGCATATTGCTAAGCCTACAGCCCAGCAGCTCCGTGATGTCATCATAGAAATTAGAGAGGCAAAATTGCCAGATCCTAAGGTGTTGGGTAATGCAGGCAGTTTCTTTATGAATCCTATTGTAGAGAAGGCTAAGTACGAAGAACTGGCTGCTCTTTATCCGGGTATGCCTCATTATACCATCGATGACGCTCATGAAAAGATTCCGGCTGGCTGGATGATCGACCAGTGTGGCTGGAAGGGAAAAAGTCTGGGTAGAGCCGGTGTGCATGACAAGCAGGCACTGGTGCTTGTGAATCGTGGCGGTGCTACAGGCGAGGAAATCGTTAAACTCTGTGAGACCATCCAGAAGGATGTGAAGCAGAAGTTTGGCATTGATATTCATCCGGAGGTAAATGTGAAGTAACATTGAACTTTGAACATTGAACTTTATGATTAGTATACCGTTACTAGGATTGGCTCTTTTGTTTAAGTTAAAAGCTCAGTGTTCAAAGTAATATATTCATATAATAAAGTTCAAATTTCAATGTTCAAAGTAATACTATTAGGTACAGGCACATCGGGCGGTGTGCCTTCATTGGGATGTACATGTGAGGTGTGCCGGAGTACTGATCCGCATGATAAAAGGTTGCGCAGTGCTGCGTTGATAGAAACGGAGGAAACCCGTATTCTGATAGATGCCGGACCGGATATACGGCAGCAGTTGCTGCGTGTGCCTTTCAGAAAGATAGATGGTGTGCTGATTACGCATATCCATTACGACCATGTTGGTGGTATTGATGATTTGCGCCCTTTCTGTATCTTTGGTGATATCAATATCTATGGCGATGATATCGTTACTGCGGGGCTGCCTCATACGATGCCTTACTGCTTTCCGAAGGATGCAGGAAAACTCTATCCAGGTGCTCCGAAACTCAAATTGCATACCATTCATCCGCATGAACATTATCAGATTGGGGATATTGGGTTTGTGCCCATCCGTGTGATGCACGACCAGATGCCTATTCTCGGCTATCGGTTCGGTAAGTTTGCCTATATTACCGATATGAAATCAATGGGTGAAGAAGAATACGCTTATTTGGATGGTGTAGAAACACTTGTAATCAACGCTCTGAGATTTGAGAAAACGCATCACAGTCATCAGCTGGTGGCTGATGCTATTGAAGTATCACGCAAGATAGGAGCAAAGCACACTTATTTTATCCATGTAACTCATCAGATTGGTTTCCACGATGAAGCGAACAAAAGACTGCCTGAAGGCTTTGAATTTGGCTTTGATCAAATGGAAATATACGTGGATAATAAGTAAAGTATAGTTAAAATGATGCTCGGTTTTATGCTAAAGAATTAATTAAGGTTAATTATTTGATCTTTTTTGAAGAAAAGCTTGCGAGTATCATAGATTATTTCTATATTTGCATGTGTGTTTTTCATAGTATTAGATTTAAGGTTAACAAGGTATTGGGGTCGCAGCGGCGACCCTTTTTTGTTTTTATCCTCTTTTGGGTGACTAAAAAATACCTTTTTCCAAGGCATCTTTCCTTTCCCCAAAACGGTATATGATTCATCTCTTCCGAGGTTTGAATCTCCGGTAAAGTTTCCAGGCCAACAGTGCTCCGTCAAATGCTCCGGCTCCCACCTGCAGCAAACTCTGCAGTCGCTTGCTCGGGCTCGCATTGCGTGACAGGATTTCAGGTTTTGTGAAAAGTGAGTTCCATAAAGTCTGAATCTTGGCATCATCGGCATCAATTTCCTTGCGTATCGCCTCTTTCTTGAGTCGGATATCGTTTAAGGAATTATATTCTGTGATTTCTGAATGATTTGTCATGTTGCGAAAAGGAGGTTATTTTTCCATCAAGAGGCTGGCCAGAAATCTGACCAATGGTCTCTCAATCCACTTATGGCGGAAAACAACAAATAATATTAATATAAATAGGTATACAGCAGCTACAATGCAGAATCCGAAGGTCAGGCTACCTATTAAGTCTGCCAACGCAAAAGCAGCGCCAAAGGATAAGTAAATGAGGGTAAGAGTGAGTAAGCCCAGGAGAACCACGGTCATGGTGATGACAGTAAGCAGGCGTACCACTTTATCCACAACATCGAGCTTCAGATATTCGCTCTGAAGCCCGATGTAATGTTTTAGCACCTCTATGAGCTGCCCGATGGTTTCTACATTTTTATCGTTAGAGAACATCATGATAGTTGATGATTAAACCTCAGGAGCTGCGTCCTTGATATCGTCAACCAGATCATCAACGTCCTTACGGCTCAACTTGATGTCGTGCTTCTTGCAGAAATCGTCTACTGCACCTGCAATCTTACTACGTGTATCCTCACCCTTCTCTGGAGCGAAAATCAAACCGAGTGCTGTACCGGCGATTGCACCGCCGAGGAAAGCACCAATGTAACCTAATGTTTTCATATGCTATAAATTTTAAACGTTAAACGATTATCTTCTTGTCTTTTTTCATTTGACATTGCAAATATACTAAATTCTCACTAAAAAACAAGCCTTTTTGCCTTAATTTTTCATTAAAAATGTTTTAATAGCCTTATTTAACAAACTTTAGGCGGTATGTTCTTCGTTTTTCGGGCATTTTTTTGTATTTTCGCAGAGTAAAAAACGCATAACGCGAAATTTATATTGAATGAACAACAATAATAAACAATAAAACGAATAAGAATTATGAAGAAAATTACAGTATTAAGCATGGGAATGTGCGCTGTTTTGGCGCTCGCAAGTTGTGGTACATCAAAGGAAAGTGCATACAAGAAGGCTTATGAGAAGGCTCAGCAGCAGGAACAGCAGGCAGCTCAGGCTCCTGTAGCTCAGGAACCAGTTGTAGCTCCTCTTGAGACTCAGGCTCCTTCTGATGAGCAGACTGAGGTTGATAATGCTACTGTTCGTTCTGAGGATGTTTCTCTTATCTCAGGTTCAGGCTTGTCAAACTATAGCGTAGTAGTAGGTTCTTTCTCTCTCAAGGCTAACGCTGAGGGATTGGCTAGCACATTGAAGAGCGCTGGTTACGATGCTCAGATTGCCTTGAACACTGAGCGCAACATGTATCGCGTGGTAGCTTCTACATTTGCCGATAAGGCTGCTGCTGTTAAGAGCCGCAATCAGCTTCGCGCTGGTAAGTATCCTGATGCTTGGTTGCTCCTGAAGAAGTAATCTGATATTATATATATAAGGATAAGATATCCGTAGATTAATGCGAATTTTATCTATAGATTACGGTAAGAAACGTACCGGACTGGCTGTGACCGACCCATTGCAGATTATTGCCAATGGGTTGGCCACAGTTTCTACACATGAACTTTTCACTTATATCGAAACTTATATTCAGAAGGAACAGGTGGAACGCATTGTTATCGGAAAACCGATACAGCCTAACGGGCAGCCTAGTGAAAACCTGGCAAGGGTAGAAAACTTCTACAACCGTTGGCGAAAGGCTCATCCTGAAATCCCTATAGAATATTATGACGAGAGATTTACATCAGTCCTGGCACATAGAGCCATGATAGATGGAGGTGTAAAGAAGAAGGTGAGAAAAGAAAACAAAGGATTGGTAGACGAGATAAGTGCTACCATCATATTACAGGATTATTTGCAATCAAGAAGATAATGATTTTACCGATTTATATTTATGGTCAGCCTGTGCTGAGAAAGGTGGCTGAAGATATTACCCCTGATTATCCTGATCTCAAGGAGTTGATTAATAATATGTATGAAACGCTTGATTCCAGCAATGGCATCGGATTGGCTGCACCTCAGATTGGCTTGCCTATCCGCCTGGTGGTTATCGACCTGGATGTGCTCAGTGAGGATATGCCTCAGTACAAGGGATTCCGTCATGCTTTCATCAATGCTCATATCCTAGAGCGCGATGAGGAAAATACCGACTCTTCTGAAGAGGGATGTCTTTCTATTCCTGGTATCAATGAGAAGGTGGTTCGTCCTACACGCATCCATGTGAAGTATATGGATGAGGATTTTAATGAACATGATGAGTGGATAGAGGGGTATCTGGCTCGCGTGATGCAGCATGAATTCGACCATTTGGAGGGTACTATGTTTGTTGACCGTGTGTCTCCTCTTCGCAAGAACATGATAGCAGGAAAGCTCAAGGGTATCATCAAGGGCAACTTCCGTGCTGCCTATCGTACCAAGATCCGTCGATAGTTCTTCCGAAAATATAGTAAGCTTCATGGTAATCGTGACGATTGGGCTTACTATATTTTTTTATTCTACATTCAATAGGTTTTATTTCAGAGAGTTACGAACAGATGAAGAAGATTCTCTTAGTTCTTTTTATGGTGATGGGCGCCATTTCGGCTTCTGCCCAATACCGTGTAGACCGACTTGTTACGGCCGGTCGGAGTGCCTTGTATTATGAGGATTTCGTCCTTTCAATCAAGTATTTCAATCTGGCTATCGGTGCCAAGCCTTATCTGTATGAGCCTTGGTATTACCGCAGTGTGGCAAAATTTAATCTGGATGACTTTACGGGTGCCGAAAGTGATGCCAGTGAGGCGCTGCATCTCAATCCCTATATCAATGATATTTATGACTTGAGAGCCATCTGTCGCATCAGACAAAACAGGTTTGATGATGCGATAGCTGACTATAATGCGGCTATCAGACTGGAACCGCGTAACCGAAATTACTGGTTTAATCGGGCTATCTGCCAGATGGAAAACAAAAAGTATGAGGCGGCACAGCAGGAGTTGGATACCATCGTAGGGAAATGGAAAGACTGGTCGAATGCTTATTCGCTCAAGGCTGAAGTGTATCTGCATCAGAAAGATACCGTGCAGGCAGAGAAATGGCTTGACAAGAGTCTGCAACTCAATCCGTATGATGGAGATGCCTGGACTACGCGTGCCTATATGGCGCTGGCAAGAAAGGAATGGAAAACGGCAGATGAGGCGCTGACCAAGAGTCTGCATTTCAAGCCAAACAATGTAAACAGTTACATCAACCGGGCTCTGGCGCGTATCAATCTGAACAACCTCAGAGGGGCGATGAGCGATTATGACAATGCCATTGATCTGGACCCGAACAATTTCCTGGCACATTATAATAGAGGTCTGATGCGTGTACAGTTGGGTGATGATAACCGTGCTATCACCGATTTCGACTTCATCATCAAGATGGAACCCCAGAACTTCATGGCTATCTTCAACCGCGCTCTCCTGCATGACAAGACCGGTAATCTGAGAGCAGCCATCAAGGATTATACTACGGTTATCAACCAGTTTCCTAACTTCTGGACCGGTCTGTCTAACCGTGCCAACTGTTACCGTCGCCTGGGCATGACGGCAAAGGCAGAGATGGATGAATTCCGTATCTTCAAGGCGCAGATGAACAAGCATATCGGAATCCAGCCGAGATGGAGCACAAAGACCAAGAAGGAGATGCGTAAGCGTTCGGAGGTAGATCCGAATAAGTTTGCTTCGCTGGTAGTAGATGACGAACCGAAGTATGAGCACAACTATAAGAGTGAGTATCGTGGTAAGGTTCAGAACCGTCAGGTAGAAACCGCCTTCCTGCCGATGTATCAGCTATCTTATTTCCCTAACAGTCAGAATGTAAGTGGAGTTCAGGCTTATGACAAGGAGGTGGATGCGCTCAATCAGCATACCAAGGCAGACAAGGTTTATATCGTTTGCAGTAAGGAACAGCTCGATGAGAACGGTTCTATGAAGATATTCTCAATGATTGATAAACTATCGGCAGAGTTGAGTGTGGCGAGCGATAATGAAACCAGGAAGCGTCTCCTGATGCGCAGAGCCATCGCCCATAGTGTGCTTCGTGATTTCGAGGCTGCCATCAGCGATTTCACCTATTATATCTCGCTCGATGACAAGAACTCATTGGCTTACTGGCAGCGTGCTGTCTGTCAGGCTGAGATGGATGAATTTAATAAGGCTGAGGGCAAGGGTGTTCTGAACATCCATTCTGCCGAGGCTGATTTCAGCGATGCCATCCGCCTGAACAGTAACAATGCTTATATCTATTATAATAGAGGTAATCTTCATGCTGGCAGAAACGAACTTTCAAAGGCAATAGATGACTATACCATTGCCCTGAGAATTGATAACCGTCTTGCAGAGGCTTATTATAATAGAGGTATAGCACGAGCCAAGAGTGGCAATAAGCAGACTGCCATCCAGGATCTTTCGAAGGCAGGAGAGCTTGGCTTGTATGATGCTTATTCTGTGATTAGGCGCTTGAATAAGTCGAAATAAAAAAATCCCGCAGATTACCTCTGCGGGATTTTTTTATTTATTTCTGTAATCCTGTTTTATATTCTCGTTACCTGCTTTACGCCCTTTATGGCGCTCAGTTTCTTGATGAGTGCATCGGTCTTGCCGGCATCATCAATCATTACGGTAACATTGCCTGAGAAGAGACCATCCTTTGAGGAGATGTTGATGCCTCGCATGATGAGTTTATCTTCCTTGGAAATAATGTTGGTGATGTTGCTCACGATACCGATATCGTCGTTTCCGATGATGCGGAGCGTGATGGCATACTTGGATGTTCCCTTGCCGCTCCATTTCGCCTTCACGATGCGGTAACCGAAACGGCGGCGCAGTTCCTTGGCGTTAGGACAATCCATGCGATGTACCTTGATACCCTTGCTGATGGTAACGAATCCGAAGATAGGATCACCATAGATAGGGTGACAGCAATGAGCCAGTTCGAAATCGATACCCTTGAGATGTTCATCGATAACCAGCACGTCATCGCTCTGCTTCATCAGTTCCTCGGTAGGATTCTCAAACTCAAAATTCTCTGCACTTTCTGCAGGCTTGTTCGTATTGGCGAGGTTCTGGTCATGGTCGCGCTCCTCGATGTATTTCTCAATGACGCTGTTCACGTCGAGTTTCTCCTCGGCTACATCCTTGTAGAAGTCTGAATTCTCCTTATATCCCATCTTCTTGATGATGCGCGCCATGATACTCTCATCAATTTCCAGTTTCCTGTTCTTGAATCGGCGCTCCAGAAGTTCCTTGGCATAGAGGCCGTCCTTCTTCTGGGTTTCCTTCAGCGCTAGACGAATCTTGGCCTTAGCCTTGGATGTCTGCACGATGTTGAGCCATTCGCGGCGTGGCTTCTGGTTGCTCTGTGTGAGGATTTCTACCTGATCGCCTGAATGGAGTTCCTGACGGAAGGTGACAGCCCTGCCGTTAATCTTTCCGCCCACACAGGTGTTGCCGATGCGGGAGTGGATGTAGTAGGCGAAGTCGAGTACCGTAGCTCCTTTCTGGAAGTTCAGCAGGTCACCCTTAGGAGTGAATACGTATACTTCGTCTTCCTTCAGATCGGTGGTAAACTGGTCCATCAACTGCAGGTCGTCATTGCTTTCGAGGGCTGCGCGGATATTGGCAAGCCATTCGTCAATGCCTCCTTCTCCCTGCTTGATGCCCTTGTAGCGCCAGTGGGCAGCAAGTCCGTGCTCTGCAATATCGTCCATGCGCTCTGTTCTGATCTGGACTTCTACCCATTTGTTTTCCGGTCCCAGTACGGTGGTATGCAGACTTTCATATCCGTTGCTCTTAGGCACGCTGAGCCAGTCGCGCATACGTTTTGGGTTTGGCTGATACATGTCGGTGATGAGGGCAAAGGTCTGCCAGCACTGCATATACTCTTTCTCTCTTGGCGCATCGAGGATAATACGGATGGCAAAGAGATCGTATACACCCTCGAAGGCGCACTTCTGCTTCTTCATCTTCTGCCAGATGGAGTGGATGCTCTTGGTGCGTCCCTTCATGTGATATTTCAGTCCGGCAGCATCGAGCTTCTCCTGGATTGGCTGGATGAATCGGGCAATATAGGCGTCGCGTGAAGCCTTGGTGGCGTTCAACTTGTCCTTTATCATATAGTAGGCATCGTGCTCGAGATACTTCAGACTGAGGTCTTCCAGTTCGCTCTTCAACTTATAGAGTCCCAGTTTGTGGGCGAGTGGGGCATAGAGGTAGCTTGCCTCTTCGCTTACTTCATGCTTCGCCTCCTTCTGTTCGGTATCACGAATCTGTCGCATCACGTTCACGCGGTCGGCAATCATGATGAGGATGACGCGCATATCTTCAGAGAATGAGATAAGCAGATTTCTGAAGTTCTCGCTCTCGATGATAGGGTTGCGCTTGTATAAATCGTGGATGCGGAGCAGACCACTGATGATGTGGGCTACGCTATCTCCGTATTTCTTCTGTATCTCTTCGATGGTCTGATAGCCATCGATGACGCTGGTCTGCATCAGGATGGCGATGATGCCGTCTCGTTTCAGACCTATCTCGTTTACTGCGATTTCTGCGGTTTGCAGGGCAGCGAGTATTGGATTCATTCCGAAGACATTGCGCTTAATCTGATGGTTGATGAAGGCATGCTGTATGTCTTCACGCAGATGTTGCTCATCGCCTGGCTTGAATGTATCGCCCACGGCGGTTCTCAGGCGCTCCAGTATCTGGAGTGTCTGCTCTTTTTCTTCGGATGTAAATTTAAAAGTAGTTTCATTCATTGTCGTTCCCTCCTACGGATGATATTTTTATTGAGTTGTTATAACTCGTCTATCCATTTCTGTCCAGACTTTGTGTTGAGCCAGATGGCGAAGCTGCTGCTAATAATTAGCCCCAGCGAAAAAATAAACATTAATCCATCCATCATTAAATTGTATGATTATAGTTCATCTATCCATTTCTGTCCAGACTTTGTATTAAGCCAAATGGCGAAGCTGGCACTAATTACGGCACTCAGCCCCATAAATATTGTTATTAACTCCATAATTTTTATTTTTTATCATTATACTTCATCACTCGGTTAGCACTATAGGCAAGGAAGAATGCAGAGGCAATGCCCAGTACTAAGAAGAGGATATTGTAAATACCTATAGTTTCGCCGGTAACCAAGGGGGAAAAACCTCCAATTCCGGTTCCGCTAATGAATAAGTTTGATACTCCGTACAGATACGTTGATAGCAACGTTCTTCGGTCGTGCTCCTTTGATAACTTACTGACCATGTCGCAATATTCCATTTTAAATTTGACAAACAATGGCGATTCAGCGTTAAAAAGCGCCTACTTCGTTAAATTTTCATTGCAAAGGTACAAAAAAAAGCGGAAATATTTCTGATTATCAGAAAAAACTATTATCTTTGTAGCACATATAGTGTAAATTTAACATAAATATGGTATTATGAATCAGCAAGATCTAAACCAAATCGCTGCTCGCGGCATCTCCGAGCAGCAGATTGAACACCAGTTGGAACAAATCAAGAATGGCTTCCCATTCCTCAAGCTCGAGGGTGCGGCTGCCATCGGTAAGGGTATCATGGCTCCTACAGCTCAGGAAGTAGAGGACTACGAGAAAGCGTGGAACGACTACAAGGCAGAGGGTCACAAGATAGTGAAGTTTGTACCTGCTTCAGGTGCGGCTAGCCGTATGTTCAAGAATATGTTCGCATTCCTGGATGCTCCATACGATGTTCCTACTACTGACTTTGAAAAACAATTCTTCGAGAATATCAAGAAGTTTGCTTTCCGCAAGGCGCTCTGCGACAAGTGTCATGTCAACAATGAGAAGGGTATCATGTGCCTCATCAAGAAGGGCGATTACAAGGCTATCGTGGCTAATCTCCTCAAGCCAGAGGGATTGAACTATGGTCAGTTGCCTAAGGGATTGCTCCAGTTCCACGAGTATGAGGATGAGGTACGCACTCCAATGGAGGAGCACCTGGTTGAGGCTGCGCTCTATGCAAGCAGCAACGGCGAGGCAAACGTTCACTTCACCGTTTCTCACGACCACCTGGAACTCTTCAAGCAGATGGTAGCTGAGAAGGCAGATAAGTATGCACAGCGCTACGGCATCAAGTACAACATCTCTTTCTCAGAGCAGAAGCCTAGCACAGATACCATCGCTGCCAATCCGGATAATACTCCATTCCGCAACGAGGATGGCTCATTGCTGTTCCGTCCGGGCGGTCATGGTGCGCTCATCGAGAACCTCAACGAGATCGATGCTGATGTAGTATTCATCAAGAATATCGATAACGTGGTTCCTGATCGTCTGAAGGCGGAGACCGTTACATGGAAGCAGGTGATTGCAGGTGTATTGGTTACTCTCCAGAAGCAGGCATTCAATTATCTGAAGGTGTTGGATTCCGGTCAGTACAACCACGAGAAACTGGAGGAGATTATCCGCTTCGTTCAGCGTGACCTCTGCTGCCGCAAGGCTGATATCAAGGAGTTGGAGGATGCCGAACTGGTTATCTATCTGCGCAAGAAGCTCAACCGACCAATGCGTGTCTGCGGTGTTGTTAAGAACGTAGGCGAGCCTGGCGGTGGTCCATTCCTTACCTACAACCAGGATGGTACTGTAAGTCTTCAGATTCTGGAGAGCTCACAGATTGACAAGAACAACGAGGAGTATATGAAGATGTTTACCGAGGGTACTCACTTCAATCCGGTTGACCTCGTTTGCGCTACCAAGGATTATCAGGGTAATGCTTTCGATCTTCCTAAGTTCGTTGATCCATCTACTGGTTTCATCTCTAGCAAGAGTAAGAATGGTAAGGATTTGAAGGCACTTGAGTTGCCAGGTCTTTGGAATGGTGCGATGAGCGATTGGAACACCGTATTCGTAGAGGTTCCTCTCGGTACTTTCAACCCAGTGAAGACCGTGAACGATCTGCTCCGCGACCAGCATCAGGCTGTAGAGGGTGGCATCAAGCACGAGCATCATCATGAGCACGGAGAGGGCGGTTGCTGCGGTAAGCACTAATCTCCGATTTCCGTATATCTCGATGATAGGATATAAACACAATAAAGGCTCAGTTCCCGATTTAATTCGAGGATTGAGCCTTTATCATTGAGCTAATAATGTGTCTGCTAAAAATTATAAGATGTTCTGAATCAAATAAAAATAGCCTT
>ERZ1026776.1048-NODE-1048-length-16606-cov-11.246571_pt1 | contig 16606 bp, 8 predicted proteins | sample MGYA00380125_ERZ1026776 | MGnify/ENA primary metagenome ERZ1026776 (study PRJEB33269, sample SAMEA4719761) | human gut metagenome | biome: human-associated habitat; feature: organic feature; material: feces | place: Cameroon | collected 2013-10 ...
AGCGAACGAACAGGGAGACCTTGTTGTCCTCATTTAAGCTGTTCCACAGCATATCTGTGAAAGCATCCATGTCATCCGGAATCTCTACTAACTTCGGCTCTCCCTGGAAGCTGGGCAGGGGATTGCCGTCGTGCATATAAGTATGAATGAAACGTCCTTCTCCGGGAAGGGGATTCTCATAAGCATAGGTAAAACGCAGGCAGGAATCGGGGTTGCCGTTGTCACTCTTCAAGATGGACATAGCGTAATTGTACTTGCCGTTCTCGATGTGCATGATACCGGAGATTCTCGGTGTATAGTTGGGTCCATCCGGCTCGAATTCTCTGCTGCGCAGGGACTGTTCAAACGTCAGCTGTTTGTCCATTCCCTCGTAGATGGTATCGGTCTGATCGCCGTTGGTTACGATGGTCTTGTTGCCCAGGACACGTACCGGCGCATAGATGATCAGACTGGGATCTTCTAACTTGGAAGGATCGAAAGCCTGGGTACGGATTCCCTCTCCTTCTGTCACGAACACACGATTGCGGCTGTTGGCGCTTCTTCCCATGATAAAATAAGCGGTCACGGCGTATTTACCGTTAGCAGAACGACCGATCACGATGCCTCTGCCGGGATAAGCATTGCTTTTCAATTCCTGTTCCAGTTGTAACATAGTTTTTCCTCCGTTTTATATATATCGCGTAACTATTCAGAACCTCATTCGTAAAACCGCATCTTCGATGCTTTTCTTAGACTGTGTGCTCTGAATAGTTACAAAAAAACCGCCTAAGCACCACAAATAGACGGTGCCCAGGCGGTCGGCTTTCACTATTCTACACTCCCTGTGGGTATCTCCACTGCAGCAGGCTGCGTTCCGCCAGTCGTGTAGCTGTAATTATAGTAGCATGTCTGCCCTTATTTTGACAAGGGGGTTTTTACGAATTCTCTCTCTTCCGGTATAACACATATCCTGCTCCCACCGCTGCGAGAACCACTGCAACAGCCCCCAACAAGATCCACAAATATCCGTTATGGTCAGGATCATCAGAAGTATCACTTGCTGCTTCCACAGTTCCATCCATCGGCTGGGCATCGATCACGATCGTATAGTCCGATGCGTGATTAAAAGTCAGTTCTGTATTTCCTGCTTCATCGATTTTACCGGCACTCATGAATTCCAGTTCGCCGCTTGTCGGATTGTAATAGAACAGGTTCGCATATAATCCTGCATTCGCGGCATCCATATTGATGGTAAGCGTAGCCTTGAAACCAAACTCGCCCTCATATGCCAGTGTCAGATTCATGGAATAGCGCTCTCCGGTGACATTATTGATCACATCCACGGGAATGCTGCTTCCTGCCTGCTCTCCCATGGTTATGCCAAAATCAATATCCTCTATGTTCTGCGCGGTGACGTCCAGACCATTGACTGTCCAGAGAATCCCTCCGCCCAGATCAAAGGTTACCGTAATATCCCTGCCCTGAATGCCGGAAAAAATTTCTCCCGGAACCGCTGTCGTTCCATTCATATCCACAGAAATCGTTTTTCCTTCGGCAGCTTCCGCTGTCTGCGCTTCAATAACCTGCCAGCCTTCCTTCCCGTCTTCCCCTTTGATAAAGGGTTCATCACTGTCTGAAAGTGCCGGTGTAGGCGTTAAAGTAGGTTCCGGTTCGGGTGACAGTGACGGTGCCTGCGGCTTTTTCCCTGCTGCCGGCAGAGGCGTTACCGTAGTCCCCGCAGAGGCTCCTGCGGAACCGCTGCCGTCGACTGTCGGTTCACTGTTTTTCGGCGTTTCAGCAGGATCATCACCGGAGCTCTCTTCCCCACCGGCAGAAGTTTCGGTCTTGGGAGGTGCCGGATGGATCACAATCGCAACCTCTCCGTTCACCGACTTATACTCTGCATCCGCCGGTGTAAACTGCCAGGTGACCGTCGCCGTTCCGACATTCGGAACAAAGGATCCGTCCTGCCAGCCCAATGTTCCTTCAATGACATTTCCAGCTTCGTCTGTAAATACCGCCGCTTCAAAGAGCAATTTCGACAACGGCTGCCCGTAGGTCAGTACGTTATTTTTCAGCCGCACTTCCATGCCCTGCTTTAAGATCACATTGGTCTGGTCCCGCAGGCGCAGTGTAAATCTGACCTCCGTGTCCTCGTAGTTTGTCATCTGCACCGGAACCACAAGTTCTCCGCTCTTCGCACTCTGCAGCTGTTCCCAGGTCGTCTTCCCGGCGGTATAGGACAGGATACTGCCATTTACGGTCGGTGCCGCTTTATAATACTCATATGCTGCTGTCCCATGGCTCGGTTGTCCCAAAACGACCTTTCCACAGTCTGCCGGAAGAAATTCTGTCAGATCGATCGTTTCCACGATATCTTTTGCATAGACATAGCTCTTATCTATCGTCCGGATGACCGGCGCTGTCTTTTTGGAGATCGTTACTACGGGCAGCAACTGAACCGGATTCTCCGGCTGAACCAGTTCATAGCTTTCCACATCATCACCGGTCAGGGTAAGCGTCGGCAACATTATGCTCTGGTAAGTTCCGGCATCCGCACTGTCCAATGTTCCCTGCAGATTATGGATATCGACAGACGGTCCTGGCTCATACCAATAACCATCCACTCTCCCCAGCGTAATTCCTGTCACATTCACAAGTCTGCTTCCATCATACGTCCTGTCTGCTGCCTTGGCGTCTACTACATACAGTTTTGCCTTTTCCACGGTAACCGAAAAACGATAGACAATGGTTTCTACTTCCTGTCTTCCCTGCGGATACAGTTTTATTTTATAGGTATGTGTTCCGACGCTGAGACTGTCGAGATAATTCCCGTTAAGTGTCAGTCGTCCATAGGGATCATCAAACGAATAATCCGAATCCCTCACAAGGTCCCGATCCCCGTCATCTGCCAACTCAGCAAAGATATTTCCGTTCAGGTTCACGTACAGTTCTCTAACATGACCTTCTTTATAGGTATAGGAAATCTCATCACTCTCCAATGTGCTTTCCTGATAAACGATCAGACCATCACTGTTTAAAATCGATAGATTTCCTGCCTGATCTGTTACCCGGACATACACAATTTTGACCGGTCCTGTCGGCAAAACGACAGGTGCTGTATAATCCGTCCATTCCACACCGGAAAAATCGGTTATCTCCTGATCTGCAATATAGTACTGTTTTGTTGCAACGCCGCTTTCCGCATCCTCATACATAATTTCCATCGTCTCTGTATTTTTGCATAGGAAACCAAAAGAAATCGTATTGACAAATTTTCTGAAACCGCTCTCGCCGATCTTCCAGCTCGCCGACGGTGCAATCGTATCCTTTACCGTGATGCTTACCGTTCCGTCTATTGTCTCGTAGTTGACGCTGTCGTCCGGTTCAAATACCCAGTCATAATCATGTGTGCCGTACTGCAGCGTTGTTCCTTCTCTTAATTTCAGAGTACCCGGAATCGTCGTATCCGTACGGGATAGCTGCACCAGGTCCACATCCAGCGTATTCTCCAGTGTGCCTGCCGTCACGGTTCCGATCTGCGTATCCGCTTTTTGAATCTCAAAATCTAACGTTGCGGTATACGTCACGCCGCCTTCCTCGATGGACATGGTCGCCGTGTAGCTTCCTGCATTTTTAGGCAGACCATTTTCCAGCCCGTCTCCGATATATTCCTTCCTGATTTTGCTGTCCGGATAACTGCCGGAAGGATTCTGCGAAACCGTCGCAACATCCTGTGTGGTTCCGTTGTATTTTAAAGTATCCGCATCATCGACCCAGAGCATCAGCGTAGTGCGGTTATTGGGAATCGGGCAGACCTCTTTTTGACAATCCATGAGAATTGTCGAGCCGCTCGCTTTATAGGTCCAGTCATGCTCATGGACAATGGTAAATTTCTTATAATTATTGTTCGCGTCGAAATAGTAGTCCCCGTCCTTGGTTCCTTCGATCGTAATGGTTGCGGTTCCGGGATCTACATTATCTTTGTAGGACACTGTATACTGCGATTGGGGAATCACCTGATCCCCGTCTTTTACCACAATTTCCGGACGGATTTCCGCGCCGGTATACTCATAGGCGTTCTCAACTCCTTCGATCTTCAGATCTTCGTAGTCGGTTTTCTGCCCGATGGTAAAAGTCGTCTCCACCGTTCCTTCATATATTCCGATGCCGGTTACGATAACCTTTGCCGTGCCCGCATGAATATTATTTTCATAGGAAACCTTATAACTTATATCTCTCGTTAGGCTTGTTGCTCCGTCGCTGAGAATCACACTTATGATCCCAGGCTTCTGCTCCGTTCCGTCATATCTCCAGGTACCTTCCTGCAGTGTGATGGCCGCCCCATCGATCGGTTGTCCTATGGTAGAATAGGTCATTTCTGATTTTATCGAACCGGAGGTTCCTTTTTTAGTCACCTCACAGTAAAACCGTTTTCCGATATCCGCCTGAAGCAGCATATAGATGCTCGTTTTACTCCATGTTTCAGTAGATGTGCTGACAACCGTCTCCGTATCCCCATCTACACGATACCATTTGTAAATATAAGTTCCGTCGCCTCCGTCTTTATCCGTAAAACTTGCAGTTATTCGTGTGCCGGGTCTTGCGGAGGAAGAAACACCATCTCCGATTTTCAGCTCCAGACTTCCTCTAAGTTCCGGAAGCGGAACGATTTCGATATCGTCTCCCCTTCCGGGAAGCGTTGCTGTATACGTTCCTTTGTTACTGCCGGTCAGATATTTTACACCATAGCCATCCTTGATTTCATAGGCTCCGCTTACAGACAGTCCGCCGTAAAAGGTTCCACCGGAAAGTACGACCTTGCCGTCGCCGATATCAATATTGTTTCCGCCGTGGAAAAAGCCGCCCTCGATGGTCAGCGTACGCCCGGTCTGTGTCTCACTACTCTGTGCTTTCAGAAGTTCTTTGTAATCATAATAGTTGCCGCCCTGAATGGTCAGAGAGGAATTGCTTGCCATGTTAAAAAAGGAATAGGAACCACCGCTTGCACTGTTATGATACTCCGCCTCACCGGCGCTGTCTGTCAGTACCACAGAACCCCCCTCCGTAAGCGCCAGGGAACACTGTGGCACACCATTCACGGAAACGCTCTGTCCGTTCAGATCCAGTGTACAGGATTTCTCCAGTGTGAGCCAGCCACTCCAGTCAGATTTTCCCTGCGCCCGGATCGTAAATCCCTCCGGAGTGATATTTGCGGCATCGCTGACCGCATTAAAAAATCCTTTATAATATTTCTTCTCTATACTGCTGTCGTTCTCCCAGAACACTATCGCCCCGTTTGGCGTATGGAAATGGATCTCTACAATGTCGGAAACCAGATCTCCCTGCGTCGCAACCAGATAATATTCATAATCGCGGTCTGCCGTCAGGTTCTCCAGATGCACTTCGCCCTTCTGTGCAGTCTGTGCGTACTTTGTCCCCTCCGTAATAATCACTTGCGGATCAGCAATCACCTGATCATTGCTCTGCTTCATGTACAGATCCCAGGTCATGACGTTCGACTCGACCGCAAGCGTTACATCCGTGGCATTTACTTTGGAAGTCTGCGCAGAAAGCGTCACCCTGCCGTTACACATAGACACCGTGGTAATCCCCGTCGTTCCAATCGTCAGCCCGGTCTGGTTCATCGCATTCGAACCGTTGATACCGGTCGCTTTGACTGTAATCTCTGTGGTTCCGTCATTTGCCGGCAGGAAAATCATCATTTTCCCGACGCCGTTTATTACCAGTTCGATCTTTTCCGGATGCACAAAGTCTGTACTTTCCAGGGCTGTGCCGTTTTGTTTCACCGTAATCTCGTCTACTGTAACATCCCCTGTGATCGCGTCGTCATAAAATTCCAGTGACACGGGATAGAGCGCCTTACCAGCCATCAGGTCATATTCCGTCTGACTTTCCTTAAAATCCGCTGTTGCTTCATAGGTTTTTCCGTCGATCGTCACGGTAAATGTCTTTTCTTCTGAAAATGCATTATGTGCAAAGGAAAGTGTAAATGCCACCTGTCCGGGCATCGTCATCTTCGCCGCAATCGTTTCCTGAATTACGCTGTCCTCCAACGTAACCGTTGCCGTCCGATCCTCTGTAAATGTCGTATCGAAAACGGTGAAGCGCAGCTCATATTTTTTTACATTATTACTGCTGCCGTCGTTGATCTCGCCATCCAGCGTCAGGAATACCTGATCGGAAACGGTCACTTTTGCATTTTCTCCTGACGGATATTCTTTGGAATCCACATAACCGTATCCGATATTTCCCTTTGCAGTAACGCTTCCATCATTCAGTATAATTTCCCCGCAAGGCAGTACATTTGCCCACATCGTCTCCATATCAATGCCGCGTCCGATGGCAGCCGGCTGTTTGGCTCCTTTTCCGGTTCCTTCTGCGACCACAGTTCCGCCGTCTATCGTGATCCGTGCCACGCTGCCGTTGCCACCGCCGCCGATGCCTGCGCCGTACATGCCGCCGATGGCTGTTACCGTTCCGCCGGTAATATTGATGATGCCGCCGCTCGCGCCATAGGAACCGCCGATTCCTGCGCCACCACTGGTATCACTGCCGCGGAAACGATAGGTTCCGCCCTCCGCCTTTACCGTACCTCCTGCGATTTCAATGTATCCACAGGAACGCGTCTGTGGATTGTTAGAATAGTTCAGATCCAGACCGGGGCTGATGGCTCCGATACCTGCTGCGCCGCCGTACATATTTCCACCCTTTGCGTACAGGCTGCCGCTGCTCTCCTGAGTGATACACAGCACCGTCCCGCTCGGAACGCCGATACCGGCACCACCGTATGCACCATATAAGTTGTTGTCGCCCTCCAGTGTAAGGTTCAATACCGCCAGATTCGTCAGGGCGATGGCTGAAATGGAATTGTTGCCGAAATTTTTGCGGTCAATCGTCAGATCCCGGATCGTCAGGTTCAGTGTCACACCATCAACCACAATACCTTTTGCGCTGTCATCCAGATCCGCAGAGGTCACGCTGCCGGTCAGGATTTTGTTGTTCCACTGATCCAGATTCTCCGAATTAATAATAATCTGTCCGTTGGAGCCGGTTGCCTGGACTTCCGCAATATTGATTACTTCATCATTGCTGCTCAGTATCTGCACCGGATTTTCTTCCTGCAGATTCTCTTCCTGCGGGAGGATCTCCTGCCCAATCTCCGGATCTTCAGCCTCTTCCCCCTGCTGCGAAACTTCGGGATCTTCTGCCTCCTGAGAATCTTCTGCCTCTGCTTCCTCCGGTGATACTTCCGTCTCCTCTTCCTGCTGTGTAGCTTCTGAACTCTCCTGTGTCTCTTCCTGCACAGGCGCCTCCATAGCTGCTGCCAATACAGATGTGTCAACCGTATTGACCGTCATCGCTGTTAGAAGAAGAAATACCAGTATCTTCTTTGCCCATAATTTCCCGTTCTTCATATTTTTTCTTTCTCCGTTTCCCTAGTACTTAATAGTTACTGGATAGTGTCACTTTTTGACACTGTTCGTCTCAATTATTATAATAAAAAGGAAAACTGTCGTCAATGAGTCCATTGCACTATTATGGCAAATATGGCAAAAGAAAAAGCAGCAGACCATATACTGATCTGCTGCCAAAAAACTTATTTTTCATAATCTTATTTTTCAAGTCATTACTTCACATATTTTGCTTCAAACGCATGGCGCTCCATAGGGCGATCGAAGTAATACCCCTGGATGTACTTGACTTTCATTCCCTGCAGTACCTTGAACTGCTCCGGGGTCTCGATACCTTCCACACAGATGCTGACGCCGATGGTCTCCGCCAGTTCCGCCACCATTTTGATGAAGGACTGGGAGTAGGCATCTTCCGCCAGGTCTTTCACAAAGCTCTGATCCACCTTGATGACATCGATGGGAATCTCCCGGATATGGTTTAGGGAGGAATAACCGGTACCGAAATCATCCAGCGCCAGGGAAACACCCAGAGATTTGATCCGGTTCAGGATCTCCTTCATGCGCTCCATATCGTTGATGGCAAGGCTCTCCGTCACTTCCAGTGTCAGATTCTTCGGGGACAGCCCGGTGTCCGCCAGTGCTTTTTCCACTGTCTCCACAATGTCCGGCTGCAGGAGCTGTACCACGGAGAGGTTGACATTTACTTTATAATCCGGATATCCGGTATCGTTCCAGTGCTTGCAGCGGGTGCAGGCCTCCGTCAGCACATAATTGCCGATGGGATTGATCAGTCCCAGATACTCTGCCAGGGGAATAAATTCCGCCGGGGAGATGAAACCCAGCTTCGCGCTGTTCCAGCGGATCAGTGCCTCCGCACCGGCGCAGACATCCTTTCCTCCCTGAATATCGATGATAGGCTGATAATAGACCTCGAACTCCCGGTAGCCCTCCACCGTGGCGTCACGCATGTTCTTCTCCATGTCCAGGCGGCGTCCCGATACAGAATCATTGCCTTCCCGATACGTTTCCACACGGTTTTTACCGGTCTTTTTCGCCTCATACATGGCAATATCCGCTTTTTTGATCAGATCTGTCACGGAATCTCCGGCATCCGGGAACGTCACCACACCCATGCTCATAGTACAATAATAATCGGCATCTTTTAAAAACCAGGGCTTGCTGAAGATCTTTTTAATATCTTCCAGAATATTTTCAAACCGGGGATAGCTGTCCGGCGGAATGATAATAACGAATTCGTCTCCACCCATACGGTAACAGGTATTCTCGATGCCGTTGATCCGTTTCAGTGCATGGGAGATGGATTTTAACAACACATCACCGTACTGGTGTCCCAGACCGTCATTGATATGCTTGAAATCATCCAGATCCAGATACAATAACGCTCCTTTTCCTCCGGTCTTCTTCGCCTGATCGATCTGTCTCGCCAGATCCCTCTCACAGCACATGCGGTTATACAGTCCCGTCAGAAAATCTGTGTATGCCTGCTGCTCGATCCGGCGCTGGTACAGCTTTTTATCCGTAATATCATACAGAGAGTACAGATTGGCTTTTTTGCCATCCACCCAGGCGATCTCCTTGCACAGCAGATCGTACCAGGTCTCCTTCTCCGCATGATACACGACACTCACAGTGCGGTTTTTGTCCTTGCGGACACTGGACTGCAGCAGGGCATCAAAATTATGATCCATCAGTTCCTTGGCAAAGGTATTCTTCAATATCTGATTGGCGAACAGCATCCTGCCCGTATTCTGATCCGTTACGTAGATGGCACATCCTACATTGTCCAGGATCTCCTCCAGAGCGGCGTAGGAACCTGCCAGGGAATTTTTTTGGATCCGTCTGGTCAGGATACTCTGTAAGATCTTCACCGCATCGGAAGTGAACTTAATCTCCGCCATGCTCCAGACATGCCCCTGTCTTCTGTGGTTCAGGGACAATATCATATTGCCGCTCTCCTGTTTCAGGATGGGGAACAGCATCACGGCTTTCATGCCTATCTTTTCAATTTCCTCAGAGTCAGCCTTACCCACGCTGTCCGTAGATACCACCAGTGGCTTCTCTGTATGGAGAAAAGAATTCACGGGAATCCCGCTGGTCTTGTCAAAATAAGAGATCAGTCCCGGTGCCAGCCATTCACAGACGACATTCATCGTATCCGTGTCTGCCTGCAGCTGAAAAATCTCTGCGCTGTCTACCTGAATGTGCTGTGCCAAAATCTTCAGCCATCGGTTCATGGCCAGTTCGATCTGATCATCGCTGTCCAGGAGCTGGACGATCTCCGTAGTAGCCTCTATCGTATGGAGATTGCGGCTCATCTCTTCCTCCGCATATCTGCTCCTTCTGCTCTCGGCTTCCGCGCTGAAACAGGACATACGGTCTCTGTAGATATCTGCACTGGTATCCCGCAACAGATCCAGAATCTGGTAAAAAGATATGGTATCGAGCTTCTTCAGATCATATACCTGCCAGTACAGAATGATCTGATTCTCCACACTGACGGCAACTGCTGCCACATGTCCGCCATCCGGCAGCTCTTCCACCACCTGTTCCTCCAGGGATCCTTCCTGTACTCTGTCTAATGCCTGCGCTGCTTTCTTCCGATATTCTCCTAAGATCGGATCTTCCCCATCCGGTCTTATCAGGGACTTATCGATGTACGGCTCTGTTATGGCTCTGCCTTCCTTGTCCACACAGACCGCTGTGACTCCCGTCACCTTGCAGAACTCGTTCTGCAGATGCTGCAGGCGCTTTTCGTCTATCAATTCACGTAATGCAAACTCAGCCACTTTTTTGCTCCCCTGTTTCTCTGTAAAATATTCAGAAATTCCTTCCCGAATATTTATATTCTACCATGTATCCCGAAATTGATACAAGCTATTATTTTACATTTTTCGTTATATTTATTAAATTGCTTAAAAAATTCGGATCATTTTGTCAATTATTGCAAATACTTTGCATGCAGAAAAAGGCGATCGTAAGTCTGACCTACGATCACCTTTCTCATCTCTTTTTGGTAAAACTTATTTATCATCCACGCTGTAGTTCGGAGCTTCCTTGGTGATGTGGATATCATGAGGATGGCTCTCTTTCAGAGATGCTGCGGAGATCTTCACGAATCTGCCGGTCTCTTTCAGGGTTTCGATATCCTGTGCACCGCAGTAACCCATACCGGAACGAAGACCGCCGAGTAACTGGAATACGGTATCTTCTACGCTGCCCTTGTAAGCCACACGGCCCTCGACACCTTCGGGTACCAGTTTCTTTGCATTCTCCTGGAAGTAACGATCCTTACTGCCGTTCTCCATAGCCGCGATGGAGCCCATGCCACGGTATACCTTGTATTTTCTGCCCTGGAACAGTTCGTATTCTCCCGGGCTCTCCTCGCATCCTGCGAACATGGAACCCATCATACATACGTTACCGCCGGCTGCGATTGCCTTGGTAATATCTCCGGAATACTTGATACCGCCATCAGCAATGATGGGAATACCGTATTCTTTTGCCACGCTATAGCAGTCCATGATAGCGGATACCTGGGGAACACCGATACCTGCAACCACACGGGTAGTACAGATGGAACCGGGTCCGATACCTACCTTAACGGCATCTGCACCTGCCTCGATCAGTGCACGGGTTGCATCGCCGGTAGCTACGTTACCTGCGATGACCTGCAGATCGGGATATTTTTCCTTGATCATCTTCAGGCAGTTCAATACGTTCTGGGAATGACCGTGTGCGGAATCCAGTACGATGACATCAACCTTGGCTGCTACCAAAGCTGCTACACGATCCAGTACGTTAGCGGTAATGCCTACGCCGGCACCGCAGAGCAGTCTGCCCTGGGAATCCTTGGCTGCCAGAGGATATTTGATGGTCTTCTCAATATCTTTGATGGTGATCAGACCCTTTAAGTTGAAGTCCTTATCTACGATAGGCAGCTTCTCTTTTCTTGCCTTGGCCAGGATCTTCTTCGCCTCTTCCAGAGTGATACCTTCGGGAGCGGTGATCAGGCCTTCGCTGGTCATGGACTCCTTGATCTTCTTGGTAAAATCAGTCTCAAACTTCAGATCACGGTTGGTGATGATGCCGACTAATTTTCTGCCCTCGGTGATAGGCACACCGGAGATCCTGAATTTCGCCATCAATGCATCTGCGTCTGCCAGAGTGTGCTCGGGAGACAGGGAAAACGGATCGGTGATGACACCATTCTCGGAACGCTTTACCTTATCTACCTCTTCTGCCTGTGCTTCGATAGACATGTTCTTATGGATGATACCGATACCACCCTGTCTTGCCATGGCGATCGCCATGCGGTGCTCGGTAACGGTGTCCATTCCTGCGCTCATCATAGGAATGTTCAGCTTGATCTTCTTTGTCAGCCATGTGGTCAAATCCACCTGATTGGGGACTACCTGAGAATAAGACGGTACGAGCAGTACGTCATCAAAGGTAATGCCTTCACCAATAATCTGTCCCATTTTCTCTCCTCCTGTGTTCATTTAATAAGATTTGTGAATGATTTGTTTTGGTAATATAAGCTATGCTTATAATAAATATTTGCTGTGCTTATAACATTTCCATGAGTTTAGCAAAGTTTTCTATGACTGTCAACCGGATATTGCATATTTTTGTATCAAAAAAAGGATTCCGATGCATCCTGTTCACCGGAATCCTTTTGTTCATGGATCACTCACTGATCATTATTCACTGAATACCTTACGGGGTGCCACGCTCTTGAGCACTTTCACCAGTTCCTCGTTGGGGCTTAAGATGATCTTCTCGCCACCTTCATAATACATGGCATAACGACCATCCGGCTGCAGAACCTCGCCGATGCTGTAATCCTTCTCCTTCACCTGACGGTTCTTGAAGTTGTCCAGATGATACGAATAGACCGGTGCAAATACTTCCATACGGTCCAGGCTGTAAGTAGCTACACGCTTTCTCTTACTCTTTGCCATGATCTTGTCCACAGACAGTTCCTTATCCAGATAGAGATACTCATACTCCAGATCGGTGAACAGATTCAGGAAATATGCTCCCACACCTGCGACAAGAGCTATGGGCAGGAAAATGATAAATACAAACATTACCAGACAGCTTAACACTGTCAGGGTAACCAGTAATACTTTTAAGATTTTTGCCCATGCGGGCTGCTTTGCTTTTACCAGACATTCTACGTAAGAATCACTCATGTTTCGTTTCCTTTTCTCTTCCTTTATTCTGTAGCAGAAATTTTCCGCGTCGTTCTTCCATTCCTTCGGGAAATCTCTGTTTACGTCTGTCCGGATTCTGTTTCTCCTGACAATCGCTTTCTATTATGATATATCATCCGTGGAAAACTTGCAAGATATGCCCGGATTTTTGGGGCGATTTAATTCTTTTTTTAGAATCCTCTTGCACTTCCTTCATTGACTTTCGGATATGGAACCTTTATCATAAATCTATATCAAGCGCAGAAAGGCGGTTTTTCCATGGCGGTAATGGATGAATTCAAAGAAGAACGGGAAGCACTGAAAAACGGCACTCCCAAGCAGAAGCTGGCGTACTTCTGGTATTATTATAAATGGCACGTGATCATTTCTGTGATCGTCATCGGCATGATCGTAAGCTTTATTTACCAGTATACGAACCGGAAGGATACCGCTTTTAACGCTGTTTTATTAAATGCAAGCCTCTTAGACCAGATATCCTCCGAGCAGCCGGATTTCCTTACGGATTTCGCCGAAAAAGAGGGCATCGATCTGAATACCAGCGATATCACCTTTGATACTTCTATTCGTGTCGTGGAAGGCAGCATGGACGAGGTCTCCGTCACTTCTACCCAGAAGCTGATGGTATATGTGGCAGCGAATGAGCTGGACAGCATGATCACGGATTTCGATTCTTTCCAAAAATATGCCAACAGCAGCCTGTTCTATGATCTGCGGGATATCCTCACAGAAGAACAGCTCCAGGCACTGGAACCTTATTTCTATTATGTGGACAGAGAAGTGGTGTTGGCGATCGAGGCAGCAGACGATGATCTGAATACCGATTATACTCCGGAATATCCCGATCCTCTCCACCCGGAAGATATGCATGATCCCATCCCGGTGGGCATCTGCCTGACCGGCTGTACGGATCTGACCGACAACTATTACTTCCGCGGAGACGGTATCGTCATGGGCATCTACGCCAATGCGGAACATGCGGATACCGCAGTGGATCTGGCGGAATATTTATTGAGCAAATAGAAATTTGCAACACTGAACTTAAAAGGCATGCCCCGTTGTGATGGGACATGCCTTAATTATTTTTCTAAAAATCCAGATCGCGGAAGCGGTTTGGTTTCTTGGGCTTGCGCCGCTTTTTCGCCTGTCTGATAGCTTCTCTCCGCCTGCTTTGCAGGTCCTGGTTCACCGAGCGGTACCGGGATCTGGAGCGCTTTCTCCTGCGGCCAAACCGCCACGTCAGCCTGGTACTGCGATGTGCGAATTGGTAGTTCTTAATAAACGCCCGGATCAAAAGTATCAGGAAGATCACTACAGCGATCCCCAGTATCCAGAAAAATACCTTGATCACATTGATAAATATCACTGCCGGACCGCCGGAGGCCGTATCTTCTTCCCCGGAAGCTGCCGGCTGTGTGGCAGTGGGAATACCTCCGCCCTCGTCGGCCGGCTCATCAGCCGCCGCCCCTTCTGTCGGCTGCGTAGCCCCGGTGCTGTCCGGCTCCTGCGTCGCTGCGGTAGCTTCTGCCCCATCCGTTGTTCCCGTGGTCTCGTCCCCAAACACACTGCTTCCTTTTTCCGAAGCCGTGAAATCTATGGATGCCGTTCCCAGTACCACATCATTGTAGGTATAGGTGATCACGGCAGCCTGCCCCGGCGCGGTATTGTCGTAGGAGATTGCGGACACAGCATCCCGGAACGTAATCGTGTTGGGCAGGGTAATACTGTCGTTTTGGTTCAATTGCAGAATCGGTTTGGAATTTCCGAAGATATCGTTGCCGCTGTAAAAAGCTCCCGCATTGTCGATATTATATTTCGTCTCCGTCTGAGAGATGTTCACTCTTTGGAAATTACTGAATCCATAGTCGAACAGAGCAATCGTATCTTCATAATAATTAGGGTTCTCATCCTTCATCACCACGCAGATCAGCTTCATGCCGTCCTTCTCCGCACAGGAGACCAGGGTGCTTCTCGCCACATCGGTATAACCGGTCTTACACCCTACCAGGTAGGGATATGCGTATTTTCCGCCCGGGATCAGTTCCATCTTATTGACTTCCATGATGTCATCCGGTTGTCTCTCCGACGGCAGAATGTGCAGCATGTGCGTCATGGTCATCTTGCATAATGCTTCATTGGCAAAAAAAGCTCTGCCGATCATCGCCAGATCATAGGCGCTGGTGTAATGCTCCTCATTGGGAAGACCGTTGGGATTGACAAAATGAGAATCCACACATCCCAGTTCCTTCGCACGCTCGTTCATGATATCACCGAAATCCTGCCAGGTCGTCCCCGAGATATGTTCCGCCACCGCAAAAGAGACCTCATTCGCTGAACGGATCAGAATCGCATTCAGACATTCCTCCATGGTCAGCTGCTCTCCCGGCTCGATGGCGATATGGTTGCTTCCGGGGTCGATATCATGTACCGCATCATAGGAGAAATCCACGATCTCATCCATGCTGCAGCGTTCTGAAGCAATCAGGGTCGTTAATATTTTCGTGGTACTGGCGGGATATTCCTTTTGATGAATATTTTTCGCATATAAGATTGCGCCGGTATCTGCATCCATCAAAATTGCGGATTCCGCACTGATCACCGGTCCCGTAGGCCAGTTCGCCACTGCATTGGACTGCACTGCCAGTGACTGATTGTAGGCAATGTTCTCCTCTTTGATGGTGGTAGCCGAAACTGTAAGTCCATCAGACGCAAAAAGGCAGATAACGCTGATTCCCATGACTGCCTTCGTAAAAAGTGTTCTATATGATAAATGCTTAAAAAAACGCATGTATAAATCCTTCCTGATATATCTTTATAAACCTTTATAAAAATGGTGTATGATAATGCACATTTTCTATCATACACCATTTTACTTAAAAACCAAAGTGCTAACTTAATTTTTTTCGCATATGTTCCTGTCCGTCAAAATCTTTCCAGACAAACTCGCTGCCTTCCCAGATCATGTATCCATGCCAGCTGTCTTCCTTGGGCAGTGACACCGATCCGGGATTCATATAAATGTAAGATTCCTCTTCGTGTACAGCGCACTTCGGCACATGAGTGTGTCCGTGCAGCAATATGTCCCCGGGATGCAGCGGCGGAAGCTTCTGTTCGTTATAGATATGTCCATGTGTGGCATAGACTGCCGTCTCCCCTTCCGCAATCACACAGTAATCCGCTAACACAGGGAATTCCAACACCATCTGGTCCACCTCAGTATCACAATTGCCCCTGACGCAATAGATGTCATTTTTACGGGCATTCAAAAGTTCAATGACTTCCTTCGGTGCATATCCTTCCGGGAGGTCATTGCGGGGACCGTGATATAAAATATCTCCCAACAGCAAAAGTCTCTCCGCTCCTTCTTTTTCATATGCCTCTAATAATTTTCTGCAATAGTATGCCGAACCGTGAATGTCCGACGCGATCATCCATTTCATCCTCTTTCCTCCGGGTTTTATATGAAACCAGCCACGACCGCCCGATGCAACAGGGTCGTGCACAACCACCTGTTCCGTCAGGGGCATGCATAGTCATCCATTCCAACAGGGTCACTTGACAAGCTTTCCAAGATAAAGTACATTGACAATACAGATTCTACACGAATCTGCAGCATTCATCAAGAAAAGTCATTAAATAAGAAAAATCATCAAACAAGAAAAATCATTAAATAAAGAAAGGTTATCAAATATATGAGATTACGCAATATTACCGGCTCCCGTGAAGTGATCGCAGAAAGTCCTTACGTGGTACCGGAAGATACTTTGGAAAGCTGCCCCGGAACCTGGCATGAGATCTTTGGTAACGATCACCCCATTCATATCGAGATCGGTATGGGAAAGGGACGTTTCCTGCATACCCTCGCCAAATCAAATCCGCAGATCAACTATGTGGGCATTGAAAAATATTCCAGTGTCCTGCTCCGTGCGATCCAGAAAATGGAGGAAGATGAGCTTC
>ERZ1026776.1049-NODE-1049-length-16564-cov-6.010600_pt1 | contig 16564 bp, 14 predicted proteins | sample MGYA00380125_ERZ1026776 | MGnify/ENA primary metagenome ERZ1026776 (study PRJEB33269, sample SAMEA4719761) | human gut metagenome | biome: human-associated habitat; feature: organic feature; material: feces | place: Cameroon | collected 2013-10 ...
TTCTCGAAGTCTTACAGCGTGTAGAAATTTGTAATTGGACTTTTTCTACACGCTGAGCGCAGATGAATTTTTATATTCATCTGCGCTTTTTATATTTTTTTCGTTATTCTTGGTTTTCTGAATTTTGGAATTTCTTTAATACTTCTTTTAACATAGCAGCTCTATCTTGGCTGATAGGTGCTTTTGAGTCGGAAGTTTTTGTATCTTCTTTAGGCTTTTTAGCATCAGGTTTAGGCGTGTTCATTTGCTGCCTTATTACATCAACCGCCCTTCTTGCAGGCTCATTTGCACTCGGCTTTTGAATGTTTTGAACCGGTCTTTGTACCTTTTGCACTCTTTCAATAATCGGTATTTCAGTTGCTTTTTCGGCTTCTTTAACTTCAGGCTCGGCTTCAAATTTTGCAGGCTTTTCCTCAACTTGCTTTATGTATGCCGATTCTTCTTCAACAGGTGTTTTTGAAACCGTTTCTTTCGGCTCACTTTTTACTTGGTTTATTTTTTTATTTTGATATTCTTTGAAAAATTCATCATATTTCTTTATAACATTCTCTGCATTTTTTTCGTTTTCGGCTTTGAGAACGTCAATCTTTTTCATTGAGCTTGCAACGCCGCTTGCCTTTTCAATAAGCTTATCCGTGTTTTCGCTCACTGCCGTAAGGCTCTTTGTAATGCTTTCAAGCAGTGCTTTTACATCGGTATTTATAAGTGAATATGCATTTACGGCTTTTTCAACTTCATACCTTGCACTATCGCTTGATTTTGCAATCTCTTCTAAAAATTCATTTGTGCCTTTTTTAGCTTTTTGAGTTATATCACTGCCGCTTTCGTATGCAGAATAAAATATTCTGCCGATATTTGCAATGTGGTCGTTATTTTGCTTTTGGCTCTCATTAAGGTTTGCTTCAAGATTTTCAATTTTATCTTTCAAAGCATTGTTTTCGCTTGCGAGCTTTTCGTATTCGTCCTTAAGATTTTTATATTCTTTTAAAATCTTGTTAGCCTTTGCAAGCCTTTGATTGTTTAATTTTGCATTGCTTTCAAGCTCTTTGTTCTTATTTTCCAGTTCTTCAATATAAGCGTCAACAGCTTTCTTTTTGTATCCGCCCATAAAACTTGATTTAAATTCAGCCATGGTTATTCTCCTTTATCATCATTTTTTATTTACATTATAACTCCGTCTTTAAAAATGGATATTTCCCTGTATCCGTTTTGCTCGTTTTTTGTTTGCCTGCCTGAAGCGATATCAATTAATAATTTGAATATTTCCTCGGTCATATTTTCAAAATCATTGCTTTCAATCAATTCTCCTGCATTGAAATCAATCCAATTGCTTTTTCTTTTTGCAAGGCGGGAGTTAGAGGCTACTTTAATTGTCGGCACGCTTGCACCGAGCGGAGTCCCTCTGCCCGTTGTAAATAATATTATATTTGCGCCTGCCGCAGTCAAATTGGTTGTTGATACAATATCGTTACCCGGCCCTGTTAAGAGATTTAACCCTTGCTTTTTGCAATGCTCGCCGTATTCAAGCACGTCTGTAATTACCGCTTTTCCGCCCTTTTGAATACAACCGAGCGATTTTTCCTCAAGCGTGGTTATTCCGCCGTCGTGGTTGCCGGGTGATGGATTTTCATAACATTCCTGATTGTGAGAAAAGAAATACTGCTTAAAGGAATTAATCATATTTACGCATTTGTTAAATACTTTTTCATTTTCACATCTTTTCATCAAAAGCTTTTCTGCGCCGAACATTTCAGGCACTTCCGTTAAAATTGCCGATGTGCCGAATGATGTGAGCTTGTCCGTCAGTCTGCCGCAAAGTGCATTTGCCGTAATTCCGCTGAAAGCATCAGACCCGCCGCATTTGTATCCGACAACAAGCTTGTTAATCGGGATAGGCTCACGCTTGAAACTTTTAACGAATGTGTAAAGTTCTTTTAATAATTTTTCGCCTTTTTCAAGTTCGTCCTCGCAGTCCTGCGTGATGAGAAATTTTATTCTCTTTTCGTTATAATCACCGAGATACTTTTTAAAGGTTTCTGCATTTGTGTTTTCACACCCGAGTGATACAATAAGCACACCGCCTGCGTTTGGATGGCTTGCAAGGGATGCAAGTATTTTTCTCGTGTTTTCCTGGTCGTCACCGAGCTGACTGCAGCCGAATGGGTGAGTGTGTGCAAACACACCGTCACAGCCGTCGCCGATAATGTCTTGACCGATTTTTTCAAGCCTTTTTGCAGTATTGTTTACACAGCCGACAGTCGGAATTATCCAAATTTCATTCCTTGTTGCCGCTCTGCCGTCTTGCCTTAAATATCCGTTAAAAGTAACGTCGCATTTTTTTGGCTGATATTCGTTTTCACCGCAATATTTATATTCAATAATGTCGCTTAAATTTGTTTTTAAATTATGCTCGTGTATATGCTCTCCTTTTTTACAATCAACTGTTAAATGACCGATAGGATTGCCGTATTTAATAATATTCTCTCCGCTTTTCAAATCGTTCAAAAGAACCTTGTGCCCAAAGGGAATATCGTCTAAAAGCTCGATATTATCAATAATTTCTCCCTTTCTCAGCTCCTCAAGCGCTACTGCAACATTGTCTTTATCATTTATTTTAAATAACTTACTCATCTAATAGTTTCTCCATAGCCTTGCTGATTCCAAGCGATTTTATATCGTCAAAATAAGCCTTGACCTTTTTATAAAGGCCGTCGATTTTTGTCAAATCCTCACCCCAAAAGCCGACATTTGCCAAAACGTCAAAAACAATGTCAGTATGTTTGGTTTTAAAGAAATCAAGCACATTTTCAACGTCGTTTACAGGATAATCTTTATTTTCAAAATCCTCGTAAAAATTGATTAATGCCGCAAAAGCAAATGATAAAACATTCGGAATTTTGCCGAATTTATTATAATAATCAAGTAAAGAGCAAAGGCAACGGGCTTTGAATTTTGCAACTGAATTTAAGCTTATGTCAAGCAGCTTATGGTCGATAAACGGATTGTTAAACCTTTCAATAACACTGTTTGCAAATGCTTTCAGCTCATTTTCATCAAGGTCAATTGTTTTTAAGATTTCCTCATTTAAGCCTTTGTCAATATACGCTTTAAAGGCTTCATCGTTAATCATATCACGAACGATTTTAAATCCTGCGTTATATCCTGCAAGCACGCTCATTGTGTGAACTCCGTTTAATATTTTAACCTTTCTTTCACGGTAGGGCAGTATACTTTCGGCAAATTTTGCGCCCATATTGAGCTTGCAAAACGCAATAACACTTTGCGCTCTTTCGTCAGCCTCAATTATCCAGCTTGAATAAGGCTCGCACGCTACTGCACATTCATCATCTTTGTACTCCGCCTTGCCCGTAACAATCCTGTCAACAAGAGTGTTGCAAAAACTGCATTCGTTATTGATATAATCAATATATTCGTTTTCCAAATTCCAAAGCTTGGCATATTTAATAATGCATTTTTTGAGTTCATTTCCGTTATTTTCTATTAATTCAACAGGTAAGAACACAAGTCCGCTTTTGCTCTGCTTGAAACGCTCATAAAGCAAAGCCGTTACCTTAGCAGGAAACGATACGTTAGGGCTTTCGCTCATTTTATCCGTATCAATAAAGCAAATACCCGCTTCGGTCGTGTTTGAAATTACAATTTCAAGGCTGTCAAGGCAAAAAACACGCCTAAGTTCTTCGTATTCGCCGACTGTATCAATACATTCTTCAATGCAATCTATACTTTTAACCTCGTTTATAATTTCGCCGTTGAGCCTGCCTTTTAAAAGAATGTTATATTTGCAACCTTGCTCTTTAAGTGCGTTTATAACCTTGGTGTTTTTCCTCGGCTGGCATATTGCAACTTTGCCGTCATAAATTCCTTTTTCGTTTGCCGTTTGAATATAATGCTCGGCAAATGCTCTTAAAAAATTACCTTCGCCGAATTGTAAAATCTTAATCATATTCTTACTTCCGTTTGATACTGAATGTTTAAGAAAAAATCATTTTAATTATATAACATAAATATTTTAAAGTAAATAGATATATTGAATATTTTAATGTTGACTAAAAGCAATAAATATATTATAATTACAAGGATAAAGAAAGGACTGTGGTTTATGACATTGCTGATTAAAAATGCACTATGCTTTATTGCCGATGAATTTAAAAAGTCAGATGTTTTCATAACCGACGGGATTATTACCGAGATTTCCAGCACTATTTCTTCAAATGGTGCCGATAGAGTAATTGACGCATTGGATAAATATTTTTTGATACCGGGCTTTGTGGATGTTCATACACATTTACGTCAGCCCGGTTTTTCTTATAAAGAAACAATTAAGTCAGGCTCTATGGCAGGGGCAAGGGCAGGGTATACGGCTCTTTGCACAATGCCTAATCTTAACCCGGCTCCCGATTGCCCCGAAAATCTTAAGGCTCAAACGGATATAATTGAGCGTGATGCAGTTATTGACGTTCTTCCTTTCGGCACAATTACCAAAGGAAGAAAAGGCGAGGGCGAGGTTGTTGACTTTGAATCAATGGCTGATAAGGTTGTCGGCTTTTCCGATGACGGAACAGGCGTTCAAACCGGCGAACTTATGGAAAAGGCTATGACAAGGTGTGCTAAGCTTAATAAGATTATTTCAGCTCACTGTGAGGTTAATGATTTGCTCAAAGGCGGCTATATTCACGACGGTGTATATTGCAAGGAACACGGCCATAAGGGAATCTGCTCAAAGAGCGAATGGGCGCAGATTGAGCGTGACTGCAAGCTTGCCGAAAAAACGGGATGCAGATATCACGTGTGCCATATTTCAACTAAGGAAAGCGTTGATATTATCCGTAAGGCTAAGGCTCGTGGGGTTAAAGTTACGTGTGAAACAGGCCCGCATTATTTGACTATGTGCGATGAGGATTTGCAGGAGGACGGCAGGTTTAAAATGAATCCGCCGCTTAGAAGCCGAGAGGATATGAATGCTCTTATTGAGGGTGTTAAAGACGGCACGATTGATGTTATTGCAACCGACCATGCTCCTCATTCCGAGGAAGAAAAGTCAAAGGGGCTTAAAGGCTCGGCTATGGGCGTTGTCGGCTTGGAAACGGCATTCGGTGTACTTAATACAAAGCTTGTCAAAACGGGCGTTATTTCTCTTGAAAAATTGATTGATATGATGTCGGTTAAACCAAGAGAGATTTTTGATATTTCGGGCGGTAAAATTGAAGTGGGCGCTCCTGCCGATTTGGCACTGCTTGATATAGATAAAGAATGGTGCGTTGACCCTGAAAAATTTGTAACTATGGGTCGTGCAACACCGTTTCAGGATTGGAAACTGCAGGGTGAAAACCTTTTAACAATATATAAAGGAGAAATTGTTTATGAAGCCTTATAACAAAAAAATTGTGCTTGAAAACGGTAAAGAATTTTACGGTTACGGTTTTGGCGCAGATAAAGAAGCGATTAACGAAATCGTTTTTAATACTTCAATGGTAGGATATCAGGAAATTGTATCTGACCCAAGTTATACGGACCAAATGGTGTGTATGACATATCCGCTTATCGGCAACTACGGTATGACCGATGAGGATTATGAAACAAAAGTGCCGACTATGGGCGGCCTTATTGTAAGGGAGTATAATGATTTGCCGTCAAACTTCCGTTATACAAAGACACTTGATGAGGTACTTGTGGAATATGACATTCCTGCTATCAGCGGCGTTGATACAAGAATGATTACGAGAATTATTCGTGATGAAGGCTCGCAAAAGGTTATAATCTGCGATGCAGATGTGCCTTATGAGGAAGCTTTAAAGAAAGTCAGAGAGTATATAATTCCTACTGATATGGTTTCACGTGTAAGCTGCAAAAAGCGTTGGTATTCAAGAACTCCTAACCATAAATACGATGTTGTCGCTATTGACTGCGGCATTAAGCATAATATCATTCGCAAGCTTAATGAAAAGGGCTGTAACGTAACTGTTGTGCCTTATAATATTACAAGTGAGGAAATACTTAAAATGAGCCCGGACGGCTTGTTCCTTTCTAACGGTCCCGGTAATCCGGAGGACGTTCAGACTGTAATCAATGTTGTCAGAGAACTCAGAGGTAAGCTTCCTATTTTCGGTATCTGTCTTGGCCATCAAATGATTTCGCTCGCTCTCGGCGCTAAAACATTTAAGATGAAATTCGGCCACAGAGGCGGTAACCACCCTGTTAAAAATCTTGAAACAGGCAAGCTTGAAATTACTTCTCAAAACCATTCATACGCCGTTGATGTTAAATCTCTTGACGGCACAGACCTTGAACTTACCCACGTAAATCTTCTTGATGATACGGCTGAGGGTGTTAAGTGTGAAAAGGACAAGCTTTTCTCTGTTCAATACCACCCTGAAAGCGCACCCGGTCCGCAGGACAGTGCATACTTATTTGATGAATTTATTGCATTAATGCAAAAGGAGGAAGACTGATATGCCAAAAAGAACTGATATACATAAGATACTCGTAATCGGCTCAGGTCCTATTGTTATAGGTCAGGCTGCTGAATTTGACTACTCAGGCACACAGGCTTGTCTTGCTCTTAGAGAAGAGGGCTACGAGGTTGTGCTTATCAACTCTAACCCTGCAACTATTATGACGGATACAGATATTGCCGATAAGGTGTATATGGAGCCGCTTAATCTTGAATATGTTGCAAGAATTATCCGTCACGAAAGACCTGACGCTATTTTGCCGTCACTCGGCGGTCAGACAGGTCTTAACCTTGCAGTTCAGCTTGCTAAAAAGGGCGTGCTTAAGGAATGTGACGTTGAAATACTCGGCACTAATTTTGAAGCAATCGAAAGAGCAGAGGACAGAGAACTTTTCAAGGAGCTTTGCGAAAGCCTCGGCGAGCCGGTTCTTCCGAGTGAAATTGCCGAAAACCTTGAGGACGGTCTTAAGGCTGCAAAAGAAATCGGATTTCCTGTTGTTCTTCGTCCTGCTTTTACCCTCGGCGGTACAGGCGGCGGCTTTGCCGATGATGAAGAAGAATTTATGGTAATGATGAAAAATGCGCTTGCGCTTTCTCCTGTTCATCAGGTCCTTGTTGAAAAGAGTATTAAGGGCTATAAGGAAATTGAATATGAGGTAATGCGTGACGCCAACGATACCGCTATCACAATCTGTAATATGGAAAATATCGACCCTGTCGGTGTTCATACAGGTGACTCGGTCGTTGTTGCTCCTTCGCAAACGCTTACTAATAAGGAATATCAAATGCTTCGTGATTCTGCACTTCGCATTATCCGTGAGCTTAAAATTGAGGGTGGCTGTAACGTTCAGTTTGCCCTTGACCCTCATTCATTCCAATATTATCTTATCGAGGTAAATCCGAGGGTTTCACGTTCGTCTGCTCTTGCTTCTAAGGCTTCGGGCTATCCTATCGCAAGGGTTTCGGCTAAAATCAGCGTAGGTATGCACCTTGACGAAATTCCTATTGCTAACACTCCTGCATCATTTGAGCCTACTCTCGACTATGTTGTAACTAAAATCGCACGTTTCCCGTTTGATAAGTTTGCAGACGCTAATAACACTCTTAATACTCAAATGAAAGCAACAGGAGAGGTTATGGCAATCGGCAGAACTATGGAGGAAAGCCTGCTTAAGGCTGTTCGTTCGCTTGAAACAGGAGTTTGCCACCTTTACAGCAAGAAGTTTGATACTTACACAGAAGATGAACTTCTTAAATATATCAAAAACGGTACTGACGACAGGCTTTTTGCCATCGCCCAGCTTATAAGGCTTAATACCGACTTAATCAGAATTTATAATGCTACTAAAATTGATATGTTCTTCCTTGAAAAGTTTAAGAACATTGTTGATTTTGAAAATGTTATTAAGGAAAATGTTAAGGATATTCAAACTCTTAAGGATGCTAAAAAAATGGGCGTTTCCGATAAATATATCGGTATGCTTTGGGGTATGAGCGAATCCGAAGTATTCAATTTAAGAAAAGAAAATAATATTTTCCCTGTATATAAGATGATTGATACCTGCGCTTCGGAGTTTGATTCATATGTTCCTTATTTCTATTCAACATATGAAGAAGAAAATGAGTCTGTAGTATCCGATAAAAAGAAAATTATTGTTTTAGGCTCAGGTCCTATTCGTATCGGTCAGGGTGTAGAATTTGACTATTCAACCGTTCATGCTATTTGGTCAATCCGTGAAGCAGGATATGAAGCAATTATTATCAATAATAACCCTGAAACCGTTTCGACTGACTATACAACTTCCGATAAGCTTTATTTTGAGCCGCTTACCGTTGAAGATGTAATGAACGTTATTACTCTTGAAAAGCCGCTTGGCATTGTTGTGTCACTCGGAGGTCAGACTGCTATTAACCTTGCACCTCCTCTTGATGCACTCGGTGTTCCTATTATCGGTACTGATGTTGAGGCTATTGACAGAGCTGAAAATCGTGACAGCTTTGAAAAGGTTATGGAATCTCTCGGTATTCCTCAGCCAAAGGGACTTGCTGTAACCGATATTGAAGAGGGTGTAAGGGTTGCCGCTCAAATCGGATATCCTGTTCTTGTAAGACCTTCGTTCGTTCTCGGCGGCCGTGCAATGCAGATTGTTGCCAATGAGGAGTCGCTTCGTCATTATCTCCAAACTGCCGTTGAAATTAATACGGAACAGCCGGTTTTGGTTGATAAATATATTATGGGCCGTGAGCTTGAGGTTGACGCAATTTGCGACGGCGAGGACGTATTTATTCCGGGTATTATGGAACACGTTGAAAGAACCGGTGTTCATTCGGGCGACTCTATTTCGATTTATCCAACCTTTACCGCTTCCCAAAATGTTAAAGATAAAATTATTGATTATACCGTAAGGCTCGGTAAGGCAATAGGCATTGTCGGTCTTTATAACATTCAGTTTATTGCCGATAATAATGACGACGTTTATGTAATTGAGGTTAATCCACGTTCATCAAGAACTGTTCCTTTCCTTTCAAAGGCAACAAGCGTTCCTATGGCTCATATCGCAACTCAGGTTATCTTGGGTCATTCGCTCAAGGAACAGGGAATTGATAAGGTTTACCCTGAGGAGAAAAAGCGTTGGTATGTTAAGGCTCCTGCTTTCTCATTCTCTAAGCTTAAGGGAATGGATACATATCTCTCTCCTGAAATGAAATCAACAGGTGAGGCAATCGGCTACGACAAGTCGCTTACACGTGCGCTTTATAAAGCTATTCAGGCATCGGGTATGAACGTTGCAAACTACGGCACTGTATTTGTAACTATTGCAGATCAGGATAAACCGACTGCGCTCCCTCTTATTAAGCGTTTTTATGACCTCGGCTTTAATATTGAAGCAACAGAGGGAACTGCCAAATATCTTAAGAATCACGGTATTCGCACTAAGGTACGTGCAAAGCTTACTCTTGATGACAGCGATGAAATTCTTAAAGCACTTCGTCAGGGCCATATCGCTTACGTTATCAACACTATTGATATAAATGCAGGCGACTCACATTCCGACGGCTCTGAAATCAGACGTGCGGCAGTAGAAAATAATGTAACTATGTTCACTTCACTTGATACCGTTAAGGTGCTCCTTGACGTTCTTGAGGAGATTACACTCGGCGTATCAACAATTGACGAGGAATAATTATATATGTTTTTTGAAAGCGATTATAAGATTTTATCTAATGAAAAAATAGCTAAAGATGTTTATAAAATGAGGCTTGAGGGCGATACTTCTCATATTACCGCACCGGGTCAATTTGTAAATATCAAGCTTGAAGGCAAATTTCTGCGCCGTCCTATCTCTGTTTGCGACTGCGAAGAAAATGTTATCACAATTATATATAAGGTGGTCGGCGAAGGCACTGAGCAGATGAGCAATCTTAAAATAGGAGAAATGCTTAATGTGCTCACAGGTCTTGGCAACGGCTACGATATTTCAAAATCGACTAAGCCGCTTCTTATCGGCGGCGGCGTCGGTGTTCCGCCAATGTATTTTCTTGCTAAAAAGCTTATCGAATCAGGGCAGAGGCCTTGCGTTGTTCTTGGCTTTAACACTAAGGACGAGGTTTTTTATGAAAATGAATTTAAGGCACTCGGCATTGACGTTTTTGTTGCAACCGTTGACGGCTCATACGGCGTTAAGGGCTTTGTAACTGACGCTTTTCCCGATGCTTACGATTATTTTTATACCTGCGGCCCTCTCCCTATGTTTAAGGCGGTTTATGACAAAACGCAATGCTCCGGTCAGTTCTCGTTTGAGGAAAGAATGGGTTGCGGCTTCGGTGCCTGTATGGGTTGCTCCTGCAAAACAAAATACGGCAATAAGCGTATATGTAAGGACGGTCCCGTTCTTGTTAAGGAGGAGATTATATGGTAGATTTATCTGTAAATCTTGCAGGGCTTGAAATGGATAATCCGGTTGTTCCGGCTTCGGGTACTTTCGGATTTGGCAAGGAATTTAAGGATATTTATGATATCAACATTTTAGGCTCATTCTCGTTTAAGGGCACTACTAAGGACGCCCGTTTCGGCAATCCTACTCCGAGAATAGCGGAATGTACTTCAGGTATGATTAATGCCGTTGGGCTTCAAAATCCGGGTGTTCACCACGTTATTGAGCACGAACTGCCTGAAATGAAAGAATATTTTCATAAGCCTGTTATCGCAAATGTGTCAGGCTTTTCGGTTGATGATTACGCTTATACGTGTTCGCTTCTTGATAAAGAGGAGCAAGTCGGTATATTAGAAGTTAATGTTTCCTGCCCTAATGTTCACGGCGGCGGAATGAGCTTTGGAACTTCACCCGAATGTGCGGCACAGGTAACTAAGGCTGTTAAAGAGGTAACGACTAAGCCGGTGTTTATTAAGCTTTCGCCTAATGTGACGGATATTGTTTCAATCGCAAAGGCTTGCGAAGATGCAGGCGCAGACGGTATTTGCCTTATAAATACTATGCTCGGTATGCGTATTGACCTTAAAAGACGTAAGAGCGTCATTGCCAACAAAATGGGCGGCTTCAGCGGCGACGCTATTTTCCCCGTGGCGGTCAGAATGGTTTATCAGGTCGCAAAGGCTTGTGATATTCCTGTTATGGGCTGCGGCGGTGTGTCGAGCGCAAAAAATGTAATTGAAATGATGATGGCAGGTGCGACTGCTGTTCAGGTAGGGGCGGCAAATCTTGTAAACCCCTACGTTTGTAAAGATATTATCGAGGCTCTTCCTGCTGAATGTGAAAAGCTCGGTATTAATAAATTAAGTGATATTATAGGAGTGATTGATTAATGGGTAAGGACGTTATTGTAGCTTGCGACTTTTCAAGCGCACAGCAAACCTTTGATTTTCTCGATAAGTTTACCGAGGAAAAGCCTTTTGTTAAAATCGGTATGGAACTTTACTATGCCGAGGGTCCGTCAATAGTTAAGGAAATTAAGAAAAGAGGACATAAGATTTTTCTTGACCTTAAGCTTCACGATATCCCTAATACCGTTAAAAAATCTATGGCTGTTCTTTCAAAACTTGATGTTGATATGACTAACGTTCACGCAGCAGGTACTGTTGATATGATGAAAGCTGCACTTGAAGGACTTACAAGAGCAGACGGCACAAGACCGCTTCTTATTGCCGTAACTCAGCTTACCTCAACAAGTGAAGAGCGTATGCAAAATGAACTTCTCATAAATGCGTCTATTAACGATACAATTGTAAAATATGCTCAAAATGCTAAGGCAGCAGGGCTTGACGGCGTTGTTTGTTCTCCTCTTGAGGCAGGTATGGTTAAGGATAATTGCGGCAAGGAGTTTATGACGGTTACACCGGGTGTTCGCTTTGCAGACGGTGATGTGGGCGACCAGGTTCGTGTTACAACTCCTGAAAAAGCTAAGGAAATCGGCTCTGATTATATCGTAGTCGGCAGACCTATTACCGCAGCGGCAGACCCTGTTGCGGCTTACAGAAGATGCGTTAAGGAATTTGTAGGATAAGGAGATAACAATGGAAGGATATAAAAGAGAATTTATAAAGTTTTTAGAGGATGCAGGAGTATTGAAGTTTGGCGATTTTACTGCTAAAAGCGGTAGAAAAATCCCTTATTTCATCAATGCAGGCGATATTAAAACAGGCGAGCAAATTCAAAAGCTCGGCGAGTTTTATGCAAAGGCTTATTTTGAAAAAGTAGGAAATAAAAAGTCTGTTCTTTACGGTCCGGCTTATAAGGGTATTCCTATTGCTGTTTCGGTTGCCGTTGCACTTGCAAAAGACGGTCTTGATGTGCCGTTCTTCTTTAACCGTAAGGAGGAAAAGGACCACGGCGAAGGCGGTGTATTTGTTGGCTATAAACCGCAGGCAGGCGAGGACGTTGTTATTGTTGAGGACGTTATCACTGCCGGAACTGCTATCAGAGAGAGTATGGCTATTCTTTCAAAGCTTGACGGCGTTAATGTTAAGGCAACATTTGTTATGGTTGACCGTAAGGAAAAAGGTCAGGGCGAAAAGAGTGCTATGGCTGAGGTGACAGATGAATTTGGCTTCCCTGTATATTCGGTTGTAGACGTATATGATATTATCGAATATCTTGAAGAGGACGAAGCAAACAAGGAAAATGTTGACAGAATTAAAGCGTATCTTGCTGTGAACGGTGCAACGGAATAATTGAAAGGAAGTGCTTAAATGAGACATTTGCTTGACACAACGGATTTATCGCTTGAAGAAGTAGACGGCATTATCTCTACTGCGATAGATATTATTAATAATAAAGAAAAATATGCTCACGTTTGTGACGGAAAGAAACTTGCTACACTGTTTTTTGAGCCGTCAACAAGAACACGTCTTTCGTTTGAGGCTGCTATGATGGAACTCGGCGGCAATGTTTTGGGATTCAGCGAGGCGGCAAGTTCATCTGCATCAAAGGGTGAAACGGTTGAGGATACTGTCAGAATGGTATCCTGTTATGCCGATATTATTGCAATGCGCCACCCTCTTGAAGGCGCACCGAGAGTAGCAAGCTTTAAAAGCGGTGTACCTATTATTAATGCAGGTGACGGCGGTCATTCTCACCCGACTCAAACTCTTGCAGACCTTTTAACTATTTTCAGAGAAAAGGGCAGGCTTGATAATATGACAGTAGGTCTTTGCGGTGACCTTAAGTTCGGCAGAACCGTTCATTCTCTTATCAAAGCTATGACAAGATATAAGAATGTTAAATTTGTTCTTATTGCCCCTAAAGAACTTGCACTTCCTGATTATATTAAGACGGATATTCTCGATAAATCGGGCAGTGAATATAAAGAGGTCGAAACTATGGAGGAAGCTATGTCGGAGCTTGACGTGCTTTATATGACTCGTGTTCAGCGTGAACGTTTCTTCTCCGAAGATGAATACCTTAAAGTTAAGGACTCATTTATTCTTGACCTTGACAAGCTCAAAACGGCTAAAGAGGACTTGACAATTATGCACCCTCTTCCGAGAGTTAACGAAATCGCAACAGAGGTTGACGATGACCCAAGGGCTAAATATTTTGTTCAAGCGCTCAACGGCAAGTATGTAAGAATGGCGCTTATTAAAACTCTTCTTGAATGGGCAGGTACAATCAAATGAAAATTGATGAAATAGAAAACGGCATTGTTTTTGACCATATTACGGCAGGAAAAGGTATGGAGGTTTATAATACGCTCCGTCTTGATAAGCTTAAATGTCAGGTCGCTATTATTCAAAACGCAAAAAGCGAAAAAATGGGTGCAAAGGATATAATTAAGATTAATGAACTTATTGATATTAATCTTGATGTGCTTTGCTATATTGATAAAAATATTACCGTTAATGTAATCAAAAACGGTAAAAGCGTTGAGAAAAAAACTCTTTCGCTTCCAAAAACTCTTACAAATGTTATAAAATGCTCAAACCCTCGTTGCATTTGCAATAATGAGGATATTGACCATATCTTTACTCTTACCGACGATATCGGAACATATCGTTGCCTTTATTGTGAAACAAAGGCAAAATAATATTTGGTTGACAATTGTACTTTTTTATATTATAATCTTCTCGAAAAAAGGGAGTAGTTAGCATTTGCTTTTTGCAAATGTTGCATAGGTCGTCATGACGGGAAACCCGGTCTGTGCATTGCTGAACATTTTTCAGTTATAACGAGACTTTTATCGATTGCGATAAAGGTGTCGTTATTTTTATTTTCAATTTAATTTAAGGAGAAAAATATGGAAACACTACTTTTAAAAGTATCTGTTTTGCAGGAATTTGCTAATTTGTTTTCCAATATAGGCGAAACAAAATGGCAAATGGTGCTTATGTGGGCAGTCGGCGGGCTTCTCATTTATCTTGCAATCGCAAAACAGATGGAACCTACACTTCTTTTACCAATGGGCTTTGGCACTATTTTGGTAAACCTTCCTTGGTCAGGTGCAATTACTCAACCCGGTGCTGAGGCAGGGCCTATCAGTGTGCTTTATGATTCAGGTATAGCAAATGAGCTTTTCCCGCTTTTGCTGTTTATAGGTATCGGCGCAATGATTGATTTCGGCCCGCTTCTCAAAAATCCGTGGCTTATGCTGTTCGGTGCTGCCGCTCAGTTCGGTATTTTCTTTACCTTCTTTGTAGCAAGCTTCTTCTTTGACGTAAACGATGCCGCTTCTATCGCTATTATCGGTGCTGCCGACGGTCCTACGTCAATTTTCGTTGCAAACGAACTCGGCTCTAAGTATATCGGCGCAATTATGGTTGCCGCATATTCCTATATGGCTCTCGTTCCTATTGTTCAGCCGCCTGTTATTAAGGCTGTTACAACTAAAAAAGAACGTTTAATCAGAATGAAATATAATCCTGGCGACGTTTCTAAGACTACTAAAATTCTTTTCCCAATCGTTGTTACGGTTATCGCAGGTCTTGTGGCTCCTAAGTCGGTAGCTCTTGTTGGCTTCCTTATGTTCGGTAACCTTATCAGAGAATGCGGCGTTCTTAATAATCTTTCTGAAACTGCTCAAAATTCATTTGCTAATATAATTACAATTCTTCTCGGTATCACCGTAGCAGGCCAGATGCACTATAAAGAGTTCGTTCAACCGGCAACTCTCCTTATTCTCGGTCTTGGCCTTGTTGCATTCGTATTTGATACTATCGGCGGTGTTATATTTGCCAAATTCCTTAATATCTTCTTACCTAAGGATAAGAAAATCAATCCTATGATTGGTGCGGCAGGTATTTCGGCATTCCCAATGAGCGGTCGTGTTGTAAACCAAATGGGACTTAAAGAAGATAATCAAAACTTCCTTCTTATGCAGTCAATTTCAGTAAACGTTTCAGGTCAGATTGCTTCTGTTATCGCTGGCGGTCTTATCCTGACACTTGTATCTTGATAGGAGGGTAATATATGTATAATTTAGCAGTAACCCTTATGGCGTTTTTGATGAAAGTTACAATTTATGCAGATAGCTGGAAAACGTCACTTCCCGTTGTGCTTTTCGGTATGCTCGGTATCTTCATTGTAATCGGTGTTGTAGTTCTTGTGACATACCTTCTCAATAAGCTCACAAGCGGCAAGAAGAAAAACGATAAGGACGAAAAATAAATAAAAATTTAGGCTGTTGATTAAGTAAATCAGCAGCCTTTTTTCGTAAAAAAGTTTATGTAATTACAATGTATTGACAAGCACGTGATTTGGGGTATAATATTAAGTAGGAGATGATATTATGCTTAATGTTACAAATTCACCTAAAACCGCAACATTTCAAATGAGAATTAATCCCGAAATAAAAAAAGAGGTTGAAAGCATTTATGCAAATTGCGGTATGACACTTACAGACGCAATTAATGCCTTTTTGCAACAAACAATTAATGTCGGCGGTATGCCTTTTATTTTAAATCAAGATTCGGAAAAGGTGTTAAAAAAGCAAGCAATCGAGTTTTTAATGGCAGAACTTAAACTCGGCGAGGCTTCGGTATTGTCTGATTCGGATTGGATTTCGGAAAAAGAAATGCTTGAAGAGCTTGGTACTGAGCTATGAAATTGGTTTTTTCGCCTCAATCGAGAAAGGATTTGACGGAAATTAAAAGCTATATTGCAATAAGTTTATCAAGTCCGCAGGCGGCAGAAAATATTGTTTCAAAAATTTTGAAAAGCTGTTTGAGCTTGAAGTCTTTTCCTAATCTCGGAGCAGAAATGAAAAATAAATTTGATGTTGATACAGATATGAGATATTTGATTTCGTCAAATTATATTGTATTTTACAGAAAAGATAATGACACAATTAAAATAATTCGTATTCTTGATGCGAGAATTAATTATATAAAATATCTTTTTGATGATTATAATGAGGATTGACAAATGAAAATTACCTGCGTAGCGGGCAGTGCCAGAACGAACGGTAGCTGTGCTTATATAGTTGATGCCTTTATTAAAGGTGTTAAAGAAAATAATGATGATATTGAAATAAAAAGATATAATATTTCAACGTCAAAAATCAATTTCTGCCTTGGCTGCAAAGAATGTTATAACTGTCTCTTATACACATCTCCGAGCCCACGAGACCGTACTAGATCTC
>ERZ1026776.1055-NODE-1055-length-16488-cov-13.472403_pt1 | contig 16488 bp, 23 predicted proteins | sample MGYA00380125_ERZ1026776 | MGnify/ENA primary metagenome ERZ1026776 (study PRJEB33269, sample SAMEA4719761) | human gut metagenome | biome: human-associated habitat; feature: organic feature; material: feces | place: Cameroon | collected 2013-10 ...
TTTTCAGTGGAGAAGATACAAAATCACAATTCTATAAATACATTAAAGACAGACGCCCTATCCAATATGGTGGATTATCAGACCAATTTGACGGATACGAAAAGAAATATGGGAAAACCTATGAAATGCTCAAATATTTAAAATCCATTAATTATCCTATTTGTTTTAGTACGAAATCGGCATGGGTATTTAATGACCCTAAATATCAAGAATTATTTAGGGGGGCAGACAATTGGAATGTTAAGTTTAGTATCATCACACTAGATGAAGATGACGCAAGAAAAATCGAAGTAGGTGTACCAAGTCCAAGAAAAAGACTTGAAGCAATGAAAAAGTATACAGAACTATCTAAGGGTGGTGCAACTTTAAGATTGCGACCATTTATTGTAGGCGTATCAGATAAAACCTATCTAGATTTAATTAGAGAAGCCAAAAAGGCAGGAGCAACGGCAGTTACTACAGAGTTCTTTTGTTTAGAAATGCGCTCTATTAAGCAAGCTAAGGAGCATTATGATGTGATTAGTGAATGTGCAGGATTTGATATTGTAGATTTCTATAGAAAACATTCAAATGGAAGTGGATATTTAAGGCTAAACAGAAAAGTAAAGGCTAAATACATTCAAAAGATGAAAGAGCTATGTGATGAATTAGGCATGAGATTCTATGTATCAGACGCACACTTTAAAGAATGCTCAAACAACTGTTGTTGTTGCGCATTAGACAAGAATTGGGATTACTCAAGAGGAAATTTTAGTGGAGCTTTACAAATTGCAAAGAAACATGGAAGAGTACATTGGAAAGATATTGAAAAGGATATGTACTTCTTAGATTTTGAACGTAACAAAGCAATTGGCTTTAATACAAATACATCAGAAACTAGAGCAAAATATGCAGGAATGACAATGAAAGATTATCTGCATTATTTATGGAATTCACCAAAAGCAGGACAATCACCTTACAAGATTTTTGAAAAGGTTCTAAAGCCTGTAGGATTTGATGAAAACAATGACATCATTTATGAATACGATAATTCAGTAACATTCTTAAAAAGAACAGAGGAGATTACAGAACTTGAAGCAGAATAAGCAAGACACGTCTAGAGAAGAACATTTACGCCAAATGAAAAGTGTTGAAGAAGAACTACAAAACACGACATCAGAATATAGAAAAAGAGATTTAAGAAAAAGATTACAAAGGCTTAAAAAGCAATTGAATCAATATGATTGTTATAGGGGGTATTAAAATAGCAGAGAAACACGCAGGAGGACGCCCAAGAATAAAGATTGATTATGAAGCAGTTGAAAAGCTTGCTTCTATTGGATGTACTCAAGAAGAAATAGCAGACTTCTTAGAATGCTCAACACGTACGCTACAGAGAGATGAAGAGTTCTGTCGTGTATATAAAAAGGGTATCAGTCACTCAAAAAGAAGTTTAAGACGTATGCAGTTTGATAAGGCTTCAAAAGGAAATACGACCATGCTTATTTGGTTAGGTAAACAAATGCTTGGACAGACTGAAAAGGTAGAGCAAACAATGACACATGAGATTGAGGACTTAACACCTTTGGCAGATTTATTGAAATGATGACTAGAACGATTCCGTGGGGGGAATTTTCAGATAAGCACAAGAATTATATTAAGACCGCCCTAAATTACAAGCAAAGTGTAGCAGAAGGGGCAGTACGAAGCGGAAAGACAATTGACAATTGCATAGTCTTTTCAATGTATTTAGAAACATGCGAAGATAAAATACATTTGGCAAGTGGCTCAAGCTTACCGAATGCGAAATTAAATATAGGGGATTGCAATGGATTCGGCTTAGAACATATCTTTCGTGGACGTTGTCGTTGGGGTAAATACAAATCAAACGAAGCACTATTTGTTCAAACAAAGACAGGTGAAAAGATTGTTATATTTACAGGTGGTGGAAAGTCCGATTCATATAAGAGTATATTAGGTAACTCATATGGTGGATGGATTGCCACCGAAATAAATGAGCATTACGATTGTGAGGATTCTAGAACAAGTTTTATCAAAGTAGCAATGGCAAGACAGATTGCAAGTGTACATCCATTTACTTTATGGGATTTAAACCCATCAAACCCAAATGCAGACATCTATAAGAATTACATAGATAAATTCATGGGATTAGATTGGTACAGATATGAGCATTTCAATATATTTGATAATGCTACAATGAGCCAAGAAAGAATCGAAGAAATTCAAAACAAATATGACAAGAATTCAGTATGGTACAAGCGAGATATTTTAGGGGAAAGAATGGTTGCCGAAGGTCTAGTATTTCCTTATTTTGCTAATGACTGCAAACCTTATTTATTCAAGTATCAACATCTAAAAGAAAAGATGGCAGAAGAAAGAAAAAGGTTCAGTCATTTGATTATAGGCGTTGACTTTGGAGACAATGGCTCGAAATATTCATGGCATTTGACAGGATTTACAAATGATTGGGACTATATGTGGGCACTAGATGAGGGAGATATGGAAAAGTCAAACTCAATAGACGCAACAAAGTTCTGTAAAGCATTTGTAAGGTTCTATAAGCGTTGCGTTGAGTGTTACGGATATGTTGAGTGGATATTTCCGGACAGTGCTTCTAATACGTTGATAAACACGCTTAGAGCTTATTTTTACGCCGAAGGATTAGACGGAAGTATAATTGCACCGGTAAAGAAGAATGAGCTTACAGACCGTCCTATAACAGTTGATAGCTTACTTGTTACAGGTAGGTTAAAGATAGAAGAACATTGTAAGAATTTAATTAACGCATTGAGCGAATTAGTATGGGATGAAAAGAAAGATATTCCCAAGGATGAGAACGTAAACAATATCAATGATGATTGGGATTCGTTCTGCTATACATTTATCACACATAGTGGATATATAACTTTAAGGAGGTAAGAAATAGAAACATCTAATACACGTAGACCATGGTTTCAAAACTACCTTAACGAAAGAGGGTATTATGTAGACACAAACGCAATTGAGATTATTGAATTGTGCAATGAGTGGTACACGAATACCGAGACTAAATTTCATACGGCATACACCTTAAACAATGAGGAATACACGCTAGATAAAACAGACTTTGCAAAGCGTTTATGTGAAGATGACGCAAATCTAATTGAAATCATAGATATAAACGCAACGGAGGACAGTGCTACGAATGACATCATTACAGATATCCTAAATAAGAATAGATTTGATGTAATGTACAGGAAACAAGTTGAGCAAATGTCTGCAAATGGTACAGTAGGAGCTTATATTACAGTAGCAAATGCCGAGATTTATGAAGATGGTTCATTCAGTGGGGGAGATATTAGAATCAACTATTGTGATTCAATGAATATTTTGCCGTTGACTGTTATCAATGATGAAATCGTTGAAGTTGCTTTCGTTGGAGTAAATTATGAGAAGTTAAAAAAAGTATATGTGTTAGTCATGTTCTTAAAAGGACAGGACGAAAGATATATTGCAGAAACACATTACTTTAAAGATACAGGAGAAGAAATAAAAGAGCGTGCTCAGATTGTTCAATTAGATGTTGTAAAGCCGTTTGCAATTATGAGAAATGCAAAGGTCAACAACTTACAAATGCAAGGGTACGGCTTGCCTAAAATTTGGAGTGCTATTGCTCCATTGAAAACAATTGATTTAACAATGACAATGTGGAATCGAGATTTATTAAAATCAGATAAAATCGTTCTTGTAAATGAAGCATTAATGCAGAAAGACAAGAATGGTAATATCAAACAGAATCCACAATTGAAAAAGATATTCGTTCAGTTAGGCAGAAATAAGCTACCGGAAGAAAAAGCATTGTGGCAAGAATACAATCCTACTGTAAGAACGGCAGAAGTTGTCCAATCGCTAGAAACTGCATTAAGTATTCTATCAATGATGTTTGGATTCGGTACAAAGAAATACACCTTTGAAAGTGGAAGAATTGTCACTGCTACCGAATATATCGGTGAGAATCAAGACGCTATGAAGGAAGTTAACTCACAACGTAAAGAATCTACTGCATATATTCAAGATATTATTCAAGCAATAGCATACTTCTATGAATTAACACAAGGCAGAGCGTTAAATATTAACGCATTAGATATTGCTATTGATTATGATGATACATATATTGAGGATAAGCAAAGCACGGCACAAGCGTTAAGAAATGACGCACTTACGTTTGATATTCCAAGATTAAAGATTATGTATTTCATGAAGCAATACGGCTTTACTGAAGAAGAAGCCACTGAATTATTAAATGAAGAAATTCAAGATGATGGAGAGGGGGATGATGAAGAATAGCAACTACATATTTTCCATTCGTCTCAAGAAATGGCGATAGATTAGTATTATATGACGCATTCAGACGATTATTCTCAAGCTACTTTACAAATGGCGTATTCGTAGATGATTCTAGTTCAGACCATTTAAGAGTTGAGAAAGCTCAAGGCTTAACACTTACAGTTAAAGCAGGACGAGCAAATATTAATGGAGCGTTCTATTGGCAGAAAGATGACGAAACCATCACACTAGAAAAGAATACTGCAACTAAAAGCTACAACATCATTCTTAGATTAAATGATAATGACGCATACAGAAACATTACCTTAGTTGCAAGTGATGCCAACAACGGAATTACAAGAAGTGATTCCATTTATGATTTGGTATTAGCTACAGTTACAGTAACAGGCAACGCAAGCGAAATTAAAGGCTCGGATATTACTGATACAAGGCTAGATTCCACACGTTGCGGGGCAGTTACAAATGCTATCAAGAGTGTTGAAACATTAGACTTATTCACACAAATGACCGAATTATTTAAAGAAATAAAGGCTCAGAATAAATCTGAAATGACTGCAAACAAGAATGAGTTCAATGAATGGTTTGCAAGTGTAAAAGATACATTAGATTCAGATACGGCAGGAAAGTTGATGAATCGAATTGCAAATGTAGAGCAAATGCTCATGAACAATCATTTCACAACGATTCTTTTATCTGATGATGGAACGCTTGTAGACGAGAACGGGCAAGAAATTCTAGCCGATTGGGCGTATGAAGTTGATTCCGGAGAAGTAGGTAAAGATTGGACTTACAAGGTGAAATCATGAGACAAGGAACAACGCCAACAATTCAAATCACAATAAATGATATTGATTTAAACAAAATGCAAAACATTTATGTGGTATTTGAGCAAAACGGATATATCTTAAAAAAAGAATCAAGTGATTTAGACGTTGAAGAAAATGTTATTTCAGTAGTATTAAGCCAAGAAGAAACGCTCAACTTTAAGGAAGGTACTTGTAACATTCAATTGAGAATGATTACAAATGAAGGAGTTGCAATTGCTTCTCCTATCAAGACAACAAAAGTTTATAGAGTATTGAATAAGGAAGTGATTACATGATTCTTATGAAAGATATTCAAATGAATGTACAAGACGAATCAGACAAGCTTCAAGTTAAAATCAATGAAAAATTCGTCGAAGGTACAAGCGATTACAACAAACTAAGGAACAAACCTAAATTAAATGGTAATGAAATCATTGGAGAAGTTGAAGAAATAGACCCAACAGTTCCGACATGGGCCAAAGCAGAAACAAGACCGGTATACACTCCGGAAGATATTGGAGCTATGGCAGAAGGTTCTGTAACATCTGTATCAACAACTGAAATAGATGAATTATGGAATAGTCTATAGGAGGGAAAAGAATAGCTATTGAATATTTAGATAAGAGTGGATTAACTCTATTAATCAGTAAAATTAAAACTGCATTAAGTGGAAAAGTTGATGTTGTAAGTGGTAAAGGCTTATCATCAAATGACTATACAAGTGCAGAAAAGCAAAAATTAAGTGGTATCGCAAGTGGTGCTCAAGCAAACGTAATTGAGTCTGTAAAGGTAAATGGTACGGCATTGACTCCAAGCTCAAAAGCCGTAGATGTTACAGTGCCAACAAAAACATCACAATTAACAAATGACAGTGGTTTTCAGAATGCTACTCAAGTAAATTCAATCGTTACAGGTAAAGGCTATCAAACACAGTCGCAAGTGCAATCGTTGATTAATTCGGCAGTTGGAAATGTTACATCTATCAGATATGAAAAGGTAACGAGCCTTCCTGCTACAGGTTCAAATGGTGTGATTTATTTGGTAGCACATTCACACGGAACTCAAGATATTTATGATGAGTATATTTGGCTTTCAGAGACAAAAACATATGAAAAGATTGGTAATACAGACATTGATTTATCGGCGTATGTTAAGAGCTCAGAATTAACTGTGATTACTACAAATGATTTAAACACGATGTGGGGTTAGTATATGGCTTTCGTATTCAAAGACAGAGCTTCTATACAGTGGCTTGTCTCGAAAATAAAGTCTGTAACCACATCACATAATGCTTTAAATCAAATGGTGATGAACAATCACTTTACCACAAATTTAAACGCAACAAGCGCTCAAGAATTGGTGGATGAAAAAGGAAATACAATCCTAGCCGATTGGTCTTACGAAGTAGAAAGCGGAGAAGTCGGAACGGATTGGAAATATAAAGTCAAGGAGGAATAACATGGCAGGAAAACAAGTAACAGAATTAGACGCATTGCCTAGCTTTACCGACACTAGTTTATTACCGGTGCACAATGGCGCAGGATTAAAAAAAGGTAAATTGACGCAGTTGACGGATTACATGGCAAAAATATTCAGTAATCCAAATTTATTGCTTAACTCGAATTTCAGAGTTGACCAAAGAGGGCATGGTACATATTCGAATAACACTACAAAACCAACGTATACACTAGATAGATGGATGAGTATCAATACTAAAGTTGTATACAATATCGATGGAACGGTCACCATCACATCGTTAGCGACTACCGACACAAGCGCTTGGTTCAAACAAATCTTAGCGCACGCAATCAATGATACGTGTACATTATCGTGTAATATTACGGCAGTGACAGGAAACGCATATCTATACAGACAAATAAATGGAAAGAAGATTGTAAAAGGTTTAAACATCGTAAGTTTACCTTATTTAAAGGAAACAAGTATCGAATTGAAGCAAGGAGCGTCAATCACGATTGAATGGATTAAATTAGAGAAAGGTAGTAAAGCTACAACTTATGTTGCACCAAACTACGCAGAAGAATTGCAGAAGTGCATGATGTACTACAACCAATTAAAGGCATCATTAAGTGGCTATTTCACAACTCAAACGTATGTATCTAGTGATTCACTATCAAATATGAGAACTAAGCCGACAATAAAAGGCGTTGGTGGTTTTTGGTTGTACTATTGGGGTTCTTATAATAAATATAATTTCAGTAGTGTGGGAACAATTTCATTAACGGAGTATAACGAAATCACAATATTAATAGCACCATCAACTACTACACAAGAATGTTCATTGGTATTTGATAAAGACGGCTACATTGAATTAGACGCAGAAATTTACGCGTAGAAGGGAGCAAAAAGAATGTATAAGGTATATGCTAAATTGAATAACGATAAATGTATCACATCTATTAATTCAGAAATCTTTTTATCAGAAGAAGAAATTCAAGGAATGATAAATATTGATGAAGGTGAAGGCGATAAATACGTGCACGCTCAATCGCAATATTTAGAAAAATCATTGTATGATGAATTAGGACGATACAATTATAAATATATTGATGGAGCAGTCGTTGAGATTGCAGAAGAAGATAAGCCTACACCAATCACACCAAAAAAAGAACCAACTGAGCAGGAAAGAATTAATGCACAATTAATGTTGCAGATTGCACAGTTAAAAGCTCAAGTGAATGGGGTGAAGTAACATGAGTTATGAATTAATCAAATCTTATTATGAATTAGGCTTATTTACAAAGAGTGATTTAGAAATTTTTGTTTCTATCGGATGGATTACAGAAGCTCAGAGAAAAGAATTAATTAAATAAGCTATAAAAGCGTTTTAAAGGGCATTTAAGCCCTTTTTCTATAGGGGGTATATAAATGTTAAGTGAAGAAGAACAACGTGAACAAAAACGTGAAAAAAGGCAAGAACAAAGGAAGCAAGAACGCCTACAAAAGCAGATTGAGAAAAGAAGAAAGCTTGAAGAAAGAGAAAGAAAAAGCGTAAAGCGTGCAAGTGTATTTGAATTAGGAATGATGATATTCGTTTCTAATAAAATTCGTGAAGTTTTAGAAAAAAGTACCGAAGAAAATGCAAAATTTAATGAGATATTGGCAAAATCGTTAGTAGATTTGCGTAAATTTGTTAAAAATGAATCAAAAAGCCTAAAAAAAGATGTAATTAAGGAATCAAAAAATGATTTTGAAGAAAATAAGCAAGGAACACTTGATTTAATTAAAGAAGCAAGTGGAAAACCTATCAAAAAGAAGCTCAAAATGGATTTATACATTAGTCCACAAAACGATACTTCAAAACATTGGAAAAAGTATATCAAATCAACTGCAAACACGTATGCAATCGGGAAAGATAAACTACCGGTATTCTTTACAAAGGTAGTTCAAGAAGAAGTTAAGAATGTAGTAGGTGGTAAATGTACGATTGATGATTCATGTCGAAAAGCTATTTCTAAATTGGCAGATAGTGGCGTAAAGATTGTTGAATATGATACAGGAGTTAAAAGAAATGTGGATGTGTGGGTAAGGCAACAAATGCAGTACGCAGAAAAGGAATCATCACAAGAAATTAACAATAAATGTGCAAAAGATATGGGAGTTACTGTATTTGAGTTTGACGCTCACGCAAATGCACGTCCAAGTCATAAGAAGTGGCAAGGGAAAAGATATGACACGCAAGGGAAACTATATCCTAGCTTGTTTGAATTGACGCATGGAGAAGAAAAAGACTATGGATGTAGACACTTTGCTCAACCGGTTTGGGATGTTGATATGCCTTACGCTTACACAAAAGAGCAGTTAAAGAATATTGATACAAAGCCTTTTACATTCCAAGGAAAGAAATATGAAGGATATGAAGCTAGACAATATCAAAGAGAACTAGAACGGAATATCAGAGCCTTAAAAAGGGAAGTGATTTTATTGGACAATCAAGGATTAGGCAGTACAGAAGCCAAAATCAAGCTAAAACACGCAAATGCAATGTATAAAGCTTTCAGTTCCGAGATGGGAGACAGAATACACAACGATAGGCTCAGAATCGGCTAAAACGCTCACATTGTGAGCTATTATTCAAGCTAAAATATAGTTAGCCAAAACCATACCGGAGAAGATTCGGTTTATAAACTACTTTAGGAGGGCAAATGAAAAACATTATTGAAATTTTAAAAGAATCAAACATTGAATTAACCAAAGAGCAAGAGGAATCAATTACAAAGCTAGTAAATGATAACTACAAAACAATTGCAGAGTTCGACAAGCAAAAAGAAAAGCTATCTTTAGCGGAGAACAACGCAAAGGATATTCAAACAAAGTTTGATAAATTCAAGGAAAGCTATGATGGAGTTGATGTAGAAGAACTAAGAAATAAAATCAATACATTGACGAATGATATTGATACTCAAAAGGCTACATACGAAACACAGATTAGCAAAATGAATCTTGATTCTGTATTAAGTGCAAAAGCCAAAGAATACGGATGTAAAGATTTCGATTTAGCAAAATCACAATTTAATTATGATGATTTACTAAAATCAAAAGACCAAACAAATGACATTGACAAAGCTTTCAAGACATTGAAAGAGAATAAGCCAATCTTATTTGAAGAAGAACAGAAAGAACCTACTGCAACAGGAAATATCGTTGGAAACAGTGGGCAAGGAGCAAACCCAAATGCCGAAGATTTATTGCTTCGTCAAGTAATGGGTTTAACAACAGAAAAGAAATAAGGAGGATTTAATTAATAGCAAATGAAATTGCATTGGCTAAAACGTATGTCTCTAATCTTGATGAGGTATACAAATTAGCTTCAGTTACAGGTGATTTAAATGCAGACGCTACAATGGTAAGAGCCGGAGCAAATGCGAAAGAAATCATCTATCCACAAATTTCAGTCAAAGGTTTAGGAAACTACGATAGAAACAGTGGTTATACAGGTAACTCAGTTAAGTTAGAATGGAAAACTGCTACATTCGACTATGACAGAGGTACTAAAATCTCAGTTGATACACAAGACAACGCAGAATCAATGAATATTGCATTCGGTATGGCAGGCGCAGAATTAATGCGTACAAAGGTAGCACCGGAAGCAGACGCTTACACATTTGCCAAGATTGCCGGTACTGAAGGTATCACAAAAGTTTCAGAGGATTATACAAGTGCAGAAGAATTCTTGAGTGCATTATTAAAGGCAGTAACTACAATGGATGAAGATGAAGTGCCAAGTGAACAACGTATCTTGTATGCTACACCTACATTATTAAATGGAGTTAAAGCATTAGATACATACAAATCACGTGAAGCTTTACAAGGATTTACAAAGATTGTTCCTGTGCCTTCAACACGTTTCTATTCAAAGATTAAATTGTTGAGTGGAGCAGACACAGAAACAGAAGGTGGATATGAAAAAGCAGAAGATGGACACGCTATCAACTTCTTAATCGTTCATAAGCCTGCCGTTATGAAATGGGATAAACACACTGTTTCAAATGTTATTCCGGCAAGCAATAACATTGAATCAGATTCAGATGTATTGAAATATCGTAAATATGGAATTGTAGATGTATACGCAAATAAGGTAGCAGGAATTTATTTATCTGCTAGTGCGAAGTAATGGCAGCGGAAATCGGATGGGGTTATCCTTCTAAAGTTGAAAAGCCTAAAAAAGGTAAACCTCAAACAGAAAAAGAGGAAGCTAAACCTAAAAAAGAAAAATAGCTAAAAAAAGGGGGTTGTAAAATGAACAACATTCTAGATTGGGAATATTACAATTCCCATTTTCCTAAATTTGATGAAAATCAATTCAATCAGTATTCCTACAAAGCCGAAGCAATGGTATTGAAGTATGTGAACACTGATTCTATTAATGAACAGAACGAAAGTACTTTAAAAGATTGTATTTCTGATGTCTTAAACAATGTAATCTTTCAAGATTCAATTGACGGTGTATCAAGTATTTCAAATGGTGGATATTCCAAAAGCTTTATAAACGCTTCACACTCGGACAAAAGGAACATGCTTGAGGATATCATAGCCTTTTGGTTAGGCGATACGGATTTAATGAAAGAAAGATGGATTGCATTATGATAGGTTTCTTTGAAGATTCAATCACGTTAGTAAATCACTACTATGACACGTTAACGAGAGAAGATAGGTTTCAAGCTTCTATTCTTGATAAATGTATGTGGAGACAATCGACTGTAAGAACGGCGAACGGTAATATTCTGAGCATAGCCACATCCACAAATATTACCATTCTATATCGTGAAGGATATGTTGAGCCTTACGCATATGCCAAACTTTCAAATGATGAAAAACAAAAGCACTTTACATTAAATACAGATAAAACTGATTTCGTATTCTTTGGAGAAGTTGAAGAAGATTTATCCACAATCAAAGGAATCAATGAAGCTAAAAAGAAACATAAATGGACAACTATCCAAAGCGTTACAGATTGTACAAATGTCGATATGTTGAAACATTGGGAGGTTGTCGGTCAATAGGTATCAAAGTCAAACTTGATGTTGAATCAATTCCCCAAATTAAGCAATCAAGAGGACTTCAAGAACGTGGCAGAGTTCAACAAATGATTGACTCCGATGTGATTAGGCTTATGACCCCTTACACGCCTAGAGACACAGGAGCATTGATTAACTCGGCTACACGATTAACACAAATTGGTAGTGGATTAGTAAAGCAAGGTGGACCAAGTGCACCATATGCTAGACGGTGGTATTACAACAAAGAGAATGCTCATTTCGTTGGTGGCAAAACAGACCATTGGTTTGATAAAGCTATGCGAAATGGTGGAGCAGAAGCAATTGCAAAGAAAGCTCAACAAATGATAGGAGACAGTGAATGACAGTATCAAAAGCATTGATTCAGTGGCTTTATGGCTATGGAAATATACAGATAGATGAACGTATTGAAACGGATGTATTAGCACAACAGGCTATTTCGTATGCATTGTATAAAGAACCTAATGCAATTGTAGATACATACATTGACGGCTCTCAAATGCGAACAGAATACTATACGTTTCTAGCTCGTAGGAATACACAAATTGAATCAGAAAGACAAGACAACAACGCTTTTCTAGAAGAATTAGAAAATTGGATTGATGAAAAGAATTTAAACGGAGAATTGCCACAACTAGACGGAAACAGATATTGCGAGGATGTTTCCGTATCAAGTGGCTTATATCTATATACAAATGAGGATAATCAAGCAGTTTATGCATTGACTATTCAAATTAAATACAGAAAGGAGCTTAATTAATAACTCAAGGAACTGAAGTAAAAGCAGGACAGACAGTCAAGAAGTATATGATTGGTTTGTTCTTACAAATGGGAGAAGCTTATAAACGAATTAAAAAGTCTACAACTTTAGATATTGCATTTAATAGTGAAACTGAGACGTATGATTTTATCGCAGACAAGAACCCAACAGAATCGTTAAAGAACTATTCACCTCAGATTTCGCAAGATTTAACAATGATTAAGGGTGAAGATGACTTTGAATATATTTATGAAAAGATGATGGATTCCGTACCAAATAATGAAGAAGTAAACACAAAAGCTTTAATTGTATTCATGTTTGACGGAGACAAAACAAAAGGCTATAAAGCATGGGAAGTTGATTCTAAGCTAATTTTTGACACATTAAGTGGTGTCGATTCAAAAATCAACTTCAATATTAACTTTGCAAGCGATATTCGTGTTGGTGTTGCAAAGGTAGCGGATGGAGCAGTGACATTCACAGAAGGCACATCTGAGGTATAAAGAAAGAAGAGGTAAATCATGAATAGAATCACGTATGAAGGGAAACAGTATGAAATCCCACCTAAAACATTTGAAGTATTAAAAGCAGAGGATGCTTGCAATGCATTTCACGCTACACATGAAGAAGCATATCGAGCAAAATTCGACTATCTGAGAACAGTTTTGACAGATGAACAAATTGAAAGCATGTTAGGAAGTGCAGACTTTGAACAGGTTGATTTGATGGAAGTATTGTATATTGTCAATTTAATTGATGAAGAATATTCAAAGAAAACTGTTGAACAGTTAGAAAAGAAATTAAAAACAACATTCGGAACAAATGGAATGAAGCAATTTCTTGATGCAAGCAAGACTGTTTCTAACATTTCGGCGAAGAAATGATTGATTTACGCATAAAAGGCTTGCCAAATAGCATTCAGTCGCTAGATGGCGAGCCTATTTTATTAAACACAGATTTTCGATTGTGGATTCGATTCTATGAAGAATTTGAAAGATTTAATAATCATGTTATTGATGAAATAGATTGTTCTTATTTATTTGTAGATGAGCCACCTATCATAGACCAACACATTTTAAATGAACTAAAACAATTCTTATATAACCCTTCTAGTACACCTAGAAGTGATTCTACAGGTGTTAAAACATTGGACTATGTACAAGATGGGGAATATATTTATTCGGCTTTTATGCAACTTTACGGAATTGATTTGACGGAGTGTGAAATGCATTGGCACAAATTTCTAGCATTAGCAAATAATGTTGTCGGTGATTCTACTTTGTGGGGATATGCAAAGAGCGTTCGAGGGTATGAAAAGCCTTCAAAGAATGATACACAAGATAAGGCATATCAAAGAGCAAAAGAAGCGTGGTCTTTCCAAATCGAATTGACTATTGAGGAACAAGAAATGAAAGATGAATTCGATTCATATTTTGATGTTTAGAAAAGGAGGTGGCACATTGAATAGCAGATGGAACATTAAAGTTTGATACAAAGATAGACACAAGCGGTCTTGAGAATGGTATTAAATCTGTCAGTGATGTATCAAGTAAAGCTACAAATGCTATCAAAGATACTTCAAATGCGATAGATAAGCTAGGTTCTGAGGGTTCAAAAGCACCACCAAAGATTACAGATGAATTAAGAAAGCTAAATGATGAGCAGAAAAGCACTCAAACAGAAACACAAGAAACAGGTTCTAAATTTGATGTATTTAAACAAGTTGGAAACAGTGCTTTAGAATCAATTCAAGGTGGATTTGATGGACTATTAGGAAAGATTCAAAACATTAGTCCGGAAGCTACTGCAATCACTGAAACCTTAACAGGTTTAGGAGTAGGAGGTGTGGTTGGTGTTACTGCCGTAGCCGGAGCTATTGGTGGAATGGCACTAGCTATTAAAACAGGTGTAAATCAAGCCGTGGAGCTAGATGATGCTATGGCTAAATTCCAAGCTCAGACAGGTGCTTCAAGTTCAGAAATGAATAAATTTAAAGATATTGCTCGTGATGTTTGGTCAAACAACTTTGGCGAAAATGTTTCAGATGTAGCCGATATGATAGGCCGTGTCAAAACACAAATGCAAGGTATAAGTGATGTTGATTTAAAGAATGTTACTGAGGATTTATTAACTTTAAGAGATACATTCGGCATGGATGAGAATGAAACTCTTAGAGGTGCTCAACAATTAATGAAGCAGTTCGGAATCACATCTCAAGAAGCGTTTGACCTTATGGCTACCGGTGCTCAGAATGGTTTAAACAAATCTGATGAATTAGGCGACAATATCTCAGAATACTCCGGTAAATTTGCGCAAGCAGGATATTCGGCAGAAGAATATTTCCAATTAATGCAAAATGGTTTAGATGGTGGAGCATATAACCTTGATAAAGTAAATGACGCAATCAACGAAGTTACTACAAGATTAGTTGATGGAACTATCGAAGGAGCTTTAGATAGTTTTGATACAAAGACGCAAGATGTATTCAAGGCATGGCAAGAAGGAAGAGCAACTCAAAAAGATGTTGTAAATGCGATTGTAGAAGATATATCTAAAACCACAAACGAACAAGAGAAGTTGAATAAGTCGGCAAAGGCTTTCGGTACAATGGGCGAGGACTTCAACTCCGGATTCATTGAATCCTTAACGACAGTAGGGGATAAATATAAAGATGTAGAAGGAGCAATGGATAAAGTCAAAGAAATTGCAAATGGTGGCTTAAAGAACGCTTTAAGTGGCTTAGGACGTGCTTTCCTTGATTCATTTACTCCAATAGGCGAACTTATTACACCTATTCTTGCCGGTATCGTTGGATTGATTACAGTAGCTATACAAGGCATTCAACAAGGATTTGCGAAGGTTGGAGATGTAATTTCAAACGTATTAAGCAAGATTGATACAAGTGGAATTACAGAATTAACAAATCAAGTTTCTGAAGTCTTAGCTCCTGCGTTTGATGAAGTAAGAAAAGCTATTGACGAGATGAAAACGGCGCTTAAGCCTATCGCAAAAGAAATCTTAGGAAAGATTGGAAGTGCGATTCAAAATGTTGTTGACCAAGCTCAAAAGATTCTTAGTGTAGTAGGCCCACCGATTCTAGCAATCATCAAGAAAATCATTTCAGTGGTAGTCGGTATGATTCCTGTAATAACATCTATTCTTCAAGTTGTGGGAAGTGTTGTAAGTGGTATCATCTCATTTATTAGTACAGTGGTTTCTATTGTAGGGACTGCGATTGCTACAATACTAGGATTTATCATGCATATTGTTCAAGTTGTAGCTACAATCGTAGCGAATATTTGGTCTGTAATATTGACGGTTACTCAGAATATTTGGAGCAAGATTAGCGAAGTAGTCACTGCTATTGTTGGATTCGTTAACAATTTATTTAAGACTGTTTCGGATGTTGTAGGCAAAGTTTGGAGCAAGATTCAAGATGTCATGAACAAAGTAAGAGATAAGGTTCAAGGTGTTATTGATAATATTAATAAATATTTCAATGACGTTAAGAGCACTGTTTCAGATGTATTCGGTGGCATTTGGTCTACAGTTAGAGATATTATGAGCAAGGTAGGCGATAAGATTTCAAGCGTATTGAAAGGAGTTCAGAACGCATGGAGTGGTTTAACAGGCTTTGTAGGTGGCGTATTCAGTGGAATTGAAGGAGCAGTACAATCATTAGTCGGAAGTGTAAAAGGCTTTGTAAACGGTGTTATCGGCGGTATTAACGGTGCAATCAGTATCATCAATAAAATTCCTGGAGTTCACATTGGCAAGATTCCAAAACTAGAGCGTGGTGGTGTCTTGAAGCGTGGCCAAATTGGTTTGTTGGAAGGTAATGGAGCAGAAGCAGTCGTACCATTAGAAAGAAATAAAGCATGGATTCGTGCCGTAGCTAAAGATATGGCTCAAATTATGCCAAGTGTAACGACAAATAACAATGGACAGACTATCAACTTCTACAATAAAGCTCAAAGTCCGGATGAGATAGCTAGAATGTTACGCATGCAAGCAAGATATGGATATGGAGGTGTAGTTCAATAGATTTGAATAAAGTAAG
>ERZ1026776.1060-NODE-1060-length-16417-cov-6.687324_pt1 | contig 16417 bp, 14 predicted proteins | sample MGYA00380125_ERZ1026776 | MGnify/ENA primary metagenome ERZ1026776 (study PRJEB33269, sample SAMEA4719761) | human gut metagenome | biome: human-associated habitat; feature: organic feature; material: feces | place: Cameroon | collected 2013-10 ...
GGAAAGCAAAGTATTCCTTTCTTCTCCGGCTGTCTCCGCCCGTATTGAGCGTTTGGAGAAAAGCGGAATCATCTCAGGTTATCACGCAAGCGTTGCACCGGTTTCTCTTGGCTATCACATCACGGCCTTTATTAACATGGCACTTGATCCAAAAAGAAAGCCTGAGTTCTATCCATTCATACAGGCTTGTCCGAATGTATTAGAATGCAACTGCGTAACCGGTGCATACTCCATGTTAATTAAAGTATGCTTCCCAAGCACAATGGAGCTGGATACTTTCATTGGTCAACTCCAAAAATACGGAAATACAGAAACACAGATCGTATTCTCAACTCCCGTACCACCTCGCGGTATTGATGTCCGTGCTGCAGATGATGAGGATGATGAAGAAGAATCTGATGATTTTCTGTAAAATCCAAAGATATAATAATAGACCTGTTGACAAGCAACAGGCCTATTTTATTGTGTTGTTATTGTTCTGAACTGACTGTATTGTAAAATTCTGCGAATGCAGAATCATTTGCAATGCAACTATTTACATTATCCTGTACAGCTTTGTACAGATTCTGGATATCTGTTGACTGACTTTGTGTCTCGATATAATTGTTTACTTCCTGAGAAAGTGCTGAATTATCAATCTTATATCCTTCTGCCGTCTTTATAACATAAAATCGATTAATATTCAAAGGAACACTTGTAATATTTGCAAGGCTCAGATTACTTGTTACATAAACTAATGTAGCATCCTCTGTATAGCCAGGCATTGTATAACAATTAATATTAGAATATGCTTTTACCACAGCCGAACGCTGCTGATACACAGTCATGTCATCAAACTGACTCGGATCAGTCACATAACTTTTCAGTTTTTCCTGATCACATACAGCTAATGCCGCATAATATTCTATAATCAAAGAATTAATATCCAGGTTTGCATTTGTCTCGTAAGTAAATCCCACCTGATCCGACGTCTGTGCATCTGTCTGTGTTGCTTTATCTTTATTAAAAATCCTCAGATCCAGATCTGAAAAGAAATAAAAATAAAAAACAACCGCAAGCAGAACAAAAATCATCCAACCAAGGAATAACATCAATCCTGCAATACCTTTCTTTTCTTTTTTGCCTTTCTTGCTCATATGTCGTATGTCCTCCTTCGAACAATCACATGAAAAGTGCACCAGAGAGGAATCGAACCTCCGCACATGGCTCCGGAGGCCATTGCTCTATCCACTGAGCTACTGGTGCGCGACTTCTAGTATATCCGATTTGATCTGATTTTTCAAGGCTTCTATGCTATCAAATTTGATTTCTTTTCGAATTTGACGGATAAATTCAATTTTTAGATATTTTCCATACAGATTTCCATTATAATCAAGGATATTTGTTTCAACCTTAATCTTATGATCATCATCCACAGTTGGATTATCTCCTACGTTTGTAATGCCGCGATAACGAAGATTGTCTAAAATAAGACTTGTCTCATAGACTCCGTTAGGCACCAGCAGTTTTTCTTCATCCGGAATCAGGTTCGCTGTTGGAAATCCGATTGTTGTCCCAAGCTGTTTTCCATATTGTACAATTCCGGCTATGCTGTATGGTCGTCCCATATATTCCTGAATCAGATCAACATGTCCCTGCTCAATCTGCTCCCGTATATAAGAAGAACTGATAACCGTTCCCTGCTCTCGCAATTTTTCAAAAGCAAGCACCTCATAGCCATAACGATTACCTAATTTCTCAAGCAATGCAACATCTCCCTGACGATTTTTGCCAAACCTAAAATCGTTTCCCACTACAACATATTCCGGATGTAATCGTTCTACTAACACATCTTTTACAAACGCTTCCGGCTTCATTGAAGCAAATTTCTTCGTAAATTCGCAGGTAATATTAAAATCAATTCCTATCTCTTCCAGAATGCGGTTTCGCTCCGGAATCGTATAAATTCGTTTCGTTCCCGGCATATCAATAGAAAAAACAACCGACTGTTTTCCTGTCTCATGAGAAAGCTGTAAAACTTTATTGATAAGTAACATATGTCCCTTATGCAGCCCTTCAAATTTTCCAAGTGCCACAACAGTATCCGCGATATTCACATCATTGTATGCTAGTTTCTTCACGTTAAGTTTCCTCATAAAAACATTTTAAATGGCTTGTATAGTTGTTCTTCCTCTTTGTAATCATACAGGGCTGCAAATCCATCTGCATTATACACCCGAATCCGAAACTCCCGATTTTCTCCCATATTTTTGAAAAAACGCGGAGATAGTTTGTTCCCATTTTTTAGATAACTCTCTGCCTGTTCGGTAATCTCATATGCCGGATACTGTTGCAAAAGTGCATCCACAGGCAGAATTTTTTGTTGTAAAGTTCCTTCTGTTTGTCTTTTTTCTATCTCCTGAAGTGTCATTGCATCTGTTACAGAAAAGCCATGAACATCTTTACGCAGCAATCCCGACATCACAGCCATGCAGGAAAGTTTTCTTCCGATATCGCGACACAAGGACCGGATATACGTTCCTTTCGAACAATGAACATCAAAGCTGTAGATATCGTCTGCTTCTTTCACAATATTACTTATATCATAAATTTCAACCGTTCTTGCTTCCCGCTCGATTTCGATGCCTGCTCTTGCGTACTCATATAATTTCTTCCCGTCTTTTTTTATGGCAGAATACATCGGTGGAATCTGATCATACTTACCTACGAAAGATAAAATTGCCTTACATATTGTTTCTTCCGTCAGACCGGAAATCACTGCCGAATCCCCTTCCACAGTTTTCTCACCAGTCACATCTTCGGTATCTGTTTCATAGCCAAGTTTCATCGTTGCCCGGTAACATTTATTGCCTTCGGTCAGAAGATCTACCAGCTTCGTTGCTTTTCCAAGGCAAACCAACAAGACACCTTCTGCCATTGGATCCAGTGTCCCGGTATGCCCAATCTTTTTTTGTTTTAATATGCCACGCAGCTTTGCAACCACATCAAATGACGTATAATTCTGCTCTTTGTATACATTTATAATTCCATCTATCAAAGCTGTTCCTCTATCATCTTTATAATATCTGCAACAACTGTTTCAAAATCACCTGTCACTTCAAAACCTGCAGCACGGATATGTCCGCCACCTCCATAGGCAACCGCAATTTTGCTCACATCAACTTTGCGTATGGAACGCAGACTTACCTTCATTGCATCGCCAAGTTGATACACAAAAATTGCGACCTCCACGCCATCAATGACGCGGATACGATCAACAATTCCATCCGTTTCTTCCTTTCCGCAACCAAAGGTTTCAAACATTTCCTTTGTCACAAAAGTATAAACAACCTGACCGGAAAGAACAAGTTTTGCATTCAGCATAGCCTGTCCCATTAACAGATTCTGCTTATAGCTGACTCTGTAAAATGTATCATCAATGATTTTCTGCGCATCAACACCATGAGACAGCAATTCTCCCGCTACCTGCATCGTCTCTTTTTTACATGCCGGGTATTTGAATACTCCTGTATCATGAACAATTCCCAGATACAGGCATTCTGCACAGGCTGGCGAAATTTTTTCCGAATCAATATGTCGGAACAAAACCTCACTTGCGGAAGATGCATCTGCATCACAATAATAATAGTCTCCAAAGCCCTGATTGCTTCTGTGATGATCCAGACATGCGCTTTTTTTTGCCATACCAAAAAACTCATAAAAGCATCCATGCCGGTCGCGATCCCCACAGTCCAGCGAGATTGCAAGATCTAACACACGCGACTGCGGTTCATGACAGATTGTCTCCGCTCCTTTTAAGAACGAGAACTTATCCGGAATCTTCTCAAGATATACCGTCACCTCTGTGTCATAATTATCCTGAATATAATTATACAATCCCAGACACGAACCAACACAATCTCCATCCGGCCGTATGTGCCCGAAGATTCCAATTGTCTTTGCGCTCTCAATTAATTTTAACAACTCACTCTTCATTCTGCTTGCTCTGATCCTCTTTGATTACCTCATCAATTCGTTTTGACATATAGTTACCATACTCGATGGATGTATCCAAAACAAAGGATAACTCCGGTGTATTTCTCAGATTAACTGTTCGTGCCAGCTCACGTCGGATATATCCGCTTGCCTGCTCCAGTCCTTTCAATGTCTCTGCTGCGGACTCTGCATCTCCAAGTACACTAATATATGCCTTACAATATTTCAGATCCTGTGTCACCATGACATCGGTTACGGATGTCATGGGATTGATGCGTGGATCCTTTAACTCCATCCGAATAATCCGGGAAAGTTCTTTCTGTACTTCCCCGTTAATTCGCTGTGATTTATGACTTGTCTTTTTCATTTCTATCTTGGTACCTCAACCATAATATATGCTTCAATGATATCGCCTTCCTTGATATCGTTGAATCCATCCATAACAAGACCACATTCAAATCCTGTTTTAACTTCCTTTACATCATCTTTGAAACGTTTTAACGATGCAAGCTCACCCTCAAAGATCTGTTCGCCTTCACGACTGATACGAATCTTGCAATTTCTCTGGATCGTACCGTCTAATACATACGAACCAGCGATTGTACCAACACCGGAAGCCTTGTAAGTCTGACGAACCTCTGCATGACCGATCACCTTCTCCTCGAAGATTGGATCAAGCATACCCTTCATTGCACTCTCGATATCTTCAATCGCATTGTAGATAACACGATACAGACGAATATCAACCTTCTCACGCTCTGCCACTTCCTTCGCCTGATTATCCGGACGAATATTAAATCCAATGATAATCGCATTACTTGCAGAAGCAAGAATTACATCACTTTCATTGATTGCACCTACACCGGAATGGATACATTTAACAGCTACTTCCTCATTGGAAAGCTTAAGCAGGCTCTGCTTAACTGCCTCTACAGAACCCTGTACATCTGCTTTAATGATAAGATTCAGATCCTTCACATTACCTTCCTGAATCCGGTTGTAAAGATCATCGAGAGACATACGCTGCTTCGTATCGGCAATCAGTTTCTCCTTGCCACGATTGATAAATGCCTCGGAAATCTGACGTGCTTCCTTCTCATTTTCTGTAGCTATAACAATCTCTCCGGAGTTTGGAACACCATTTAAGCCAAGTACCTCTACAGGCATAGACGGAGTTGCTTCCTTCACTTTTCGTCCTTTATCATCGAACATCGCACGTACTTTACCATGGACATCACCGATTGCCAGGCAGTCACCCACATGCAATGTACCCTTCTGTACCAGAATTGTTGCAACGGAACCACGACCCTTATCAAGCTGTGCCTCAATAACAATACCACGAGCCTTCCGATTCTTGTTCGCCTTAAGCTCTAAGATCTCCGCTGTCAGAATGATCATCTCAAGAAGATTATCAATACCTTCCTTTGTATGTGCAGATACCGGACAGAAAATCGTCGAACCACCCCAGTCTTCCGGTACAAGCTCATATTCCATTAACTCCTGCTTTACACGGTCAATATTCGCACTTTCTTTATCAATCTTATTGATTGCAACGATAATCTCGATGCCGGCTGCCTTCGCATGATTAATCGCTTCTACGGTTTGTGGCATAACACCATCATCAGCAGCAACAACAAGGATCGCAATATCCGTAGACTGTGCACCACGCATACGCATCGCTGTAAAGGCCTCATGTCCCGGTGTATCTAAAAATGTAATCTTCTGACCGTTGATCGAAACAACCGATGCACCGATATGCTGTGTGATACCACCTGCTTCACCTGCTGTAACGTCTGAATTACGGATTGCATCAAGCAGAGATGTCTTACCGTGATCGACGTGTCCCATAACACAGACAACCGGTGGTCTTGAGGTCATATCCGCCTCATTTTCTTCCTCTTCGCGAAGAAGTTCTTCGATCACATCGACTTTTTCCTCTTCCTCTGCAATGAAGTTATATTCAAGTGCAATATCCGCCGCCTCATCGAATGAAAGGTCAGAGTTTACATTATACATCTTACCAGCCATGAACATCTTCTTAATCAACTGTGCAACCGGAACCTTGATCTTTCCTGCAAGCTCTCCGACTGTCAATACTTCCGGCAGCTTGATTGTCTTGATCACCGGTTCTACCGGCTCCTGTTTCTTTGGCGCCGGCTGATTATTTCGATTATTATTGTTACGGTTGTTATTGTTATTAAAACGATTGTTGTTATTATTGTTATTTCTTGTATTTCGGTTATTGCTTACAGCATTTCGGAAATTTGTGCCACGGCTTTCCTGCTTGGTTCCATTCTGATTGTTTCCGTTTGCAGGTTTATTTCCATTGTTTTTACCCTGGTTGTTCTGGTTATTATTCTGCTTATTGTTATTACCGTTATTATTTCTGCCTTGGTTATTTCCGTTATTGTTATTATTTTTACCCTGATTGTTGTTGCGGTTCTGATTGTTGTTATTGTTATTGTTCTTCTTATTCTGGTTTCCGTTATGATTTCCAGAATTAGAGTTGTTATTAGGCTGATTCTTTTTATTCTCCTGTTTTGGAGTCTCTGCCTTTTTCGGTGTTTCTGTCTTCTTTATGTCTTCCTTCTTTGGTTCTGCCTTCTTCGGCTCCTCTTTTTTTGCTTCAGCCGGCTTGTTTCCACCCAAAGAATCCCGCACAAATTTCATCATTGCATCATCAATGCTGCTCTGTGCTTTTAACCCTTCTTTTTTGCTGCTCAATATATCAATAATATGACTGCTTTTTACTTCTTTTCCAAGTTCTGCTGTCAACTGTTTTGCAAACTCGTGTACTCTCATGGGTTACACCTCCAATCTTAAACTAATCCAACTTGTCAGAAATCTGTTTTGCCAGACCCACATCTGTCACAGCAAGCACTGTCCGTTCCTGTTTTCCAATCTGTCTGCCAAGTGTTATACTGTCAAACGCGACCGTATACGGAATCTCATAATACTTACATTTATCCATGAATTTCTTCTGCGTATTGTTTGATGCATTTTCCGCGATAATCACTAAATATGCAATGCCCTCCTGAATCGCTTTCTCAGTCAGAAATCCGCCACTCTGTACTTTACCTGCCTTTGCTGCAATTGAAAGCATAGACAATGCACGATTCTGATTTTGTACCAATTATATCATCTCCTCTGCGATGGTCTGGTAGATTTCTTCCGGAATGTCTGTCTTTAACGAACGTTCAAGTGCTTTTGACTTTTTTGCTTTCTCCAGGCATGTCTGATTCAGACAGATATAGGCACCTCTGCCGTTTTTTCGACCGGTTTTATCCAGACATATCTCGTCTTCCGGCGTTTTTATTACTCTGACAAGCGCCGTCTTTGGTTTCATCTCCCGACAGCCTACACACTGTCGAAGTGGTATCTGCTTTGCCAAGTTATCTACTCCTCATCTTCAAAATTACCGGCATAATCATCTTCGTAATCATCAATAATCATACCCAGATCTCGTGCCTGTGACTCACTCTTAATATCAATCTTATAGCCAGTCAGCTTTGCAGCCAGACTTGCATTCTGCCCTTCTTTACCAATTGCGAGCGACAACTGATCATCCGGTACAACAACTCTTGCACATTTCTTCTGCTTTCCATCCTGATCTTCCGTGTATGCCTGAACCCAGATAACATCCGATGGGCTCAGTGCATTCTTGATGTAAACCTCCGGATCTTCATCCCATGCAATAACATCAATCTTTTCTCCCTTTAAATCATCAACGATTGTATTCACTCTCGCGCCTGCCATACCTACACAGGCACCAACCGGATCAACGTTTGGATCTAAAGAACGAACTGCAAGCTTTGAACGGGATCCTGCATCTCTGGAGATTCCCATGATTTCTACCACACCATTCTGAATCTCTTCGATTTCATTTTCAAAAAGTCTCTTTACAAGCTCTGGATGTGTACGGGATACATGAATGTTAATACCTGTATTATTTTTCTTATCCTTGCCATCTTTGCGCTTGTTTTCCTTCTTCTCCGGTTTCTTCACTTCAACCACATACAGCTTGATATGGTCTCCAACCTTGTAATGTTCAGATTTTACCTGCTCATTTTCCTTGAGTCTTGTCTCTGTCTTCTCGTCAAGGCTGATATAGATTGTATTATCCACAAAACGCTGTACAACACCATTAACGATGTCATGCTCCTTACATGCAAAACGCTCGTAGATTGCATCACGTTCACCCTCTTTGATATTCTGGATGATAATACTTCTTGCCTTCTGTGCAGCCATACGTCCAAAATCCATAGACTCCAGTGGATATTCCACAAAATCACCGATTTCGTACTTACTATCCATTGCCTTTGCCTGTGTTAAAGAAATCTGATTCTCATCATTCTCAACTTCCTCAACAACTTCCTTCTTGCGTACAACAGTGATTGCACCTGTCTCACGATCCATATGCGCTTCCACAAGTACATTCTTTCCATAATCTTTCTCGCAGGCTGCCACCAATGATTTCTCAATTGCCTCCATCACCAGTTCCTTGCTGACACTTTTTTCGCGCTCTAATTGATTTAAAGCATCAATAATTTCTGACATTTTTTTATCCTCCTCTTTTATTCAAATGCCAATCTTATCATAGAAATATCGTTTCTTGAAAAATCTTTTGGATCCTCGGAATCCACAAGCTGTAAGGTAATTGTTGTATCCGTATAACCAGTCAGAACTGCCTCAAATTCTTTGCAGCCATCCACTGCCCGATAAAGCTTTACCTCTACTTTTTTGCCCAGATTCCGTTTGAAATCCTTGTCCTTTTTAAGCGGTCTTGTAAGTCCCGGAGAACTCACTTCCAAAATGTATGGGTCCGTCAGCCGGTCTGCAGCATCCAGTTTTTCTTCCAGACTCCGGCTAATCAGTACGCAGTCATCAATATTGATGCCACCTTCTTTATCTGCATAAACGCGCAGATAATAGTCCGAGCCTTCCTTCACGTACTCCACATCTACAAGTTCAAACCCGTGTTCCGCAATAATCGGAGTTACAAGGTCTGTGCAGTGTTGTTCAATTTCCTGTTTTTTCACGTCTGCCACCTTTCTGACTTTTCACCTTTTCAAAAACAAAGAGTGGGTTTTTTTAACCCACTCTGCGTCATCTGTATTCAAGTCTTATATATTATAGCATGTTTTTATGTTTTTGCAAGCATTATTCTATCTTTTTTACAAGTTTCACCTGAATAGCCTGTATCATTCCTCCTCCTGCATAAGAACCATTTTTTTCAAATTCCGTCCATCCATGCTCATTGATATATACACGATATATAATATCATATTGCTGCGCAATCTCACCGGTCAGATTAATTCTGATTCCTGATATAGTTTCTTCCCCGATATCACTGCCGGTCTGTTGTCCATCCCTCTTCCAGATTCCCTGCCCCTGTCCGTTCTCTGTTACATACCGTACATTTCCACGCGGTGCCAAAGATCCTAGTTGTATACGGATTGCCTCCACTGCCAGACTCTGATTTGTAAAACCTGCAACAACGCCATCCAGCTTTGCTTCCTGCCATGAAAGTGTCTGCATTTTGACAGTATATACCAGATATGCTTCCACATCCGATGTCAATATTCCCGTTTGTTTTTTCAGATATGTCTGTAGATTTTCCAGTTCTGTCTGTGCGGACGATTCTTCCAGATAAGCATATCGAAACAATGCGAATCCATCGTATCCCATTCCATCACTTCGTGACCATTGTTCCGCCAGATTATTATTTTGCATCGACCAGCCGACATCCGTATCCGAAACTTCTCCTGCGCGGTATAATGCCAGCCCAATATATAATTTTATATGTGGATTTGTACGCAATTGCATCCATTGCAGACTCCGTTCCGAGAACATCTGCACCTCTCCACTCTCAGTCCGGTAATGATCTGTCCAATAAATCTGAGGCATAATATAATCAATATATCCTTCTTCCGATACCCATGTATCAATATCAGCCCCCTGTGACCTTGCATAGTCCGGATTTCCAGCCGGACTGATTCCGAATTCACAATCCTTGTTTTTTTCTTTAATCACACAATATACAGCATGAACCAACTTATTGACCGCCTGTTTTTTCTCTTCCACGGAACAGGAATCCTTCATTCCCGGCATATAAAAATAATCATCAAAATGAATGCCATCGACCGGATATCGTGTCATAATTTCTGATACACCATCCACAACCAATTGCTGCGCTTCCGCATTTTCGGGATCAAGAGAAAGACAGGTTCCACTTTCTGATTCATATTCTATAATCATGGATTGATACTTTACATAATAGGGTGTCTGCATAAAGCTTTCTGTTGTTTCCGTTCCGATGGAAATACGATACGGATTCACCCAAGCTTCAAATTTAAGCCCTTCATCATGAGCTGCAGAAACAAGAATCTCATACGGATCATACGCCGGCTGTTGCCGATTCTTCGATAAATACTCCGAATACGGAAAATATTCCGATGGATAAAAAGCATCTCCCATGGCACGTGCATGTACAATCACTGTATTCATTCCATTTTTCTTTACAGTATTGTACATAGCATGTACTTTTGCCCGAAAAGCAGCCTCATTTTTGTCAGAAAGATACTTTTGAATATCAATATAGGATATCCAACAGGCTCTTTTACTCTCTTCTATATTTGCCTGTTTGGGTAAATATTGTTTTACCGTTTGTACAGTGTTATCAAAAACAGATAAAAACAGACAGACTGCCATCAATACATAAATAACAAATTGTTGAAGTCTTTGCATACTTCTTACCATTTGGAGCCTTTTATAATTACATATATGCAGATTATTTCTTTTTATGCTCCCACAGAACTGTAATCAGTAAGATTCCTGCACCGGCAGTCACAAGCAGAGTTATCACAATTCCCAGCGCCATGATATCTCCTGTTTTTACCTCATTTGATGTAACCGGCTTTATATCAGCCTTTGGCATAGCAACCAATGTCTCTCTTGTTGTAAGCTGCTCTGCTGTTGTCTGATATTCTGTCGATGTACTACTCTGTGATGTTGAAACATTTTCTGTTGTTGTAACAACTTCTGTTGTTGTGCCGCTTTCTGTTGTCGTTCCGCTTTCTGTTGTTGTAACAACTTCTGTTGTCGTTCCGCTTTCTGTTGTTGTAACGACTTCTGTTGTCGTTCCGCTTTCTGTTGTTGTTCCGCTTTCCGTTGTTGTAACAACTTCTGTTGTCGTGCCACTTTCTGTTGTCGTTCCATTATATGGATAAAAATGTGACTCCGAGCTTGCCTTTACATTACGTGCGATTACCTGACCTTCATGATTGCCACCAATAAGTGATACATTTCCGGATGGTGCAACAATGTGTCCGGTTAGAAAGTTCGCTGTTATATTTTTGGCATCCGGAAAATTCCAGACCAATCCAAATCCACCGCTGTAGTACTGCCCTCCCTGTAAACCTCCTGGCCTGTTGTTCACCAAATTGAAGAAATAATTGTTATTTAATGGCGTGCCACAAATTTCGATTTTTGAAGTATCCAAAATATAATCATTATCTCCGGAAACAGAAATCGTATATGCATTCGAAAAAATATCTTCGGCTGTTACATTTTTCAGAATCACACGCTTTGCATTTGTAAAATCTGCCCCGCTGACTGTGATCGTTTTGGAATCTGCAAAGTCGATGACCAGATTTCCCTGTTCCATATATCCTGCCTGACCGGCTTTCTCCAACACCTTGGATTCCTGCATGATAGTATCAAACGCTTCGTCCATATTGATATAATCATCCGCAACTTTCACCATACGGTTTGTCAACCAGTCTTTGTATGACATATAGCTTTCCGTATAATAAAAATTCGTATCTATCCCTGTTGTATCATTCCACGAACCGGCATGATAATCAGCAAGATCAATCAAATATTTCGCATAAGATGCTGCGGATTTTACCTTTCCAACCGTATTTTTCAGATTCAGACAATTACCTACCACGATTGCACCAACAGTATCTGAAACATAATCACCCTCCAAATCATTTTGTACAAAATAGCCGTAATGTGACAAAATATAATCTATATGATATTGACCCGCATATTTTTTATTACTCACAAAAGCCGCTTGTGCAACGGCGTTCAGAACAGAAATGTCCTCTTTTTCCATATTTACATGCATCTGTGCTGCGTCTGATTCCGTGGCATCTGCCTGTGCACTGACCGCTCCGCCAAATATAGTTTCCGAAGATCGGATATCCGTATCACTGTCAGCCTCCCCTGCCGTTGCATCCCCCACTGTCGCATCAGTCACAGTTGCAGTATCAGCGAGCGCAGCCTCCAGATTACCGCATCCAAAAACAAACGAAACCCCGACAATACCAGCAATCATAGTTTGCCAGATTCTTCTTACTGCTTTTTTCCTCATAAAAAAACTCCCTACATACATTCACATAAATGTATGCAAGGAGTACTTGTCCTAATTCCAAATATATTTTTAAGATGCCTGCTCAAACTGACTGTTATACAGATCTGCATAAAAGCCCTTCTTTGCAAGAAGTTCTTCATGCGTACCACTCTCGATGATATCGCCATCCTTCAATACAAGGATTAAATCGGCATTCTTGATCGTGGAAAGCCGGTGTGCAATTACAAATGATGTTCTTCCTTTCATCAGTTCATCCATCGCTCTCTGGATGATAAGCTCAGTTCTTGTATCTACTGAACTCGTTGCCTCATCCAAAATCAACATCGGGCGATCTGCAATCATTGCACGGGCGATCGTAAGCTGCTGTTTCTGTCCCTGTGACAGATTTACCTGATCATTTAATACCGTATCATAGCCCTTTGGCAGACTTCGGATAAATCGATGCAGACCAACTGCTTTACATGCCTGCTCGATTTTTTCTTCCGGTACATTCTCCTGACTATATACAAGATTCTCCCGTACCGTTCCTTCAAAAAGCCATGTATCCTGCAGTACCATACAGAACTGGTTATGAACCTCTTCCCGAGTCATTTCTTTGATTGATACACCATCGATCTTGATATCACCATCTAAGATCTCATGGAATCGCATCAGAAGATTCACCATGGTTGTTTTACCAGCACCTGTCGGTCCTACAATTGCCACCTTCTGTCCCGGTTTTGCGATAGCAGAGAAGTCATGGATAACAATCTTGTCACTATCCTTATAGCCAAACTTGACATGCTCGAAGGATACCTCACCCTTGACATCGGAAAGTTTCTTCGTCTTTGCGCTCTCGTCTTCCATCTCCTCAGCATCGGTAAACTCAAATACACGCTCACCGGCAGCAGCCGCAGACTGCAATGCCTGCATCGCCTGTGCAATCTGACTGAGTGGTTGTGTAAAGTAACGAACATACATCATAAATGCAATAATTACACCAAACGAAATCTTATCATTCATTGCAAGCAGTGCACCGACGATACAAACTGCTACATATCCAAGGTTTCCAATAAATGTCATAAGTGGCATCATCAGTCCGGAGAGACACTGTGCTTTAAATGCACTATCTCTTAAGTTCTCGTTCATCTCATCGAACTTTTCCTTTGATTTTGCCTCACCATTATACGCCTTCACAACCGTATGCCCAGCGTATATTTCTTCGACATGCCCATTAATTTCGCCTAAATGCATCTGCTGTCTTGCAAAATATTTCTGTGACTTACTCATGATTAAAGTCATGAATACAAACCCAAGTAATGTTGAAAAGACCGCTGCAATCGTCATTGTGATATCTGTCTTGAGCATCATAATGAGTGATCCGATCAAAAGTGTAAGAGCTGTAACCAGATTACCCATACTCTGGTTAAAGGACTGCGCAATCGTATCAACATCATTCGTCACACGGGATAACACATCACCGGTTGATGTCTGATTATAAAACCACATCGGCAGACGATTGATTTTCTTAGAAATATTGCTTCGAAGTCCTTTTGACACCTGCTGTGTGACATATCCCATAATCAAGTTCTGGATCAGTGACAACAATGCACTGCATCCATAGAAGCAAATCAGCGTAATTCCAATCCGCTTGATTCCATCCATATCAATTCCGGCCATCACGCCATCGGTGATTAGATCCGTCATCTCGGATAATTTATCCGGTCCGATCAATGTTAATACCGTTCCAATGCCTGCGCAGATAATTGCAAAAATCATAGCTCCCCAGTATTTTCTGCAATTTGCAAGAAGCTTTGCCCATGTTCCTTTGAAATTCTTTGCTTTTTCACCAGGGTGCATACCTCTGCCAGGTCCGTGACGAGAAACTTTGGGAGCACGATTATTCTGACCGATTTCATAATTATCTTTTTCCATTATGCAAGTTCCTCCTTTGATAACTGAGAATATGCAATTTCCTGGTATACTTCGCAATTCTTCATAAGCTCGTCATGCGATCCCATACCGGCAATCTGTCCATCATCCAACACGATAATCTTATCCGCATCACGAATTGTTCCAATTCGCTGTGCAACGATAATCTTTGTTGCATCCCTACATTCCTTGTGCAGTGCTTCTCTAAGAATACGATCTGTTTTATAGTCAAGCGCAGAAAATGAATCATCGAAGATTAAAATCTCCGGCTGTCTGGCAATCGCCCGTGCAATCGACAAACGCTGTTTCTGTCCACCTGAGAAGTTCGAACCACCCTGAGCCACATAGCCGCCAAAGCCCTGATTCTTCTTCTCTATAAATTCACTCGCCTGCGCTACACTGACAGCACGCACAATGTCATCCTGTGTCGCAGGCGCCTTTCCATTTTCACCATACGCCACATTCTCTGCGATTGTACCGGAGAACAAGATTGCTTTCTGGCTGACATATCCAATCTTATTATGCAGTGCTTCCTGTGTATATTCTTTTACATTCACACCATCAACCAGAACTTCGCCCTCCGTCACGTCATAAAACCGCGGGATCAGGTTAATTGCAGTACTCTTTCCACATCCGGTTGCACCGATAAATGCAATTGTCTCACCCTTCTTCGCAGAAAACGAAATATGTTCAAGTACATATTCCTCTGCATCCGGATATTTAAAGCTGACATCCTTAAATTCCACTTCTCCATCCTTCATAACCGGGAAAGTATCTCTCATCCCATCCTCGATGGATGGCTCGGTGTCTAATACCTCCAGGATTCGCTTTGCTGCAACGGAAGCTCTCGGCAGCATAATGAAAATCATAACTAACATCATGAAGGACATGACAACCTGCATCGCATAGGAAGAAAATACGACCATATCCGAGAACAAGGAGAACTTTCTCTGCAAATCCTGTGCATCATTAATCAGAATCGCACCAATCCAATAAATAGCCAGAGAAAGTCCATTCATAATCAACATGATCGTTGGCATCATAAATGCCATTGTTTTTGATGTAAACCAATGGGTATCCGTCAAATCCTTGTTAACCTTCTCAAACTTCTCTTCCTGATACCCTTCTGCATTATAGGCACGTACGACGTTCAAACCGGTCAGATTCTCACGTGTCACTTGGTTAATATCATCAGTCAGACTCTGCAGACGCTTGAACTTTGGCATACACAGGCTGACACAAATCACAACAACAATCAGTAATACAACAACCGCAATACCTGTGGAGAGTGTCCATTGCCAACTTTTATCTACAATCTTTAAGATCGCCATCACTGCCATGATTGGAGCTCGCAACATGATGGAAAGTCCCATAACTATCAACATCTGTACCTGTGTTACATCATTTGTAGATCGTGTGATCAAACTGGCAGTCGAAAACCGACCAATCTCCTCCATTGAAAATGACTGTACCTTGTCAAATAACTTTCCACGCACAATTGCGCTGAAATTTGAAGCAATCCGCGATGCACAGACAGCAACCAATATAGTTACTAATAAACTGCCAAACGCACAAAGTAACATTTTTCCACCTGCAATCAGGATATCATGCATTGCACTATCCTGTGTCGTAATCAGTGATGTAATTTCCCGCATGTAATCCGGCAGTTTTAACTCAAGCCAGACCTGTGCCACTACAAATACCACACTGAAAAGAGCCAATACCACTTCCTGTTTTCGGAAATTCTTAAAAATACGTAACATTCCATGCTCCTTTCCATTTTCTGTAAAAATATTAATGAACATGAGTCATTATAGCACCCCGTTTAGCACTCATCAAGGATATGTGCTAACAATTCATATTCTTTTCACATTTTAAGAATCACATCCGACAATATTCAGAATGTCTGCTGGCTTTTTCGCGAAGACTGTCGCACCAAGTGACTCCAAAAATGTACGGTCGCGGAACCCCCATTCTACCAGAATACAATCTACATCAGCATTTTTTGCAGTTGCATAATCTACATCCGAGTCTCCAATATAGATAACCTCTTCTTTATTCAAGTCAAATTCCTTCAATACTTCGAAAACCGAATCCGGTGCCGGTTTCTTACGCACGCCCTCGCGTTCCCCGATTGCAATGTCAAATTGTCCG
>ERZ1026776.1064-NODE-1064-length-16386-cov-90.837609_pt1 | contig 16386 bp, 15 predicted proteins | sample MGYA00380125_ERZ1026776 | MGnify/ENA primary metagenome ERZ1026776 (study PRJEB33269, sample SAMEA4719761) | human gut metagenome | biome: human-associated habitat; feature: organic feature; material: feces | place: Cameroon | collected 2013-10 ...
GTTTTCCGGGCATCCGTACCATCTTGGGTCATCGCGATCTGCCTGGCGTTCAGAAGGCCTGTCCGTGTTTTGATGCTACGAAGCTCCAGTACCTGCTGGAAGCTTCCTGATCCTCTCCCTTCCAGAGGGCTTTTCAAGAGTAGAATCCCTCCGAATTTATTTAACAAGTTAGGGCGCATCGCAATCCGATGCGCCCTATTTCTTTGTCGTCATATTTCTTTTATGCATACGCCCCCTGTTCATTGTCACGCAGATATCGCAGATGACGCAGATTTTTACCTGATAAAACATGGGGTCCGAACTTTTCCTGCAACTTTTCCCGGAAATCTCTTGCAGATATGAAAATAAAACCGTAACTTTGCGGCATGGATTTTTAATACAGATGATTATGAAGCAGGTAGAAGAAAGATATATCAGCTTGCTGACCGACTTCGGTTTCAAGCGAATTTTTGGAACAGCAATGAACAAGGATTTGCTCATTTGCTTCCTCAACAGCTTGTTTAATGGCAGACAGGTTGTTAAGGACGTGAAGTATCTGAATCCAGAGCACGTAGGAGATGTCTATACCGACCGCAGAGCCATCTTTGATGTATATTGTGAGGGCGAAAACGGCGAGAAGTTCATCGTAGAAATGCAGAACGCCTACCAGACGTATTTCAAGGATCGCGCCCTTTTCTACTCAACCTTCCCTATCCGTGAACAGGCACCAAAGGGGAATGAATGGGATTTCAAACTCAATCATATCTATACCGTTGCCCTGCTCAACTTCAACATGAACGAGGATGCATTCGACAAGGAGAAAATCCGCCATCATGTGCAGTTGTGCGACACAGCTACCCACAAAGTATTTTACGACAAACTCGAATATATCTATGTAGAGATTTCCAAGTTCAACAAACCCCTGGAAGAACTGGATACGCTCTACGAGAAGTGGCTCTATGCACTGAAGAACCTCTACAAGCTTACCCAGCGCCCTAAAGAGCTGTGCGATAAAGTCTTCGACCGCCTCTTTGAGGAAGCCGAGATTGCCAAGTTCACTCCGCAGGAAATGAGGGAGTATGAGACCAGCAAGATGGCATATCGCGACATCAAGAATTCCGTAGACACCGCTAAGCGTGAAGGTATAGCTGAAGGTATAGAAATAGGTAAGGCTGAAGGCAAACATGAGGCCAACACAGAAACAGCACAACGTTTGCTGGCAATGGGACTTTCTGCCGAACAAGTTGTCAAGGCAACCCAGCTACCTTTGGAAATAATTAAGAATCTGAGCAATTCATAAAAAATATAATAGCGGAGAGGTAGATTGCGAATATCACCATATAATCAAGGGTCTATACGCCACCTTTTCATCGTGGCATATAGACCCTCAACATTCAACACTCAACATTCACCATTCACCACTCACCATTCACCACCCATTTCCATGCTGGTCTTATTTCTATCTTGAGTCCATCACGCACAATCTCCCCTTCATCATCGTAGGTGATTATTTATTCGGCGGCAGCGAATAAAATGCTTTATTTCTTTTCGCTGATACCGAATAAAATCTATCTGAAGTATGCAAGTTTTGCCCCATACGCCCTGAACCAACGGTCACCGGCCGAAGGGAAAGGTAAAGGGCAGAAGCTCTTAGCCCAGGGCCTTCAGCCCGTTCTTGAACCACTTGTGAAAGTTCAGTAATTAAGTGTTTCGCAATATTTTCAACAGAAGTTTCAGTAAGTAATAAAAGCGTTCTTTGTATAAATGCAACAAGGCGCAACCTTCTCACGAAGACTGCGCCTCTAATAGTTTTCTTTTTTGTTTAATTTTTAAGAGAGTATTAACATATATATATTTGTAAGTGTAAGTTTCTTACTTCTTTTTCCATGCTGGCTGACAGAGGAATGCAACATACTTCTGAGAAGTTGTTGTGCTCTGGAGGTAATCTGTATGCTTGCCGTCTACATCGATTTGGTTGAGATAAAATGCAAATCCCATCTCCTTGGTTGTAAGCAGACAAACGCCATATTGATATGGGCTATATGTAAATCTCAAAACCACCTTGTGAGCTTCATTCTTTTCACCATAAGCGAGATTCAATTCAATATCAGTAGGACAAACATAGAGATATGCTATTTTATCTGTACTGTTTGGAAGAACCATAAATTTACATGTGATGTCTCTTGGGCTTTCCTTTGCAAGTGCATCAGCGAGATCTTTATTATTGTAGATGTGCTCTGCGATTTTTGCTACAGGAAAGTTTGCCACATGGATAATACTGTCGCCATACATGCTGACATTACAATGGGTATCTACAGAGTCTGTCTTGATACTTACATCGGCTGCATTTTTATGGTCGAATATCAACTTCATGTTGTTATACGAACCCATAGCCATTGCTTTCTGATAAGACAGTTGCTGCTCCTTAGTAAGATAGCTATAACTGTTATCATCGCCTGTGTTACAAGAAGTGAATGCGAAAGCTGCAACGAAGGCAGCTACCATTGAGAATAATTTGATTTTTTTCATTTTGCTATTATGTTTTGATTCTTATTTTCTCATATTTCTCAGCCTAAATGCACCCCGATTTTATCGCCTCGAGGCTCTTCAGTCCTTGTATAAAACAAGAAAAGGCGGAAAACTTGCATCACTTTTAGTTAATCTCTGTTAATGTTCTTCGATTGTCCATTTCATAGAGCACTTTTGCCAATGTATCGTAACCTTTGACTTGCAGTTCTTAGTTGCTTGAGCTTTTTTACTGTTTAAGTCTAGGTTTGTTCTACATAGCGATGCAAAGTTAGTGTTTTATTTTGAATTACGCAAGAAATTTATGATTTTCTTTCTCTTTTTCGCTTAAAAATACTACTTTTGTGGAGATTTTAGGGATTATTCACCTTAAAGCGGAATAAATAGTGTAGACTCTGAGTCTCACGGGAAATGAAATAATGATGAATCTGATATGAAAAAGAAAGTAGGTACATTTAAGATTTGGCTGTTGGCGGTTGCCGCAGTAGTGGCGTTTTCTGTCTTGCCGAAGGTTTCTTCGTTGGCAACTGAAGATAAGGCGCTTGTTATAGAGGGGAATAAGCAGGAAATTCCTGTAAAAGGTGCGAATCTGGAGGCACAGGGGCTGGAGATTCCGGTATCTAAGGTAAAGGTATCTGAGACCATCAAGCATCGGTTGGCTTATACGGTATCTTATAATCATGATACGCGACAGCCTAACTGGGTAGCCTGGGTGCTGACGGGGGAGCATGCATCTGGCAAGTTGCCGCGCGGGAAGTTTGCTGATGATGAGGATATGCCGGCACCGGTGGGAACTTTAGCTGATTATTACAACAGTGGTTTCGACAGGGGACACATGTGTCCGGCTGGTGACAACAAATGGAGTCAGCAGGCGATGGACGAATGTTTCCTGATGACCAATATGTGTCCGCAGAACCACAGTCTGAATGCGGGGGTATGGAACACGATAGAGCAGCAGTGCCGCAACTGGGCGAAGCAGTATGGCAAGGTTTATATAGTCTGCGGACCGATATTTCTGAATAAGGAGCATCGTAAGTTGGGTAAGAACAAGGTGGTAGTGCCTGATGCCTTCTTCAAGGTGGTTCTTCATACGGGAAAGAATCCGCAAGCCATCGGCTTTATCTGCCGTAACCAGTCGCAGAAAGGCAGAAAGAAGACGGAATTCGTAAACTCAGTAGATGAAGTGGAACGTATCACCGGCTACGATTTCTTCCCTCAGCTTCCGGATGATGTTGAGAAGAGGGTAGAGGCTAAGGCTGAAATGTTTTAGCCTGAACATTATATTAAGGTCACGCAGATTTGGCTTTCCCTTCGGCCGCCGATTTTCAATTCGCAGATGAAGCTGATTTTATTGCTATACGTTTTTATGTCCCACAGATTTCACAGATTTACACAGATTTTTGACCTATACGGTCTATAAGATGGCGCAGATTTTTTTCATAGGATTTCGCGGAGTTATCCGATGAAAAATCTGTGTAAATCTGTGAAATCTGTGGGATATAAAAAATAGTCAATCCGAAGAAATCTGCTTCATCTGCGAATTGAAAATCGGCGGCCGAAGGGAAAGCCAAATCTGCGTGACTATACATCACGGAAGAAACGAAAAAAGGCTTTCCGTAATGGAAAGCCTTTTTCTTGAAGATCTGTGACTCGCATGGGGCTCGAACCCATGACCCCAACATTAAAAGTGTTGTGCTCTACCAGCTGAGCTAGCGAGTCAATCTTCTGCTTTATGTTTCAAAAGCGAGTGCAAAGGTACGGCAAAAATCTGAAATAACCAAATATTTTGCCATATTTTTACTGATTTTCTTCATTTTTATCCGAAATCGGGACATTTTCGCCCGTTTCTTCATGATATTGCGGCTTCTCCTTCGTTACATAGCGCTGCCAGTAGGCTATGAGGAGCGTAGTGAGCGGAAGGGCTACTATCAAGCCGAGGAAGCCCAGAAGTGCACCCCAAACAGAGAGACTCAAGAGCAGAATGGCTGGGTTCAGTCCCATCGCCTTACCCATGATCTTCGGGGTTACTACCATGTCGGTGATGACCTGCACCACACAGAACACCAAAAAAGCCAGACCGAATACCAGCCAGAAGTTCTGACCTGTGTCGGCAGCCTTCAGCATGGCAAGGAATGCCGTAGGGATGAGGGCGAAGGTATGGAGATACGGAACCAGGTCCATGATGCCGATGAGAATGCCCAGACCTATCGCCATCGGGAAACCGATGATGGTAAAACCGATGCAGAACATGATGCCCATACAGAGCGCTACCAGTCCCTGACCACGGATATAGTTGTTGAGTTCGCGCTCCACATCCTTCATCAGCGCACTCCAGAACGGACGGTTCTTCTTAGGGAAGATTCTCACCCAGTTGGCTGTCAGCGTCTCATAATCGAGCAGGATGAAGAACATATATAATAAGGTAATCATCGATGCCACGATACTCATCAGTACCGTTGCCGTCTGGCTGACTACCGAGAAGACCTTAGGCATGGTGGTTTTGATGGCATCGCTGAAATCCTTGCTTTTCAGGAAATGCTCTATCTGCTCCTGGTTAGCCTGCAGCCAGTCTTTGATCAGTGCCGTCAGGTTGTTGGTATGAGTCGTCTGATGCAGCCATCGTGTCAACACCTCACCGAGTTTGTCAAACTGGTCAATCATCGGTGGAATGATGAGCCACAGCACGCCTCCTATAACAGCGATGGCCGTTCCCATGGCGATGAGGATAGACAGTGCACGTACTTTCACGTGGAGTTTGTTTTCGATAAACTTGACAACCGGATAGAGCAGGTAAGCGAAAAACCACGCAATGAAGAATGGCAGCAGCACACTGCTCAGATAATTGGTCATGTAGAGCACGGCAAGAACGATGAGGGTAACACCCGCCCATCTTATAAATTTATCAAATGTAATCTCCTTTCCCATAACTAATCCTTTTGTTATAATTTTTCGTTAAGAATCGCCTTCTGATAGCATTCTCTGCAGAGCGGTTCGTATTCATCTTTTTCGCCCAGAAGCACCCGCTTGTCGTTATTGACCAACCGGTGGCTCACGTAGGCAACCGAACCGCACTTCACGCAGATGGCATGAACCTTGGTCACCTCGTCGGCGATGGCACAGAGGGCAGGAATCGGACCGAAGGGAACTCCCTTGTAGTCCATATCCAGTCCAGCCACGATCACTCTCACGCCACGGTTGGCAAGTTCGTTGCATACCTCCACGAGGCCATTGTCCAGGAACTGGGCTTCATCGATACCCACCACGTCGATATCAGAAGCCAATAGCAGTATCGATCCAGAGGACTCAATAGGAGTAGACCGGATAGAGTTCTGATCATGGCTCACTACATCTTCCTCGGAGTAACGAGTGTCAAGCGCAGGCTTAAAGATTTCCACCTTCTGCTTGGCGAACTTCGCGCGCTTCATTCTTCGGATCAATTCCTCGGTTTTTCCAGAGAACATCGATCCGCACACCACTTCAATTCTTCCGGGACGGTGTGCCTCCCCAATTAGATTTTCTGTCATTTCGGGGACAAAATTAATAATAAGGTTTTAAAAAATGCAAAGAAACGCGTTTTTTTTTTGCTATGAAAGATTAATTAACTACATTTGCGGTCAGTATGGGCACATTATACATCGTTCCGACTCCAGTTGGTAACATGGAGGACATGACAATGCGAGCCATTCGCATACTGAAAGAAGCGGATTTGGTACTCGCTGAGGACACTCGAACATCGAGTGTCCTGCTGAAGCATTTCGATATTAAAAATCGATTAGTGGCTCACCACAAGTTTAACGAACATGGCACATCTTCTGCCATCGTAGAGCGACTGAAGGGTGGCGAAACCATCGCCTTGATCAGCGATGCCGGAACACCGGGTATCAGCGATCCAGGTTTTTACCTCGCCCGCGAGGCTGCCAAGGCAGGCATTACGGTGCAGACTTTGCCTGGACCTACGGCATGCATTCCTGCCATCGTTTCATCGGGCTTGCCATGCGACCGTTTCTGTTTCGAAGGATTCATTCCGCAGAAAAAGGGCAGACAGACCTATCTTGAATCATTGAAGGATGAGGTGCGCACCATGATTTTCTATGAGTCACCTTATCGTGTGGTGAAAACCTTGCAGCAGTTTGCCGAGGTTTTCGGTGATGACAGACAGGTGAGCTGTTGTCGTGAAATATCCAAACTCCACGAGGAGAGTGTGAGGGGTACGCTTGCCGAGGTTATCGCTCATTTTGAGGAGACAGAACCAAGGGGCGAATTTGTCATCGTATTGGCAGGAAAAGATCCTAAACAGCTCAAGGAGGAGATGAAGGAAAAGAAGCGTGAAGAGCGCCGGCAGAAGAAAAACGGGGCTCGCAGGGATGAAGAAAGTAATGAATAAAGTATAGGAAGCGACGCGTTTTACGCGAAAAGATAATTTTTTAAATCAAACATTAAAAAGGAAAATGATTATGAAAAAGCTATTATTTGCGGCATGTTTAGCTGCTTTTTGCTTGACCAGTTGCAACAACGGCAAGAACAACACCCAGGATTTGGCAAATCAGCAGAATGATTCGCTAAACAGTATCATCGCTCAGAAAGATAGCGAAATTAATGATATGATGGGTACATTGAATGAAATCCAGGATGGTCTGAACCAGATCAATGAGGCTGAACACAGAGTAACTCTCCTGAAGAACGGTGAGGGTGCCAATAAGAGACAGCAGCTCAAGGAGGATGTTCAGTTCATCGCTACCCGTATGCAGCAGAACCGCGAACTCCTGGCTAAACTGCAGAAGCAGATGGCTAACAGCTCTTTGCAGGCTGACCAGCTGAAGAAGACCATCGCAAACCTTCAGGAGCAGATTGCACAGAAGGATAAGGAACTCCAGGTGCTTCGCGAAGAGTTGGACAAGAAGGATATTCATATTGCAGCGCTCGATGAGACAATCAACAATCTGAATACCAAGACCTCTCGTCTTACTACTGAAAGCAACCAGAAGACTGAGACCATCAATGCACAGGATAAGCAGATCAACACTGCCTGGTATGTATTCGGTACCAAGAAGGAGTTGAAGGAGCAGCATATCATGGAAGGCGGTAAGGTAATGACCGGCAATTTCAACAAGAGTTATTTCACCAAGGTTGATATCCGCAACATTTCTGAAATCAAGTTGATGTCAAAGTCTGCTAAGTTGCTCACTACCCACCCATCAAGCTCTTATGCATTGGTTCGTGATGCTAACAAGCAGTATACACTCCGCATCACCAATCCACAGATCTTCTGGAGCACCAGCAAGTATCTTGTAGTGCTCGTTAAGTAATTATCTCTTTCTCTGAAAGAAATCCTGCATGAGTGCGCGGCACTCATCTTCCAATACGCCCGATGTAACTGTCGTCTTAGGATGCAGTGCATCGGGCGCATATTTTGTATACCCCCTTTTCTCGTCGCTGGCACCATATACCACGCGGCTGATCTGTGCCCATCCCAGTGCTCCGGCGCACATCACGCAGGGTTCTACCGTAACGTAGAGGGTGCAGTCCTTCAGATATTTTCCTCCCAGCATGTTGGCTCCCGAAGTGATTGCCTGCATTTCGGCATGAGCCGTAACATCGGTCAGCATCTCCGTAAGATTGTGGGCACGCGATATGATCCGGTCCTTACAAACAATGACGGCGCCTACCGGAATCTCGTCTTCATCGAATGCTGCCTGAGCCTCCATCAGGGCACGGCGCATGTATGCTTCGTCTTTATTCTTATTATCTTCCATTGTTTTTCGTGCAAAATTACATAAAAAAGTTTGAAGTGTGGACTTTTTTTGTTATTTTTGCAAGGTAAAAGCATCTTTTGGTGCAAAATAAAGGAAATAGACTATGGCAGAGCATAATGAATTAGGCAAATGGGGAGAAGACGAGGCTACGCTCTATCTCGAGAATGAAGGCTATGTCGTCATCGACAGAGACTGGAGAGACGGCAAGCGCGATCTGGATATCCTTGCCGTTTCGCCGGATGGAAAGACGCTGGTTGTGGTAGAGGTAAAGACCCGCTCGGGTGAAGAATACCAGCAGCCCGAGGAAGCCGTTGATGCCAAGAAGATGCGTAATCTGGCATTGGCCGCCAATACTTACGTCAGGGAGAAGCAGGTGGATAGGGAGCTTCGCTTTGATATTATTACCGTGGTAGGGGTAGGCCATCAGGTGAAGCGCATCGAACATCTTGTGGATGCCTTCAATCCGTTGCTGATTTGATAATCCGTTGCTGATTTGACAATCCGTTGTGTATCGCTATACATTATTATATAGATATGGAAAAGAAGATTATACGATTAAAGGAAGTGGATTCTACGAATACCTTCCTGAAGAATTTGGGTACTTACGATGAAGATGCGCTGACCATTGCCATTGCTGATTATCAGACGGCGGGCAGGGGACAGGGCGTGCATACCTGGGAGAGCGAGCCGGGCAAGAACCTCCTCTTCAGTATGCTGATGTGTCCTAAGTGGGTACCTTTGCGCCAGCAGTTCCTCCTTTCCGAGGCTGGTGCGCTCGCCGTGAAGGATGCACTTGATTCCTATACGGATGGCATTACGCTGAAATGGCCGAACGATGTGTACTGGTATGACAAGAAAATCAGTGGCACGCTGATAGAGACTGCCATCGACTCCAAGGGCATCAAGCGCTGCATCTTCGGTATCGGCATTGATGTCAACCAGACGGAGTTCCACAGCGATGCGCCTAACCCTGTATCTCTGGCTCAGATTCTGGGTCATGAGGTGGATAGGGAAGAGGTGCTGCAGAAGGTGATTGAGGCTTTCTGCAAATACTACGAACTTCTGCGCCGTGCCGACTATATGGATGTGTCGGGGCTCTATCATCTTTCGCTCTACCGTCGCAAGGGCTATCACTGGTATGAGGATAAGGACGGTAAGTTTGAGGGCGCCTTCGTAGAGGTGGAGGACGATGGTCATCTCATCCTTCATGACAAGAAGGGAGTGATACGGTCTTATGCCTTCGGAGAAATCAAGTTTATAGTTAATAGTTAATAGTTAATAGTTTATAGGGGGCCTACTATAGTTAATAGTTAATAGTTTATAGTTTATAGGGGGCTACGCCTATAAACTGTTAACTGTAAATTGTAAATTAAAATAAAATGGCAAAGTTTAAAAGAATTCTTTTGAAATTGAGCGGCGAGAGTCTGATGGGCAAGCAGAGCTTCGGCATCGACCCAGAGCGCCTGAGTGATTATGCTAAGCAGATAAAGGAGGTCCATGAGATGGGCGTTCAGATAGGCATTGTGATTGGTGGCGGTAACATCTTCCGCGGTTTGAGTGGCAGCCAGAAGGGTTTCGACCGTGTCAAGGGCGACCAGATGGGCATGTGTGCTACCGTTATCAATTCCCTGGCATTGAGTAGCGCGCTCGGAGCCTTGGGAGTAAAGAACAAGGTGCTTACTGCCATCCGCATGGAGCCTATCGGCGAATTCTACACCAAGTGGAAGGCTATTGAGGCGATGGAGGCAGGCTATATCTGCATCTTCTCTGCAGGTACAGGCAGTCCTTACTTCACTACCGATACCGGTTCTTCTCTCCGTGGTATCGAAATCGAGGCTGATGTGATGCTCAAGGGTACCCGTGTAGACGGCATCTATACCGCCGACCCAGAGAAGGATCCTACTGCTACCAAGTTCAAGGATATTACCTATGATGAGATTTACACCAAGGGCTTGAAGGTGATGGATTTGACAGCTACCACCATGTGTAAGGAAAACAACCTTCCTATCTACGTGTTCAATATGGATGTAGTAGGCAACCTCAAGAAGGTGATGGATGGTGAGGAGATCGGTACGCTCGTTCACAACTAAACTTCTCTCAACAGGTAGAAAAAGCAAATGCGACTAGATTCACATCTAGCCGCATTCTTTTTTTTAACAACTATTTAAAAATCAGAGTATCCCAATAATTCAACTTAAAATCGGGAATTTCTTCTTATTTCTTCTTCAGATAAATAATCGCCGAGATGATGACGTATGCCACGATGACAAGCCACCAGCCGGTGAGGAAGCCGGTCAGACCATCGAGTGCTACCGATGTAGCGAGGATGATGAGGGTGAGAGCGGCAAAGCCATATTTCACCTCATTGCCCTTGAAACCCCACTGCTTGAACTTCAAGGCGAAAAGAGGCATCTCGCAAACCAGCAGGTAGCTGGTGATGAGAATCAGAGCCAGGATGATGAATACCGACCAGGCATAACCTTCGAGCCAGCTAGGATTGAAAACAATCAGCGAACCCCAGAACAGGGCGTTGGCTGGTGTAGGAACACCGATGAAAGAGGTAGTCTGGCGCTCATCAAGATTAAACTTAGCCAGGCGCAATGCCGAGAAGGCTGCGATGATGAAGGCTGCGTAAGGCAACCATGGGCGCAAAGGCTCCAGAAACTCCGGATATTCCATCACAAAGAGCTGTGAGAATACGATGGTGGCAGGAGCCACACCGAAGGTTACGTCATCTGCCAGCGAATCGAGCTCCTTGCCTATTGGCGATGAAACGTGCAGCAGGCGGGCGCTCATGCCGTCAAAGAAGTCGAATACGGCTCCGATGATAATCCATAACAATGCCATCTTTGGGTTTCCGCCGAAGGCAAACGATGTTGCGATGCAGCCCGAAACCAGGTTGCAGCAGGTTATCGTGTTTGGAATATGTTTCTTAATACTCATTTCTTTACAGTATATATTATGATAGAGTGAAAGCCGGAAGTAAGTTCCGGCTTGCCTTCTATCTGTCAATATGTTATTTCAATTTTGCGATGATGGTCTGGTCGCCCGTAGTAGACTGTCCCATCTTTACGCATACTTCTGTACCTACAGGCAGGTAGACATCCACGCGTGAACCCAGCTTGATGAATCCCAGGTGCTCGTCGATGAAGCATTCTTCACCCTCCTTGGCATAGGTTACGATGCGGCGTGCTACTGCACCTGCAATCTGGCGGCACAGTACATCCACTCCCTCAGGTGTGGTAATCATCACGTCGGCATGCTCGTTTTCCTCGCTAGCCTTAGGCAGCCATGCCTTGTGGTAGTTGCCGTCCACATGCTTCACGAATTTCACCTTACCATCCACCGGGAACCAGTTGGCATGAACATTCCAGAGGCTCATGAAGATGGAAATCATCAGGCGGCGGTCACCGAAGTAGGGAGCATTCTCCACCTCTTCTATCACCACAATCTTTCCGTCGGCTGGTGCTACTACCAGTTTCGAAGTATCCTCTACGTTGAGGTATCTGATAGGGCAACGGTAGAAGTTGAGCACGATACCATATACCGTGCCGAACACAACAACAAAAGCCCAGAACGGAATCTTGTTGTCTAGAGTTGTCCACAATATAGCCGCAATGGCTACTAATGCTATCGCTCCGGTAACCAGCTGATCGGTACCTTCGCGGTGCAATCTTATCTTCTTTAATTTCTTTATTTTCTGTCCCATATAGTAGGATTAAGTTTTTATTGGTGCAAAGGTACGTCATTTTTATCACTTTTGCAAATTTTTTGTGGGTTTCTTTTACCTTTTTCAATATTTTCGCATATTTCTTTTGGCTTTTTCAATATTTCGCCGTAACTTTGTTGTCAAAATTCGAATTTTAAACAGATAATGGAAGATTTTGTTCATTTGCATGTACACACCCAATACTCCATCCTCGACGGCCAGTCGAAGATACCGCATCTGGTAGATAAGGCCATCAAGGACGGCATGAAGGGTATGGCGGTAACCGACCACGGTGTGATGTTCGGCATCAAGGAACTCACCGACTATTGCGGCAAGATTAATAAAGACCGCAAGAAGGAGGGACTCGAACCTTTCAAGCCTATCATCGGCTGCGAGATGTATGTGGCACGCCGAACCAAGGCCGACCGAGAGAAGGATAAGGGCGATATGAGCGGTTACCACCTCATTGTACTTGCCAAGAATTATAATGGATATAAGAACCTCATCAAGCTGGTGAGCAATTCGTGGGTGGATGGTTACTACATGCGCCCACGAACCGACCGTGCCGATCTGGAGAAGTATCACGAAGACCTCATCGTTTGCTCGGCATGTATTGCAGGCGAGGTGCCATCCAAGATTCTGCATGGCGACCTGGAAGGAGCCCGCGAGGCTTGCCAGTGGTACCACAATCTCTTTGGCGATGATTACTATCTCGAGCTCCAGCGCCATAAAGTGCCTGATGATCCAAGTCTGCTAGCCAACCGCGAGGCTTACGAGTTGCAGCAGCGTGCCAACAAGGAACTTATCAAGATGGCAAGGGAGTTTAACATCAAGCTGGTATGCACCAACGACTGCCACTTCGAGGATAAGGAGACTGCCGAGGCCCACGACCATCTGCTCTGTATCGCTACCGGAAAGGATCTCGACGACCCTAACCGTATGCGCTATTCCAAGCAGGAATGGTTCAAGACCCGCCAGGAGATGAATGATGTGTTCTCGGATATTCCCGAAGCACTTTCCAATACCCTCGAAGTATTAGATAAGGTAGAAATCTACAGCATCGACCATGGTCCTATCATGCCTTTCTTCCCGATTCCTGAGAGTTTCGGTACCGAGGAGCAGTTGCGCCAGAAGGTATCAGAAGAAGACCTCTACAAGGAGTTTACCTCTGATGAGAACGGCAAGAACCCGCTGCCACCTGAGGAAGGTCAGAAGGTTATCGACCGATTGGGCGGTTACGATAAGATATACCGTATCAAGTTTGAGGCAGAATATCTGCGCCACCTTGCCTACGAGGGAGCCAAACAGCTTTATGGCGACCCGCTGCCCGAGAATGTAGACGAGCATGTAAACTTCGAGCTCCACGTGATGAAGACCATGGGTTTCCCGGGCTACTTCCTCATCGTGTCAGACTTCATCAGGGCAGCGCGCGAGGAACTTGGCGTGATGGTGGGTCCGGGACGTGGATCTGCGGCAGGTTCGGTGGTGGCATACTGTCTGGGCATTACCAAGATAGACCCATTGAAGTACGACCTCCTGTTTGAGCGTTTCCTGAATCCAGACCGTGTGAACCTTCCGGATATTGATACCGACTTTGATGATGACGGCCGAGGCAAGGTGCTGAGATGGGTAATGGATAAGTACGGTCATGAGAACTGTGCGCATATCATTACCTACGGTTCCATGGCTACGAAGAACTCCATCAAGGACGTGGCGCGTGTCGAAAAATTGCCGTTGGATAAGGCGAATGCACTCTGCAAGGCTATCCCAGACCGATTGCCAGATGGTGCCAAGATGAACCTGACCAATGCCATCAAATATACCCCAGAGCTGCGCGAGGCAGAGTTCTCCAACGATCCCCGCGAGAGCAATACCATCAAGTATGCCAAGATGCTCGAGGGCACCATCCGAGGCACGGGTATCCATGCCTGCGGATTCATCATCTGCCGCGACCCTATCAGCAACTGGGTGCCTGTATCTACTGCCGATGACCCTGATTTCCCGGGACTGAAGACGGCGGTAACGCAGTACGACGGACATGTCATCGAGACCACCGGTCTGATCAAGATGGACTTCCTGGGCTTGAAGACCCTCTCCGAGATGAAGGAGGCATGCAAGGTTATCAAGCAGACTACGGGCGATGTCGTTGACCTCGATACCATCCCTATCGATGACGAGCTGACCTATCAGCTCTATCAGAAGGGACAGACCATCGGAACCTTCCAGTTCGAGTCGCCGGGTATGCAGAAGTATCTCCGTGAGCTGAAGCCTACGGTGTTCGAGGACCTCATCGCCATGAATGCCCTCTACCGTCCGGGACCTATGGATTACATTCCTGATTTCATTGCCCGCAAGAACGGCAAGCAGGCGATTACCTACGATATCCCGTGTATGGAGAAGTATCTGAAGGATACCTACGGCATTACGGTCTATCAGGAGCAGGTGATGCTTCTTTCCCGTCAGTTGGCGAGCTTCACCCGAGGCGAGTCAGATGCCCTGCGTAAGGCGATGGGTAAGAAGAAAAAGGCCATCGTAGATGCGATGAAGCCTAAGTTTATCAAGCAGGGACAGGAGAACGGTCACGACCCGAAGGTGCTGGAGAAGATATGGGGCGACTGGGAGAAGTTTGCTTCCTACGCCTTCAACAAGTCTCATGCCACCTGTTATTCGTGGGTAGCCTATCAGACCGCCTATCTCAAGGCGCACTATCCTGCCGAATACATGGCGGCGCTGATGACCCGACGCTTTGCACAGATTACCGAAATCACCAAGCTGATGGAGGAGTGCCAGTCGATGGGCATCAAGACCTTGGGTCCGGATGTGAACGAGAGTTACCGCGTGTTCGGTGTGAACGAGCATGGAGAGATACGTTTCGGTCTTTCAGCCATCAAGGGTATGGGTGCTCCGGCAGCCGATGCCATCGTGGCAGAGCGACTGAAGAACGGACCATATAAGACCATCTTCGATTTTGCCGAGCGTGTAGATTACTCCAGCGTGAACCGCAAGGCTTTCGAAACCTTGGCGCTGAGTGGCGGTTTCGACAGCTTCGGCATCCGTCGCGAGCAGTTCTTCGGCAAGAACAACAAGGGCGAAACCTTCCTCGATACGCTGGTGCGCTACGGTCAGCTCTTCCAGCAGGAGCAGCACGAGGCAGCCACCTCGCTCTTTGGCGGTACCGAGGCGATAGAGATAGCTACGCCACCTATTCCTGATGCAGAGAGCTGGAGCACCATCGAACGTCTGAACCGTGAGCGCGAGCTTGTGGGCATCTATCTTTCTGCCCATCCGCTCGATGAGTACAGCATCATCCTCAACTCCCTCTGCAATACCCATTGCTCTGAACTGGGTGACAAGCAGGAGCTGGCAAAGAAGGAGGATGTGGTGCTGGGCGGCATCATCACGGGTGTGAAGTCGAAGTTTACCAAGACGGGCAAGCCATGCGGTTTCGTTACGCTCGAAGACTTTGAGGGCTCAGGCGAGCTGGCTCTCTTCGGCGAGGACTGGGGCAAGTGGCGCGGCATCATGGTTGAAGGCAGCACCATCTACATCACAGCCAAGTGCGTTTCCCGTTATGGCAATGCCAACTATCTCGATTTCCAGATAGGCAATGTAGAGTATCTGCAGACGGTCAAGGAGAACCGCATCGACCGCTTTACCATCAATGTGGAGAGCGATGCGATAGATGATACGATGGTAAGCGACCTGCAGACCATTCTGGAGAATGACGAGGGCAAGGCACAGCTCTTCTTCCAGATACATGATGTAGACAGCAATACCTATCTGCTGATGCGTGCCCGTGAACATACGGTAGGCGTGGGCCATGCCCTCATCCAGTATATCGAGCAGCATCCTAAGATGAGCTATCAGATTAATTAGAGATAATTTAAGTTTAATATATAAAAGTATAGAAAAATGGAAGTAACAATTACAACCGAGAATTTCGAGAGCTACAAGAATGGCGAACTGCCATTGGTAGTAGATTTGTGGGCAACATGGTGCGGTCCTTGCCGCCAGATTGCTCCTATCGTATCAGAACTTGCTGAGGAGTTTGACGGCAAGTTGGTAGTAGGTAAGTGTGATGTAGAGGAGAACGACGACATCGCTATGGAGTTTGGTGTTCGTAATATCCCTACCATCCTCTTCTTCAAGGGTGGTCAGCTGGTAGACAAGTTTGTAGGCGCTGCCTCTAAGGCAACCCTCACCGAGAAGTTCCAGGCTCTCCTGTAATCCTCCCGGATAAGAAATGATAAAAGCATCTGGCTTGAGAAAACATGTTCTCAGCCAGATGCTTTTTTTTGTGCCTTTTCCTTACTTACCATTCTACGCTTCTTGTTCCGTCTTCTTCGACGGTGATAGTCACTTTGGTGCAGTCTTCCGGCAGCAGGTCTTCTATCAGTTCCGGCCACTCCAGGAAGCAGA
>ERZ1026776.1066-NODE-1066-length-16359-cov-6.790052_pt1 | contig 16359 bp, 25 predicted proteins | sample MGYA00380125_ERZ1026776 | MGnify/ENA primary metagenome ERZ1026776 (study PRJEB33269, sample SAMEA4719761) | human gut metagenome | biome: human-associated habitat; feature: organic feature; material: feces | place: Cameroon | collected 2013-10 ...
ATCCGGTAGCTGCATCGGAAATGCTTCTGATTCCGCTTGCAATATTTGAAAGTTTCGCAGTGTCAAACGATATGCTGTTCCGGAGCCTATTCATGCTGTTTACAAGGCTTTCTATGGAATTACTTGCTTTTGCAGAGTCAGCTTTGATTTTTATTTGTAATTCATCAATATCTGCCATATATGCACCAACTTTCTATGCAAAATAAAAAGACGGTAGGCTGTGACACCTTACCGTCCTTGATCTACTCTTTTAATTTTTCTCTTGTAACCGGTCCGCATTTCTTGTCTACTTTAATTCCGACTTTTTTCTGGAATTTTCCAATACCGGTAGCCGTATCATTTCCAAGAATACCGTCCACGTTGCTGTTTCCCTTTTTATCTTTTTTATCCAGGCATCCGTGATAAATAAGCTCCGTCTGAAGCCATCTCACATCATCCCCTCTCATGCAAGGAAAAGTTTTCTTTAAAATCCTTGCAGGTTCCGGGTATGGGTTTAAATGATCTTTTACATTTTTTCTAGGGTTTCCGCTTGTCACAATCGCTGTATGACCTTTTGTTTTTGTGACAAGAACATCTCCATTGTAAAGAACCATTCCTGCCGCATAACCTCCAATGTCATCAAACATTCCACTAGAAAGAAGTACAGATTTTTCATTTGCTGTGGTGAAATTTCCAACATCTTTTCCAGTTGCATGAATAATACATGCCCGGACCGTTGTGCCGCAATCTGCTTCTGTTTTTACTTTTGAATTAACGCCGTATTTGACAATTCCAAGCCGGTGCCCCTGGCAATATCCGATATTATCATTATTGCAAGCTGTAATCATTGATTCTGCCAGTTTATCCGCCATATCTTTTGTTTTTGGCCTTAACACATACCATCCTTTTTTATGTACATAAAAATTCTGTGTGCTTACTTCCGTTCCGGTCTGATCTCCCGGACTTCCACCGGTTAATTTTCCGTTTTCATCATGTCTTGCAGATCCAATTCTAATTGACATACTTATACCTCCAAGTTCTATTTGATAATCGTTTCCGGCAGACCTTTTCTTTCTGCGGCTGCCATATACATTTGCTCTGTTATAATTGCCTTTCTTATATCTTTTTCTGTAATTTCTTTTCCGTCGGTAACCTGTTGCTCCATAACAGGTCTTTCAATATATTTTGATCTTGCCTTTCTTCCTGCCAGGCAATGTTCTACTGCAACAGCTACAGCAGACAGTCCATAAGATCCCATCCACATCCACATTTCATTGTCCCTTTGCTTTTTCTCTAAGCTATAGGCATCTGCATATGGCTGCAGGTCGGCAGGGCAGGACATATCTATATCATTTACCGTAAATCCATAACCTTTGGTAACCAAAAGCCAAAATGGTCTAACTTCCGAGCAATATGTTTCCCATGTAAGTTCTTCTACTTTTTCCTCACGGTTTTCCTCATGGTTTTCTTCTGCTCCTCTTTTTCCTGCTCCGCTTTGAGCAGTTTGGATAAAAAACCATTTTCAAGCAGCTCCGCAAGAAGTAACTGATAAAGCTCATCGACATCCGAATCTTCTTCGTCAAAGTAATCATCAAGCATGGCATATACTTTTCCAAGCTGCTGTTCCTTTTCTCCCTCGTTTTCCGAATCATATCCAAACTCTTCTTTATGAAACTTCTGTGCTCCAACAAGAATTAACTCCGGCAGGAATAAAAGAATTTTATCAATTGCTTCAATATCTGTAATCTGGTCTAATTCTGCTACCTTTTTGATAATCCCGCTTTTGACGGTTGCCTCATATCCGAATTTGATCTGTAATTCTTTATCTCCAAATTTAATTTTTGTCATATAATTTCCTTTCTCCACAAACAGGTAAAGGGCGGCACGCATGCCACCCTGTTATTTTACAAATAATCGGCTGTTTCTTCGTTTTCGTCAGCCACAACAGCCTTTGACTTTCTAAGTGACTGACCTACGATTTTTTTGTTACAGTAAAAGTCTTATCCCCATTATAAGTAACTGTAAAATCATCAGTTACCCACTTTGGAGCCGTGTTCTGAACGACGGTCGCTGTCATTTCAAGGATTTCGTCAGTTCCACCAACGTCATTGACTGTTGGCGTTATCTGCCCGACATAACACGACTTCGCTACGCCGCCGAGTCCATCCGTGCCGTAAAGCTGCATAATGTCGCACTTCTTTCCCTCAACTTTCAAAAGCCGGTCAAAATCTTCTTTGATAAGGTTTCCTGTAAATTCCTTAGAATCTGTGGTTTTAATACCTGTCTCAAATGTCTGCGTATCATCCTCAAGAGTCGTGCTCTCAACTGTATTCGGTGCAGAAGTCGGAGAAGGAATTGATTTTGCTGCAAGCATCAACATGTATGTTCCAGTAAAATCTGTTGCTCCCTCACCGTCTGTGTGTTCTTTATAAATCACACGGACTAAGTAACTTGTTGAAGCCATTTTTACCTCACTTTCTACCGCATAGCTTTGCGCGGTCAGCGAACGTCTTTCCATTTGACGTCCGGTGTTTTTTTAAATTAATCTTTCATTTGAACCAATCACACGGCGAAACCTTGCTGTGCTCCTGAATCTTTTTTCATTATCATTTTTAAACTCCGGCATAGATATGATCTGAAACTGCATTTTTTTAAAAGTCTCTGAAATAATTGCAAGAATACCTTTCGCATCGCTTTGCTTTGTATTTGTGATCACATCAACCTGTATGGTTTCCTGTACTGCATTGATGGATGTCCCATCTAACACCTGTCCCTTTTCTACCCCAGGCAATTCATGAATGTAAATAGTCGGGAAAACAGGGTCTTTATCAAGGTTCTTTTCAACCGTTGTAAACGCAGCTTCAAAGTTCATGCTTTTGTATTTCTTTTGAAGTTTTGGTTTGGCAATCGTTACCACATTGGAGAAAATGTTAGTTTCAAGGTCAAATACCCACTGGTTGTCTGCCATTATTTAACCACCTCATATGTTTTCTTGAAAATATCTGGTTTGCATGGATATAATTCTCCACTTACACCGCGGATAATATAATCTCCCATGCTGGCTTTCATTTCACCTTCTAATGTTTTGATATAGCAATCACCATTATTATCAAAGTAAATAATTCCATCATCGTATGCAGATATCCCCCAATCTGGAACTCCGCGGCAGTTTGCATCTACCTTCATAAAATCTTCACAAAGTTCAAATGCTTCAATTACTACCGGTTTTTTCCTGTACTTCATTATCCAAACACCTCCTTCGCTGTCTGTGTGACAATTTGCCGCAACTCATTTGCTGTCAGATACATAAATGGTCGGCTTGGCATTCCCTCTGTAAACCACCAATCGCCATTGTCGTCCTGATAAAACCATCCATATCTTCCATCTGAAATCTGATGTATAGTTTTTCCACTTGCGTACTGCCATGAAACACCCTCCGGCAGTTTCCCCAGATAAGGGCTTTGCTGTCCCACAATTCCGGTTCCAAACTCAACAAATGCGGCATGGTCTGTACCGGCTATTACCGCCCATATCCCGCCTCCTTTGGTACTTCCCTTGTATTCTGAATGAATACTGGAAATCAATTCTGATGTAAATATTGCGTCAAGGTCAGCAATTTGTACTCTGGCAATCTCTACGCCCTTTTCCGCGAGTTTTTCTGCTAATAGCTGGCATTTATATGTCAAACTGTTTTGATAGGCTCTAAGTTCCTGTATGGCGTTTTGAATAGAACTTTCTGACAGGCTCATTGTTATTACTTTCTTTCCCATAGAGCACCTACTTCACATTTTTTTGCAGAAGGAACAAATCAACCGTCAATCCCTCTTCTGCTACACCTTTTACAACGTAATCGGCCGAATTTTCATCAATGATAATATTTTCTTCATCTTTGTACCTTACGTCTGACCTTTTCCATACCAAAGAGCCGACACTCAATGGAAGTTTCCCTTTGTCCTCGACAATCTGAACAAAATTTGTGGAATTGTCAACGCCAAACTCTTTTATAAGTGCTTCACTCAACTTATTGCTGATTGAAGAATAAAAAACCACAGGCTTCTCATAACCTGTGGTATACTCTCCGGTTGTTTTCGGTATTTTGTTTCCATCTTCATCAAGGTAATAAATTACATTCCCATCAGAATCCGTGTATGAGGAATATTCGATGTTACCATTATCATCTGTCACATATACCGGCACCTTTCCGCTCTGTAGCGAATAATTCATTTTTTGCTTATTGATCTCAAGCATTTCACTTCACATCCTTGCCGAACCGCTTCCATAATTCAGACAGCTTTTCCCATCCATACATCGAGACAAACGCAACTATAAATCCTGCAATAATAGCCGCCAAGATCATATACCATAAAATTGTTGTCTGAATATACTGCATATACGCCACAAATGCTGCTACTGTGATCCCGATGGAAAGGACAAACACCAGAATGTCCGTTGGTACTTTAGAAAATACACCAACGCCTTTTATTACCTGTGTTACCACAGACACAATAAACGCCAGTGCACCAATAATCGCCAGGATAATTGTCATATTGGCAATAACAGTCTGTAAAATATCCATAATTAATCCTCCTTATCATCGTTAAGACGGTTTTCAATTCCGTCAATTCTGTGATGCGCAGATTTCACACTTTCCTCTACCTTTATGATCCTGTTGTCATGAGAATTGATTTCTTTTCGCATCTCGGAAACTTCATTCTTGATCTCGGTCGTGTTGTTTGAAATGGCATCCAACTTCATGTTAATGCGTGTGTTCTCCCGCACGCGTTCTTCAAGATCCGTGTTGTCTGTCCTTTTGTTGCTCTTCAAGCCCATAAAGACGGAAAAACCAAGCGACAGCACGCTTATAATGATTGCTGTTGATATCTCAATCGTCAAATCATATACCGCCTTTCATTTTTTATGGCACACCGCCCACCACCGCTCAATGTGTGCCGCCTGCTACGTTTTGTCAATACTAACAAAACGTAACGCACAATCTTCTCGATGAGTTATAATGATTTTACAAACGGAAATACCCCGACAAACAAGCTTTCCCTGTCTTTCCAGCTACGGCTCACTCCGTTTTCTGAATAGCTTGCCATATAGGCTTCTCCTGCCTGTGAATGGTCGTACACGGCTAAATTGACGATTACATCTTCAAACTGTTTCAAGTCTTCGGATATTTTTTCATCCGTGTAGCTTTTCGGGTAATTCCGCTTGCTTACCACTTCATTTCTTGCCTGCTTGATAATCTGTTCGATGTAAGGGTTATCTTCTTTCTGGTCGAACACGACAACATCAGAAGTAACACCATCTTCATCCGTAACGGTTTCAATATGAAATTGTTTCAGCCTGATTTTTACCTGCTCTAATGTTGTATATTCGTCCATTCTTCCCAACCTACAATCCGAACTGCTCGATCAAAATGCGTTTCAGTTCTGCTCCGCTGATTTCTTCTGCACCCTCGATTCCATGTTCAGCGGCAAGTTCCTGTAAATCAGCAGTGCTCATCCGGTTAATCTCTGTCTTGGTATATCCTCCGGAAGATTTCTCTCCCGGAACAATGTCAGGGACTTTATCTCCTGCTTTGTACCATTTTCCATTTCGCTTTACCGTGTATTCAGCAATCATACCGCACCTCCTACGCAACTTTCATGACAACAACGCTGTCCATACCCTCAAAAGTAGGCAATCCGATCATTGACACAATGCAATGCGTGTTGATCGGATGATTTGTTGTGTATGTATATACCGAAATACCGGTTTCTACAATAGAAAGGTTTCCGTCTGTCAAGCTACCGCTTCTCTCTTCCGGTGTCTTTCCAAAGACATAATCTCCAAGGTACACACCGGATGCCTGCGCCGAAATAACTCCTGTAGGAATAAAATATTTGGTGGCACCGTCTGCCGGGTCGATGTAAAGTTTGTCGTAAACTTCAATCTCGATGCCGTATCCTCTAAGATACTCTGTAACCTGCCCCTGCTGTAAGCGAATACCGCCATTGTAAGCAGTAATTCCAAGCACCTGTTTCTTTGTGTCTTCTGCCTTAAGAACCATCTCCCATGTTTCTGTATTCATGCTAAAACGTGCAAGGGAATATCCGGTTTTCTTTGCAAACTCACGTTTAATCTCAATAAGGTCATCAAGTGGCGTTGCTGTTTCGTATGCAGACCATTTATCGGTATCGCTTCCGGAGATATCCTTGTAATGGTCTCTCTTGTGCGCCACTCCATTATCGGAAGTATAATCAACATAGTAGCTCTTGCCACCAATTGTTACCTGTACTCTTGGAATACCATCAGATGGTGCTAATAACTGCCAAATCTGTCGTTCCGGCACTACTCTTGCTCCATCAATCAGCATCATCGGTTTTTTGCTGATTTCTCTAAGCACCTGGTTTGCCATGTTGGAATTTTCTGCCGACTGGTAATTTGCATACTCCTGCTCTTCACGCTCTGTTACCATGTAAGATTCACGGTAGAAAGGCATCTCGTTCTGAATGTCCGAAAATCCACCGACATCTCTTAATTCTGCCTGCGCATCAAAATTGGATGCCTTTAAGGATACCGGAAGACCATTTTTCCCTTTGATAAATCTAAGTTCAAGGCTGTCCTGTTTTCTGGTTCCAAATTTCTGTCTACCTAAGTAAGGTGCAGAACCAAGCGTTTTTTCATAATTATTCCACATAACCCCAAGACTTCTTGCGGTAAATGCTTCTGCTAATGGTAATGCCATTCTCTAATACCTCCATTCCTTAATCAAAAAAAGTGACTCGCGGTGTTGCTGCTTTTGCAGTAGCTTCCACGGTCACTCCGTTTGCTGTTACCTTTGCGCTGTCAATAGAACCCTGATACACATAAGTTCCAGGCGCATCTCCCATTGTTACGTCAACATCTTCCAGAAGATATCCTTTGCAAGATGCATCATTGCTAGGAAATGGTGTTCCTGCCTTTGCAATCTTCTTTCCGTTCGCATCTGCACTTGTTACCATTGTCTGTGGTACAATGCACGCTGCTCCCTCATAAGGAAAGAATTTTAAAATTCCTTTACTCTGTGTAAAATCTCTTTCAATCGGTTTTCCCATAATTTACCTCCTATAAAACATAATGGTCTTTGGCTTCTGCACTTTCTGCAGGTTTGCCAAAACTGATTTTTTCTGCGTTCTCTACGTCCGCAGGTTTTTTATTTTCTCCACCTGCAGTACCGCCTCCCGGATTTTCAGAATTATTTGCAATCTCCTGTTCCTTTGCCTGCGCTGCTGCGGTTTCCTTTTCGGCTGTAATCTTTCCAAGAGCGTCATAATCAAGGCTTCCATCATCCTTGACAACGGATTTTGCCTGTTCTGCATTGATTTTTAATTTCTCCATCAATGCTTCGCGCTGATCTCTGATGGCGTTTTTTTTCTGCATATCTGCAATCTGCTGATTTGCTGTCTCTAACGCCCTGTTTGCTTTTTCAAGTTCCGTGAGGTTTCCGGCTTCCATTTCATTCAGCTTTTTCTGCAACTCATCTGCGCTGTCTGCCTTTGCCTTAAGCTCTGCTGCTTTTGCCTGTTCTCTCTGTACGGCACTGCCGTAATCAGCAATGATTTTTTCAACATTTTCCTCACTGATACCCATTGCAATTAACTCTTCTCTTTTCATTGATTACCTCCGATATGTCTTTACGAATTTTTGCGGTGCAACGACACCGAATGACACTGTTGATTTTTACGCTCACAACTTTGCGAATTTTTATAAAATAAAAACAGCCGCCGATTACTCGGTAGCTGTCTTATTTTGCTGTTTATTTAATTGGTTTACAATTTCCTGTGCTTTTTGTTCCTGCTCTTCTGAATTATCAATTGTTTTCCACAACGCATCTATATATGGCTTAGACAATAGGAATGTCTTTTCAGCATCTCCCCAAAGCCCCACCGTTTTAATGGCAATAAGAGGATGTATGCCGCACTCTAAAAGCTGATATAGTGTTTGCGACTTTGTATACATATTGTCTTGCGGGCTATGATTGATTTGCACATCAAAATCCCTCATTGACAATTTCAAATCATTGTCCTTAACGCGTATTACATTTAAGACAACTTTTGCAAGTCTCTTCTCTGCCGATTTCACAATTGGGTCTTTTAATTTTGCTCTTGTCTTTGAAAAATCCCATCCAGCCCTTAATGATACTGCTCCTTGTGTATCTCCTCCAGAGTTTTGGGACTCTCTGTTTGGTATTGCTAATATTGCCAAGGCATTGTCCCACAAATCATCTTTTGCCACCTGACACTGGCTCTGATTTAGTTCCTGCGTCATAATCTCAACATCGGCTTTGTTATCCTTGTTATTGGACTTTACCGTCAAAGCATGGCTCATTTTCATCTCTTCAAACGTTTTTTGGTCGATTTCACAGTTCACAAACTTAACCCAGTACTGAACAAACTGCTCAATTCCATCCATTCTGTTTGACTGCATATTGTTTATGGCATCCAAAATACCTATGACAAGCTCAATATCAGAAATTCTCTCATGATTATTTGGAAACTCAACAATAGGTATACTTCCAAATGCATGCAATTTCCATTCAGAAACTACTCCGTTTTGAAGTTTACATGAATAGTTGTCCGTATAGCACAGTTTGTACCATCTTCCATCTTCGTCTTTAAGCTCCTGCACCGCAACCACCGGTTCTTCCGTGCTCCGATTATAAATAACACACGTATTCATTGGAGTAGGCGCAACAATTTGGAATGGTATTTCTCCATTTGCAAATCTTACCGCCTTAAAAGATGTTCCGGTTGCTGACTGCCACTCTCCTGCTTTAATGTCTTTTTCCTGTTTATTTGCATCCACAAGATAGTCATTCAGCGCATCCACTGCCCGATTAATTTCATCATCATCTTTTCGACTGATAAACTGTATTGGCTCGCCATATGTCTGTCCTACTTTGAACTGAACAATCTCATACGCATGATTTTCTACTATTTTGTTTGTAATATCAGCATTTTGCACCTTTAACCGGTATAAAATCGGCTGATCTCCTTTGTAATACCGCCACAGGTATTCTATGATGGTTTTGTTATAATAAAAATTACCGATGCAGTCTCCCACAACCTTGACAATATTGTCTGCTGTGATGGTTTCAACATCAGTATATAAAATTTTTCGCCCATAACAGCCCTTAACAAGGTCTTGGAGAGATTTATTATTCATAATTGGCTCCTAAATAAACGTCATCCCACTGGATGTTGACCGGATTGGAAGAGATTTTAATTCTGTTTTTCCATTCTCCGGATAAAAAACAACTTTCTTGTGGCATTTCCTACATTCCACAGAAATGTTCATTGTTGAACGCCCATCGTGCGTGGCAACTTTTCTTCCACACTGCGGGCAATATATTGTTTTTGGTGTATATACCATAAAGTCCTCTTTTCTTTGCAAAAGAAAAAGCACCGGAGATTTTTCTTCGATGCTTTTTTCAAGTTGGGGAGGGTAAATTGTTCAACTATTTGTTGAATTCTTCGATTATAACTATATCATTTTTTCAATATGACATTCTATGACATTTTCAAGTATGTCGACCCATACTTCTCCTCAAATCTTTTTAATGCAATTCCATGAAGCCTTATTGTCTGCCTCCAGGAGTAATTCATTTCAGTTGCAATAATCTCAAATGTCTTTTTTTCTATGTACTTTGAAAACAACACATTATAGACATTCTCATCTTCCATACTGTCTATCTGGCTGATGATCTTATCTCTTTTGATAATATAATCATCAACCATCGTGTCTATGTTTCTTTCAATTTCATCAATTTTTGCCTGTTTTGTTCCTATCTTGTCAAAATTTGGCGTTGTCATAACTCTTTCTTCGTTTGACACAGCAGATATGCTGCATGCCAGCTCTTTCAGTTGTGCAAGCTCTACCAGCTTATTATTTATCATTCGGTTAAGCCTGCTTATCTGGTTCAAATAGTCCTTTGTCGTCATATCAATACCTCCTAAACGGATTCACTGCTGCTTCTACTTTTGCTACATTCCTTCCATTTGTCACTCTAAGCGCAAAGTTTGAAAATACATCTGGCACATCATCCAACTGCTTTTTACCGGATACTGAATATCTCTTAAGAAGAGACATCATTACTCCGTATGGCTCATTCGGCTTATATAATGATGAATCTTTAAATATAACGTGCTGCAATATCCAGTTAGAGCACTGAAAAATTCTTGCTTCCTTATTTGTCTCCGTCGGTGTATCTGTGATATTGCATATCCATCCTTTGGCTTCCACTCGCTTGTTTACTTCCATTGCGACACGGTCCCCTCCGGCATTTCTCTCAAATTCACATTCCTGAACTTTGTTGTTTGTCAAAACATTTGCTGCATTTTCATACTGAACCTCATAATCTGCCGTGTTATCGCAAACACAATCCACGCAGTAGTAATCTTCTCCGTATTTTTGCAATACAGGCAGAACAAAATAGTCTGTTCCTTTTCCCTTTGTATCGCACTGACCGGTTACAATCTCCGGCTCTCCATGTGGCAAATGAAGATACCGACGTATTTTATCTTCTGGAAACAGTAATCCCTCACGTTCAATCGATTCCTGTTTGTAAAGACAGCGATACGATATGTCGTCCATCAATAATTGCTGGTCCTCAAAAAATTCTTTTGTAAAACCGGAGAACTCATATTCAAAGTTGCTTTCTCCTGTAACTGGGTCTACATCCGGCACCGCAATAACCTTTACTCTCGGATTGCCCTCGTACATATTCTGGATACGCCCTATAACATCGTGTACGCTCCATCTGGTCGCAATATGTATTTCCTTGCAGTTCTTACCATCCGTGTCCTGTATCTTTCTCTGACGAGCATCTACAGCGTATTTATCCCACAATTTATCAAGGATAATGGGATTCATTGCTTCTTCAATGCCGCCGATCATATCGTCAACCAGTAAGAACTTAGAAGCCCTTACTTTACCGGCATTCTTACTACCAACAGACGTACATTGTACGGATGGAAACGATTTGTACTTCCCGACATTAAACTGCTCCATCTTTGCGTTTGTGCTCGTCACGGAAAGATCCGGAAAAATTTCATTCCATGTATATTCTTCCGTATTTGTAACGATATCGTACACGCCGTCGTAGTACATTCTGGTAATATCTCCGCTGTGCGAATAAAAAAGGCTGAAATCTCTCGGAAACCATCCGGCAACAAGTGCGTGAAACATTTTTTCGACCGTTGTTTTGCCTGCGCCCGGAACAAGAGACACGCAAAGAATGTCATATTTATCATCAATCATGCCTTGCAAAGCCTGTGTAAGCCCTATTTTGAGAAATTGCTTTCTTCTTGGCATATAAAACCGTTCTTTAGGCTCTCTTTTCTTCTCCAAATACTGGAAAGCACTATCCACAACTTTGTTTTGCGCTTCTAAAAGCAAAATTCCGTAGTATTTGTCCAAAATTTCATAAGATACCTTGTTTTGGAATGAATATTTCTCTAAATCCCACGGTGTGCCGCCAGTGGATTGAAAAATAAACTGTTCTGCCAGTTGCTTTGCCCTGGAAGAAACTTTCAATCCATACTCAATGTCTTTTTCTGTAAGAATAGCTACCCTTGCCGCTTCTGCCATGGCATCCATAACCTCTTCATCAACGCCATGTGCCTGTATGTAATTTTCATATCCATTTACTGTGGAAATTAGGCTTGAACTTGCCAAAAGAAAAGCACCTCCGCAAAAAGCAGAAGTGCCTTAAGACCTCTGCCAATAATTTTTGTTGGTCAGCGACTAACTCCGTTTGTTAGCCGGTATAATTTTGCCAGGCTGCCGTCGCAATCTGCAGCATCTCTTTTAGCCAATTTGGCGCATGGGTGCAACGCATTTTCCCACCTCTGGCATATTATTTTTTATTCAGGAAAATCACAATTACATTTTTTATAGGTTTTCCAATACACCTTAAATCCTTTTTCTACATACTGATCCACATTTTTTCTTAGACTTATATCGTCCTCATACCGTTCATTCATCATAATTGCCACTGTATTCTTTTCTACAGCATATATACCGCGATCAACTGCTTTGCTGGCTGTTTTGAGAACGCCTTTATACTGTTTGCTGTTCATCTCGTATGTGCTGTTATTGATATTAACAATCATCCTTCATCCACCTCTCAAACTCCTCACGGCATTTCGGGCATAAATCAAATATTTTCTTTTTTACATTCTGAAATTCACAAATTTTTACAGACATAACATTTTCGCTCACTAACTTGCTATCCGCAATAAATCCTTTCGTTTCTGAATATTCCATTTCAAATTCTGTCGGTGAACAAACTTTCCTATAAAACCAGTCTATAAAATGTGGCATTTGCTTGATTTCGGTACCACATCTATCACAAGTGTGCCATTCTTTTTTATGTTTCATTTCTGCACCAACTTTCTGCCACACATAGGGCAAAATTCAATTTCCATTGCTACCTCTACGTTCATTCCCTTGCTACAACATTTAGCATACGGTGGACATTTATCGATATGGCATTGAATAACATTTATATAGCCCAATTTTTTGATTTTAAATTCTCCATATGCGGTTTTATATGATTCTTTCCCATTGCAAAATTCACACATTTTCCTGTCGCCCCCTTATAAATACATATGGATGTTCTTCAAGCGTTGTTACGTCTATCATTTCTGGCTCATTCACACCTATATTTTTTACAGATTCCACAATTTCCATTTTACCTGGTCTGTAAGGCTTCCCGTCCGGATCAAATAATGTTGAATTTAAAATCATATCTACACACCTTTTTCTTGCAAAAACACCAACCATCGAATAGCGGCACAAGGAATCGAACCTTGTCATACCAAACCATGCCAACCGCTTTCAAATCTGCAATTTCTATTCACGGAAGGGTTTTATGTTACCAATGATACCGCTTACCATCCATACATCTTCCATCGACCTGAACTATTGCAGTAGTGCCAGACTAAGTGAAGATAAGGAATTGATGTGGCGTGGATTTGCACCACGCAAGAGTGTACAATCTGGTCATCTATGTTGTCGGCTTCAACCAATTCTCTACGACAATTCCGTTTACCTATTCCGTCACACATCAACACCCAAGGCATACCTAGGATTTTCGCTCGGGCAAGAGCGCAGATACAAGGGCTCGAACCTTGACAACGATTTTACTCGTTGGAGAGATTAGCGATCTCCTGTGATACCATTACACCATATCTGCATAGCCGAGCAGTTTCCGTTTTTTACTTGCTCCACACTACCCCAAGTGCAAGTTTCTTTTAGTCAGCGGTTAGCGCCATCTTTTGAATGGCAACCGCTCAATCCAGTTCCCTGTGCTAAGTTTAACCGGTATATTGATTAGCACCTGCATTTCTGTAATAAACGCCCTCGGAGTGTACTGGCAATATCGCCAATGGAAAGTGCCGGAATCGAACCGACCTCACGGATTATTGGTGTACCTCACCGTAATTGCTGCCTTACGATATACCTTTCCATACTCGTCAACGAACTTTCATCGTCCTGTTTCCACACTTTTTAAGTCGACAATGCTTCCATCACAAGAAAAACATCATTTATTACACTAAAACTCGTCAGTCTTATCACATAAACAATATTTTACAACGCGTGGGGAAGAGAGGAATTGAACCTCCAGTGTTTACCACTTGGGAACTGATTTACAGTCAGCTGCAACACCGCCAATCGTTGCCGCTTCCCCATAACCGCCATCGGACGGTTAGCAATAATATTTTTCGTGCCATGCGTTGCACTATCCTGTGCGCTATCACAGGAAATAGGCGGGTGAGGATTTGCACCTCACATAACAACGACTTATTCACAACGGGTAACACCTTTACAGGTTCCTTCATTGCCTTATTAATTCAATGACTTGTTTCCTAACCAAAGCGTGGTTGTCTTATGCTTAAGCGTCTACCTATTCCGCCACCGCCTAACTATATGGGGAAATTATATTTTTGACAGCTCAGGCACCGTGGGATAGGCACCCGAACTATCAAGTATGACTACTATATGGATTGATCGTCAGCAAATTACGGAACGATCATCATTTATCACCATATAGTCTTATGCCTAATGCCGCGCTTCGCGGCAAATACCACCGGACGGTCTCGCACCGCCCTTAACAGAATCGTCCTAGTGGCGAAAGGATGTGTCATGAAAAACACCAAGAAGGAGAATTTACGGAATGGATCGTTAAACCCATTCCTCCATCGGAACGGCAGGAATCGGACCTGCGACCGCTCGGATATAAGCCGAGTGCTCTGCCAACTGAGCTACGTTCCGCTACGGCATATTTGAATGCCGCAATGTAGGATTTTTATCTTGTAAGCAACTCTTACAAGTTGCCAGTAATTTAAAATTTTGTTTAGCTATACTGGATGCTCCGATTTCTCACTCTGGTGCTCTGCGTCGCTATCCAGATTGAGTAAATCTCCGGTGCTGTCCGGTTCCTTTGATTTTGTTATATGTATTCTTTCGACCACACTCAAAATTGGTGGCAGAAAGTAAATACCAAATATCGGACTGTAAAACATTCTATTACCTCCACATCAGAAACATGTTCAGCAACAACAACATCACAAGTACCCACAATGCGATTGCTGTTCCTTTGTCTTTTGATTCTCTGCCAGATACAAATAGTATCAGCATAAAAATGACATCCAGTGTTGAAGTAATCGTTTTGATAATTATCATGGTTGTTTTCCTCTCACAAGTTTCTTTAGCAGGATTCGAACCTGCGAATACTGGAATCAAAATCCAGTGCCTTACCGCTTGGCGATAGCGCTATATTAACACTACTTTTCCGGTATGTAATAGACCATGTTATCAAATACAGTTATTCCCATACCAAGATCATTCATCTCAACGCATCTGATCGATATGTTTTTAGATACTGCAAACATTTCGGCCACCTGTTGTTTATCCATGTTTGTGCTAATAACTTGAAAAGCCGAAAATGCCTTGTGCATATCAGAGAATACTTCTTTTTCTCTACCTAAATTTGCATACGTCCCAATGGTAAACGTTTTTCCATCAACCATAGCAGTTATTATTCCATGATTTGCTGTGAATACCGCTCGGTCAAAATCAAGCGAAACGTCTTTGCTTTGTGATACTACTCTCATGCTTTTCCATCCAATCTCTTTTTGTTTTTGAGGATATTTAAAGGACTTAGTAGTGCTGATTTTCTCAACCTATCAAACCCCCTCCCCATCCATGCCGAATCATGCTTTGAACATTGATAAATTGTTTGAATTGTTCGTTCAATTCCATTCGTATTTTACAACTATTCGCAAAACCCTTGTTTCGTGTAATGTATCAACGATTTAATGCGCCTTAAGACCATTAAACACTGGGCTTTAAATTGTTTGAATTGTTTATTGCGTTTTTCTCGCTGTTTTCAACCCGAATTGTCGGAGTTGTTCGGCAATCCTATACAATTATTAGCCCCAAGATGCGGCAGCTCTTCGGCTGTCAACGCTCTTACTTTGGATCCCTGATCCCTTACGCCCGGCATATTGAAACCGCAATACTTATTGAGTGATGGCATATAGCACATTGGGTTGTTCTTCCCAGAAGTCTGCAAACCTACAAGGCTTTCCTCTCTCATTTGGTCAATCTTTTTGCAAATGTCGGAACCTGATGAGCCTAGCTGCACGCCATTAACCCATCCATTTAACGTATCTCTATGTATTCCGGTAAAGAATGTAAACCCAACAATATTCACTACTTTCTCATAGTCATTACACAGGTCTATATATATATCTAATACCTCGTCAACCTTATCTGTATCATAAGCATTATTAATATTATTATCATCCTTCAAGTACTGTGGATTAACTTTAAATACATTCTCATAGACATATTTACAGCAGTTATACCATCTGTTCTGAGATACTTTGCACATATCCCCTACATGTCTATCTTCCATCCAGAGATGTATATACATGTCGATATCACTTTTAAAAACATCAACGGTATTATTATTTATTTCCTGATTTTCAACTGCTGACATGATCGACATCTCCTCTCTCCAGTACTGGAATACTTAAAATAAAAAAATGCAACTGATACAATCAGATCATGATGATCTCAACTGTACCGGCTGCATGAAGTCCGTTTTTTTCGGGACCTCGACGGATCAGCTCCGCCCGTTGCCCGAATGCGTTTTTAATTTAATAAAACAATATCATTCTATCATTTTCTTGTCAAGATATATTTTAAAATTAAATTTTAAGCCGGTATATTATATATTATTTATATAAATATACTGCATTGTTTATAATATATATTTTTAATATTACAAGAGAGAATATACTCTTTCTCTAACTCTAGTGTCTATATCTACGTTGCAAAAAT
>ERZ1026776.1067-NODE-1067-length-16357-cov-6.801926_pt1 | contig 16357 bp, 14 predicted proteins | sample MGYA00380125_ERZ1026776 | MGnify/ENA primary metagenome ERZ1026776 (study PRJEB33269, sample SAMEA4719761) | human gut metagenome | biome: human-associated habitat; feature: organic feature; material: feces | place: Cameroon | collected 2013-10 ...
CCTTTGAATTGTGGGCTCGCTTTGTGCGGGCTTGCGGCCGGGATAATTCTGCAGAAAACAATTATATTATCAAAAAAATAGTGCATTTCAAGCCCACACAATGGTATAATAGGAAAGGACTATTTAACTATAACTATATAATTTGGGATGATACACATGAAAACTAAAAAACGATACAATATTGGTTTAGTAATAGGAAATATCGAGGATATTTTTCCTAATCAGATTTGTAAGGGCGCCATGGAGGCGGCTGAAGCGCAGGATGTGAACCTGTTTATTTTTCCGGCAAAGTATCTGGACAGAAGTGATGAAGACCGCAATGACCCAAAGCAGCGATATGAATATCAGTACAATCTGCTTTTAGCTTATGCAAGATCCAGGTCTCTTGACGGTGTGCTGCTATGCCTTAGCAATATAGGTTACCGTTCCTCTAAGGAGCGCAGACAGAAGGTTTTGGAGCATTTCAATAATATGCCTCTTATTCTGGTGGCCTCTGATGAGCCGGGGTATGTGTGCACTAAATATAACAACTCCAAAGGGCTTGCGGATGGTATAAATTATCTGATACACAAAAAGGGCTGTAAACGCATCGGCATGGTGAACGGCTCTTTGGACAATTCAGATGCTCTTGAGCGATTTGGAGTATACAAGGATACTCTTGTCCAAAATGGGATTGCCTTTGACGAAAAGCTGGTCGGTTACGGTGATTTAAGCAACAAATGTGCTGAGGCTGTCAATACGCTTCTCGACATGAATCCTGATATGGATGCCCTTGTGTGTGGTAACGATACTATGGCTCAGGCTGCCTACAAGGTCTTGAAGGAACGCCATATCGCTATAGGAAAGGATTTTTTTGTTCTCGGATTTGATGATATCCAGGAGGCCGCATTTATGGATCCGCCTCTTGCCACTGTCCGTGCTGATGCTGCAAGGCTTGGCTATGAATCACTGGTTCATATGAAGGAGCTTTTGGATCAGGGATTTTTTGCTATGCATAAATCCAAAATATTTACCGTGGACACCTCCTTCATACTAAGAGGGTCTGCCGGTGCCGTATTTGATAACAGGGATGATGTATATGATACTGCTTCCAGACGCGCCTACAGGGCAAGGCTTGACGAAAAGCTTCACAAGATGATTGACATGAACCATCTGATGAATATTGCCAACCGCGATATGCTGATGTTTGGTGACAGCAGTGAGCAGAACTATGAGCGTTTTCTTGAAGCCTTTGCGCTTGATATAGTAAATAATGCTTTTCTGCTTTTATTTAGCAACTCTGTTGTTCACCGCCCTGACGATGAATGGACGACTCCGCACCACATCTATCTGCGTGCCTACAGTCACAACAGACAGGTTCATGAGCTGCCGCGCTCTGCCCAGAGACTGTCCGTAAATAAAGAGCTTTTCAACCACAAATACATGCCTGATGAGCGCAAAACATATACTGTCATCGACATTTACTCCGGTGAGACCCAGTACGGCATTCTCATATGTGATATTCCATACGAATATTTCCACTATGTTGAGATGATGTGCTATCAGGTCAGCATTGCTATAAAGATTATGGAGCTTTTTTCCATTCAGGATATTCTTATAAAAGAAAAGGAGCTGGTGCTTGAAAAGCTTGAGCGCGAAAATCTGATGCTTGATGATATATCAAATAAGGATGAGCTCACCGGTATCTTAAACCGACGTGGCTTCTTTAATGCCACCGAAAGAGTACTTGAGACAATGACTGCAGATGACAGTCGCAGCAGCTATATTCTTTTGTATGCTGATTTAAATTATCTCAAGCAGGTTAATGACCGTTTCGGACATGATGACGGTGATTTTGCCATCACAAGCTGTGCACGTGTTTTAGAAAAGTCTCTCGGTGAGGATGGTATTGTTGGACGTATCGGAGGAGATGAGTTTGCTGCCTTCTACAAGCTGGCTAATGGCGAGCTTCCCGACGATATCCGTTCACGCATCAATGCCAATATGAACGTGGTCAATGATACCTCCGGCAAGCCTTATGTGCTGACGGTTTCTGTTGGTATTTTCACTTTTAATGCCAAGCCTGATATTTCCTTGAAGGCTTTGCTTGAGCAGGCTGATGACCTGCTGTACGAAGAAAAGAGTAGGAAACCGCCTTTTGTGGTGCGGTAGTGGAAAATAGTGGAAGTAGTACGGAACCCGGGCGGCTATCCAAGCATTACATCGAGTGTCATCATGAGGCAGAAGCCCACCATAAATGCTATAGTTGCGCGGTTTGAGTGCCCTCCCTCTGACATTTCCGGCACGAGCTCTTCTATTACTACATATATCATGGCTCCGGCGGCGAAGCTTAGCAGGTACGGCATCACCGGCTCTATTATTCCGATTGCAAGTATTGTAAGTATTCCTGCTATCGGCTCGACTATTCCTGACAGTACTCCGTATACAAAGGCTCTAAGCTTTGTGCTTCCTGTGCTGTGTAATGGCATGGATATGATTGCGCCCTCCGGGAAATTCTGTATGGCTATTCCGATTGCCAGTGAAAGGGCTGCTGCCCTCGTGATGGTGGTGGTTCCTGATATCCAGCTCGCGTAGAGCACTCCGACTGCCATGCCCTCCGGTATATTATGTAATGTAACTGCAAGCACCATCATTGTCTGTCTGCTTAAATTGCTCTTCGGTCCCTCGACCGAATTATCGAGATGCATATGCGGTGTGATCGTATCCAGTATCAATAGGAAAAACATTCCTAGCATAAAGCCTGCTACTGCCGGGACAAACTGCATTTTTCCAAGGCTCTGTGACTGTTCCAGTGCCGGAATCAGAAGACTCCAGACTGATGCCGCAATCATTACGCCTGCTGCAAAGCCGCTGAGCATTTTTGTGGTCTTTACGGAAAGCTCATTTTTCATAAAAAGTACACATGCCGCACCGAGCGATGTGCCTATAAATGGTATTAGTAGACCTAATATGGTTGATGTAATCATGGTCGCCTCCTGTTCTGCTGTTTTTCTATTTTACACAAACTTCCCATATATAAAACTATATTTACCGGAGAATATACACTGTATGCTAGGCCGGTATCACAAAATAAAATATGGGAAGTTTGAATATTTTATTATTCAACATATTATTTCTTATATCGTTTCGTATATCATTTTGCAGTAATTGAATATTCAAAACCTCTTAATTTAAAACAGCCGTAAGTAATTAGTCTCGTCTAACCTCAATTACAGTTTAATACACCTATATAATTTCGTCAACCGGCTTCTAATACCGATTCCTGCAAAGAGGCTGTCTGCCCACACATATATTATCCTTGGTACGGTCACGAAGCTCCGGCACCGGATTTGGCGCTACCTCAAAGCGATAATCCTCCCCGTTTTTGCGGATATAATCCTCGATAAAGGTATGGCTCATTACATTTCTTACCGGGTCATTTACCAGGCGCTGATATCTGATAAATGTTTCAGGAGCATTGGTTCTTACATCCACATACCTTTCACGGCATGCTGTGTCGTTTACCGTACTGCCAAGCACACACCTGACATACTCAATATTGCTCTCCAGCACGAGTGGAGCCGGGAACTCAGCGTCCGGGATGACATCCTGCCAATCCTTTTTCTCGTACTGTCTTAACAGCTCAAGTGCAATATGCAGATGCTTAAGCTCCTGTTCAAACATAAACTGCCATATGCCACGTATTCTTGTATCTGTCTCCGTTTCATAACAGCTCCAATACAGCCAGCACTCGACATACTGATGCACAAGGAGATTTTCAAGGCGGCTCATGCATGGCTTCAACAGGCTGCCATACTGTGTGACATGCTGTTCCTCGACCATTCCGATTTCCTGATAGAGCCTGCGTCCCATCTCATCAGGCCAGAGTGCCGCTGTGTTCATATAGTAGTTCATAGTCTGCTGTTCTGCTGCTGTGATTACGTTTGCAGCCAGCACATCCATTGTCGCAGGACATTTATCCGTCATCGGATATCGTATTGAATCATATGGATGCCTGTGGTGTGAAATAGTCGGTCTTCCCGGTGTGATTTCCGTGTAGCCTCCGACAAGCTTCTCTGCGTGCTCACCTGTGGTAAAATCAAGATAATCTGCATAGCGGTACAAATGATCAAAGTCCTCAAGCAGCGCAAAATCGAGCGCCGACTTAATATTTTTGTCGTTTACCCGTTTTGCAAGATGCGCAGTCAGGTCAACCGCAAGCTGCTCATAGCCTATGGTGTGTTCCAATGCCGACTCATCTGCCGGCTTTAAATGTGTGAGTATTTTCTGCTGCTGTTGCTCACTTTTCCTGATGTATGCAAGCTTTCGTCTAAGCTCATCATCACCTACGCTCCTTGAAAACTGATGTGAAAACCACACGTTTTCAAATTCTGTACCATTCATCAATATGATTCTCGTCCTTGTATACGGATTTACCTCATTTTTGTTATATGGTTTTACCCAGAATTTCTCCCAGTCAACAAATAAATCGCCGGTTCTCTCCGGCCTCATTTTAAATGGATTCATAATACAAACATACCTCCTTCATGCTATTGTATGCACGAAGGAGGTATGCTGTGCATATGAATCCGTGAAGCTTAAACGGTGATGCTGCTACATAATGCTTCCCATAAGTGTTGACATTACAATCATAACGATTGAAAACATAAATGAATTAACCGAAATGAGTGTGGCTCTCTGCTCTGACGGTATCATTTCATTGAGTATAATATCCGTGCGCACTTCTATAAAATCATCGAAAAAAGAGCCCGCAAATCCCCCCAGTATCATAATATATGGCAATTCTGTAAATACCATTGCAAATGCAAATATAACACCTATACTACTGATAATGATGTATTTTTTATATTTCAATTTTGGAAAAAATCCTGCTGCTTTTGCACCAAATGCCGCTCCAAGTCCCATCACAAAAAGTGCCGGTCCAAGCAGCGCATCATTTAATCCTGCAAGGGGAAGCTTCGCCTGTAAAAAGAATAGTACCAGGGTTGAAACCGCCCCTATAAGTGCATTTATAACCATGATACTTCTGACCTTTTTATTTGTGATCATGAAATGCCAGCTTTCTGTAATGACATTTTTGAGCCGGTTTCCTATTTTTGCATTTTTATTTGCATTTGGATTATTGTTTTCTTTGTTATCCGTATTTTCATCATTTGACACAGATACTTCACGCAGACTGCACGCAATTCCTATTGCTATGAGGCTGAATACAATATCAAATGCATATGCCTTTCTGTAACCAAGCCACAGCGCAAACCCTGCGCACAAAGTAGCTGTTGAGCTTGTTATCCTATACAGCATCATTTCAGTTGATGCAAATTTATTGTATTTTTCCTCCTGACCGGCAAATTTTAAACTATCATATGCCAAAGCCTCACGTGTGCCCGATTCGAGATTGTAGCTTAAGGCACTAAATCCTATAGCAAATGCAACTGACCAGAAATTGTTAGACAGTATCATAAAAAGTCCCGATACAAAACTTACCAGACTTGCAAGCACCATGGTTTTCTTTCTACCAAACACATCCGCAACAACCCCTGATGGTATCTCAAAGCTGCTGCTTACTATGTGAAATATACTTTCTAACATTCCTATCTCAAACATTGAAAAACCTCTGAGTGCAAGAAGTGCAACCCATGAAGCCCCTGCTATCCTGAAATATCCTACAGTGGTCAGCGTGTACAATTTATGTATCTGTGCTTTAATATTAAATTTACGCATAAAAAATCTCCTTTTCAAAACAGTTGTCTTTAAATATTTTGAACAGGAGATAGTGCGTTTCAGTTTTATTTTAACTTGAGTTTAACTTAATTTATTTAAGCTGTTTACCTAAAAAAGAGCGCACTATCCCTGTAAACAGCTAAACAGTTACCTTTCATGAGGTGAAGTGTGGTTGTTTTCCAGCTCATAGTTGCACTCCTTTCGTAAAATCATCATTTTAATTATAATTATTTTAAAGCCTGATTAATTGGCTTAACTCGGCTAGTATATACCTTTATACTTTGATTTGTCAAATATATATTTTTTTCATAATGCACACATTCTAATAATTGTTTATATTCGAAGCTGAATCAATTACTATTATACAATCCCCTCTAAGATTTTGCATTAGTTGAATCATATTACTTTCCGAAATTGCAATACATCCAGCAGTTGAGCTTCCTCTGCTACAATGGAAAAATATAGCAGAACCTACTCCTGGTGTACAGGATGAATTATAATTTACAGCTAAAGCATATTTATCAGATACAAAACCTTCTCCACCGTTAAAATTAATTCTATACCAGCCTCATAAGAGCCTTTCCTGCTCTATTGTTTTATCGGATTCAAGAATTGCTTCTTTTAATTCAGTAAGCAATCCTGCGTCCTTTTTTTCAAGTTTTTCCCTCGTTGAAGCCTTAAGAGGTATTCCCGCATCTTTTTTTAGTGCGTCCTCAAAATCCGCTACACCCATTCTATAAGGCATTAGCTTTTTAAAAATCCTCTCCTTAATAAACAAGAATATGCTTATTCCTCCAAAATCCATATCTCCCCAATGAAGGAACTCACATTCTTCCGATACAATAAGGCTTAATTTCTTTAGAAAAATCACTTCCTTAGGAGTAAAATAACCATGACAAAAAATATACAAGGTATTCTCATCATATTGCATACTTTCATAGTTAGCCTTATTCTCTATGGTCATAATTCTTTTGCACCCTGCAAGCGAAACCGGCCTTGCATGCTCAAGTGTCTGCGTATTAATAATGGTTCCATAAATCTGATTTGATGTATCAATAACACATGTATCATCTATTCTATATGACAATGCTCCCTTCCATTCCAGGGTCTGTGCATATGACATAATTCCATGCATCTTCAAAATTTCAAGCCCCGACTTCTTTTTATCCTCTTTGGTGTCATCTTCCTCTCCCTCTGTATCATAATCCTCCATATCCTTCTCATAATACGGCGAATATTTAGTCAGGATTGATACCATCTTTTGTCGATAGCTTTTTTCAAATTTCTTTGAATCATTAAAAACCTTTGCGCTAAAAACACGCTCCCACACAGGCTCCTTTATTCTTGTTATGGCATTGATACACTTAAAACGCATATCCTCCTCTGCCTCTGTGACACTCTTTCCGGCCTCCAGACGCCCCAAAATATCATCATAATATCTGCATATCCAGTCACAGTCACCAACCTCTGATTTCCACTGCTTTACAGACTCTATCAATCTTAGCTGTTTTGCTCTTGAATCCTCAACACCCTCTAGCCTGCACAGCTCCGGTATGCTGCTGACGTCACAATCTATTTTTTTGATATCGCTATTGACCTGAATCCAATTAATCCTTATCTTCCCATCGCGGCCTGCTTGTGTATTATTCTCTATGTACTTTGCCTGTTCGATTAGTTTCCGGCGTCCACCAACAAATTCCATCATTTCTGTTATTTTGTTCAAATGCTTTTCTCCGGTTAGTTTTCCTGCTCGATAGCCTTCGGTATCCGTTTTTTTAATAATATAGCCTGCAAGCGTGCGCTTAATTGGAGTTTTTCCCATAATATAGTACCCCTATAAAACCATTAATATGTCCTATTATTTTTCCTGAAACAGCTCGATTTCCTCGCCAAGCGGTCCTTTGCAGAATGCTATGCGCGCCGGAAATACCGGTGTTGATGCGATTTCTATATCCTTCGGCTCGATAAATACCTCGTATCCTGCTGCTTTTACAGCCTCTGCACACGCATCCACATCATCTGTTGCGAATGCGAAATGACGAATTACACCTTTTCCCGGTGCATCATCTCCATCGTTAAAAATCTCAACAATTCCGTTTCCGGTATCAAGCATGATTCCTGCCTGCCATTCCCTTGCGACCGGGATTCCCAGAATGTTTTTATAGAAATCTATCGTCTTTTCATATTCCTCTGTGCTGCTACACTTCATTGATACGTGATGTATGCCTTTTATTAAGCTCATTGTTTTTCTCCCTTTAATTTTTTTGAAAAGGTATCCAATTGCGGCCATGCCTGCCTTTGCGCTTTCTCAAAATCGCCCTGCTGACTGCTAAATGTACCATCATCGCATAAATCCAGCACTGTTTCATCCTTCAGATACAAAACAAGCGTTTTTTCAGACTCATCGTCATCACCGCTTTTCCATATGTACCTTTTGACATCTGAAAAATCATACTGTTTTTCCTTAAAATGAACCAATGTTATTTTCTGCGTTGTATAGTTTATTTCATAATACCACAATCTTGCCGATGCCAGTATACAGATAAATCCTGCTATTCCTACAACTATGGCAGTCTTTAAGGCTGCATTTAATATGGCTGATGGTTTAAAAAAAGCGTATCCTGCCAATGGCACAATCAAGCCCGCCACAACCATTACAAAAAAGGCCGGTATTCCTATAAAACGTTCAAGTATCTGCCCGCTTACCATTTCACGTTCCACTGCGCCCTCTGCTACTCCCAAAAACACCACGCAAAACAAAAAGCTGACCAACAATATAAGAAGAAATTTGAATATGTTTAAAAAAATATCTGTGAAAGTTAAAATCATTTCAACAGGCTTTAGCTTTCCCACCAGGCGGCAGATAAAATATTTCTTTTTTATCCATGCGGCGGCATACGTTATGACAACGCTCACCATGGCAATAAGTAATCCATAAGCCTTTGAATCTGAGAATATGGCACACAAAAGATACTCTGCAAAAATAATAATCCTGTATTTGCGGATTTTTTTTGCAATACTCCCGAAATAGCAATCCACCGAAAGTGCATGCTGCCCTATAAACTGATAAATATAATTACCGCTCATATCATCAGCCAAATTTGCTTCCACTCTCAGATATTTCTTATAAAACGAATCTGTAAAAAAATAAACAGCCAGCACTGTAACCCACTTAAAGATGTCATCACTTTCAAATATAATGAACATGCCTGCCATAAGACATATTACAAAAAGCACTCTCGCCTGCCTTATTGTTTTCACATTTCTATCTTCTATGCCCTCTGCAAAAATTTCTTCCGCTTTATCCATTTTCTTCCTCCAGTAATTCCCTGAGATTCTTATTTTTATTTCCTAAATCATCATTTAATATCTGTTCCCTGTCCCCGAATTCAACAAGCCTGCCATTATCAAGCAATCCGATATAGTCAGTTATGTCATTGACCTCTTCAACCAGATGCGTGCTGATTATGATGCTTATGTTTTCTTTTTCTATTGTTCGGATTAAAAGCTCCCAGATGTCTGTTTTTACGACCGGGTCCAGATTTGCCATAGGCTCATCCAAAAGCAGAAGCTTTGGGTGCCTTGCCAGAGCAAAAGCCAGTTGAAGCTGCATCTGCTTTCCTGTTGAAAGCTCCTCAAATTTTGTCGTATATTCTTCCTTGGTGAACTCCATCATTTCAAGCATTTCATCAAAATGCTTCTGATCCCATCTGCTGTAAAGCCGGCTTAACAGCTTGATATTTTCGTCAGCACCAATCCCGTCTATACACCAGCTTCTTCCACCGACATATGCCACCTCGTCATGATATAGAATGCCACGCGCACTTTCATTAGCAGCTATATTATCCGAAAAATTATCGCAATAGCTGTCAATTGCCTTCGTTCCGGTGACATCAATGCCATTCCATAATACCCTTCCACTCAGTGGTTTAAGACGTCCGTACACTAAATCAAAAAGTGTAGTTTTTCCTGCGCCATTCTTTCCCAAAAGTGTCATGAGATATCCGTCATCCAGTGAAAAGCTGACATTTTCCATAGAAAAGGTTTTCGTCCTGTAAGATAAATTCAAAACCTCTAGCATGTTTCCTCCTCCCAAAGTATCCTCACCATATCAATAAACTCTGCTTCATCAAGCTCTGCCGCCTTTGCCTTTCCTATAACCGCTGAAAGCTCCTCCTCCACACTTAAGGTCCTCTTTTCCTCGAGATATGCCATATCCGCATCATCCACGAAAAAGCCCTTTCCCGGCACCGAATATATCATTTTCTCCTTTTCCAGCTCCTCATATGCCTTTTTCGTGGTAATGACGCTTACCTTAATGTCCGCTGAAAGCGCCCTTATCGATGGAAGCGCATCATCCTTATTCAATTTTCCGGCAAGTATTGCCTCCTTTATCTGCGTGGCAATCTGCTCATAAATTGGCGTGCCACCCTTAGACTGTATGAAAATATTCATTTCTGTCTCCAATAGTTCTTAACATGTCTATCACCAGTATAGTACCTGACAAAATCCCTGATATACATCCAAACTTATAGAATTCATTGTCTATCCCTGCAATATCAGAAAAGCTGCCATTTGTAATAATAGTCATAAAACAGACAAACAACCCTATGTATATAACAATTTTTACCACCTCAATAAAAGTCTCATATATTTTTACAGATTTTGAAACACTTGCGTCAGCTAAACACTTTTCTAAATTTCTGCTGTCTTCTGTTGCTTTCCAAAAGATATCATTTATCGAAAAGTGTGCAAGAACTATGATATATGAAATAAAACATACCGCCACATAAACCGGATGTGAAAAAAGCTCCAGCTTTCTGTATCTTATCACAATAAACGCAGTGTTTATAAGAAGAGGAACACTCAAACACAGTAAATCAAGTATCACCTCTGTCAAAAATCTTGTTTTTCTTTCCTTCTTTGAAAAGGGTAAAAGCTCATTTATCTCGAGACTTCTAAATACTGCAATGGATAGCATAAACAGGAATCCTGCAAATACAAAGCCCCCTACTCCGCACAGTGTTGTCACAAGCAATACGATACATGCCAAACCGATATGCCCCGGTGAACTGGATAACCATATCTTTTTTCTCTCAAAATAATCCCTGATCATTGCTCATCACCACTTTCTTTTATTATCTCTTTCTTCTGTACGTAGTACATGATTTCTTTAAGCTCTGCATATCTCATATGCTGCCTGATTTCATTATCAAGCTTCGTAGCACCATATCCGATTTCATCATTTATTTCTGTTTCACCATATCCAATTTCATCATTTATCTTTGCGCTTATTTTTGTTTCATCATATCTTATCAGCAATTCGTTCGAGCTTTCGCTTAAACGCCCTCCGACTACAAGCTCCTTCGGTATCCTCTCAAGCAGTGTCTTGTCCCCGGAAACAAGTCTGTAGGAATCCCTAAGCTCATCCAGCGAACCGTAATAGAATTTGCTTGTGGTATTGTCTTTCTTTTGCAGCCATAAAATATAATCTGCGAAATGCTCAAGCTCCTCGACCAGATGCGTCGCATAGATTACGCATTTATTTTCATCTGCTGCAAGCTCCCTTATGGTTTCATAAAATGTATCACGAAATTCAACATCCAGATTTCCCGTAGGCTCATCAAAAAAGTACACCTGCGCATCATAGCTCTGTGCAAATGCGAGCTGTAGCAATATCTTCTGCCCCTGCGAAAAATCCGAGGCATTCATAATATCCTTTTTACTTTTAGAAATTCTAAGAGGTACGCCCGGAAAATCGATAAGACCATACTGCTTAAGAAAAGCCTCGTATTTTTTCTGATTAAATCCATCGTAATATCTGCCGTAATATTTTCCTATCGAGACAGCAGATAAATTTTCCCTAAACGGCAATTCACTAAATACATAAGCTATTTTCTTCTTGTATGCCTTCTCATCCGTCTGCAGACACACACCGTCTATCACAATCCCGGTGTCTGTCGAATCAGACTCTTTCAGCCCCATAAGAGCATACAGAAGAGTTGACTTTCCACAGCCGTTCTTTCCGATTATTCCTACAATACTTCCACCCGGCACTTCAAATGAAATATTGTCCAGCTTGAATTTGTCAAATGTTTTGCTGACATTTCTGACTATCAGTGCATTATTCATAAGCTACTCCTTTGTATGCAAATGGCATTCTTTACTTAGCGATTTATTCACCTGCGATTTATTCATTTTGCTTTTTTGCCCCGCTCGTTATATATACAGTATATACAGTTATATACAGGTTGTCAATATACTTTTATCCACCCTATACATTTTCAATATTATTTTCTTGTTCTATCGTTAAAATATGCAAGTGATATGGTGTAGTTCGTTTAAAACTGTTATACTAGGATATATCAGAAAATAAGTAAAATCTACAGGAGGATTATCATGATAATAAAAAACGGTATTGTAGCAGACCCGGCATCAGGTCTCTACGAACATATGGATATACTTGTAAAAGATGGGAAAATATTAAAAATTGCACCTGACATCTCATGTGCGTCAGACGCTTCTGCAACTGAAAACGAAGAAATAATAGATGCATCCGGAATGATTGTCGGACCGGGACTTATCGACACTCATGTGCATTTCCGTGATCCGGGCTTCACATACAAGGAGGATATCCACACCGGTTCCCTGGCTGCTGCAAAGGGCGGCTTCACAACTGTTGTGTGCATGGCAAACACAAAGCCTACAGTGGACAATGTGGATACTCTAAAGGATAACCTGACACGTGGAAAGCAGGAAAAAATCCGCATGTATCAGGCCGCTGCAATATCACACTCCCTCAAAGGACAGGATGAGGTTGACATGACAGCATTAAAGGAAGCCGGAGCCTGTGGCTTTACCGATGACGGCATCCCGCTTACAAATGCCGCCTTCTGTTACAGCGCCATGCAAAATGCCGCAAGGCTTGACATGCCGATAAGTCTCCATGAGGAGGACCCTGCATTTATCAAAAACAACGGCATCAACCACGGAAAAGTATCTGACGCTCTCGGTATCTACGGCTCCCCATCCATCGCTGAGGAGACTCTTGTCGCAAGAGACTGTCTGCTTGCACTGCGCAGTGGTGCCGATGTTGTAATACAGCATATCAGCTCCGGTGTATCCGTTGATATAGTCCGCACCTACAAAAAGCTTGGGGCAAGGCTCCACGCCGAGGCCACTCCTCATCACTTCACACTGACTGAGGATGCTGTCCTAGAGCACGGCACCCTTGCCAAGATGAATCCGCCTCTTCGCACTGAAGCAGACCGTCAAAAGATTATCGAGGGACTTATCGACGGCACAATTGACCTTATCGCAACAGATCATGCGCCTCACAGCGCCGAGGAAAAATCAAAGTCTGTGACCGAAGCTCCAAGCGGTATCATCGGTCTTGAGACATCTCTTGCTCTTGGTATCACAAGCCTTGTCAAACCGGGACATCTGAGCATGCTTGAGCTTTTGGAAAAAATGACTATCAATCCTGCTATGCTGTACCACATGCCTTACGGCACTATTTCAGAGGGTGCTGCTGCAGATTTTGTCATCTTTGATCCGGATGAAAAATGGGTACCAAGCGAATATGCATCAAAATCATCAAACACACCTTTTACCGGCATGGAACTGACCGGTAAGGTGAAGTATACCGTATGCGGTGGAGATTTGATTTATTCGGATAAATAAATTGTGGATGTACTATTAAAATAAGCAGATTGTGAACGCATGTGTTCACAATCTGCTTATTTCTACTTCTCCACCAGCTCCAGGCAGTCTCCATAGTGCCTCTGCAGTGACTTTAAGTCCATAATCATCACATAAAATACTCTGCCATTGTGCACTGAATCCACTATCCTGCCATGGTCGAGCACTGAAATATATGTGCCGTCTGCTTTTCGCATATGAAAGAAAATATAATCATTTGAATGACCTCCGTCAAGCTGCGACCATATGCTTTTTTGACAGCTTTCCTGTTCATCCCGGCGTATCAGATTGCGGAAGCTCTTACCTGTATATGCAAGCAGCTCATCCATATTTTTACAGCCTGTAAGCCTAAGCAACTCATTGTTTGCAAGCAGAATCTCATCATTTTCTTTATCTGCCCTGTAAACAATGAACGCTCCCGGCATATTTTCAATAATATCCTTCACTGCAAAAGCAAGCTTTGCGCGGCGCTTTATATGCTCACCCTCACGATATGCCATGCATCCGTTCTTCCCACGCATTTTCACCTCATAAAGTGCCATATCCGCACACCGCATGAGCTGTGAACGGTCATCAGCAAAAGCAGGGTACTCCGCAAAGCCCAGTGAAATGGTAAATGCACGTTCTTCACCTTTACAATAAAATTTCCTGGTTTCTTCTGTAAACTTCTTAAGGAAAGGCTTGACCTCCACTACCGTGCAATCCGGCATGAAAATGCTAAACTCATCGCCTCCGTTTCTGCCGAGTATGACATCCTTTGAAAAATACTGCTTCATGCTCTCTGCAAGCTTCTGCAGTGCACCATCCCCCGCTGCGTGTCCATACACATCATTGACCAGCTTGAAATCATCAATATCAAGCATCGCCACAACACAGTGCTTTTGCGGATTCTGTCTCATATATTGCTCAACCTGACCATCAAAGCCGAGCCTGTTGTAGATACCGGTCAGTGCGTCAGTCACAGCAAGTCTCTTGAAATTCTTTCTGTTTTCATTGATGAAAATCAATGCCGCTGTAAGCCCTGCCAAAAGCAGGACTATAATTACACCTCCGATGAACAGGTATAGCAGATATCGGTTATTGTAAAACCCGCTCTTTGGGGAAATCTCAAGCCTCCACTTGTCTCCATATACGTCAAAGTCATATATCACCGGATCGCTCAACTCTTCCTTTGAGCCGTAAACCCACTCATACGTATCATCCCACGGCGAAATTCGCTTCTGCAGACTGTACTTATATCCAAAATTGGAAAGAGCCTCTACAGATTCAGAAAATATTTCCGGAACCTTCAGTATAACAATTGTGAAGCCCCAAAAGCTCTTCTGCCCATTTTCATCTTCCAAATAAACAGGATTGCGCACCGCTATGCCATATCCGCCCTGCTTCAGTTCAAACGGTCCCTGCATGATCACAGTGTCATTATCCCTCGCATAGCGTGAAATCTCTCCCCTGTCACTATCATTTATCAGATCTATCTTACCGGATTCATTCCCCTCCTCAGGGTATATTTCAGTCACAACTCCATTCGGTGCTATCTGTATGCTCTGAATCGAATCGTCCATCATATTTGCTGCAACACCATTAAAACTATTTATATTTCCATCATTACTTATGACAACCTGCTTTAAGGTATCGGTAACTCCTATTCCCTCCATAAGCTCGCCATTTATACGCTCCGCATATGTCATCGCATTGAGCTTTGCCTTTGTCCTGTTCTGCTGCTCCTGCGTCTCGCCGACTCCATATATCGTGCCAATTAACGCACACATGCCCAATACAAATACCACTGCCGGAACAATGAATCTCTTTTTTAGCTTTTTCATTTGTATCACTTTCTAAAATCAATGTCTGTCTGTTCCATATGATTTTAATATTATAGCTTTACGATAATGAAATGTCTATAAATTTACATAAATTTCCAATTACCATGTTGTACTCTTCACAGATTCTATCAAGAGCATCCGGTGTTTCAAATGGTGCCAATGGTGTAAACAGCACCTCCGTATGTCCGTCCGGATATGTGGCACTAATATAATTCTGTACATTCTTGGTTCGCCCGGCGAGTGGATTATTTATATGGCTACACAATATTTTATGCAACTGCCTTTCATTTTCCCCTTAAAGCATCTCGTTTCCCTTAAACTCGTTTGATTATTGCGGGATAAATAATATTTTATGCGATTTGCAGGGATATATTCACATTTTATTTAATATTTTTTCCAGATCTTTATTCAGAATTACTTGCTGACAGGTATTTTCGAATAATCGGATTGACAAATAACATTTCATATAGTATTATCACCTTGTTGTCTGGTACGCGTCTATTTGCCGAGAGAGTTGCTCGTTTCTTTTTTTATGTCTATAATATCATATAGATACATTTTTCCATCATTTGAGTGACGTACAAGCAAAGAGGCATGAAAAATATTATATCTTTCTAATTCGCCCTTGTCGCCATAGACTGGAAGTGCAAATCGTGAATCGTATCGATACCAGCCATTTTTAGCATCTCTTTTATGTTTATCTTCTTCATTATTTCTAAAATGTTTTCCAACAGCAATCTCTATAAGTTCTGGAATTCCCGTTGCTGCATTTGCTTTTGCTTTTGCATTCATTCCTTTTATACTATTTGTATACTTTGACCCACTATACTCTTTTGGCAAATCCGAACCTATATAAATTGCATCTCCTGTTGCAACAATCGTATAGAATTCTCCAATGTACTCTTTTAAATATTCTCTGACGTCTTTCCAATTAACAGAACGCTTTCCCTTAAAATCCAGTTGATTATTTCAGCTCTTGCTACAAATTGCTGATTCTGTTTAATATAATGTCGCATTTCTCTAAAGGTACGCATAATAAAAATGCTTTGTTGCTTCCATTTTCCTCCACACCCTTAGGCTCTCTTTATCGGATGCCTGATTACAGTCTTCAA